>Ga0247837_1001530_pt1 | contig 47386 bp, 38 predicted proteins | sample LaCtaG_2_FD_187115 | JGI IMG/M metagenome (GOLD analysis project Ga0247837, IMG submission 187115) | Freshwater microbial communities from meromictic Lake La Cruz, Castile-La Mancha, Spain - LaCruzMarch2015_14.5m | ecosystem: Environmental > Aquatic > Freshwater > Lake | place: Spain: Castile-La...
TCACGACACGGACTTCCCCGAAAGCGCCCCGACCAATGATCGCCAAAGGCTCAAAGTCGTAAATGGTCATTTTCCTCCGAACTCCTCGAAGCGCCTCAGCTTCCTTATGCATGATTTCTTGCTTTATCATGTCTTGCTCAGTAGTGGAAAGGTGCATTTCGTCCATCTTCTGCTGTAGTTGGTCCCATACTTCTCGCCGCTCGCTCTCTTCCCGCTTCAGTTTCGAGTACTTTTGCTCGATGAAGGCTTTGGCCATCTCTGCGCGTTCCTTGGTCTGGGAGGACACAGGGTCTTTGCGCCGAGTTTGAGTTGTGGGTTTCGGACTCGCCATTTCAAATTTTTATTCAAAGCTGCAGCACAACCGTTAGAAAGCAGCTTCGATTCGAAAGCAAAGGAAGAAGTTTGCAGGTTTATTGAGAGAAATCAAGGGAAAAGCTGGGAATTATATGGAGCAAAATAGAGGAAAGGAAAGGCTGGGAAAGCGGGGGAAAAAGTCCCTGGCATATATTTGAAATAGAAAAAATTACTATGGCGGCAACCGAATCGAACTCTGAAGAGGCCAAATCAGCTGCTTTTTCCGAGCCCTCCCCGAGTCCTGCCTCCCTACAGGCCTGCTTCGAGCACCGCAAGCAGAAATCAAAAGCCGAATCCAGCCTCGAAACAGCCGAAACCAGTCCAACAGGGGAAACCCTGTCCTTATCCGCCTATTCCGCCTGGAAACAAAGCCAAAACATCCCTCCTTCCACCAAGGTATACACAGTCGTCTGCGGCCAATACCCAGATATCCACCAGGCTTTACAGCGTAGAGGTGAGGAATTACTCAGGCTATGTGGAAAATCCCCATGAAGAAACCGGCTTTTACGACTTCCGCTGGAGCGTTTCCTCGAAACTCCCTGCGAACTCCGCTGTCTGGCAGACAATTAACCACTTCCCTGAGATTTCCCACATTTCCACCAAACTCAAGTTCTCCCAGCACATCAAGGCCTACCTAGGCACTGCCTGTGATGAGGTCTTTCCGAGGACGTATGTAGTCAAGGGGTGGGATTCCTTTCGGGAGTTCGACTGGGACTATAAAAATACGCAAATTCGCAATATATTGAAGAGATTTGTGGCCGGGGAAGAGGGAATTTCACTCGAAAAAGTCACTATTTGCCTCCATGCCGCTAGGCGATTTCTCGAAAATCGGTCCAATTCGGACCCTGTTTCCGACGAACACTGGAAAATCCTAAAATCGCTGACCCCCGCTATCACCTCTAAACTCTACTCCCAGCTTTCCCTAGGGCCAATGCCCCCTCCAGAACAGCTAATCCAAGACGCAACCGCTACTTTAGCCCTGTTCAAGTCCATTTCCCCCCAATTCGACCTAGACGGCATCCGAAACGTCTGGATTATCAAGCCGGGCGGCAAGTCTCGAGGCCGCGAAATCTTCCTCCACAGCGGATTGGAGGAAATCAAGCGGAGAATTAACGTGAAACAGACCTGGATTATCCAAAAATACATAGAAAACCCGCTGCTTATCCACAACCGCAAGTTCGATATACGCCAGTGGGTGCTGATTAGCTCTTTCGCTCCATTGACTGTGTGGCTTTATGAGGATTGCTACTTGAGATTCTCGGCGGAAGAGTATGATATTGGCGATTTCGACAATAAGTTCTCGCATTTGACCAATAATAGTGTGGTGAAGTACTCTGCAAACTTCACAGAAAGCACTGAATTCGCCGAGTGTATGTGGTCCAGCGCCCAATTCCGCGATTTCCTCATATCCTTATCCGGAAAAGACCAGTTTTCCTCCTCTATTCGTCCGAAAATGCAAGAAATCGTCCTTTCCGCCGTCAAAAGTGTACAAAACTTCGTGACTCCTCGGGAGAACTCCTTCGAATTGCTGGGGTTTGACTTAATGGTGGACACAGACCTGCGGCCCTGGCTGCTGGAGGCTAATACGAGCCCTGCAATGGACTACAGCACTGCTGTGACGGAGGAGTTGGTGAAAAGGGTGCTGGAGGACACGGTGAAGGTGGTGGTGGACCGCAGGGACAGGCGGGAGGCGGAGACAGGGAGATTTAGTCTCATATTCCAAGAGACGAGTTAGAGAAAATAACATGGAAGCCAGCAATTTGAAGCCTCTAACGGCCCCCGAGGAAGAGCAAAAGGCAGCCGGAGTGCGAGTTCACGACGTCCAGGAAGGGTCTTCTAAGCCCCTAGTCCTAGAAACCTCCCCCACCAAGCGCCAGGCCTACAGTCGCCTGCTGGACAAGCCCAATTCCCGCCTTTCCAAGGCCGCTAAATCCATTTCCGCGGTTAAAGCTGGGGGAAAGCAGAGCAGAGTCGCTTCCCAGCCTCTGACTCCCTCGCCCAGTAAAGGCATACGAAGCAGTTCTTCCGCCCCCAGGATCAATTTCATGTCTGGGGCGGAAGTCAGGCCGCAGACTGCACCTAGACAGGCAGACACAGGGAAGGGAAATGAAAGGGTGAGGGCTGTAATTGAGGCCTTGGAGGTGGTTCGTGGGAGGGGAACTGATCAGATGGTGCTGGATTTAGGCAAACAGACTATAGAGTCGGGTGGGGATGTTCACTGTTTCGACCAGTTCTCAGCGGCGTTGTTGCGGCTGGAGCTGCCAATTGATGCGGAACTGAAAGGGAAATTGGCTGCTTTATCAGTGTCTCTCGCAGACTCGAAAAAGCAGACCGCCAGCCTCAAAGACCAAATGGAAGCCTGCGTCTCCTCCCTGTCCCCCCACTTCTTCCAAACCATTTCAGTCCGTCCCCTGCCTCTGCCTGACTCCGAACTGGTAATTCACGCCTTCCTAATGCTGCTGAAGCTGCATGACAGTGCAGTGGAAGTGGCGGACTCATTCAAAGTGATGCACCACCGCGCCTGGAAGTCCTTCCAAAGACAGGCACTGCACCCTGGGAAGCTGCTGTCCACCGTGCGCACTTTCCCGCAGGCAGTAAAGCATGGGAAAGTCACGTCTCAGGCACTAGCGGCGATAGAGACTTTCCTGCAGGGCGCAGATACGGAGAAAATAGCAGCAGACGAAGGGGCAGTGACGCTGGTGAAGTATGTGCAAGTGGCAGGGGAGTATGCGAGAAGTTGCGAGTTGGAGCGGAGCAAAGAAGCGAGTTCGCTGCAGTTTCTCAGGCTGAAGGACGCGTCTCCGAGACGGAAGCTGCTGACTTCGCTGCTAAATCGGTCAGTGGAGGAGGCTAGAGAGGAGGACTCGCACTCTTTCCCGGAGGCAGTCAAAGTAGACCGATCTTTCCAAGAGCCGGGACATAGGGAGGAGCTAGAGGAAGCCAAGGTCGTAGAGGTCCCGGCTGTGTCAATAGTGCCGATTCAGGAAGGGTTTGAGGTGCAGGAAGAGGCTAAAGTCTGGACTGGGAAACTGCAGGAGCAGGCTGCTAGGCCGAAAGACGTCAAAAAGAGTCCTATTCGGCCTAGTCAAAAGCCGGGGTCGAGACCGAAATCTATAGATATGACTCGAAAATCGCCTGATATTAGAGGGAAACAGGCTGCGATTCAGCCTAAAGCCGAGGCTAAACAAACCCCCAAAGCTGCACCGCGCAGACGGCCAGTCTCGAAGCCTGAGCCAGAGCCCCAGCCTGTCGCGGAAACCCCTGAAAAGCTGCGTTTGGCTATGCTGCTGGACATAAAAATGCGGGTTTTCCTGCAGGACAAAGTCCTAACTTCCAAGACTATACCCGAACCAGTCTCCGAAGAAGCCCTAAAAGCGCTTCTGGAAGTCTTCAGAAAGGAACTCGAATCCAGTCGAGAAACGATAAATCCAGAGGAGATTTCCGAGTACTGTTCGAAGCAGGACCAAAGTGGCCTTTCCGCACTACTAACCAGCCTGAGGAACAGAGTCGACCCAGCCCTGTCCCCAAACACCAGCCTGTCTTCTTGGACTCACCGAGAAATCCAGCGCCAAAAAGACCGCATGAGTCAGACTCTCACCCGTCTCCAACTGCGGAAATCTCTCAGTTAGAGCTAACATTAGCCTGGGGAATGTTGGGCAGGCTGAGGTCTGGACGGGACTCGGGCAGTCGGGGCTGGGGCGTTGCAGCGGGCTTTGCACGGTGAGATGCGAAGATGCGACTTCGGTCGGTGGCGATGTAGGACCTGGAGACGTTCACTTCGAAGGTGGAATTGACGGCAGTGGCTTCAGCCATAGAGGAAATTCGCTTGTGTCTGGCTGCTATAGGGTTGGACATGAGAGACACGGAGGGAGTTCGGGGCCGAGGCTTGGAAAGCGCAATTCTCTGCTTCGCCAGTTCGGCATTGCTTAGTTTGGATAGCATTCCCTGCACCCAGGTATCCTCTGCCCTCGCCATTCTTTGCAGCACTGCCCAGGTGTCCTGGCTCTGCGTCCTGCGCATGAAGTCCTGCTTCGACAACTCCAAAACCAGTGCCAGTCGCGATATACACACACAGGTGAAGCGTCTGCTACAGTCCTCGATAACCTCCATATAGCCGAACACCTGTCTGGACGACTTGGTCAAAACTGCAACTTCGGCCTGGGACTTGCTGGGCGAGGGGAAACGCCTTCTACGGAGACTGGGAAAGCCCTCGTTCCCCAGGTCTCCAAGCAGTCGTGGGTCCATGCCGACCTGCTTGCAGAACTTGAACTCTCCGTCGCTGATGAAATAGACGCTATTGGCACTGTCGCCCTCTCGATAGAGCACTTCCCCCTTGGTACATTTCCTCTCCTTCATTGCTCTTATCAGCAGACTTAGGCTTTTTCGGGTCCATTTCGAGAAGGCGGGGACTTCCCTCAGGTCCTTCACATGCGCTTTCACCCGCTTTTCCTCGTACTCAGATACTGCATTCGCATAGGCTGCTATAGGCAGGACCAACAGCCAACTTTCCTCAGTGCACTCCACTGTCATTTCCCTCTCTTCACTCTCATTCACCGTCAAATCGCACAGACAAGCGCCCGCAGGGAAAGCGGAAACCTGGGTGAAGTCGGCTTCGGACAGGGCTCGGGACCGCTCAGGCGAGCGTCTGGCAGCCTGCAAAGGCTTCAATTTCTCTATAATCCCTGCAAACACCGCTTCCGAAGTCTCTCCGATGCGCACCTCTTTCCTGCGCTGCGCCTTTTGCAGCCTGGAAGTGGGCATTTTAGCCACTGCTCTGCCTTTCAGCAGGATGAAAAACCGACTGGCCAGGTCTCCAAGGGTGAAAACGGCCTCTCCCTTGGCCAGCCTTTCTAACGTTGCAGACCTGCACACTGTCTGTCTCAGGCCTGCATCCGCCAGGTCTCGGAAAGCCTGCAGGGAAAGGAGTTGCTGCTCGATTCCCTGCAAATCGGAGTCGGAGCGGCTGGTGGGAGGAGTGGGGAGGAGGGAGAGGAGGGCAGTTACGCTGCTGGGGGACAGAATGGCCATTTTTTGCGAATACGGGGAAATGGTAGGGATTTATTTAGCTTGGAGGAGGCTAGGGAAGGACTGGCCTTACATGTATCAGTGACCTTTTCCAGTATGTAAATATCTCCATTCGCATGAGTATTCCCTACCTAACAGGGCGTTTCTTATAGCCCAGCATCTACATCACTAAGATTCCATCATTAGTCGTCCTCTGTGAAGAATCCCTTGGGAATGCGTATATTCTGCCTGCTCACCAAGTCCCGCTCCAGCTGTTCCTCCAGTGAGTTGAGTCGGTTGTAAAAGCTGCATGGAGCATACGAGTTTTGTAAGCACGCAGGAACAGCCACAGGACTACTAGTGAACTTGGAGGCCTTGGCAGACAGGACGTAGGTGGAAAGCGGCCTAGGCTGGACTAGGCCTCGGTGATGTTGGTCGTATCGAGGCTGTTTGCTGAGGTCGAGGGAGGGGTTTTCCTTGCCTTGGTCGCCTGTGAAGGAGCGGAAGAGGCGGAGGCCGGGCTGGTGGCTTCCGTTTCGAGATGTATGGGACCCGCTTTCTTGGTCTGAAGACTCGATTGAGGACCCTCGAGACGTCTTCGCACCCTTAGGGGCTCCTTTGCACGGCTCCACCGACCCCTCCGAGTCCTCCGTTCCCAGCCTTTCCTTGCGTCTCAGCACGGGCCGATAGGAGCGGATGTCGTAAGGGCCGGGCGGCTCCCTCTGCACACTTCGCGGTCTTTCTTCCAGCCTCGAAGTGTGCTGCAGGACTATTTGTCGACTGGAGGGCGCCCGTGGGATCACTGGCTTCTGAGCCACCCGCGTGGCGCCTCGTTTGACCGAGTTTGAAATCCGGGTAGACATTTCTAGCTACATCTCTAGGTCTGCCCACAGCTCTGCGGCCTGCTCGAACTCCCCGCCCCGCGCTCGGATCACTGCAAGCGCGGCCTCTGTGCGCTTTATGTCTGTCTCGAGCTCAGCCCTCACCTGTCCATGCCGCTTGCGGTTGATTTCGCCTTCCTTCACCACTCTCGCAATCAACGCCCGCAAGTCTTCAATTTGGTTCTGCAGACTGCACTTTTCCTCCACCAGGTTTTGCTTGTTCGCCTCCAAGCGGTCCAGCTTCGCCTGCAGCTCCGCAGGGGACAGAGAGCGGCTTTGGCCCAGCAAGGCACGGAGTTGGTCGTCCATGTTAGGTCTATACTAGGCGAAGTAAGGGTGCTGCAGGGCTTGTTTGGCGGAGATGCGACTTGCAGGGTCGAAAGTCAGCATCAGACTGAGGAGGTTTAAAGCCGCAGGGTCGATTTGAGGGACGAAAAGGGCCAGGTCTTGCTTAGGGTGTATTGGCAGAAAGGAGAAATTGCGGAATTGGGACAGTCCTGGCCAGGTGGCTTCAGTAGGCGTGCCCATTACTTTGCAGATTTCTACCCATTGCTCTTCCTCGTTTGTGCCTTTGAAAAGTGGCGCTTTGCGGTAGAGATCCGCCATAATGCAGCCGACGGACCACATGTCCACTGCGACGGAGTAGTCGGGCACTTCCAGGAGCAGCTCAGGGGCGCGGTACCAGAGTGTCTGCACTTCGTTGGTGTAGGGTCTGGTGGGAATCTGATAGACCCGGGCCAGGCCGAAGTCCGCTATCTTCACCTGCATATTTGCAGGGTTGATAAGGACGTTTTCCGGCTTCAGGTCGCGATGCAGGACTCTGTGAGAGTGGCAGAAATACACCCCCACCAAAATCTGCCTAATGATTTCCCTTATTTGCAGCGAATCCAGCGACCCCAGCACTTCCTTCATAAACTTCCTCAGGTCATACTCCACATACTCGAAAATCAAGTACAGGCGGTTCTCTGCGACCACCACATCTTTCAAATTGACAATGTTCTCCTGCTTCAGTTCTCTAAGCAGGCAGATTTCCCTCAGGACTGTAGTGGGGACTCCCTCTCTGGCGAAGTCGTGTAGGGTCTTCTTCATTGCGATGAATTCGCCGCTCACGGTGTCGTGGGCTTTGTAGACTTTGCCGTAGGCGCCTTGGCCGAGCAGGCCGATGCGGGAGTAACGGGAAAGCTCGGGCCTGCCGAAGTCTTCGGACATATTGGAGATGCAGGTCATGGGAGCGTCGCAGGTGTTAGGCCCTCTGGAAGACTACATGCAAGCAACCCACCGACTCGTGAAACTGCCCAAAGTCGACCGATTCCGCTTCGAACTACGCCAAGTCCTGCAGATGACCAAACAGACCATCAGACCACAGCAAGGGAAATGGGCCACTGCCAGACGAAGAAGACCTGACGACTCCCCTTTAGGGAAACGGTCCTTTTCCCCCCCAAGCCACTACACCAATGTGCTATATCACCACTCCCAAGACCACTCTGGCTTGCTCACCACGAGGAACAGACAGTCGAAAGGCAATAGTGACCTGGTCAGGATGCACAGACGCAAGCATCAGAGTATAGGGGAAGGGCAGCAGGCTGAGGACAAGTCGCTGCACTTCCCAAGCGTCGTGAATTTGACCTACGACACTCGAGGGGAAGAGACCAAACGGAGACTGCGTCCCAGGCTGTTGCCGCTAAGGGGCAGGAAAGTCCAGCAGACGGAGTCCTTTCTAGGCACTCGCAAAGCTGCCTTTTCACCTACTATAGGGCAGAAACAGGCTGTGGAGTCCACGCCCACGGCGACCCCTACGTGCATCACTCCCTACCTCACTCCGAAACTCACTCGCAGAGTCATTTTCACGAAAGAGGCAACTGCTATAACCTAACTCCCTTCTAGTTTCCTTCAGGGATCGATGTCCATCTTTTCCTCACAGTTCTCTTCAGGGATGAGTTTTGGGAGGTCCTTGCCATAGGCGACTTCGACCTGTATGGGGGGTGCAGCGATACTTTTCCCTTGCACTCGGCCTTCTACTTCCAGTCCTCTACACTCCATTTCCCTCTCAGACCCTGGATCCTGCACTATCGCTGCAACTCTATCCGCCAACTCCCGCTCTGCACTTCTCACCCTTTCCTCATACTTCCCCATCAAAAACCCTAACAAACTCCTCGCCTGCGGGTCTTCGCTCCTACTAAGCGTCTCCACAATTTGGTGCAGTCCAGTCCGGTCCAGTGCATTCATGCGACTCAGTTGCGCGACAATTTGGTCCGAACAGTCCAACATCACTTCCTGCATTTTCTCCTTTAGGAAGTTCTGTTTTAACTGAAGAGCGGTTTGCGCTTGTGGTTTTGTCTCTTCCCCGTCGACGTCACAGAGGGATAGAGTCTGAGTGGAGTAATTGACGTAGTAAAATGTGATTGAGTCTGGGACTGGAGCAGTTAAGATGACCTTGGAGTGGCCTAAAAGGACGGTTTTTACCAGCTCTCCGGTGAGAGTTTCATATATGAAAACCTGGTTTGACTCGCTGCCGCTAAGGACATACTTTTCAAGGGATAGGAAGTGGGCAGGGACCCAGTGTCCGTAGGTGACATGGCCTGTATAGGTCTGAAGGCCTTGGGAAGGGGCGGTTTCTGAGGGCAGTTTCCGCATGTCCCATAGACGAATTACGCCGTCTCGGCCACTACTCAGCAAATTCAAGCCGGTTTCGTTGAATTCCAGACTGCTGATATTCCCCTGATGGGCCCAAACCCGTCCAGATAGTTTATTCGCACTTCGCACGTCCCATATGTTAATTTGCCCCTCTCTCCCGCCTGAGAGAAACACCCAAGGAGCCTGCGGGTGGGTTGCAAGTGAGGAAGTGATGTTAACTTCCTGCTCAGATTCTCGATTTGCACTCAGAACTCCCATCACTTGCCCAGTGTTTGTGTCCCATAATTGTAGCAAAGAACACACATTAGCAGCGATAAGCAGGTCTTCAGAGACGTTTAAAGCCATGCTTCGGACCCAAGCCGCAGGCCCTGGAAGTCTGTCTATTGCTTACATTAGCTCGCAGATTTCCTCCCGGCAGTACCTGATGTTGGAGTCGTGGGAACTGAGGTAGTAGCTGTTGTCCCTTCTCCACACCATACTCGACACTCCGTGGAACTGGTCTTGTGTTTGTTCTCTTAAAGTGTTGGTTTCAGTGTCCCATATCTCCAGTGTATTTGCTACCTAAGCACTACTTGTGGCAGAGCCCAACAAGGTCCCAGCATGGTTCAGAGTAAGGAAAAGACGGAAGTCAGTGGAGGGGTTGATACGGCTTTCCCACTTGGAAGAGAGGTGATTGAGCAGGAAGTGGTCGACAGAGCAGGGGGAAAGAGGCAGAGAGGGGAGGGCCTGCATACTGTATATGTTAGTAATACTATTAAGGACCTATGGAGACTGGAAACTGTGGTTTTGGGAGGCCGGCTGATATGCAGGGAAGGTCTTATATATCCGAATTGAGTGGCTTATACTCGCTTGTTTATTCGATATCGTAGGCCTGTCTAGAATCCAGCAATCCATTCTCTCTTACATTGGGTTTTCCTTTAAGTCTCTGTGAAAGTGCAAATTTGCGTAAAGCCACATAGAGACTCGGCTACATTAAAGCCAAACTGACCCTTCAAGTACACAGCAAATTGCACATGTTCCAGCCAACTTAGGAACTTAAGCAGTTTAGTGGGAAAACAGTCCTATTTCCTGCTATTTCCCCTTTCCTTCCCCCTATCTCCCTCCCTTTCGCAAGCCTCGGGCCTGCCACTCCCCCCTGTTCCGCTGTTTATAACCACTAAAGAGGGAGAATGCTGGTACAGTCCACATAGCAACCGGCCATTCTACTCCTCCGCGAAGGCACTGACAACTCCCAAGGCAGAGGCCAGATCCTCACTAACATCACTGCCTGTCTTGCCATTTCGGAGTGCGTCAAATCCACGCTCGGCCCGAGAGGCATGGACAAACTCATACATCAGGGGGAGAAAGCCACGATTACGAATGATGGAGCGACGATCATAAAGATGCTCGACATCGTCCACCCTGCCGCCAAGATCCTGGCCGACGTAGCGACCGCGCAGGACAACGAAGTGGGCGACGGCACCACTTCCGTCATTCTGCTCTCCGGAGAGTTCCTCAAAGAAGCCAAGGAACTAGTGCTAGACGGCATGCACCCCCGCATCATTATCAGAGGCTTTAGGCAAGCCAGTCTTCTCGCGATCCAGAAGATCCATGAAATTGAGCATAACCTGACAGCGGCGTCGGAGGAGGAGAAAAGGGAAATGCTGATTAGGTGTGCGGAGACGAGTTTGAATTCGAAGCTGGTGGCGGCTTATAAGACCTTTTTCGCGGAAATGGTGGTGAAGGCTGTGCTGCAGTTGGATGCAGACCTCGACCGGAACTTGATCGGCATCAAGCACGTGCCAGGCGGCTCCGTGACCAACTCCTTCCTAGTGGACGGCGTAGCCTTCAAAAAAACCTTCTCCTACGCAGGCTTCGAACAGCAGCCCAAAGCCTTCACAGACCCAAAAATCATCCTCCTCAACCTCGAACTCGAGCTGAAGGCCGAGAAGGAAAACGCCGAAGTGAGAGTCGAGCGGCCGGAAGACTACCAGTCCATCATCGATGCAGAGTGGAACATTATCTATGAGAAACTGGAAAAGATCGTCACTTCCGGGGCGCAAATCGTCCTATCGAAGTTGCCGATTGGAGACTTGGCGACTCAGTACTTCGCTGACCGGAACTTGTTCTGTGCGGGTCGCGTGCCTCAAGAAGACTTGCTGAGAGTCGCGAAGGCCACCAGCGCCCAAGTCCTCACCACCGTCAACAACGTGCCTGAAACCGCACTCGGCACTTGCGGCCTCTTCGAGGAAGTGCAGATCGGCAGCGAACGGTACAACTTGTTCAAGAACTGTCCCAGGTCGAAGACTGCGACGATAGTGCTGAGAGGCGGGGCGGAGCAGTACATAGATGAAGCGGAGCGGTCTTTGAATGATGCGATTATGGTGGTGCGCCGCTGTGTGCGTGCGAACTGCGTAGTGGCGGGCGGCGGCGCTATAGAGCTGGAGTTGAGTAGACACTTGCGTGACTACAGCAGGACGATTAGTGGGAAACTGCAGCACGCCATCAACTCCTACGCCCGAGCTCTCGAGGTCATCCCTAAGACTTTGGCGGAAAACGCAGGCTTCGACTCCGTCGAAATCCTCAACAGACTGAGACAAAAGCACGCCACTGACACTGACGGGAAGTGGTTCGGAGTGGACATTCCCTCTGGAGGCATCGCTGACAGCTTCAAGTCCTTCGTGTGGGAGCCTTCTCTGGTCAAGATCAACGCGATCACTGCAGCCACGGAGGCCGCCTGCACTGTGCTGTCCATTGATGAGACTGTCACGAATGAGAAGAACGAGCCGGATAAGATGACGCAGGAAATGGCGGCCAAGAACAGGGCGGGAAGACGGAAGTAAGATAGGACTAGTTTCCAGGTCTATTGACCAGCCAATAAAATGGAGGCAAACCAGCCACAACCCCCTGCTTCGCCCCCGACCACTGCCGAAGCCCAGCCTTCGGACACTGTGCCGGTCACTGAGAGTCCGCCTCACCCCAATCCTTTCTCTGAGCCTACAGACGAAGTCTGGGAGCATCGCAAACAGAAGGGTGAGGAAGCTCTGCAGCGTGTGGAAGAAGCCAAGAGAAAGCACGACGCACTTCAAGCCGAGCGCGTAGAAGAACTCAAAGCCAAGGAGGAGCGACACCAGAAGATGCTCGAGTCCCTGAGCCAGGAAGAACGGACTCGCCTGGAGCAGGAGAAAGCCCGTCTGGACCAGAAGCTGAAAGAGGCTGAGGACCGGAGAAGACAATTAGACGAGGAAAGACTGGCCAAAATCGCTAAAAAGGAAGCACGGATTGCCAAGGCTGAGGAGAATCGCGAGCAGATGCAGGGACAGGAAGAAGTCGTGCAAGCGAAGTTGGAGCGGAAACTGCAAAAAGCCGAGGAGCGCAAAAGACAGCTGGATGAGGAAAAAAAGGCGAAGCTGGATAAAGAAGAGGCGAAACTGGCTCACGCCAAGCAAGTGCAAGCAGAGCAGCGCAAGAAGGACGAGGAAGACAAGGCAGAGCTGGACCGCAAGCTGCAGGAAGCAGAGACTCGCAGACTAGAGGTCGAGGAACAGAAGAGAAAGAAAGCGGCGGAAATGGGCGAGCGTCCCAAGGAGATGGCGGAGCGTCCCAAGGAACCGCAGGCAGACCCGCCTGCTTAGTTTCCTAGATTACAAGCGCTTTCTGTGCTGGGAAAAATGGAGGGTCGACTGGAAGAGTTTAAAGCAGCGCTCCAGGCGCTCATTGAGCGCAAAATAGCCCCTCTTGAGAAGGAAATCAGGGATCAGTCGGAGCAGATCCAGCGCCTCTCCGAACAGCTGGCAGCCCAGGCCTCCACCAAGCCCGGCCCACGCAAGGCTGAGGAGGCCAAGCGCCCACACTCCCCACCTAAGGTGCAGGAAGAAGAGGCAAAAAAAGCCCCCACAGAGGTCAAACGACCCAAGGAAGACGCAGCTGCCGAGGCCAAAAAGGCCAAAGACGAAGCAGCAGCTGAGGCCAGGAAAGCCAAGGCAGAGGAAATGAAGCAGAAGGTTGAGGAAGCCAAGAGAAAGGCTGAGGAGGAAAAGACTCGGAAGTTGGAGGCTAAGAAGACTCAGGATGAAGCCGCTAAGAAGAAGCTGGAAGAGGCGAAGGCTGCGAAGGAGAAGGCTAGACTGGAGGCAGAAGAAAAGAAGAAGGAGCTGGAAGCCAAACGTGCCGAGGAGAAGAAGAAAAAGGAAGTCGCGGGCAAAGGCAAGGCCGACCCCTCCAAAAAAGTCCCTGAAGAGTCCAAAAAAGGCCCCAAAAAGCCTGCTAAAGTGGAGAAACCCTCCGACAAGCCTGAAGACGAAGGCCAAAGCTCTCCTCCCCACGACCAGTCCCTCGACTCCCCGCCCGATCCTAAGGACCAGCCAGCCACCGAGGCTGCCCAGCCCCCAATCAACCTTCCCAGCACTGAGGAAAGCGAGCCTTTGCCCGCTGCCGACCCTCAGGTCCCTGCAGACACTAACCTCTTAGCAGACGAACCTATTGAGGTAGTGGACTTCAAGGAGGATTTTGTCGAGCAGCCAGCCTTTGTGGAAGAGGAGGCGCAGCCTTCCGCCCCTGAGAATGAGGCGGAGGACCATACGCAGGAGTTGCAGGAGATAGAGCAGGAGTTGAGGCAGATGCTGGAGGTGAGGGCTATGTAGACTGTGGGGGAGGCCAATTTGATGAAAACTACACCGTTCCAGCTCAGTCTGGGGGCCAAAAGCGCCATGAGTCTGCTAAACACTCTAGACGAAGCCCAGCTCTACCTGCACACCATCCCGCCTCGCGAAGAAACCATGTGGGTCTTCCGCCTCTTCTTCCAACTTTGCGGCGAAACGCTCCCCGACGACAAATCCGAAGCTTGGGACATCTGCAAGCTGTTCCTGTCCTCCGGCCAAGAAAGCGGCATGGAGCGGAAAGTGCAAGAAGCCGTGGCTTCCTTCGACTTCAACAACGAAAACATCGACAAGGTCGAGAAGGTGTTGGCAGGCCGTGTGGATAAGGTGAACCCCAATATGTACAATCAATTTTGTACACTGACGGGGCTGATTATGTTCACGGTCAAGGAGGGAGTCACGTACTCCGGCCTGCTGCCTGAGAAAGTCGCGCCCTGGCGAAAGTACCAGAGACTGCTATATCGCAAGCAGAAGCTTCTAAGCTAGTTAGCGAGTCTAGGAGTAGATTCAGGCCGACTGCAAAATGTGACTACTAAAGACTTGCAGACTGACAACATACGCGGCTAAAAGGACTGATACATGGGGAAATAAGGCTTACTGGTATGCCTATATGTCTCTCTGGCTCACGGTTGAGGCCATTATAATGCGAAGAATCTTCGGGGCGAAGAAAAAGGAGACAGGTCCGCCTCCCCCTAGTCTGGAGGAAACCAACGAAAGCGTACTTCCCACGTAGTTGGAAAAGCGTGTAGGGGCGCTACAGACCAAAGTCGCAGAATGCGAGGGCGAGATCGCCAAACTCAGAACCCAGCTGAAAACCGCCCGCGGCAGTTCCCAAACTATGTACAAACAGCGCGCTATGCAGCTCTTAAAGAAACGGAACATGTACATGTCTCAGCTGCAGACCATCCAAGGCACCCAGTTCAACGTGGAGCAGATGAAGTTCGCCTCCGAAAGTGTGCAAGACACCATCAACACCGTGTCCGCTATGAAGGAAGCTGCGAAGGTGCAGAAGCAACAGATGAAGCAAATAAAGATCGGAGAAATCGACACTATGATGGACGACATTGCAGACTTGCAACTGGACGCGGAGGAAATCAACGACATCATGAGCAGAGACTACTCCGCCAACATGGTGGATGAGGATGAGTTGGACGCTGAGCTTGCAGAGATGGACAATGAGGGCTTGCTGGACGAGTTGGACTCAGGGGCGCTGAATGTGCCGAGTGGAATGCCGGTGCAGCCCAAGCAGGAGGAAGGGAAGATAGGCATGCCCTCTTAACTAGCCGTCCATCGAGCGGAGAGAGTGTAGTTCTCGCTGCAGTTCGGCGAGTTTTTCCCGAGCGTTGGCTTCGAGTTCCTCTAGAGACGCATTTGAAGCGCTTTTCGGCTGCCTGCGAGTGCGCCTTCTGCGTGAGGGGTGCAGAGTTGAAAGGCGGCCAAGCTGTTCTTCCATCCTTTCCAGCTTTTGAACGATTGCCTGGGAGGCGCTGTCGTCAGCCCTCTCCTGTGAGCAGGCCACCACTACCTCTATAAGACTGCGACTATTCATTTCCTGCGACTTCGATACTTTCAGCTGTTCCTCCGCCTCATCCGTACTGAGTCGCGAGGCTTTCGCACACCCCATTAGTGTTAAGTGTTAGTAGTGGAGCAGGAGCCTAGGGTGTAGATATAGCGCAGGTCCTTGTCGATATTGTGCCTGAGAGCCTTGCTGAGGAGGTCTCTGCGGTACTCTGTGACCACTTCTTTCTGGAGGAAGACAGGCGGAGGCTTGCGCAGGACTATGCCGCGAGCAGCCCGCTCTTCCGCCTTTTTCCGCTTGTACTCTAGCAACGGCTTAGGGATGTAGCCGTACACGTCAATCTTCAAAGCCCGCTCCACAGATGCGGAGCACTGCTTGAAACTGCGCAGCAAGGTGCGGCGCTTGAGTCGCACAACTCTCTTTTCTCGCTTTACACCAGTGTGAGTGAGTCTGCAGCTTTCCTTGATTCCCAGTAAGTTGTCGTGTTTGCTAAGGTTCAACCTTGAGGAAGGCCGGGGAAGTACGTATTCTGAGAGAGTTCTTGCGACTGATTTCCCATCTTCTTCCAGCTTAAATCGCACCGTTTTAGTGCCTTCCGGAGTAGCGGCTGTGGGGAGAGTGAGAGGAGGGACTGGAGATGCACACGCAATAGGGGTCAGTACAGATTGAGACTTGCTTCGAGAATGTCTCATTGGTTCATACTGAATTGTGTGCACTCTGCGGTGCTTCGCAGGTATAACTACTGCTGTGGCCTTCGGCTTGATGGATCTAGCAGTACTGATACGTGCATAGTGCGCCTGTATCAGACTTTGCGCAGTCACATGTCTGGCGGTTTTCGCATATGTCCTTGTTTCCCCCTTTCCAAGCAGTCGCAATTCCCCTCCTTTCCTTGCTAGATCCGGCATAGTCCTATACATTTCCCCAGTCTCCCTATCCACAGCCCCAGCCATTATGACATCCGACCCTCAGCTAAAAATCGCAGCTTGGCTGCAAAGCGCAATCCCTGACTCTGAGCATCACACGATCCATGTGGCGTCCAGGACGGTACGAGACATACTGGTGAAGCAGTGTTTATTCCACTTCCGAGTCTATCATGATGTGTACGCTGTCACTCAAGAAAGCGTCGTAGGACTGAAAGTGGGGATTATTGGCTTGGGACAGGTGGGCATGTCGCTGCTTAGAGAGGCACTCAAGTTGCGTTATTTGGACACGGACAATTTCATGGTTTCCACTCGCTCTCCTGAGAAGCACCACTCCTTTCAGGCCCAGGGCGTTAGGGTGCTATTTGACAACGAAGCAATTGCCAGGGAATGCGACGTCATCTACCTCTGCTGTTTGCCTTTCCAGGCTGAGCGGGTTTGCTCATCTATCAAGCACGTTCTCAATGAAAAGATGACGGACTTGTTCCCTACGCAGCAGCCAAAGCCTAAAACCATCGTATTATCGCTACTTGCAGCCACTCCAATCAGCAAATTGAGGCAATACACCGACAATTACCCCTATATTCTCCGTTGCTATGTAGACGCAGATTACATTTCGCAGTCAATCCGAGCAGATCCGTCCAAATTCGCAAACGTGACCAAAGAACTCGTCCACAACATGAGTAGCCACATTGTAGGGTCCACCACCGACCTGCAAACCCTCTGCGAAATGTACAATATGGTCTTTTACGGCCATATGACAGTGAAAACCGAAGTATTAAACTGCTTTGGGGACGAAAGTCTGAATGAAGGCGGAGTTTGGGCAGTGGATGAGGTCTGTTGTGTCAAATTTCAGCTGAGGTTTTTGGCAATTATGAAGGAAATGGGTCTGCTTAGTTAGAGGATAACATGGGAAAAGGCCTGGAAGGAAATCGAAAAAGCTGAAATCGGAATGGCGAAGTCAGTCACATGCTGTTGAGATAAATAATGGAGGATAGTCAGGGACTAGCCGTGACCTGCTCCAGCTCCCAAGCCCTGAAAGTCCTCAACCGCTTCATCGACGCAGACCTGTACTACCGCGGGCCTTCGCCACAAGCCCTGTTCGAGGCAATCACAGAGGCCCCTGACACTCCTATGCTCATCTGCTACGCTGCCGTCATGCAGCTGTATGCAGACTCTCGTGAGGCTCCGGCACTTGCCCAAACCCTCATCGAGCCGGTCCTGGAGTTCAGTCTGAATGCACGAGAGACGCTGTGGGTGGAAGCGCTGCAGATGTGGGTAAAAGGCGACTTCGCCTTGAGCATAAAAAAACTACTGGACCTAGTGATTGCCTATCCTAGGGACTTAGTGGCTGCCCGGCTAGGGATTGTCCACTGTCTCATGGCGGGCGACCACCCTCACATGCTTGACTTCGCAGAGGGCATATTGTCGCATCCTGACCATATGAGCAATGCACCGGCGCTCAGCTTTGTGTCCTTCGCCTACTTGGAGAACGATGATTTGGTGGCGGCGGAGAGGTATGTGCGGGCGGCGCTGGGCCTGGATCCGCACTTGGCCTGGGCACAGCACAACTTGGCACATATCTTCGCTACTCGCGACCAGTTCAAAGAAGGCCTCGAGACTCTCCAAGGACATGAGAGAGACTGGGAGGGGCACTTTATCAAGGCGCATTGCTATTGGCACAAGGCGATTTTCCACATCCTTCTGGAACAACCGCAAGCCGCAGTTCAGATCTATAGCGAAGTGCTGCTGCCGATGAACTGGTGGCATGTGGTGAGTCTGATGAATCTGCTTTCGCTACTGATGTACCTGGATTTATACGGCGTAGACATACATCCACTGCTCACCGCCCCTCTACTAGCAAGGCTAAGGCGCAGGGACAAGTGGGGTCTGGATGCACTGGTGGACCTAATGACAGTGTGGACTCTGGACAAAGCCGGAGAAACAGACTCAGCCCAGGCACTTGCACAGCTGGAGCGGCCTCAGCATGCAGAAGTCTGGAGGGCTGGGTGCAGTGCGGTGTTTCTTCTCAACCTTGGAGACAGACAAGGCGCGGGAGCGCTTTTAAAGCCCTTGGCGGACCAACTTCTAGCCTTCGGCGGCTCCAACGAACAGCGGAAAGCACTCACAGACGCCTGTCTCCTCACCAGAGCCAGCTCTAATAGACTCGCCTAGGGCCTAAATTTCCTCACTTTCGGGAAGTCCTCCATTAGACTGCTGTCTTGCAGCAGGACCAGCAGGTCCTTGACCTCCGGCGACTTGCACGGACTGCCTCTCGGCTTGGCAGGCCGGCGGTACTTGGACACACTGCTCAGGTCGACCTTCACAAGTGTAGGCGAGGACTGAGTCCTGCAGTTCGGCTTCTTAGCTCGAGGGGGAGTTTTGTGGATAGAGGACACACTGGCGGGAAAGGCAGCTTTGGACAGGTCGCAAGGGTCGGGTCTGAGGAAAGACCCTTCGTTCTGCCTGTTTAGTCGCTGTTCGGCCTCGGAAACCAGGTCTTCCACTTCCCACTGCAGTGCTGGGCGCGGACGCACTGGCGACACAGGCTGACTCTGTCCTCTCATGGAGCTGCTACTGCGCAGTACACTCGAATCTCCCCTAGCTCTGGATATCTGCAGTTGCTCCTTTATCAGTTCCTCCCTGGCCTTTAGAAGTTTCAACTCCTCTTGCTGTCGTTTGTGCAGGAACTTCGCCTTTTCCTCCATCAACTTGGAAGCGAAGCCGAACAGGTGGTCAGAAGCCTTGATGAGTTGCCCACGACTCGAGGGACTGACTACTGCAGACCGGGCTTTCGCCTTGGCTTTCTTCACTACAGCCTCTGCTCTCTGCTGGAACCCGTGGCGAATTACTCTGTTGGCGGAGACTGGACTGGCCTTGGTCGGAGACGCTGAGGGCTCCTCCAGGGGAGGCCGCGGCTGGGGGATGTTGAATGGCTGGGGAAGGGGGGAAGGGTGGGGAATTGGAGGCTTAGCGCCCATGCTGACTTTTACATAATAGCGCAACGCATACAGGCCTCAGAAGGAGGAGAGTTGATGGGTTGGGGCGGAAACGTGGGCTGGCAAAGAGGCAGAGACAGGGCTTCACTCTGCTTTCCACTCTCTGCGATCTGAAGCTCCAATTTAGTCTTTTCTCGCTCCTTCAACGCCAAGGCTGTCTGCGTACTCTCCAGGTCTCTGGTCAGCCTTTGGACCTGGTCTTGGAGTTCGGGAATGGCCTGGGCTTTTAAGTCCTCTAGCTGGGCTTCAGTAGCAGCGTGAAGGACTGAGAAGTCTTTGAGGGCCTGCTGCAGCTCTACTTCACGGCCTGACCAAATCTCCTCCTTCTTCGTTAGTTCCTGCAAGTCAACTCGCAGCTTTGCCTCGCTTTCCCTGAGTTGTTCGAGTGAGTCTAGCAGCTTTGCCTTCTCACCTACCAGTGTTTGGACTTCGGTTTCTCTATGCTGAATAGTCGTTTGATGCAGGCCAGCCTGCTCTTTCCATCTCACTTTAGCGTCTTTTGCCTTCTGCAAGGCCTGATTCGCCTCTTCCAAATCCCGTTTCCACAGGCTCAGATTCCCCTCATGTCCCTGCAGAATTGCCTCCATTTTCGCACTGAAGTCGTTCCCCGCGCATTCCAACTGCTTTTCTCTCTCATTCAACTGCCCTCTCAATGTTACCGAAATTGCTTTTTCCTTCTCCAATAAGGCCGCAGCCTCTTCACCAAGTTTCACCTGTCTTTCCAGTTCCGATTTTTCTGCTTTGCAGGTTTCCAGCTCCGATTTCAACTTGGTAAGTGCGAGTAGGTGAGTGCTGGCCTCGGATTTAAGCAAGATTAGGTCTGCTTCCTTGTTTTGTTGCGTCTCTAGTAACATCGCTTCTAGTCGTTCGATTTCTGCCTGCAAGGTGCGAGTGTCTCCACTGACCTTATCCCAGCACGACTTGCAGGCCCGGGCAGACTTGCCAGTGCCTGGGTCAGGGAGGAAGTGCTGGGAGCAGAGAGCGCATACAGAGGAGTTGCAGGTATGACAAGTGTGCTTCTTGCTATGTCTAACTCCGAATTTCCCTAAAGTCACTCCACAGATAGAACAAGCTCGCCGAGACTGCCCTTCCACACTAGCGTTGCTGGACCTGTCGCTGTCCGTCATGCTGACTATTGGATTGCGGCAATATGAGTGCGCAGGAGAAGTACAGAGCCTTCATATGCCGCTGTCCCTACGTCTCTGATCACCGGAACCGCATCGTGAACGACTTGGTGGGCATCTCCTCCAGCTTCCCTCTGCGTCCCAAGGTGATTAAGCAGGCGGAGGGAGACCGGGCGTTCGAGCTCTGCGCTCTCGAAGGCACGTTGCCGATCTCAATGGCAGTCCAGAACTACAACATCCCTATAAGGATCCTATTCACTGAGAAATACCCCCTGTCTGCGCCGCAGCTTCGTGTTTGTCCGACGGAGGACATGACTATCAAGGCCACCCAATGTGTAAGTCAAACAGGGGCAATTATGAACTTAGAACTGAGCAACTGGAATAACAAGTCGTCACTTCGGCAGATATTAGAGATACTGCAAGTTGCCTTCGCACAGGAATGTCCAATCTATATAAACTCAATTGACCCTATAAAGTCGCAGGCAGTCAAAGATGCGAACGCAAGGATATTGGCCGTATATGAAAGGATGAGAACAGCAGTGGTGGAGGAATGCAAAGCCTGGGAAGCCACAAAGCAGCATCTTATCGGACACTCCAATGTACTGCAGGCGCAACTGCAGCAGACAGCAGTCTACCAGCAGCGTGCAAGGGAAAAAGCCGCACAGCTAGCCAGGAGCTCCCAAGTACTGGAGCAAACCCTAGTCCAAGTTGCCTACCAGCCCAGACTCAGCTCCAGTGAACAAGACTTGCAGCCTGCAAACCCACTCCAACAGGCCTTACTAGCCCTAGTCGCGGCTGAACAGGCAGTAGTCGATACGACTTCCTTGCTGGAAGGACTGCTGAACCGAAGGCAAATAGGCGCGGAGACTGCTTTCAAGGAGCTCAAGACGCTCTACACCCAGCAGTTCCTGCTCCAGCGGAAGCAGGAGAAGGCAGCTTGCGAGCTCCTCAGCTGGAGATAGACTAATAATGGGCGACTCAGCGGGTCCTTTCTATCTGGCTTTGTCGCAGAACTTGGAAGCGCAGAACCCGGTAGCAGCCTATGTGACTCTTTACTACGCAGTGCAGTGCTTGCTGCAAAGACTGGAGCATGTCCCTAACGACCCTGCAGCAAAGGCGCAGACGCAGGCAGCCTTCGCTCAGTTGGAAGCTAAGAAAAAGCAACTGGGGCCTTTGCCGGGATGCAAGGGACAGTATGAGGAGTTCCTGAGACAGTTGAGGGCTATGGGGCATCAGAGTTACGGTCACTGTCTCCGGGCTCTCAGTCTATTTGGGGAAGTCGGACCAGAGTGGCAAGAACCCAGACAGTCGGTCGATTTGAGCAGATCAAATCCAGGGCCGCCTCATGTGAAGGAACAGACCCCGTTGTCTCGGTCCAACCCTGGCGTCTCCTTGTCCGGCTCTCAACTTCAAGTCCTCGAGCAAGCGAAGGAACAGATCCTGGACGCAGTGCAAGAGTTCGAGTTCAAGAAGGTGGCGGAGGGGCGTGCACGTCTCGAAGCAGCGTTACGAATGCTAAACCAGCTAGGCTAGAGCGGGCAAGCCTGGCCATAATATGTCGCACCGACACACGCTGTTGCTGCTGCAGACAAGTGAACGTGTGGAGTCACGCACCTACGAAGAGTTCGATAGCAAGGAGGAATGCTTGACGTACCTGTGTGAGCTGTTTGAAGCGCGCCTGAGAGCGAAGCAGCCAGCAGTGGAGCGGCTGCAGTATGGCGCGGATGAGTTGCTGGGCTTCGTTGGCAGTTTGCCGGATGTGGTGTGCTTGGTGGAGAGCGACAAGACCAGTGCGAGGGCCTACGTACCGCATGGCAAGGACTGGGTGCAGGAACAACTCATCAAGATGCTGCGTGCTCAAGCCGCCTAAAGGGACATAATAGGAGAGAAAATGCTCTTCCCGCGCTTAGATTCCGTCCATAGCAAATCCCTCTGCTTCATACCCAATATGTCCTTTCCATCCAGCAGCCTGATATAGCTGGTAGGCAGCGAAAAAGCCTTATTTCGAGAATCGAAGGCGTAGTGTCTGATTAATGAATTGATGTAGGCTTTCTTGACGGGGAATGTTTATAATGCGTTGGGAAAACCTGTTGATGCTGCTACGGAAATTAGTAATTTAATCTATCCAAATCCTAATATACACTACATTTCCAGGCAACTGATCTTCTCTCTGAGAGACTCAGACCGAAATTACCTCTCAAATATGCCAATCTGACAGACTACAGAGTAGCATTCTTCCTAACTGCCTACCACGTGCACTACTAGTCCTCTAACTGCTGCCTAATATGTCTGATGCTAGCGATGGTCTTTTTACGCATACGAGAGATGAGTTTTTCATCTCAGCTCTGGCAAGACACTAAACTGAGCCAAGAACTACATCTCCTAATCCGCAGTGGACTAATATTAAAGGCTGTAGCACTACTCCAAGTCGCCCACCCTCAGTTACTACTTCCAGGCTCCGCACTCTACCTAAGTCTACACGTTCAAATCTTCATCGAGTTCCTGCGTGAAGGGGACTCAATTGCAGCCCTGCGCAGTGCACAGCAGGCCTTAGGTCCGCACAAAGACTTCGGAGTGCATACAGACAGAGGCAGTTTGACAGTGCGGGAAGTGATGGGCTTGCTGTGCACGCAGCAGGCTGGAGACGCTACTGTGGGGTACTTGATGTCGCAGGAGCAGAGAGAAGTGGTCTGCACTGTGCTGCGGCAGAGTCTGACCGAGGGTAGCTGAGCAATGGCCGAGACTTCCCTAACAGCACTCCTTATAATTTAAATGCAGGATCCAAAGACTCTGTCAACGCACTACCGCACTCTCCGGCCGCTGAAGCCTTTAGAGACTACTGATGAACGGCTGGAAGACCAACTCGACCGGCTAAATGTATCAGTCCAACAAGTGCTCGCAGGAGCGAAAGCACTGCAGTTGGATGACCTGGACTACTCCAGTGCACACGTTTCAGCCACCATCACTCCAAGGTACCGAATGCCTATTGACTATGAGGAGGAGTTAGATGAAGGAGGACTGAAGACGCCCGTTAGTGATGAGGAGGAGGAAAGCTTGGAAATCATTGAGTACTTGGTAGGGCTTCTGGAGAAGACGCAGATGGAAGCCGAGGACGTGAGAGGACAGGCTGTGAGACTGGTGCAGATGCAGGCCGGCACTGCAGCTGCAAGTGAGCAAAGAGTCATCAAGGACTTGGAGGAGGCCCTCGGCCTGCGCAAACACCTAGAGTCCAGTTCTGCCTTAGTCACTGAAGTCCAAGGCCTGCTCCAGCCTCAGATTACCTGCTCGATGGAGCAACTTTGTGCGTGCGAAATGTCGCTTTGTGAGTTGCTTCAAAATCACTCGCAAGACGCGGAAGTCACTCTCAGTCTCGGCCCTCGTGCATTCCAACTGAGAGTGAAGCGCTCTGATGGCGACATGCTTGCAGTTGCTAAGCAACGTCTCGGGCGGAACATAGGCCAGCCTTTGCTATCAGAGCGGGAAATAGTGGCTATAGAGCCTGAAGAGGAGCAAACTATCAACACTATTGGACATGACCACAGCGACTGTGAGCGCCAAATTGAAGAGTTACAACTTCGAATGGAATTCATGCGTGAACAAATTCTGCCTGCTGAGATCTTCGCACAAGTCGAGCAAGAAAGACAGCAACTCCGTCGAGCTGAGTACATCCGCAGGCAAGAAACTGAGCGGCTGGAAGCCAGACTTAGAGACTTGGAAGAGCTTCGCACTAATCTCAAGTCCTCGACGGAGGAAATCAAAATTGTGAAAGAACTTCTAGTCTCAGAGCAACAAACAGTAGCGGATCTGAAATCTCGCTTGACCCAGGAAAGACTGCAGCTGCAGGAAAAGACCAAAGCGATCGAGGCGGAGCAGGAATCCGTTGCAGCCGAAAAGGCGAACTTCATCAACTTCGCAAGTCAGCAAGGGACTGAAGTTATGACTCTCAAACAAAAAATCGAACGAATGATCAATTCTTCCCACCCTGAACACCATGATGAAGTCCGGTCTATCCCGGAGTCATTACCGGATGGAGAACTTCGCGATTTCGACCTGCGACTCAAGCAAATGTCGACGTTGATAGAAAAGGGCGACATCAGTTCGGATGTGATACATAAGGAACTGGAGGAAGTAGAGGAGGAATTGGCTCGAGTAAACCCCAGGAGAAGCGGAGTGAGAAGACTCAAAATCCAACTTGCATCAGCAAAAAATAAACTGATGGGACTGAAATCGCGCCAGGCTATTGCGGGGGCGGATCGCATGATGGCGAATCTGAGTTCTTCCATTCAAGCCTTAGAGAAGACTTGGAATCAGTCTGAAGTGAGACAGTCTCCGAGCAAAGTCCTAGTAAAGGCCCTTCCATCTCGGAAACCCGTAGATGTCCTTTTCCCAGTAACTCCCACAAAGTCTTACGAGCCACAGTCTTCTCAGGCCACCGAGGAAAAAGACCCTTATGGGAAGTGGATGAATTACACAGAAACCATAAGGACACAAGAACACGCAATTGCTAAGTTAAAGAAGCAGCTCCTCCACGCCGCCCACAAGGCCAAGGACTTGGAAAACAGGGAAGTCCGCCTAGGCGAGAAGGAAGCTGTACTGCGGGCTTTGGAAAAGCAGCTGGAGTCCCTCAACATCAGCCTCGAAAAGCGAGTAAAGGCGATAACAGTTAAGGAAACCGGACTGAAGGCGAGGGAAGTAAATCTTTTAGAGGCTGCAGATGCGGAAAATAAGGAAGCGGCAGCCCGTTCTTTATACTTGCAGCTGGAAGCCAAGGTGAGAAGCGAGGAATCCGGCCTAGTCGGGCAGATGAGAGAAATCGAGCATGAGAAAATGAAGCTTTTGGCGATGCGGGAAGATACAGTGGGGCGGGAAAAGCATTTGGTGAAGGTGCAGCGCATTTTAGCCAGGGAAAACCTGCGGATGGAGAAGGAAAAGAAGAAATTGGAGAGTCTACGACAGGAACTGTCTCATTTGCTGCCTTCGCTGCAGTCGCTAGCAAAGCCTAAGAACTAGAGCGCCTACCTGTATTACGACTAGAACTGGGCCAGAGCTGCGGAGAGGGCGGGTAGGGAGGCCTCATCGAGTACTTCCGCCTTAGGCTCCTCCTTCACAAGTCTGGTCAGCTCCATTAGAATGGTCTTCACCTTGGCACTGTGCGCAGTCATCTTCGGCAGCGAGGCAAGGAACAGCTTGTGCACCGCCTGCGCTTCCTCCGGCTCAGACTTGATAGGCAGCTGGCTTAGCCAGGCATCCATCAAGTTCGCATCTTGGTACAGAGCAATTTTCCCCAGGGAACTGACAGCACAGTCTGTAGCGACAGTGAGTTCGGGAGTGCGGGCGTTAGGGTCCTGCAGGAAGTCTTGGACACACTTGAGGGACTGCGCTTGGTGGTACGCCCACACATTTGCAGGGGCGAACTGGGCGCATAGGCCGATGCCGAAGACTGCGGACTGGCGGATGTCGGGGTTGGCATGTCCGCAGCAGCGCAGGAACTGCTCCCAGATCAGACTCCTGCCCTCTGACACCATCACATCGCCTGTGTGCTCTACGTAGTCATCAAAGATGCACACCGCACTCAGCAACTCCACATCCGAAGGACTTTCCTTGACAAACAGCTCTGCATACAGGGTCTTGAAGTACTGCGAAAAGGCAGGTTGGAACTGGGTCTTGAAGCTCTTCAGTAGGTTTCCAGTGACTTCCATCACTTTCCTCACGATTTCGTCGTCTCTCGCGCCGTCTGCCTGCAAGTCTTCCAGCTCCTCGCCCTCTGTTTCCTGCTTTAGCAGCTTGGTGAGGACGGGCTCGCGCTGGACCTTGCGAGAGAACGCGGCCTTCACAGTCTCTGCAAGGAGAGCGGCTACGTCGTTGGCTGTGGCCAGGCCGATGGCAGAAAGTTCGGAAGTTTCTTCGAACCACCACTGGAGAGCCTTGAGCGCGTGCTTGGTGTCTTGAGGGTGCACGGCCAGGTTGGAGCGGATAGAGGCGGTCAACAGGGGTAGGAGCTGCCGCAGGTAGAGGTGGCTTTCTTCGCTGGAGGCGCAGGCCACTGCACAAGCTCCCACCGTCTTGAACGCATACTTCCTTATATCACTGCTGTACATATAGGAAAACAACCCCGTCAAAGTCTCCAGCGTCGCCGGCAGCCACGGACTATAGAGTTTCCCCAGACTCCGCACCATGTCGAAGAGAATTCGACAGGACTTGGTCTTGGTTTCCAAAGCGGAGGTGTTGAGGGAGAACTGCTTGGTGCCCTGGCCTCGCACTTCCAACATGATGGACTGCATGGTGGTCTTCAGACTCTGGGCTTCTGGGCTTTCTGCGTCCAATAGACTCATTTCGACTGCGGTTTTGGCGCCGGTTAGGAGGTCGGGGATGAGGGTCTGGAGGTAAGGAGCGAACTGGTCCTTGAGGGCAGTAGCGAAGAAACTTGCGACTTCGCTGATGGCCAAATAGGCAGGGTCCTCGAACTCCAAAGTACTGCGCAGGGTGGAAAGTCCAGCGAACACCGCACTAGCGTCAGAGGTGTAGGTAGGACCCATATCGGAGGCGCTTTCCACCAAGTACCCCATGCACCTGATGCAGTTGGCGCGGACAGCCTTCTCTTGCGAGGACTTGGCCGGCAGACTGACTAGGTTCTTGAGTCCGGGCATGAAGTGGCTGTAGTAGCCTTGGAAGTCCGCCTTGAGGGCGGAGGCAGTTAGAGAGATGACGTTCAGGACTTCCTCAAGCAGCGGTAAGCAGCCGCTGGCCAGTCCAGCCTCCAACAGCGTAGTCAGTGCAGTAAATAGCGCAGGGGCATACTGTGCCAGTGTGGTCTTCGTGTCCACATCGTCATCAGCCAGCACTCCCCGGGAGTAGTTGACCATAGCGGCTACAGCCTGGGTCTGGACCTTGACCAAGTTACCAGCGGACATGCAGCTTAGTACTGCAGGGACGATTGTAGCGTGGTATGAAGTTTCGATGGTCGGCTCGAACTCGGAGCAGAGCAGGCCGAGAGAGGTGAGTGCCGCCCACCGAAGTCTGGGGTTCTCGCTGGCTAGGTAGGGCAGGAGCATGTTGAGGATTTCAGCCAAGTTCTTGCTGAAGGACTCGTGGCAGCCCTCGGCAATCATGCCGATCGTCAGAAGTCCAGTGTGCTGCCTGGTCCAGTCCGCACTCTTCAGGTACTCAGGTATGGCGGCGAGGAAGAACGGTAGAGTCAACTGACCACAGTTGACGGCGACTTTACTCAGTATGTCCTTCCCAACGCTGAAGGGAGTGTTCTGGACCACAGTGTCAGTGTCCAAATCCGCATTCCACTCGTTCAGGTCGTCCTTGTCATCGACCTCACACGTGACTCCCATAGCGGCTTTCATGAGGTTTTCAAGGAAGCCTGGGTTCTTCTTGACAAGGCCAGGGGCCTGGCTGAGCAGCGTGACCGCGGTTTCGCAGGCACACACTCTGATTTCGCTGTCAATGGACGGACTGGTCATAACTCCGAACACCACAGTCGCGAACATGTCCATGTGCTGGGACCAGATCTTCGGCACTGCCTCTGTGAGTTCAGCCAGACTTTCGAAGGTAGACTTGACCTTGTCTACTGGGAAGCCTGGGGTCTGGATCCAGGAACTCAGCACACTCAGTACGAAGGTCATGGCTTCGGCGTAGGCCATCACCTGCGCCTCTTCGAAGCCGGATAGGAAGGTGCAGACGGCCTTGGCTGCCGCTGACTTCACGTCGAAGACTGGGTCCTTGAGTGACTCCACTAGGAACGTCATGAGGGCGGGGGCGTTGGCCTTCAGCACTTCCATCAACTGTTCGTAGTCGGTGGACAGCTCCAGCATGTACATCGCCACTTCCTTGAGCACTGGGCTCCCACTGGTAGCCCAGGCTGAGATGTAGCTCGGCACTTCCGCAACCCAGCCGCCAGCCAGCGACAGACTGGTCACCAGGTCTCCAATCCGCTTAAGGAAGAAGACAGACCGGTCCGGAGTCATATAGCCCAAAACCATGGTCTTCAACTGCGCACCAGTAGCAGTCTGCAACTGCACACTCTTATCTTCCATCACCTTCCGTCTGAAAATGACTGCGGCGGATAGCGCCACAGTGGAGTCCGCACTGCCCATCGCGGCAGCCAGTCCCAGGGCGAATTGGTCTGGAGACTGGGTGAGGAGGGCTGTGAGGGCGCTCTCCGCCTGCTCACGGGTCTCCTTGGTGGGGGAAGTCGTAGCCGCCAAGATGCTCACGAGGTCACTCATTAGCGCGAATTATTACAATGCTCGCGCCAAAGTCTGCCATATGCGCCAAAATGGCGGACTAAGGCTTCGGCCGAAGGTGATGTTTGGGGGCTTTGTAGAGAATGGGCTTGAAGGACTGTCCTTCCAGTGCTGGGCTGGGCAAAACGGCGGTTTCCTTAGTTGGTATGCGGATTTTTGCTGAGTTTCGCTGAGGAAGAGTGCGATTTCAGAATGTAAGGACTAAAATGCCTACTGCTACATGGACAAAGCGGGGTCAAAGCAGCCTCTGCAGTTTTCCCGGGACCAAAATGGCCTCCATTACCTGCCTCAGTCCTACCTCAAGTACGCATTTTCTCCCCATAATAGGCATCAGATGGATGAGTCTCCTGCGCCAGCCCCAGAGTCCCAAGGCTCTGACCCTGCCCGTATGGAGCGGCTCATGATGCAGCTAAGACTTATTTTCGCCCTGCGCTATGCTCAAACCGATGGTCGTCCTATCAAACTGCTGGACTGCCTCTATATCGGCTCCGTGGGAGCTGCGATGAATAAGGCCGGACTGAAAGATGAAGGGATCACGCATATTTTGACGGTCGCAGACAAGTTGTCCCCGATGTTTCCGACTGAATTTACCTATATGAGTATCCCGATATTGGACTCGGCAGATGCGAATTTGCTGGCGATCCTGCCCAGGGCGCTGGAGTTCCTGGAAGCAGCGAGAGAAGCAGGGGGGAAAACACTCGTGCACTGCTTCGCTGGGAAGTCCAGATCTTCCTCAGTATGCATCGCCTACCTGATGCAACGGGAGCGGCTCAACTTGCTCGAGGCGCTGCGGTTTGTGCGCCAGCGCAGAGAAGTGGTGATGCCGAACACTGGGTTCCTCACCCAGCTCAAGCAGTTGGAAGCGAGCCTCGGCATTCCCCCAGCTGTCATAGAGCCTTAATACTCGCTTGCCTAATGCGGGAGTCAGGGAAGTCTCACATGTTGCCGTTGTTCTACACCCAGCGCAGAAGTCGGCCGACTCCTGGGCGGGATTTCAGTCTGGCGAGTACCGCGGATGTGTCAGGAGTGTCGAGTCTGGTGCCGGACTTCTTGGAAAGAAGGAATGTGGAGTTGGAGGACCTGTCCCGCGCGATCTCCTCTGCGGCTACACTGGTCTCTACGAGGCTGGAGCGCTTGAGGAGCAGGAGTGGACAAGTGTCGGAGGAAGGCTCGGCCAGTCCTGTGCCTGCGATTCACACGCATAAGAAGAAGGAAGTGGACCTGCGGCCTGTCTGGAGGCGGGCCGAGGCTGAAGACCTGGAGGAGCAGTGAGTTCTAGACAGCACGGGGACTATTCATGTGAAGACCTCGCTGGCTCGACACCTCTCTCCGCTGCAAGATCGAGGCCGCTTAAGACCCGCTAAGCCTTGCTAGTCATACCGTGAATGCATACAAATTTGGCTTCTATAAGGCTATTGGCGGCTGCAGCTCCATACATGCACTGCATAAAGCCTCAATTTGCTTCTTTCAACAGTGTTACGGCCTGCAGTCTGCTCCTATCTACTGATACCCTAGACGAAACTCCTTCTTGAGCGACTCATCTCTTAGCAATAATCGCGCCACGTCCGCCCTCATCTCCGTCTCTCCCACACGCAGGGTCACAAACGGCCTCCGCGACTGCAAAGCCTGAGTGAGGATTTGCCCGTTTTCAGGACTGAGAGTCTGAAAGCCGGCGTCTGCCCAATAGCCCCAAAGTGGCGGCTTGCCAGTTTGCTGCGGCGCTCTCAAAATAGCCCGGGGTCTACGTGTGCTTAGGTCAGTCTGAGTCAACGCCGCTAGGTCGATTTGATAAGGCTTGCCTCTGATTTCAAGGATCAAATAGCGTCGCTTTTCAGTGAAAGCTTGCTCAATTTGCGCGGCACTCAGAGAGTCGTACGGCGTAAAGCCGCGGCCGTTGTGCCAAAACCACTGCGCTCCAGGAGTGGAGGAGTAGGTGTTGACGAGTTGCACGAGGGACTGCTTGCACTTTTGCTGCAGTGCAGGGGACATTTCTCGTCTTGAAATCACGAAGGCTCCGGTTTGGTACTGGATGGAAGTCCGGAAGAGTGTCTCCAGTTCGTGAATCAGCTGCGAGGTCTGCAGTTCCTTGGCCTTGGCCTCATTGCAAAAGACGAGGCAGGCGCCCTCCTGCTCCATTTATATAGCGCTACTGTGCTTGCAGCAGCAACCTCTCTCTCACCTCCAGTCTCTCCCCGTCCTCCAGCCGCACCTGCAGGGGGTAGAACACTCCATCCACCAAAGGCCTGGCAGGGACAGGCAGCAGCCAGCACAGCAGGTGCGTCCCACAGACTTGTCTGCAGTTCTCTTTGCAACTCATATCGAATATATTGAAGCCGCTGGCTCGAACTTCTAGTGTCGTGGAGTTATTCGCCAGTAGTGCGACTTGCATCAAACTGAATCCACCGACAGCCACTCCGACTGCTAGGCCCACAACTGTACTACCCATTAAGTAGACATCGTGTTGCTTCTTTAGCAGGGCAAACAGACTGAGCATTCCAACAGACAGTGCTGTGAGTGTGAGATACAGGAGGTACTGCAGGAAATACCTGACGTTGAACAGTCCAATACAGTTCCCGACCCAGGGACAGTGGTGGTCATACCGCAGCACACAGCGCTCACAGACAGTGCAGTGATGTGCTCGAGGTGGGCGGGGTCGATTGCACTTGGCACAGAAGGTCACTTGGCCGTAGGCGAAATCGACCGGGTTCATGTTGGAAAGCAGACCTTGGGTCAGTCCCGTTTCAATGCTGGTTTCCAGACTTTCTGGAACTCCTCCTGGGTCGGTGCAAAGCACCATCAGAAGACTGCCTAGAGTCAGTAGCGCAAGTGCATGCACTACAGCCAGAACTGTCCACACCAGCACTGTCTTCTCCACACTGAGGATAAACCCTTCTAGAAAGCAGTAGTACACTGCCCCCATGCAGGCCCAGTTCGCCAGCACAGGAAGAGCCAGGCATCCACGCTTCCATATCGAGGCCACGTAGCACATTAAGCCTCATTACGACTACTTGGCGAAGGTGTCCACCGAGTCGCGTACGAAGTCAGCGACTTCATCCACCTCGACGACGTCGTCGCTTGCCAGGTGCTTAGCCGCCTGCATGAAGTCCTGGATGTCCTCCTGCGTGAAGTGCCACCCGTAGGTGTTGAAGAACTGCTCCAGGTCTGCTAGAGACATCGAACTGGGGTCTTCATTCCCGAGCACGTCACGACTGTACCGTCTCAGCACCTTCCGAGCCACGACTTCAGGCCGCAAAGTCACACTGTTGAATATGACCTGGACTGCCTTCAGGAAGCCTTGCAGAGTCACGCCTCTGGTCTTATCAGCGTCGCTTTCCCACATGAACACTCGCAACTCGTCCAGACTCAACTTCGCCCCACACAGGTCTAAAGCGTCTTCCACTCTTTCCAACGGCAGGAGGTCCTCGCCAGGGTTGCAGGAAAGTCGGAACACTTCTTGCACGAACTCTTGCATGTACTCGGGCAGGGCGTACATTTCGCTGCGGCCGGAACTGCGGTTCATTTCCCGGTACACAAGTTTCATTTGACGGTATAGCTTCACCATCATGAGGGACCGGTCTGCCTTCATTTGCAGGACTACGGCTTGAATCATCTCTTTGTCCTTCAGTTGTTCGATTTTCGAGGTAAGTGTTAGCCAACGTATTGCCTCCGGCACCAAGTAACACCCTGTAATCAACCAACTTACAATCGCCCCTGCTACAGCAAGTATCGCCCACAAGTCCCACTCATCGTATATATTCGTCGCGTAGTAGAAGAGAATTATCATCATCCAGCAAGTCAACACCACACAAATCGCCTGTATGAGTCCCTGCACAAAGTGAGGTCCGAAGGAGTCGAACCAGAACAAAAGTTCATGTCTGCTAGGCAAGCGGCCTGAAAAGATATAGGCGCAGCTGAGCTGGAGCGGCTTAAAGGAGCAGCAAAGACAGTTGAGTTCCGCTTCTTGGCTATGCTCCAAGTCGGATAGAGAGCCTTGCAGGTAGCGAGGCTGGGTGATGCGTCCAGGGATGGAGAGACTGCTGCCGCTGCTGCTGATTGGCAAAGTGAAGGCTTCAGGGTCGTATACATAGGGCACTAAGTCACTATATACACTCCTCAACTTCATTAAAACCAGGATCGCCACCAGCAGAATGAACACGGGAATTGCAAGGTAAAAAATGATCTCCACCAAAAAGTTGCCGTAGACTATAGCTCTCCACGCTCCTACGGCCGCTATAAAGGCCACCAGTCCTGTGAAGGTCAGTTGAAAGGTGTTAGTCAGGGTGCCAGCCAGACACCTCGCCAAGTACTCGCCCATGCTGAAATCAGTCCTCAGCAACTGCTCAGTAGGGAAAGGCAGGTACACAGGACATATAAAGAGCTGCCGCATCACTGCATATTGGACTGTCAATCTCGCCTCTTGGAACTCTCCTGTACTTACTCTGGGCTGCGCCTGGCCTATGTACCGCGTGTAAGTCTGCTGGTAGTGTTGAGTGAGAGTGACTAGGTCGCTGCATTGGTCCTCCCACTGCAGCCAGCGTCTGGCCATGGACTGGCCTGCGAATACAAGCCACAGTCCTAACAACAGCCAGAACAGAATGAAGAGACTGAAGCCGTACAGGATTTTCCCTAAGTCGATTTTGTCGTCGTCGAACCAGTCCATGTGGTTGATTATCGCTGTAACTACCGCTAGAGCGACCATTAGAGACACATCCACGAAGAGAGCGTGTAGCGGCTCAGCCATGTAGGAGTCCAAGCGGTAGCCGAGCCACACTCTGAGCGTCTGCAGCAGTAAAAAGACAAAGCCCAGAGCCACTACATACACCATGTCCAAAGACGCCTCCAAGTCATCTCCATTGTCATCCTCTGAGTCGCCTGTGTCTCTCTGTACTTGCACGACTCCTACAACTGCACTAGTTGTGCGGCTGGACTGGGCGGTCCGGGAGGAACTGCGGCTGTCTGAATTCAGTCCGCTGTCTATCATTCGATCGTTTTTGTCCAGAAGGTATTGGTGGACGGAGCCTGAGCGGTAGTCCATGGCCTGGCCTGTGAAGTTACTGAGAGAGGCCAATTCTGCGGCTATTGCGGAAGTTTCGCTCCACAGAGTTTCATTGCGCACTCGAGCCTCTGCGACTGCTGCTTGCAGGGCCTCCAGGCGCCCGGAGTTGAGTAGTTCCTGGGCCTGGGTGTAGTTGGACTGAAGCTGCTGCAGCAGATCGCGCAGTTCTGCGTTTCTGGCTGTAATGGCGGCATTTTCCTGTAGGAGGGATTGGACGTCGGTTTGAGACTGAGTCCGCAGGACCTGTTCTGCCTGTTTTGCCTCACTAACTTGCGGTAATAAGGCCTCAAACTGTCTCCACAAGTCCTCATTTTCCTGCTTCAACTGAGCATTCCGGACCACCAAGTCTCGATTCTGGTCTGACAAAGTGGCCGCCTGTGTTTCATTGCCCGCAACCAAAGGACTTCTATTCCCCTCCACCAGCCTCTGGCTAGCAGGCGTCCTGTTCTGCCCTTCATCCCCAATAGGCACAGCAGTGCCTGCATCTGTCTGGTTGACTAGTGCAGCCGCAGGAGTTTCCGGAGGTTGGAAGGTAGTGTCCACTGCTAAGACTTCTTGAGGAGTGAGCGATGCATCAGGAGCGCTGGTGATTACTGGGTTAGAGAAGTAGGAGAAAAGCGACCCGGCTGTGTTCACATCTGACTCCATGCTATCCGCTTCTTGTGCTTGCGCGCAGCCTGCGAACATCACTAGAAGCAGGCAAGCTACGAGACCTGTCCAAGTCCCCATATTCGTTTCAACGCAAACAAAACTCTAGCTTCCCTGCCCATCCTGGCTGCAGAGTCCTATACTCTAAGCACCAAGTTAGTCACTACTTACTTCTTGCCCTGAGCACTGTTCTTCTTTAAGGCCTTCAGAATTCTCTCCAGCAGGTCAATGGGGATCAGCCGCGCTAACTCCCACGTCTCTGTGATCTGCCTGCGCACGTTGTTGGCCATTGGGATATACAGCAGGAAGTAAAAGAAGACTGAAATAACGATATAAAGCACTGTTATGCCGATAATCAGATTCAGCATTTTCCCCAGTTCACTCTCTATTTCAGTGGTGTAGTCCTTTTGCAGTTGCTGACTCAGCTCGTTCATAAGCTGCAAAGTCACAGTGGTCGTGGAGGAAGGCAACAGTCCAGTCCTCGCAGTCACTTCATAGCTTAAGTCCTGCGAGTAGACATTCAAGCTGGAATGCAAGCCTCTGGCCACTATGGAGTCAGAGCAGTTGGCCCAGGCTTGAGGACAGCCGTTGCTGAACATCAGTTGACGGGTCGCCTCTGTGAGTCCGAGGGAAGAGTGTTTGCCTTGGGAAAGTTCGAATTCTGCGAAATTGAGACTGCTCAGTGACTTCGCAGTGTATTTGGTTTCATTTATTACGAATTGTGCATCAGATACAAGGTGGGGGTAGGAGCAGGCAGTAGTGCTAAGCAGGGACTCCTGCAGCCAGAAGTACGCAGTGGCCATCGTCAGAGTCCTTTGCCCTGCCAGTTCCTCGATAATCGGCTTTTCCTTGAGGACTATGTCGAAGGCGAGGAAGCCTTGGTAGTAGAAGAAAAGGATGTACCCGGCTGTGAGGGCGTAGTACAGCCACATCCTGGTCACAATCACAGGCCACTTCCGAGTGCATTTGATCCTTTCTCTGGTCTCCATGTTCTTGAACTTGCCCCGCTGACTGTCTCCCCGGGGCAGTTCCAAGCCGTGAGTGGACTCCAGCCTTTCCTCACATCGAAACACCATTTCCTGCACGATGTCCAGCGGCAGGCCGTAGAAAAAGCTCCACACGTTCTGATTCGCACGCTCCACAGCCAGCACCGTAGGCAGCATTATGCCCAGAAGGAACACCGTCAATAGCAGTATAGCCACCCCTCCAAGTACCAGAATTATGTTCATTGTGGAGGACAAGTTGCTACTTTCCTGGTCAATAAACCAGCTTAAACTCGCATTCATCATATTTGTCCCCTTACCGAATGTGCTTCGGTAGAGGAAAAACAGGTTCGGGTTCGAACAAATTCGCTGCTCTCGCTTGGCGTTGAGGTAGGCACTTGTGTGAATAGCGTACATGTCCAGAATATTCAGCAAATTGTGGTAATTGGAGACAATTTGTCCGTTTATCAGTTCCCAGGTGAGGATTGTGTCTTCCAGGTACAGTCTTTTTTGCTCGCCGTCTTCCCAGTCGCTGACTTTATCTGCAATCCGCCCTCTAATGACCTGTATTTCATCAGAAAGCGAAGCCAGCGATTCCAAATAGCCTGTCTCTAGGTCCACACTCAACTGTCCCGCCGCAATCATCTGCAACTGCCTCGCCTTTTGCGCCATGTGAGTGACCTGTATGCGTTGAAAAGACAAGTCAGTGATAGTGATGACGTCCAGGTACCTTTGAGTGATGAAGTAAAGGTACAGCATCATGGACAGGACAGCAGCGATCACCACTAAATGAGTGAGGACGAAGGAGATTTTGAAGCGTAGCATTGCGGAGTTGACGCCACGGAGCAGTTCTTGCGCCTTGGCGCTGGAGGTGAAGCTGGCATTGGCGGATACAGCGGAACTAGCCACACTGGTGCCCCCTCTTTTCTGCCCGGATCCTTCAGAAGGAGCGATCATTTCCGAAATGCGTGACATTTGGTCCGCGGGAGTGGCGCTCATTTCAGGACTGTTGAACTCTGTCAGGTCCTTCAAGTCCAGGATTGGGCCTGTGGCTGGCTCTTCGAAGGATACCTTGCCTTTCGCGTCTTCCCTGGAGGCTTCCACTTCGAGTTGCTGCTTTTCTGCGTCTTTCTTCAGAGGCGCTGCGTCTTTCATCTTGCCGGCAATCTGCTTCCCTGGTGCGAAGTCGGTGATTTCGATTTCCCGCACTTCCGGGTTCAGGTTGAAGGTAATATGCACCTTCTTTTTGGGCGCTTTGGGAGCTCTTAGTATGCCGTGTTTGAGCTGGGTCTGAGGCAGGTCGGGTTCCTCGCTATCATGAGGCTCCGCAGACTGTGGAACGCTCTGCACCAAATCTTGGAAATTGACTGGCTCCCCTTCCTTCCAGGTCTGAGCTTCTTCAGGAGAAGAAGTGACCTGCATAGCGTGTATCGTCGTAGTGACTACCACGATGTCGATAAACCTGCCCAGAACCTCATTGACCGTATTCGGGATCAGATAGGTGAACATCTCGCCGAGTGCATGGGAGTCTTTCAGTTGGTCGAAGTCGACGAAGGCTTGGCGCATGGTGCAGCCTTTCATACTGGACATATCGTCAGCGAAGCCCACTTTCAGGGGGAAACTTCGAGTGTGTGCTTGGATCACATTGTCTTCATCGAATAGTGCCATTTCCCGTGCATTCGCCACTCCTTTCAAAACCACTATGAAGAACGGGTCGTGGTCCAGCACCATGCACCTCAATTGTATGTACACTTCCATCAAAAAGCCTGCACTGTCCACCAGGAACAAACTCTTAGGCACCGCTACCTCATATGAACTGCAAGTGGCCAAAAACCGCAACAAGGCTTTGTTATGATTGCGCATGTCAATGACATAGGAAGGCAGGAAGGTGCTGATGTTCATGGCGAGGGCTAGGCGCGCTGGCACTCCCAGCAATTTGCAGGCCTGGGAGTTGATGTACGAAATGGTCCCCACTACTTCTGGATTGCCGCTGATTAGGAGAATGCCGTTGCTTTCGTCGAAGTAGGAAAAGCGCTCTGAGACTCCGGCGGGTTTTTGGGAGAGTTGTTTTTCTTCGTTAAGTCCGCGACCGAACAACTCTTGTCCCTTTTCGGTGTCGTTGTAGACCTCTTGCAGGAAGCTTCCGAACAGCTTCAACGCCAAGTAGTTCTGAGGAAACCGCTTTAGCAGCCTTTTGGAGAGCTTTCTAGCCTTGTGAATAGCGAAAAACAGCCGCAGTCCCATACTTTCAATAGTCTTGACAACTGGAACTTCCATGCCTAGTTCACTCCAAAAGTCCAGTTGCTGCATGCAGGCGTCCTCATCTGCCTTCTTCGCAGTGTCATATAAGTCTCGAAAGCGGACATAGTGGACTTCTTCATATTCCTGCTTGGAGTGTTCCTCCAGTAATTGCCCAAAGCGGTATTGGTTGTAGTCTGATTCGAAGTCGAAGGAGCAGTTTCGGGCTTTGCTGAGTTTGAGCCGGGCGAGTCCTTCATGGTTGAGAATGCTGTAAACGTATACAAACTCGCAAATGGCGGAAAATTTGCTATTGTCGAATTTCGTGGTCATTCGAATATACAAATCTCTCAAAGTTTCCTTCAGCTTCGCGTTAATTTTCTTCTCCTGTTTCTGCTGTAAGTACTCAAAAGCGACAAATCGGACAGCCAATTCCGCCAAATAGGGACTCGGCAAAAGCACGAATTTGCCCACGTAAGTTTTCTGTATCTGCTTAGTTCTCCTGTCCAGCAGGTCCCAGTAGATGTAGCAGAAGACCAGAGGAATGCTTACAGTGAGGACGAAAGCAGTCGTGCAGCTGTTCAAAGACATCCCGAGAAGCTGCACCAGTCCGCCCCAACCGAGTACGAAATAGCTCATTCCGTATAGGAAGTTAGTGAATTGGTTGAAGAAAGGGATGTAGAAGAGGTAAAGGAAGACGAGTGTTCCTCCGATGACTGTACAAAGGACCAGGTGGATAGCGTGGTAGGCCTCTTGCAGGTAGAAATGGCTGATTGCCGCACAGGTAACGCCCAATAGTGCTGCAACTTCGACTTTGGAGTGAGCCCTGGCAGTCATAACCGCCTGCCTCCGTGAGTACACCAAATCGTAGTCCAGACAGGTTTCTATGAAAACCCACACAGTCAGAATGACTATGAAGATTACACTGATGAGGCCGAAACCTGCTAGGTCCAGCTGGCCTGCATCTGCATCTATATACTCCCAAGCGGTGCGTTGAGGCGCTGCAGAGTATTTGAGCACAGCAAGGAACAGACAAAGCCCTGGGAGATGGATCAAGGTTTTGAGTCCTTTGGACAGCAAGCAAATAAAGTAGTAAAGTCGGCCGTCTCCTTTCCTGTTCCTCGCCAGGAAGAAGACTACGAAGAGCAACACAGGCGCCATGACGATTGCCAGTAGTAAGTAGTACCCAATTGCTCCCAGGCCCAACATCACCAACACAAAGTCCAGCCTTGTGAGACTGGCGAAGTACACCCACCACCTGAAGCTGCTCCACCCCTCTATGTCTGGTGGGTATGTCAGGCTGAGCAGTTGCAGAGAGTACACTGCGATGCCGGCCACCCAAATCAGGTAGCGAGAGCGAAGGACGTCGAAGCGACTGCGAGTGTGGAACTCTTTGTAGGAGAGGTAGAAACACCGGAAGAGGGTGGTTAGGAGCGTGGACAGAACTGACTTCACCTTCGTGCGAAGGTCGTCGGATTCGAGGATGCTTTTAAGGTCTTCAGCCTCCTGCTGCATTATAGAGTGCTTTGGTAGGAAACTAGCTAGATTTCTAGGTCGTGCACTCCGCTGGCATCCAGCACCTTGACGCTGTAGCACGGCTGTGCCGCTAGAAAGCGAGTCTGCATTTGGTTGACACACTTGCGAGCCAGCTCCTCTCCCTCCGCCCTAGGCAGCGCCTACATAGTCCCTACCGGCCGCCACTGGTTATCCATCAAGCCATACAGCAAAGACCCGGCATAGCCATGCGCCCCCTTTCTCAACTTGTCCAAAGTGCCAAGGTAGTCCACGTAGTAAAGCGAAGGGCCGGTCTGGTCTACGCCTGCTAGCAGGACATTGGCTGCATAGGGCCGTCTGCTTCTGATGCTTTCCGCCAAGAAGCTGCGGATGTACTGCGCAGTGCCGAAGGTGTTGAGGCTGTATCCGTTGCGGTAGAAGTGCAGCTGCACGTTCTTCTGAATCAGGTTGGAGAACTCAGCCCGGTCACTCGTTTCCCCGGCCACTGCCATCAGCTTGTGTTCGTCCAGGCGGATTATCTTGCTTTCGTCGTCCTTCAGCCGAATGATGGAGAACTGAGCCGAGCAGTCTGTGCCCAGGATCACATAGTCCTCACCTTGGAATCCGAAGACGCTGTCCATTACAGCTAATGAAGGATGGAGTAGAGAGAGGCCGGCCTCAGTGGATAAGCATTGGAAGCTGCGGAGAACTGAATGACGACTTACACACTCACTCAATCGAGTTATTCTCAGAACTTGCTATTCAGGCGGATCACTCATCAATGTTTGAAGGGAAATGAGGTGAAAGACCAACTGGTGGACGACGCTAATGATACGCTAGAGTCATATCCCATTAGCAAGCCAATTGCAGGGCATTAGCTCGCTGTAAGAAACAGTCCAAGCATATTAGCTGAAGGAAATGCAAGCGCTATTACAAGCTGCAACTCCTCCTTCAAACCATTCCCTCTGAACTAATAGCTATACAGTTGCACTCTCACTTGATGCAGCAGTTGAACACTCCCATTAACTCCCATAATAGTATGGACAGCCCAGCACTCAGCAGCGGCGAAGCCTTGGAAGCCAAGATCCTGAAGGAGTCTCTGATGCAACGCAAGCTAAAGCTCAAGCCGCAGTCCCCCAAGGCGCCCTTCCGCATCCCCTACAGTCCAGGCCAGGACCTCGACTACCTGCTCCTACTCTGCTGCAAGGAACTTGCAGACCGGCCAGACAGCGAGCAAGGACTGTTCATCCGAGCTTCAGTGTACCTCAAGAAAGGCCTAGTGACTGAGACGTTGGCGGACTGCAATGGCATTTTGCAGCGGAATCCCCAGCATGCGGGAGCCTTCTATTTGCGGGGCTGTGCCTATGAGCAGGCAGGCAAGTTGGACCTGAGCTTCGCTGACTTCACAACGGCACTAGCTTTGGACCCTGCACATGTCAATGCTGCCTATGCGAAGGCTACCTGTCAGAATAAGATGGGGAACCTGGACCAAGCCATTGACGACTACTGCTCGGCGCTGGACTTGGACCAGTTCCAGAGCAGAGGCCGTCTCAAGCCTTCGTCCATATCCACTACCAACTGCTCGGAAAGTGCGAGTGTGGAAGAACTGCTGACTCCTGCCAATCGACCGCCGCTGAGGGCTAGTCTGCAGCCTGCCAACCCTCCGCTGAGAGTCAAAGTCGACCTGCGACACAGACCCAACCTTAGCCAGGAACAGCAGGCGGAGTTCTGTTACTTGCAAGGAGCAAGCGAGCGCAAGCAGAAGGACTTCGCAGGAGCGGTGAAATCCTTCGACAAAGCGCTTTCTGCCAACCCGAAGCATTTCAAGGCTCTCTTCAGCAAGGCTTTCTGCATGGAAAAGCTGGGCCTAGTGGACGCTGCAGTGGCAATTTACTCGGAAGTGGTGAAGTTGGACCCGAACTGCGCAATTGCCTTTTACAACCGAGGCATTTCCTTGGACAAGGCAAGCTGTCCTGATAAAGCTCTTTCCGACTTCAACAAGGCGATATCGCTCGACTGCACCAGACCTGACTTCTACCATAACCGAGGCTTGGTGCACAAGAAACTGCGAAACGTGGAAAAGGCAATTGAGGACTTTTCTTGTGCTCTAAGGGCCAAATCAGACTACTGGAAATCTCAACTAAACCGCGCTCACTGTTATGAATTGAAAGGAGACCGAAGGAAGGCGATTGAGGATTTTTCGACAGTACTGCAGTTCGACCCTGAGAACCAGGTCGCCTTGGAGCACTTGGCAGCCCTGTACCAGCAGACTGGAAGTCTAGAGGAAAGCCTCAATGCATGCACGAGACTAATTACGATCAGTCCGACTCCTCACTTCTACCTGCTGCGTGCTCGTGCTTTGGAAAGCGTTGGGAAGAGGAGTGAAGCTGGAGCGGACCTGAACTCTGCAGTGGAGCTGGAAAGAGACAATGCTGCAAGTTGGTCGGAGCGAGGGGCGTTTTATGCGAGGACAGAGCAGTACACTGAGGCTATCCGCGACTTGACCAGAGCACTCGAGCTGAACCCACAAGACACACAGGCCTACTCCACCCGGGCTCTCATGTACCGCAAGACTGAGCGGTTTGCGGAGGCAATGGACGACTACACCTCTGAAATGCGACTAGCACCCCCTAACGTCAGGTCACTCAGCTTCCGCGGCTACTGTGCAGCCAAGCTGGACCGCTTCCCTGCCTCCGTCCAAGACTTTACCGAAGTATTGAAGCTGGACCCCAGCAACCTCAATGCCAATTTCAACCGCGGCATCAGTCTTTTCCGCCTGGGAGAGTACAGACAGGTGAGGACTACCTAGGCTGTGGCGGACTTCTCGAAGGTGCTGGAGAGGGATGGTCAGAATTCAACTGCACTCTTTCATAGAGGCTGCTGCTATGAAGCACTGAAGCAGTTGGATCGGTCGATTGAGGACTACAGCCGGGCGCTACTGCTAGAGAGTAGGGTAGGAGACCTGACTCTTGAAGGGTTCAAAGAAGCGGATTAATGATTCTTGTCTTCCTTGTTACTTCTGCATATAGCCAGCATATGTGTATTTGTTATTCCCATAAGCCCATCTATTGATCATCGAAGTACTGAAGACGGCTACTAAGTACGCCTAAGTGTCTTTGAGGAAGTCCTCCAGGTCTCTCTGTAGTGCAGACGACACTTGAATATGTCCTGGAGGAGTGGGCAAAGTCTGCAAAGCCACAGTCGCCCTCCCCTCCCCTTTCGTAAGACTCTGCGCCCTGCGCAAGTCTTCCTCAATCAACTGTGCAAGTCGCTGCTGCTTCAAGTCGTGCAAAGCCTTTCTAGGTGGAACTCACTGGTGTCGCTGGGCTTCTGCTGCAAGCATGGACTCTTGGCGCTGTGTGCAGGCTTTGAGACTGCGTTGGTGCTGGGCAAGCTCGAGAGCTGTGAGGGAGTCTTCTAAGGGCGTGAGGGCCACTAGCAGTTTCTCTATGTCCAGAGATAGGTCGGTAAGGCCTTTGCGGACTGAGGCGATTCCATCCCTTGCGGTTCCTAGGAATTTCCTCACGGTCGTGACTTTGACTCGCACTTCGGACCGCAGAGTCGTACTTTTGTCTGCGAGCACTGAAGCTAGTTGGCAGTTTTCCTCTTCTTTCGCTGCAGTCTTGGCCACAGTGCTAATTGGCCTTCACTCTCTCAGAGCCGCCAAATTGCCTCCCTCACAGTTCTGCATTACAGCGAGCTATTACCAAGACCCAGTTCCCTCCCTGACACAAGTGACTTTCCCAGCAATTGCAAAGACTCTGTTAATACATCTAAACGAATACATCTAGTCTGCAGCCTACGTATATGGCACTGCCCCGCCTACCCAGGACTGCGAAGTGTATATAGCCTAGTGCTTAGCGATAGTATTATGGCAGTCGGTTTGGGCCATCATTCTCGATAGGCTGGCAACATATCGCTGCAAAAGTCCTGGCTGAGGCTCGGAACTGGAAAGAGCCACTGAGGCGGGACGATGGAAGGAGTTGAACGTCTGGAGCACATAGTGGCTAGGGGCGCTCCCCTGCACCCGCGGCTTTTTGGTGGGGGGCGGCTGTTTGCGCTTCTCGGGCAGAGGACGTTTGGAGGCTGGAGGCGGGCTATCTACCCGCTGGTCCAGGGTGCGCTGGACGTGGAGGGAAGGGGGGAAGACCAGGGTCGCTTCACTGCGGAAGAGGGCCTTGATGATCAGCTGGCTGATACTCAGGAAGAGCAGTCGCTCAAGCAAGAGCCGCATCTTGGAGCTTATAGCTAATGCGACGCTTCCTGCAGTTCCTCAACGCCGGACCGCACACTCCCGCACACCTCTGCAGGGCGCTGGCTCACACCTGGGCCTACTACGCCCAGCGCAGAGCCTTGTGCAGTCGCCACGCCCTGCGCTTTCACTGCCTTCCCCAGCTTTTCCTGCTGCAACGTCAGGTAGACCTTTCTGTGCGGAACTCCACCCATCTCCGGCAACTCCAGCTCTACACTGTCTCCTCACAGCCCAGTCTCTTCGCAGACAACACAGAGGTGCAAGTCACTGTCCCGCACCGCTACGAAGCTCTCCAAAGCCTGCACCCCGCTGCCCTTTCCTCAACTCGCCAAGTCCTGCTTGGTGTGTGGAACAAGGTCTATGTGCGAGAAGGCAGTCTAGACCAGAGAGTCCAGGGCACGGTTCAGAACTGCTATGCCTACTTCAGGTCCCTACAGTATGTGGACCTTACGGCTCAATGGCTTGTGCGGCAGATCAACTTGTACCACGAAGCACTGCACCAGCTCATTGAAGGCCATCGTGAAGTCACTCAAGACCATAACACGAAGTTGGAGGATGGACAGACCGTTCTGGAGAAGATGCAGGCCTTTGAAGCCTCGCTGAAGGACCAGGCACTGAAAAGTAAGCCTTAGGCTACGAGACTGTTGAGCGTGCTAATGTGCCCCAGGGCCCAGCGCGCTAATTCCTTGACCCTAGCATTGCTGCCTGCCGCCTGCCAATTGATGTAGTTGACAGTGACCGGGTTGCATATGATTGCCTTAGCCTTGACTCCATAAGCCGTCGCAATGTCGCCAATGAGTCCTAGCGTGTTGGTGTGGATACTAAGCGTAGGCTTGTACTGCTCCTGCACAGTGAGAAAGGCGTACTGCACTACTTTGGGCATGTAGGGGAGGAGCACGTCTGCTTGGTTTGCTTCTGCTAGGCCTTGCAGCAGACTGATGTAGAACTGGACTATCACTACTCTCAGCTCGAGCAGGTACTCGAATAGGTCCGTGTCATCGTCCTTCACGAGCTGCAAACTACTGTCTGCGGCAGCGTTGATGAAGGCCATCACTTGTGGGATATAAGGGAGGAAAGCGCCTTTGGCAGCCTGTGCTAAGTCACCAATAGACCCAATGCTTTGAATTTTGATGTCAGTGGAGACTTCAGCACTCTGCAAGTTCTTGATCAGCATAGGCACCAGGCCGCCCATGTAGTCCACAATGAGGCCTTCCAAGGCTCTGGCCAGGTCTCCAATCACCATTGTCCCTGCTTTGCACAGAGAGGAGTCCTCCTGCTTGCCCACTGCGAAGCCTAGGGAAGGACCGAAGGCACTCAGCCAGGGCGCTATCCGCTCCTTCACGTTTTGAGCCAAAGCTCCAAAGGCGTGGATTCCTTCTTCGATTACGCCGCCACGCAGCTGAAATAGAGCCACGAGAGTCTCCACGACTGCTTGGATGAATGCATCGGGTAAGTTCGGCCCATGGACCTTGCGGAAGCAGGAAGTGAGGAGAGAGCATAGAAAGGCTTGGGAAACTTCAGCCCCAGACTTGCCCATACTGTCCTTCAGCAGCTTGAGCAGAGGCTCCAACTTGGCTTCCAGCAGTGCTGCGAAGCTGCCTTCACTGTAGTCTACCAGTGTTTCGATGGCTGCGAAGGCCGCTGTTTGCAAAGTAGTGTCGGACTCTGGTCTGTAGGCTGTCGTCATCAGCGCTGCAAAGAGCATTTCGAAGCTCTCAGGAGAGAACAAACTGCTGAACGAGCCTTTGGTGACAATCTGAACGGCAGTAGTGCAGGCATGTGCTGCCACTTTGGACTCGTCCTGCAGCGCGCCAATAAGCGCAGTCAGCAAGGCTGGGGCTTCCGGCAAAGTCATAATTTGCTGGAAGTGAAACTCACAAAGGCGTGAAAGAGTCCACGCAGAAGTGACTCTCACCTGCAGTACTTGGTCCTTCATCAGTCCCAGTGCTATTTTGAACCCGTCTGCCACCACAGGGACCAGTCTCTGGGCTGTAGGACCCTCTAGGATCGACCCCATCACTAGCATAGCCGCATGACGCTGCTTCCAGTTGGAACTCTGGATGTACTGAGTGATGAAGGCTAAGCATGGCTCCACGACTGCGTTGCCTGTGAGCTGCGCCACTGCCAGCAAGTTGGAGCCTGAGGACTTGTACAGACTCCACTCGTCATTGTCTTCTTCTGCTTGCAAGACGCCCTCAAACAGTAGTGGAAGCAGTCCCGACGAAGCCGTGGACATGAAGTTCCTCATAGACTTGAGCGGATTCGGATGTTCCTTCCTCTCCTTCTCAATATCCGCAATGATGTTCCAAAACTCCAAAGCCAAGCTACTAACTTTCTGCCCTCCGCTCTTGATAGCAGTGCTAGTCACCATCCACAAGTCTGGCAAGTGAGTAGCGATGTAGTCGTAATAGTGCAGGGCGGTTTCGCACAGGTCTTGGAAGCCTGCAAGTCGTATGCTTTCGTTGTCGTTCTGGCAGCACAGAAGGATCATCTTCATGATGTGAGTCCGCTCTGCTTCGTTTTTGAAGTTTTGCGCTGCGAATTGAAGTGCGTGGCCGAGCGCTTTAATAGCCTCGAGCTTTACTTCAGCCTGAACTTCCGCTAGTATGTTGGAGGCCAAGGCGGTTAGCACCTGGTCTGAGACTGCTTTGCTGAGCTGCCCCGGCTCCAATCCCTCCAAAATGTATCCCAGCGTAATGAGCGAAGCCACGCGAAAGTTCAAGTTGTCCCCAGCGGCATTGGTAATGAGGATAGGCAGCAGTTCAGGCCAGCCGCCAGTCGGGACCTCCACCAGAGCAATGGCCGACACAGCCTGAGCCGCGCTCTGCCGCACATCCCTGTCCACAGAGGCCAACGACCCTAGTGCATGTGTGCGAATCAGAGCTTTATCCTCAGCACTTACCTTGCTCCAAAGGTCCACCATCGCTTCCTCGCGGTTGGCGTTGTTCAGGGTGTTCTTCAGCAGGAGACCGGCGAGTTGGCGCGCTGGCTTGGGACCTGCTTCATTGCTCAGCTCTGCAGCCAGCTGCACGAGGAACTGAGGGGCGTGCTCGAGCTTCTGAGTCTGCAGGAGCTGCACGGCGGCGTTGCGCACATCGCGGTCTGGGGCCTGTGCCTTGAGCAGGAGCTGTGACAGCGACGCCATCTCTTTATAGTGCCGATGCAGCTGCCTCCCATCCCCGAGGTCCTTGAGCCTGAGGCCCACGTTCTGCCCGTTAGGCCTCTTCTATCCACTCAAAGCACACTCACTAGTGCCAGATATTCCTCGCATAGACACTGGCGGGAGGCCCGTGCCCGGCTTTACGCTCACCGTGCAGTCCGCTCCCTAGACCAAGACCTACGCCTGTATGGCACTTCCAATGAGTTCACAGACATGCACAACCGCTACAAACCAAACATCGACGAACTCATCACTGTCAAGTCAGAGAAAAAAGAGCACTTCCGAGTAACTCACAAGCAAGCTGAGAAGGAGGAAAAGAAGAACGACCGTTGGATCCTCAGGTCTGACAGTCTGTTTAAGAAAGTCTGGGACCAACTTATAGCGCTTACTCTCATGTATACAGCCACAATCATGCCTTATCGAGTAGCCTTCGAAGAGGAATACTTCTGGAGCGCCTGGGTACTGTTCGAGCTGGTGCTGGACGGTATATTCATCGTGGATATAGGCGTGAACTTCCACAGTGAAGTGACGAGGGATGATGGCACAGTCGAGACTGACAGACTTAAAATCGCCTCAATTTACCTGAAAAGCTGGTTTATTGTGGACCTTATGGCCTGCTTACCCTTCACAATTGCTGATTACTACCTCTCCACTGGCGACCAAAATCTCAACTCAGGCAGCTACAACAATATCATGCGTCTTTCCAAGCTGCCCAGACTATATAAACTTCTAAGGGTCGCGCGACTGCTGAAAGCTGCACGTCGCTACCAGAGCAGCGGAGTTGTTTACGCGTTTCAGGACTTGTTGCAAGTCAATTCCCGAGTTTTCAAACTGGTGAAATTCCTGCTGTATGTGATGATTTCGGTGCATCTCATGGCCTGTGTGTGGTTCTTCGCAGCCAAAATGCAGAATTTCGGTGTGGACTGCTGGGTAGTTCGATACAATTTGGCAGAAAGTTCAACAGGCAAGCAGTATCTATCAGCGATTTATTTCTCGATTACAACGCTAGTTACTGTAGGGTATGGAGACGTGTTGCCAGTCACGAGTACTGAGCAAATTGTAGTGATTTTATGGATGATTATCGGAGTAGGGTTTTACTCGTTCACAGTGGGGTCGTTATCCAGCTTTCTAAGCTCCATCGATACACGTGAATCTGCACTTGCGCTGAAGTTAGCGACAGTCAACGAAATTGCGCATCAAACCGGACTGCCAAGTTCTGTGCGGGCCAAAG
>Ga0247837_1001532_pt1 | contig 47377 bp, 39 predicted proteins | sample LaCtaG_2_FD_187115 | JGI IMG/M metagenome (GOLD analysis project Ga0247837, IMG submission 187115) | Freshwater microbial communities from meromictic Lake La Cruz, Castile-La Mancha, Spain - LaCruzMarch2015_14.5m | ecosystem: Environmental > Aquatic > Freshwater > Lake | place: Spain: Castile-La...
AGGATATATCTGCAAATTGGCTAGTTAAAGGTATATAAAAACAAACATATATTTTTAGTGCGTACTTATATAACAGAGTCTCTTTGTGTATTGCTATTTTGCTACCAATTCCTCTATAAGTTCATTCAGTTCATCACTAGTGCAGAGACAAAACCAAATTACTTGAAATGGAAGGCAATCGCTTCCTAACTATGCCAATCGACCTAATTTTGACTTATCGTGAAGGCTTTAAATGCAGTTCATTTCCGCCTTAGCAATTAGTGGCTAGTCTAATCGACATTAACCCTCCCATGTCCCATTAAACTCTATAAGAGAACAGCCCTGTCGTAGCTAAATAGGAGACGGCCTATATCTTGCCACATTGACGTCAGTTGGGTAGCGGGAAGGAACTCCAACAATATCTAAGGAAGTGAGGTCGCTGGCCTTCCTTACTAAAAACAGTGTCGATACTTCCTTCAGTTTGAATTTAAAAGTGACTGAGATTCCACCTATTTATTTCTCTACCAAACTACCTGCTTTCTATCTGCCTGAAACCCGCCTATATCCGAGTCTCTATGAGTAGTGTAGAAATCATCATTGTCTATGCACCTCCTAAATCCTAAATTCCGCAGCTTACTCAACTCTCACTTCAGCAAGACAGGACTGGGAGAAGGGACAAACTGTCCTGCCAATGTCCTTCACCTACTTCCCCTTACGCTGCAGAGACCAAATGTATGACCACATTGATATTTCTTTCAATCAAATAGTAAAATTGAGCAAAGTCGACAAACTGCAAAAATTATACAATTGTAGAAAATACTATAAAAGTTTTGTGAACAATGATTAGGCAGTTTGCAGCAAAGAAACAAGAAAGTCTTGCAGCCTGTTACCTTTCTATAGATCCAACAAACTAAAGAAATACCATAATACAGCAAATGGCGCTGATGTGGCTTATCTTGCTCCTTGGCCAAGGGTCCGCCTCGTGCAGATCCCAGGATTGCAGCCACTTCCTGTACTGTACGGAAGGTACCCTTCCCCGTGGTTGTCCTGAATCCTGGGTCAATGGCATCGCTGCAGGCTCGGAATCAGAGCCAGTCTCCCCAAGCTTCTTACAGTGTCAGGAGGTGAATTGCCTGTGCAGCTATGTACCGCTCAATTCCACCTGCCAGGCTGTAGGGAGCAGCGGAATTACTGTGGGGAAGGGAGTGGATTTGCAATTTTTCGCGAGTAAACAGGAACTTATCAGTATGGGAATTACGGCAGCACTTGCGGAAAAACTGGCTCCTTTACTCGGCTCGAGTCAAGGAGACCCTATTGAGCTGGCAGAAAAGCAAAAACTGGTCTTGACTTCCAGTGAGGCAGATCAAATGAACAGTGCTGTGATCAATAAACGCACGGAAACGATAGCGACTTTATACAATAATAAGACTAAGGGAGAGAAATTCATGGATCTCCCGAAAGGCATTCGCACTGCCCTGCACTCGTTTTACTATCAGAATGGTGGGACTTATGAGCGGAATCCTGCCTACTGGGATGCAGCCTTCAATCAAAAATGGTTGGACCTGATGATATTCCTGAACACCGCCATTGCTTTTCAAGAACGCAGAAGAGCGGAAGCGCAACTCGTGGCCGCTGCACTGCGAGAATGCACACAGAAGGATTTAAGTGACGTAGTGTTGGTTTTGGATGGCTCAGGCAGTATTTCAAAAGCTGACTTTGCGAAAGGTAAAGACTTTCTGGTGAGTTTGGTGCAAAACTTCACAATTGCTCAAGATAAAACTCGGGTTTCCTTCTTGGTCTTTTCCTCACAGACCACTATCGCTTGCTATTTGAATACTTACAACTCCACTTCAGACATAACTCAGGAAATAAGGAGCGCTATGCAACCAAGTGGCGGAACTGGCACGGGGGGAGCTCTCCAGACAGTTATCACTGAGATATTAACATCGGAAAACGGCCGAAGAACTGGAAATGCCTCCTGTCTGACTGTGGTCCTCACTGATGGTATGTCCGGGGACGGAGATGTGCTCGCTATACAAGCCCCACTGCTAAAAAACATATGTTCAGTTATGGCAATAGGCATCGGAAGCGGCGTAAATGAGCTCGAACTCGAGCTAATCGCCTCTCAGAACAATTTCGTCTCTACCATTTCAGACTTCCAAGTCCTGATCGACGGCATTCAAGCCATGAAGAAGAGTATTTGCTTAGTACCAGAATATTTGACAATTGACGCTCCCAGTCTTGTCCGGGCGCCTGAAAATGTATACCGTTATTTCGCTATACGACTAACATCCCGGGGTGCAACTGTGCATATTATCCTAATAGAGGGAGATTTTGTGCTATATGGCAGCTGGTCGGACCCGAACCCTACAGAGTATTCTTACGACTTTATAGTGGAAAGTGTGGAGGTGAATGTTATGCGCTTTAAAATTCCGAAGAATGCAACTATTAGTGCGAACTACACGCAGGCGTTTATATCTACAGTGGGGAAGGACTCGAACAACGAGGGGACTTTGAAGCTGATGGAAGGACTGTTTTGCTCGGATCTGCAGCCGTATACAGAGGAAAAAGGATGTCCGGGTGAAGAGGGAAGCGAAGGGCGGATGCTAGGCCTAGCGGTACTGATGGTCTTCCTATGCAGTAACTAGAATAGCACTATTTCCAGCCAATTAGTCTCATATTCTCTCTGCCAGATAGCATGGACTACTGAGACTTTCTGAAGTAATATGGGCGAGCCTGTGACCGGCACACAAGAGCGTCTAAGCCTCATGTGGCTATGCCGCTCTTTCCGCCTCTTCAAGCCCATATGCCCTAACGTTAGGCGCGAAATCGGACAATATCTCGGAAGTCTGTACCGCTACATCCCTCAAATCACCGGAAACAGCCTTTCCATATACGACTCCAAGACCTCCACCACTGCCAAATCCTCTCTGTCCCTGACCTTTTCCTACTCCTCAGTGTTCGTCCTCATCCACACCAGCCGAATCCTCTGTCTCAACCCTGTAGGCCCTCAGACCGATATATACATTCTCGATGCTCCCTCGCCAATCCTGCAGTTGCAGGGCTCTCTAGCGGCTCTACGCTCCTATCCCGGGCTTATTAACGTCGCTGGGGATGTGTATGTCTTCGGAGGTCAGAAACTGAAGACTGCGGAAAGACTCCGTGTCGCCTATAAGGAATGGAAGAGTTTGCCTGATATGCAGCATGTCAGGTCTGGCTTTATGCCCTGCTGCGCGGGCAGGGACATCCACCTGCCTAGTGCTACCTCCTCTCAGATACTATGGGAGGTTTGGGACGTGAGCAAGCAGGAATACCGCTCTATCGAAAAGCCGCTGATTCCGGGGATTTACGACAATTCTGTGTCCTTTTTGGCGGGGTGGGATTTGATAGTGGTCTCTGCACAGAAAAAAATAGGGAAATTCAGCCTGAAATCAGGCATTTGCACACATCTCAGCTGCATAGTGCTAGCCAGATGCGAAGACGCAATGAGCAACCTCGCCCCTGTACAGATCGACAGGTCCATATACTGGGTAACTCTTAGCGGAGGACTAATGACCTACAGTCTAGATAGCGGCCTGGTACGGTAGTGTATCTGCCTAAGTAATTTGGCTCTATAGGAAGGGCTAGTGCGGGTGAATGAACCTAGATAAAGGCTATTTGCCCAATATAGACTTCAGTCTAATGCACACATCAATCGCCAGTGGTCCCTCAGTCTGCACCAAATAGACCTTTTCTTGCCACAGCACAGGCTCTAGAAAGGATTCCGGACTGTGCTGCTTTCCCACTTTCCTGCAGTCCTGTGCTTCTAAGTAGTTCTTGTCAGCACTACCAGTTCTTCTCCAGCACGAAGGTTGCGAAACACTGAGGGAGAGAACAGACTGGAATATGTGGAGAGGAAAAGGTGGCAATGGAAAGACTGCCGCCCAGATAAAGCCGCTCCAAATGCAGGGGTTGAAGTAGGACCTGCCGATAGGCGTTCCGGGAGGTCTTCCCACTGAGTGCACACTAATCCACGGTGGTGTTTGTCAGAGAAATAGCTTTTCTCCTGTGCTCCTCCACTACTATTTTTGACATCTCCACCGAACACAAAGGCTGTTCTATGTCACCGAATTAGACCATGAAAGCGTCTAGCCTCTATCACTCCAGACAAATCTCACCTGTGCCTAGTCGAGTATTCAGGTAAAACGCTCGAGTCGAAGCCTTTTCAGTGCTATTTCCCACACCTCCACACCCTTGCAACTCCCTCATACCCACTTGCACATACCTCAGCGAGGAATCCCCTACATCTATACATAGAGGAATAGCCTCCGTCCACTGCTCCTTAGCAAACTCATAGGTCCTTACACTCCTTTACCTCTCATATACCAATAGAGCTGAGTCTCTCAGGTAGACAGCTACCTCCTTGTACCTGCTGCATCAAGGAAGCACACCATTGTCTCTACCCACCTCCATTATAGCCTACTACTTGTCTGCGCAAAGGAGTACTGTCGCGTCTTTTCCCTCTCCAAGGACTTATTTGCAAGTCTCTGAGTCTCACCCTTCCTGTATGCTCCTTTCTGTGTCTCATAGGTGTTAGGGATGGGAACTTGACAGGGGAGTCGGGAATAGCGGCAATTAGCGTCTTTAGCTTGTGGCTTATAGTGCGGTCTGCAGCTTTACTCCACATACTCGTCCGCAAAACACTCAAAATACAGTCCAAAGTCCTTACATGCGTCCTGGGAATTGACTCTCTCCATGCCTGTTCCTGGTCTTTGACTAGGAAGGACTGCGCTACGTGCTTCATTCGTCCCCGCTCCAGTCTAGAATTCGAGAGGAAGAGAGAGTGGGAGCGGGGTCGTAGTTCGAAGGATAGAACTTGCGACATAGATATGGACTGGCAAGATAGCTTTTTCGAGGCTTTACGGACCGAGGCGGATTCCTTCACAGCCAAAAAGCCGCTGATATCGACCAATCGCAGTCAACAAGAAGAGGAAATCGCAGCTCTGAGACAAGAAAACTGCAGTCTGGCTATAAGGATTAAAGCCCTAGAGCAGGAAAACCGCCTTTTAAAGACTCAGCACAGCCCAGACCACTCCAACCTCGACACCAGTCTGTCCAGCTCCGGGCCTGAAGAGTACCAAGTCCTGTCCCTCGCCTTGGAAAGTCCTGAACCCGCGCCTCTATCCGGCCAAGTGCAGCGGCACAAGGACTTTATCAGGCACCTGAAAAGGGCGCTTGAGGAACTGCTGGCTGAAAGAGAGACGGAGAGGAAGGAACATCGCAGGACGAAGGCGGAGCTGGAGAGACTGATGAGGACCTGTCAGGGACTGGGCGGGCTTTGAGTAGTGGGAAGTTCGGGGTAGGCGGGAATAGGCGTAAAGGAGATGTGCATGTAACTTGCACTCACATCGAAACCTTTACAAGACAGTAGCGAGGACTAACTAGGCTTCCTTCTCTGCCAGACGTTTCTTTTACCCATTCTAGGCACTCATATTTGCGTTCCTTATAGTATCACCAGCTTGCTTTTGCCTGCAAGAGCGTTTCGCTGCATATAAGCCCTTCGGTAATTAAATGCCCCGCAGTCGCAAGTCCTGGACTTCCGCTGTACTCTCTACCTAGGAAGACAATGCCATCGCTGCCTTAGTGCTCGAGCTGGGCTGCAAGTGCTGGACTACCATTTCTCAGCAGCTCTCCAAGCGCTTCGGCCTGAAAAACCGCTCAGCCAAACAGTGCAGAGAGCGCTGGCACAACCATCTCGACCCAGCAGTGTCAAAAGCGCCTTGGACGCTCCAGGAAGAGCTGCTAATCGTGCAGGCTCATGGCTTGTTTGGAAACCGCTGGGCGGAAATAGCCCGCTTGCTGCCAGGCCGAACTGACAACGCAGTGAAGAACCACTATTACAGCACAGTGCGGAGAAAGATAAGGCAGATTAGGAAGGAGGAAAGGAGAGGCTATTCACCCGTTTCATCGGTCCATATTGAGCCTGATCTTCTCTTCCAAGCCGCCATACTCTGTCGTCCCACAGGAATTCCAGCCCTAGTCCCGTCCAGCGACCCCATGACAGGAGCAGTCCTGCGGCCCCACCCCACCCGACCCTGGCTGCTGCCCGAGGACCACGCCCAGGCCAGTGCTTGCTAGTCCAGTTCTAAGCTTTAAGTCTATTACAGAACTGCAGTTCGGCCAATTCCCGGGTGAAAGGGACTTATTGGAATGGGTGTATAGCAGGGAAAGGTGCAAATATATGAGAGAATTGGGCATATAATGGGGTGTCTGCATTCGAAGAAAGTGTCGAAACGCGTAGCTTTAACTCCCAAGAGCAGCTTTGTTCCTGTGGCCGGCCCAGAACTGCCAGTTTCCTCCCCTGAGGACTTGAAAGAGCAAGGCAACGCTCACTTCAATGCAAAGAACTACGCCCAGGCCATCCAGGCCTACTCCCAGGCCATTGTATAGTCCAGGCAGACACTCAACCCTCACGTCTCCATCTTCTACTCCAACCGCGCCCGCAGTCTTCTCTACCTGCGAGAGTACCAAGGTGCAGCTGCAGACGCTGCAAAGGCCTTGCAACTGGATGCACTCAATGTAAAGGCGTACCTACTGTGCGCCCAGGCGAAGGGGTATATTGCGGCTCAGGGGGAGGACGCGTTGGTCACTGAGGCGATGGAGTACTGTCTGGTGGCACTGGCGAAATGCAGGGAAAAGGACTGGAAAGACGGCATAGAAAAGAGCAAACTACTCCGCACCAAGCTTCGCATTCTACAGTTCAACTCCACCCTCAAGCACCAACAACTCCAACTCAACAGTCTCCTCACCTACTACCACACCCACAGTCCAGCCCTGCACAGCACTATCACCGCCCTGCTGCCAGTGCCTGCAACCCCTGCAGTCCCTGACTACTTTGCTTGTCTGATATCGCTGGTGGCCTGTAGTTAGGACATTATGCGACGTCCGGTCACTACGGAGGCCGGCTTGACCTATGAAAGTGCCAATTTGGCGGAGTATATTCGGAGGTATGGCCCAATTGAGCCCTCTACTAGGTAATGTTCAGGCAGAAAGCCTATGCGCAGCACTTCCGTCTCTGATCTCTGCATCAAAAGAGCCATAAAGGCCTTTATTCAGACTTATCCGCACTTGCAACTGCATGAAAAACCCTTAGCTAGTGAGGAATTGGACTTTTAACTCTCTTTTCGCCGTTTTCTGCCTGTTTCCGGGACGATTTGGTTGCGGAGAAATTGGTCCGCTCGGTCCAAAACCGCGAAAAAGTCGCATTCCGCGCATTTGCCCCAGTAAGCCTGCTGCCCCCACTGCTCCCTCTTTATTTTCGCAGTTCTAATCCCCATTAAAACGCAGGCAATGTCCTTTTCATCCGGCGGATACGAGAATTCCCCCATAATATCACTGCAAATGTCCAAAATATTACCAGGAAGTGGGGGAGCGGACCAGAAATCCACACTTTCGTCCTCGTAATAGCCGCGGATATAGGTGGAAAGGGCGGATTGGACGCTTTCGGCTCTGCTGAAGGTGGGCGAGGAGTTCTGGTAGAGCATTTGGTAGATGCATTGGAGCTTGTGGAGCTCGCAGGACTCGATTGCGCGGCATTGGGAGGAGATTTGTCTGGCGAGAAGGGGGAGTTCGTCGTCATCCACACCTCTGCGGAGCCTGAAACACATACAGTCTTTCTTGAACTCCACAGATATATCCCCTGTGACTTCCAGTCTCCTAAGCACCTGCACGAGCTCGCTAGGCGCCACGCCCACTAGCTTTGCCACTAGCGGCACTCCAAAGGTCCACTTGCCGCCGTACTGCCGCCCCACAGCCAGGGCCTGCGACACAGCGGAGTACTGCGCGGCGACTTCTGCTGCAGGCCGCTTGTGGAAGGCGATGCAGGCTTGCAGGTAGGACACTGACCCGTAGGTCAGCAGCTGTTGCTTCTCTAGCAGGGCCAGGAGCAGACGAATAGTTTGCCTATTGACCCCCAGCAGTTCTTCTAACTCTAGCGTGTCGATGCAGGCCAGTTCCAGCGGCTCCGTCCCTCCACACAGCCCTGGCAGCCTCTTGTCCCCCTCTACAGGCGGCAAGAAGGACCGAATCAGCTGCTGGACACACCTCGGACTGACATGTTCCGCCACTATGTACCCCTGAAAGGTGTAGTACTGCTCCTTTGCCAGGAAGACGTGGGACCAGCCTTGGTTGCCGTCCCTCCCCGCCCTCCCAGACTCTTGGATGTACTGCTCTATGCTCTTGGGCAGGGTTAAGTGCACGACTGTGCGGATATTGGCCTTGTCTATGCCCATTCCGAAGGCTAGAGTGGTCACTAGGATGCGAGCCAAGCCGGAATTGAAGGCGGCCTGGACGCCTGCCTTTTCCTGCTCAGTCATTCTGCCATGGTAGCACTTCGAAGCTAGGCCCTGCGCCCGCAGCCAGTCACACAGGCTTTGAGCCTGCTGCTGATACGCAGCAAACACAATCACGTTATGGTCCTTCGGAATGCTCCGGATCAGGTCGCTAGCAGCAGACAACACGTCGTTTTCCCTGGAAATGGTTATTTTCATGTTATCTCTCAGGCGAATATCGCTAATGATGGTCTTTTGAATACCGAATTTGACTGTAATGTCGTCTATAGTCCTTTGAGTCGCTGTAGCTGTGAGCGCCACCCAGCGGTCTACATTATGTCTCTTCCCGAAAGTCACAACATCATAATAAGCAGACCTGAAGGCATGCGACCACTCAGAAACGCAGTGCGCCTCGTCCACACACACCAGCCGAACATCCTTCAGCGGCAAAGCCAGGAAATAGCACAGTTTTTCAGGCGTGAGGAGGAGGATATCGAGGGAATTGGCGCGTAGAGCCCGCAGCACTGAGGCGGTTTCGAAGGAGGACTGCGAGGAGTGGAGACAGCCTGCGGAGAGACAGGCAGGGATGTGTGCGAGTTGGTCCGCTATGAGGGAAACTAGAGGAAACACAGCCACTGTCAGTCCTCCGAGTACTCTGGCACAGAGTTGGTACACTAGTGACTTGCCACTGCCTGTGGGACGGACTACCAGTGTGCTTTGTCCTGTGAGAACTGCCTCTATAGCTTCCTTCTGCTGGTCCAGCCAGCCACTGAACCCGAACTCTAGGCGCAGGATTTCCTCCACACTTCGCTGTGGCTTTTCTCTTTCCTGGCCGTAGCCCTGGGAAAAACACTTCAAATCTGCGTTTTCCTCGCTTGCGCTTCTGGGCATGAATTTGATTCTGCGGTGGGCGAATCCTGCGTTTCGGACTTTGCCCATGTTTGCCAGGCTTCTGCCTTTCTTCATATTGAGACGAACGAAATTGCCAGTACTTTTCGGACACTTGGGCTTTGAGTAAGTCTCTGGCTTAGCGGTAATTTTCGCGAAATCCCCTGATATGGTTTTGCGAAGCAAAGGGTCGTTTTCTAGTTCTTCCGGCGAGACAGGCGCTAGCAGTTTGGGCTCAGCAGGGCTATCCGCAGGGTCAGGAGTTGGTTCGATAGAGGAGTGATTGGCGGGGTCTAGGGTAGACGGAGGGTCAGGGAGAGTGGAGGGCAGGACTACTGGAGGCGGGGGCAGAGTGTTGGAAGGAGGGATATAGAGGTGTTTGAGACGGCGGGGAGTGGTGGGTGGAGGAGGACTGGAAGAGGCAGGACGGTAGAAGCTTGTGCTAGGGACAAAGGACATTATAAGCCTCCCGCCAATTACGTGGAAATCGAGAATTTGAGTAGTGTCAGACTCTCTATCACTATTACCGCTCAGTTAGAAATCAGACTAACTATGCTGTCTAGTGGTCACAGAACCGAGACAATAGAAGGTCATTTTATACACTCATACAGGTAATGACTGAGTCACAACTGGACGAAGAGGAGTACGTTTACCTGACCGAGGAAGGCCAAGTAACTCCCAAACTCGAACTAGCAGTCCTCTGGACCGGCTCCCCCCTGCGCACCATGGTCACCATCGCTAAAACGTACTCCACATGCAGAGAATCATTGGCCTACCTTCCCATCCGCATCACGGAATGTATGGAGAAGTTTTCCTTGTTTGCAGGCTTGACAGGACTTACAGCGAGCGAGATCAGGCTGGAAAGTGGGGAAAAGCTGCCTATTGCAGGGGAGGCTGGACAGTACTTGAAATCAGGAGATGTGGTCTGTTTCGACATTGACTCGAGAGACCTGTGGCTGAATGTGGAGTTGAAGTGTCTGGAGGAGCGGGTGGAAATAGCCTTTGAAGCCAAAGTGAGTTTCAACCTGTCGATAGTGAAACTCAGGGCAAATATATTTGAGTATGCTATGTCAGTTCTCAGAGCGCGCAACCAAGTCCCTATCTATACGCTTTCCGACTTCTCCCTATACAGGACTTCAGCTCCCCGCGCCCTTTCCCTGCCTTGCGACGGCCTTCGCGCCCTTCGTCTCCTACGCCAAGACGAGCCTTCTGTCCTCAGCGACACTGGAACTGTAAAGGAGTACTTCACCTATGCCAACTGCTGCACCACTGCAACTCTCCGGTCCCCGAGTCAGTCGCTGCAGGTGTGTCACTTAGAGCAGGAGGAATATGCTGTGGAAGTCCTCAAGACTGCGTTTCCTATAAGGAGATTGAAGGTAGTGGAGCCGGATGAAAGCCGAAAAGAGCCTGAAGTATCGAAAAAGCAACCCACACTGCCAGCGACAATTAGCTGTCGATGTGTCCTATCCTAATTCTAATAACCAAATCACGAAATAAAATTCTGATGCTCTGCGAAGTTCAGGCAAAAAGTGCTTTTGAGACCATCTCTCAGCAGAAACCACAAAAACTTCATAAAAGAGGATCGATTTCGTAGATATGCGAAAATATTTGGACAAAATAGGTCTTTTTGTAATATTTACATCCTAAAATCGATTTCCTCCTGCACTGTCTATACAGAAGTAGAAAACTAAGTAACAGTCATCTAAAGGGCTTAGTGCCCAAGTAAGTGAGGTACTTCTGGATATCCGTCATAGTGACAGTGCGTTGCGGCTTGCTGGGGATGATTTCCGCATTGAAGTACTTAATAGGTAAGCGATCCGTCCTTTGCGCTTCCCCTAAACTCACTTTCTTGCTTCTATCATATTTGAAGTGCACTTGCGAGGAAGAGCTCGAAGGCGGCCGAACCGGAGTCCCAGTCTTCTCCGCAAACTGCGCACTCAAACCCGCAATCAGCAGTTGCGGCGCCACCAGCGGATTCACCCTGGGCAATTCCCCCTCCCTAGCGCCCCCTTCCTTGGTCCCAGGCCTTGTTGCCTTAGCGGAAGTACTGTGACTGAGTGTGTCTCTCACCAGGCGACTGTGCAGTTTCAGCTCCTGGGGAGCTCGATAGTGCCGCACACGGAAGTCTGTGGGCTCGGGGGGACTGCGGTAGCGGAGTCGGGTCAAAGTGTCCTGTGTGAAGGCGTCTAAATCGCAGCTTTGGGGCGTTTTCACGCGAATTTCCTCGCCTATTCGCGGCTCTCCGTATAGAAAAGAGGCTTGGAAGGTCCTTCTAGGCGCTGGAAGCCGCCTCCTTCGTCTACTTCTGCCCTTGGCTTTCCCCTTGCTTTCCATTTATCGCGTTACCTGCATTCTCCCTTCCCCTTGCAGTACTTCCCTATTGGCCACTGCTATTTACCCTATTTCTTCCCTCCTCTCAGCAGCAGCTTCTCCAGGCCTCCCACAGGACTCTCAGTGAGCAGTGACACAGGGACAGCTAGCACCAAAGCGAAGGTAAACAGCGCAATCATGTCCGTGAACACAGAAACCGGGTCCAGAAAGTTGGAAATCGGCTGACTCTTCAGAGTTATGTGGCCAATTACCATGTGAAGCAGGAAAATGCTGAAAACCAGCCTGGCTATCGGTGTCCACAGGTCTGCGGAGAGGAACGAAGCCAGTAATCGGTTATGTCCAAGCAAAACAGGCAGGAAAAAGAGGGAAAGGCCGAGGGCGAATACAGTGTGGTTGAAGCCTAAATAGGCCGAGTTGCCACTGCGCGTCCATTTCGACCAGTTCACGTCGGAGTACTGGTCGTAGGGCACGAAAATGAGGATGTTGATGATGGCTAGGCCGAAGAAGTAGCAGAGCCAGCGGATTAGGCGGTTGTTGTGGAGGTGGGAGGCGATTTGGTAGGCGCCGGAGTCGAAGGCGGCCTGGCGCTCGACTTTCTTGGTCCAGGAGTAGTAGATGAAGCCGCACATTAGGCCGATGGCGTAGGGACCGACGCGGGTGTAGGGCTTATAGTAGTAATCCGCCATATAGTACTTATCCTCCGAACTCGCAGGCACCACGTTCAAATCCAAATCCCACGCAATCACCCCTGAAAACAGCACACAAACCGCAGCCAAAAAGCCCGATAGCGCCCATCCAACCCACCTGCTTTCCTTCACATACAGGTAAATGATCGGCGGCGATATGATGAAAAACTGCATATCGTTAGCGAGGTACCAAGAGCCTGTGAGGCAGGAAGCGCCGTCGTCATTGGGCATGTATAGGTTGTTGATGAAGAGCGGCATTGTCCACCAGTACTTTGTGCAGTCGGCCTGAGTCTCGCCGAAGGTGAACCAAATTGGGCCGCCTCCAATATAAGCGGAGAAGCTCCAACTGAAGAACAGGATGAACATGTAGAGAGGCAAAATGCGGATAAAGCGGTGTAAATAGAGCACAGGCCAGTTGACTCCCCGAGTGCTACGAAACTGTCCAATGGCCAAGTAGGCAAACAGCACTCCGCTCATCCAGAAAAACGCATCCACCGAAAACAGCCCTCCGTACACGAAAGCCGCATACCAGTAACTCATCCTTTCCGGCACTTCGTCGATATTGAGCACCACAGTCTCTGTAATTCGGAACAGGAAGGAGTGGCCCAGCACCACCCAGCCGATAGACAGCACCTTCACTCCGTTGAACAGGTCTAGGGTGTTCTTCTCGGAGGCAGGCTTGGAGGAGAAGAGCTTGAGTAAGTTGGTGTAGAGGGAAAAGCAGAGGAGGAGTTGGGTGGGTTTGGAGGGAGTGGAGGGGAAAGCCACTTCGGTGTGTTCTGAGGAAGTGCTTAGGAATGACCCCTTCACTTCCACCTCCCCATTGATCCCCTCCATCTCCATCTGCTTTTTTCCCAGATCCTTCCTTCCCCCCAGTTGCTGATACAGGTCCAATCCAGTCGCCACCGCACAAAACAGCACTAAAAGCGCAATAAACACCAACATCACATAGAAGCCGCCGTCGTAAGTGCCCCACATGTCCTCCACTTCGTTCTTTGGGAAGTGAATAGAGATGGAAGAGGCTGAAATATCGATGCCTTGCAGTCTTCTGCCGACTTGCAGCCTTTGAATTGCGCGAAATGTCGGCAAATGCGGTATTTCTTCGGGGGAAAAGGCAGGAAGACCACTAGACGGATTCAGGAGAAAGCCAATAATCGCCTCATAGTCACTTTTCGCACATAGACTCGGCCCACAAAGTCCAATTCCCAGCATTGGTATCGACCCCAGTTCGAAATACACATACTTCGCGATGGAAACCTTGTTGCAGTTACTGTATAGGCCCAAGTCATTGATGGTTTTGCCTGTAGCGGCCGCCATTTGTCCGTAGTCTGACCGATTGGTGGAGGCCACTTCTCCGAAGCCCTGCGCCACTCGACTGAGCTCGATTAGGCAGACGGAGACTGCGCCCAGGGCGCTGGATAGGAAGAAATAGGGCAACAGCCACCTTATCATTGCATAAGAAGGACTGGGTCCGGCCCAAGGCTCAAATCTATTAGTGAAGTCAGCGCAGGGAAACGCTGTAAAGTCGGAAATTCGTGCTTCGGTCTACTGTCAGTTTTCATAGAAATCGGGAATTAGTACTAGAATTAGCCCTGAGTTCCACTGTTTGACAGTGTATCCAGCGTCCTCGTCTGAATGTCCACAATCGACTGGGACTGTCCCTACATGAGTCCTACCTGCACCTGTTCCAGTCTTTCCGCATTCGACACCACCACATAGTCAGTAATTCGTGTGGAAATGGTCTGAGCAGTGTCACTAACCGCCTGGTCCATTGCCTCTCTACGAGCAGTTTCCTCAGCTGCAGCCAGTCCTTCCACAGAACTAGCCAGGCCTTCTATCTCTGCAAAGGTGTAGTTGCCAGAAGTCATCATTATTTCTGCGTCTGCTGCACTGGCTGAGATTTGGGCTTGGGAGGTTTGCAGCAGGTTGATTTCGTCACGCAGTCGAGCGGCTTGGGATTCTAAGGTGAGGAGTTGGCTTTGGAGAGAGGGGAGACGAGAGTCGGGGAGGTTTGCTGGGACCTGGGTTATGTAGGAGGCTAACAGCTGCTCGTCTGTGACTGGACACGACCCTCCACTTACCTCTCTGACCAGGAAGGACGGATTGCAACTAGTACTCCCAGTGGCTCCACACCCAACACCCCCAATACACCACTCACAGGTACTATCAGTCATACACTCCATACAACTTCCATACTCACTGCAGCTTCTCTGTGGACATTCCCGGTACACGAAGTCCTCACACTCGTTATTCAACGCACCCATCTGGTCTCCAGTCACGCACCTTCCGAGCGCAGAACACCACACACAGGCCTGGTCCTGGGCACAGGCTAAGCACCCTGCATACAGCGCGCAAGTCCCTGCAGCGTCATTTATCTGTATCTCCACCTCTTGGATTTCCTCCCGGTAGTCATCCAGTGAGGATTGTCGCTGGAAGATTTCGTCGTCGAGGATAACGTTGACAGCCTCACTGATGAGCTGCACTGCTTCGCTGAGTTTCTGGAAAAGCAGGGTGGACTCTTGGGTGATTTGGACGGAGGTGGAGATGATGTTGGAGTTGAGGAGTTCCAGGGCTGCGGCGATTTGTCCTTCGGGAGTGGTGTACCGGGAGAGGTAGGTGGAGAGGGCCTCAGCTGCACTGCTGGAAGACGCTTGCTGTATAAAAGCCGGTTTCGCCCTCAAGCCCACCGCCCAAGCCGACCCCACCAGCACGACCAAAACGCAAAGCAGCCTCATTGAAACGATTAGCCATAAGCTCTGTACCTAGCTAGTCCCTGTGGTCTCTGTGAGAGTCGCGTTGCTGTTGAGAATCAGGCACTTCGCCTGGGAGTTGGCTTCGAATACAGCGGTGAAGAGCGCTCGGAGACGGTCGAGTTCGGAACGTTGGTGGAAAAGGTTGTAGCCTTTGAGGTTCGTCCGGCCGTCTATTGCGATTGCGGCTTTGCTGGCTAGGTGGAGGGCGCCCAGCTCGAGCATGGAGAGCAGGGCTGCAGGAGAACCGATGGCCACTACTTTGGTAGCGCCCACTAGTGCCACAGCCTGCTGCTGCAGCTTACCCGCCTTCCCAGCAAGCAGCCTCACCACATGCGACTCACAACCCTGCAGTTCCTCCACATACTTCTGTCCCACCGCAGCCGACTGCACCACTACGAGAATGGAGTCATAGTGAGAGAGCTGTCGCTGGCAGTGGGTGGAGGACTTCTTGAGGGACTTGGGGGTGAGGGAAAGGGAGAGTGCGGAGTTGATGTAGTCGGCGATAGCGGCTGGTTCAGCTGGGATCGTGTTCTTTTCTTCGAGGGTCAGTCTGAATTTCCGCTTCGGTGGCGCATCCTCCCCTTCCTCCATATTACTTATATATTGGTGCTAGCTTCTTTGCTCCCTGTAGTCTCCCGCACCAGTCTCCCCAGCGCTATCATCCTCATCACATGTCGTCGCGACTTATACATCATTGGCAGCAGGCAGACCACCAGGAAAAACAGACTGCAGGCCGCCCAAACCAGCAGCCAATAGTTAACAACCCAAGCCTTGGACAGGACTTCTATCTTGAAGTCCTCCCTTACGAAAGTAAGTACGTCACTGGACACATTTACCATTTCTCTCGCGGCACTGTAAAGGTCTCCGCAGTCTTTGTACATCTCCTCACTTACTCCTCTGTACCCTGCACAAACCCTCATTTCGGAGCCGTACATTACGAGTCCAGACCGTATTCCTTTCTGTAGTAACGGCGTGGTATAGTTGGTGTGATACAAGAAGGTTTCAATGTGAGCGGGGGAGTAGGGCAGGTAGCCTTCCCCATTCATTACCAGAAGCTCTAGACTGACCCGCCTCAAATATGCGCCAGTCAGTGCAATTACTTGGCCAGGAGTGAGTTGAGGAGCTAGGGAGGGCAAGGCTTGGCTCAGCGGCCAGGTAGAGGCGGAGAAAATAATTTCCACAGTCCACGTCCACAGGTCTAGTAGGCCTGCAAACCGCTGTGCGTACAGCTGCATCAAATTCGGCAGAACTCGCACATACTCTGTGAGCACTACAATTCGGTCGAAATACAGCACCAAGTAGAGCACAGCACTCAGGCATAGGAAGCCAATCATCAGGAAAACCAGTCGACCTACTGGGCGGTATATCAAGAAATCGCGTTCTTGCCTTTTCGGCCTTTCCACGCCGTATTCTAACTCCACTCCGAATCGATATCGAAGTCGGTCGACCACCGTCCTCTTATTTTCCAAACAGCGAGCTAGTGGCAAACTCGTAAACACTGCAGAAACCTTAGTCACATACCCCTGCAATCGCATTATCACCGGCACACTAATTACCATCGCTATGCCCAGACTCAGGAACACGGATATAAGCAGGTACAGGATACTGGACACATTCTTAGCAATCGATACTTGCTCAATGTCTGTGAAGAGAGACAGGGAAAGGGACAGAGAGCGGGCAAACTCGCCCTGCATGCCGTTCCTCACGAGGAAAAACACGCTTGGGTTGTGGATACTTAAGTCGGAAAGCGGTAAATCGAGCAGTTGGCGACTGTGGTCCAGGAACACCTTCATAGCATTGACTAGGTTCCTTTTGTGAGGCCGGGGCACTCCCCCGCTTAGTTCCCAGGTGAGCACCTTGTCCTCCAGCATCAAGTCCTTGAAAGGACCGTCAGGGAGGGACTGCAGAGTGGCCCAGACTTTCTGCTCAATTGCAGTCAAGGTAGTTATTGACTGGAAAACCACATTTTTTACGTCTTTGGTCATATATTCAGGGAAAAAGCCTGCATTTGTAAGGTCCAAAAACCTTCCCTGGCCCGCTATTCTCGTAGTATGCACAATTCTCTCAGACAACTCCCTTGCCACACTGTCATCTATCACTCCTTGAGTCACAATTATCAGATATAGTGAAATTGCAGTCGTCCAAACTAGCATTAAGAGCGTTATGAGCCCTGCAACACTGCCTAAGATCATATAGGCGCGGTTTAAGCCCTGCTTTATGTACCCTTTTACAAGCAATTCCTGCCCAGTGGAAGCACTTTTAATGGACCAAGTCGAATTTCCCCCACTAAATCCCTTCTTTTTGGGTCTATCCTTGAGTCTATAAGCCAGGTTCAAGTCACTAGGACCCATAAAGGGCGCGAAATCCCCTTTCTCCGTCGACTGGTGGCTGGAATACAGGAGAGTATTGGCAGAAGACAGGTTTCTAAGCTTGTCAATGCTGCTTCTACGGGTAGCCTCAGCCAAAGACTTCATATGAGCGTCGTTATTCCCAGCGTACAGCTCTGCAAAGCGGATTTCCGTGGCTCCGTATAGCTTAGTACTGACAGCCCCGAATACGCTGGGACTGGCGCGGATTTGGACGTTTTCCTCTATTTCCTGTGCGAAGAAGAGCTTGGGACACAGGGAGTACAGCGACTCGCCGAGTAGGGAGTGAGATTTGGAGCCTAGGAGTCGAGGGAAGCCCTGGGTGGTGGCTGTGATTAGTCCTTCGGAGGTAATAATTGCGATTTCTCGGTTAGTATTGGCTCTTTTGTACCCTAATACTAGCAATACAGCTCCTCCTAAGCAAGTAAAAGCCACTTTCGTCGTGACTTCCAATATATACCCCTGAGAAGTCACTAACGGTAGCACCTGTGGATGCGGCAAATGCAGTGAATTCCTCAGAGAGCTAAAGCGCAGGAAATGGCCACTGTGCAAACTGGCATACGGCTGCGGCAGCAGCGAGTAGAACTTCATACTCCCCAGTGCCATTCCGTCGTACAGCAGTATGTCCGCCGCCTCTTCGTTGCAGTAGAGGACCTGCCCTGCGTCTTCAGAGCTGAGGTCCACTACTAGGACGCCGGTTCCTTCCTGTCCATAGGCCATTTCAGCGTCTCCCTGGCGGAGGTGAGTTTCTCGGACGATCCTGGCCTTGGTCTCCCAGAGACTTGCCTTTTCCGGCTTCAGTAGGATGTCCCTGAGGAAGGCTGTGTAGCTCTCCAGTAGGGCTGGGTTGTCAGGCGAAGCGGCTAGCATTCCCTCGTAGAGTCGCTTGGAAGTGCCGATTTGCACAGCGATGCGGTCCATGAGACTGTTTACTTTGGAGCGTTTGGGGTCCTGCGAGGCCAGTTCTGACCAGAACTCGGTCAAGTCCCTGCACAGGCCTTCGTCTGTGGAGTGCACTTTGGCCTGAGTGCGCAGGAAGTGCAGGTAGGCCACTTCCTCTACAGAGGAGAGCTGCAGAGACTGCCACAGTTTGTACCGCAGAAAGGTGTCCACCCAGCCCACTTTCACCTTTTCCCGGCTTTCCGCCAGTTGCAGCCTCGCCTGTCTCTCATCCCTCTGCACCTGCAGACTAAAACTAGCCTCCAGCACCCCAATCCAGACCTGCTGCCTATACGACCCCACCCGCAAACTCCTAAAAGTCTGCCTAACAGTCTCCGCCTTCCCCTGCAAAACCACCGTCCTCACTATCAAAGTGACGGAGTTGCGGCTCTGCGGCAGGTGGCAGTCCTCCAAACCCGCAGAAAGGACGTGCAAATAGAGCGTTGGCCAGGAGTTCTGTAGGAGATAGAGCAGTGCGGGAGTCACTACTAGCAGTAATATCACTGCTGTGTAGTCCGAAGCTATCAACTCTCCGATAAGCATTGCAACTCCGCTCCAGGAGAGGGCTAAATGGCAACTGATATGCACTAAGTTCGCAGTTTCGTTGTACATTGGCAGCTGGAAGTAGTAAAAAGCAGCTAGAAGGCTGTGGAGTAAGGAGAAAAGGCCGTAGTAGAAGTAGACATTGAGGCTGGGGACTGTGAAGTAGAGGAAAGGGGACAGCAGCAGGCTGATTAGGTCGCTCACAGGGGCGGAAAGGCTGCTTCTGGGTCCTGGACGCCAGTACTTGGGGTGACATAGAGATTCGAGGGCGGCTATCTCTCTAAGGAGCACGAGCAGCGTCAAGGCCCCTAGCGAAATAGCTGATAAAGCCGGGTAAACAGAAACAGTTTCGAAGGCCAAACTGGCGGAAGGTGCACTCACAGAGGTGAGGAAATCCGCCATCAGCAAGTGAACGGCCGGCAGTGGAAATAGCGTCCACAGCCAAAGCAGCAAAAACTGAAATAGCTCCTTTACCCTCTGGAACGGCACTTTCGAAGCCGCCAGTTGCCCAACAAGTACACAAATCAGTCCCACTAGCACCCCAATAAACACCCAAAGTGCATACAGACAGCCTCTCTGCAGGCCTATTTCCACGACTATATAGTCCAGTCTGAGCCACAGCACTCCTTTCCAGGCCCTGGCGGTACCTGTGTAGGCCTGCAGGGGCTGGAGAGGCAGGTAGGCCAGGTGGTTGAGGGTCAGGTACAGGAGGGGAAGGAAGTGACGGAGGAAGTCGCGCCGGACGGAAATGGCTTTGGGCTGGGAGTTGTTGGGGGAAAGGCAACAAAGGAGGTCCAAGAGCAGGCGAGTTTTACGGCTGATTTTGGTTCCTCGAAAGCTTTTCTTCTTAATCTTGCATACGAAATGCCTGGTCTCTGCCACACCACTGACAGGTTCCATATATCTGGGCAAATGGCCTAAACCCAGCATAGCGAGTTACAGCGCTCAGAGAAAAGGAGGGGGAATAGGGGTGCTGGGGTGGAGGACTGAGGGAAGTTAGGGGACATGTAAATAGACTGTTGACTTAGGGGAAGTTAATTACTGGCATTTGCAAAGGAAATCTGGACTATTGGAATAAGGGGAAATGCACAAAAACAGTCTTTCAGGCAGTATTGTTAGGACTTCACTTGGCTTTTTCATATTAAAACAGCCATCGCTCCCTCAGAAGCTGCAATTTCAGCATTAAATACAGGGTTAATTTCCTTTCTGAAGTAGAAATTGCATTCTTCTTGGCAACATCCAAAGTGTCAGTTTTCCTGGAAATACCTGAAAGTCAGTGCTTTACAGCCAGAGACAGCCCACTATACTTCATTAATCTACCGTCCTTCCTCCCGCTTCCTCCTCTCTTCCGCCAACTGACTGTACTCCAGTCTCTTCCGCCTCCTCTTCCTAGCCGCCTGCCAGTCCTCAGACCCCAGCATCACAGGCCCCAGTCCTCCCAGCTGCTTAGGCACCTTCAAAGCCTTGTAGTCTGCGAGACTGTAGGGACGGAAGTCGAAACTGCGGGACACTTCCCCTGTGCCGAGGGACAGAGAGGCAGCGTGGTTTTTGGACTGGGAGAAAGGCAGGGTGGAGTTGCTGCGGAGCTCTAACTTCCCTAGGGCTTTGGAGCCCTGGGCAGGAAGTCGTTCGCGGATGTTCGGGAGAATGGCGGCTGGTGGGCGCAATTTGGGAAGCAGGGGAGTAGACTGGCTGATTTCTTCTGCTGCTACATGTGAAAAAGTCTGAGCCTTCGGGGGTGAAACACGGGGGAGTTGAAGTAAATGAGAACAACTCTCTCCACTCTTCCCTTTCCTCGCCACTGCAGCCATGGGACTTCCCTCATACTCTGAAGTCTCGACTGAAAATTCCCCACTTCTGGTCACGATTCCGAACTTGTCCTTGAACCTGAGGTGGAATTGCGAGGAAGTCATTATTGCTTATCTCCCCAATAGTCCAAGTACTGTGCAACGAAGGAAATAGGCCGTTTTGGGGGAGAGACACAGGACAAGCGAGGGGGAAAGAGGGAGCTTTAATAGGGAATAGACAAGGAGGACGGAGGAAATTCAGGAAAAAGGTTCTCAGGGCTGGAAATTAGCCTACTTAAATAGACCTGTGAAAGTTTCAGGGACTGCCAATCTGTCCTACTGCTAGTCTCTTATGGCTGCCAATGTAAGTAGTGGGTAACCTTACTCATACATGGACGCTCCTATCAAGCACAGCCTATGGTACAAACGAAGAAGCAGTCTGAAGCAGAATATCAAGACTACCACCACTGTCCGCTGCAGTCTCCCTTCCAGCGGAACTGAGCTCCCGCCCCGGCGTCAGTCCCTGAAAGAGCCGCCCACGCCTCTAATGACCGAGCGCAAATCCACCCTCGGCCTCACCTTCCCTGCCCACTTCGCCCGCATCAAAGCAGTGTCCAGCATCGCTGCACTCCTTTCCTCTATCGAGTGTCTCCTACTCTACATCGACCTCAAGTACTCCCTGCAGTCCGACTCCGACTCCTCGACTTCCACAGTCATCAGAGCAGTCGGAGTCTGCTTCAGCTGCCTATTGGCGGGCTGTGTGCTGCATTACCACTGTGTGAGGGTGAAGATCATGCATGCGAGAGGGAAAGTGTGTGCTCCTGATGCGGTGATTGGGATGTGGAGTTTGAGGGAGGTGAGGATGCAGGTCCTGTTGGAGCTGTTTTTCACTCTGATGTGCTACCCTCCGGGAGTGGACTACACCCTCACTTTTCATCAGTTGGGGACTTACAACCTACTCACGCTCGAGGACATTTTATACCCATTTATCCTGCTCCGTCTCTACCACGTCGCCCGCTGGGGCTACTACCAGTCCTACTTCAAGAGCGGCAGAGCCCGCTTTTACCTGTGACCCACACATAGACACCTCCACAAACAGCAAGAAAACATCCTCTTCATCGCCAAATCCCAGCTAAAAATGTACCCCCTGTTTACCTGCACCGTTGTAGCCCTGTGCAACGTCTTTTTCCTCTCTGTAATTCTCAACATTCACGAACAGTCCGTCCCGAACTCCAAATTGAACCTGTGGGCGTCGCTCTGGCTAGGCGCACAGAGTCAGTCGTCTATTGGGTATGGAGATGTACTGCCGTTGACTCATATTGGGCGGGTTTGCTGTGTGTTTCTGCCGCTTCTGGGCTACTTCTTCATGTCGCAACTTGTGAACACGCTGCAATTCTTGCTGGGAGTGTCGAATAAGGAGAAAAAGGTGATGCAGAAGATATGGGATCACTGCGTAGTCAGGAAAAGGTTGGAAGAGATATCTGCGGTATTGATCCAAAGACGCTGGAAACTGCACCACAACCGAGTACATCGCATCTTCGACGTCCACGTGCGTCTCCGGTACATCTCTCACCTGCTGAAGTTCAGAAGGAACTTCGGAGTGATCCTCAATGAAGAAATCTTCATGGAGGCAATGGTGCAGGAACTGTCGAGTTCCTTTGCGCGGGGAGTTGCACATATGAAACCACTGGGTAAAGACACGGAGAAGATAGCGGAAAGCGCTGGGGAATTCCGTCGCACGTGGGAGAACTTTCATAGGAAAGCAGGGAAGATGTATCGGATCTTCAGAAGGTGTCACGACTTCCGCAACAGCGGCATCACTACCAGCCGCAGCAGCATTGGATCTCTCTCCGGCGGCCGCGAAGGTCGGAAGTCCACCCGTAAAGTGCGCATGCAAATAATGCAAAGGATCACGACTCTGCAAGAAACAGGGTCTCCTGACGAGCCCACTAGCAGCAGCAGTCTGTTCAGGAAAAGACGCTAGGCGACTTTATTTCCGTCTAACTTGCTAACCAATCATACAGCTTCCTTGCATACTGAAGGCTGTTTTCCGGTCTTGCGTTTCTTGAGGTTCGAGTAGTATATAGAGTGTAGAGTCTCGGGCAGTGGGGAAGGATAAAGAGGAAGGCGTTCTGAGAGAGTTGTAAATGGGAAAGAAGCAGGAACACAGATTGGAGCATTTCAGCAAGGCCTATAGACGGATTGCAGTCGGTCTGCCTGCTCTCGCCGAGTCTGCTCAGAAGCTGGAGCTGTCAGGCCAGACGAGGCTGTGGGAAAAGAGCAAATGCAGGAAAGCCCTGGAAGTTCTCCAGCGTCTGCTGCTTGAGGAGGAAGCCGTCCTGCCTGACACTCAGCAAGAACTCGGCATTTGCCTGGAGCATGCCTTTCAGGTAGGCGTCTTCGATACAATCGCCAGCTTCGGACAACTAGACCGTCCCGCAGGGCTGCTGTCCGCAGTACTACGCCTGTACAGTGCCCTGATGGCAGGAATCCAGCGACAGGCCCTGATGCCCAGCATGGCTTTCCACCGGTCTGTGACCAGCTTACTGCTAACAATCGCTGAAAACCTGAAGAAAGGCGTCCAGTTCTACGAAGTGGACCGAGACACTCTCAATTTCCTGCATATTATCTGCCTCCGAGTCCACCACAACCCCTTGCTTCTTGACATCCTCCTAGTCAAAGACACCTACCAGGCCTACGAATACCTGCCCATCCCTATCCTGCTGTACTACTTCAAGCAGCAGAAGTACGAAGGAGATGCGAAGATGCGGGAAATAATGCTGCTCTGTGTGCAGATCGATAATAGGGAAGTGCTGCAGAGACTGCTGGGCTGTACGGACTTCATCTCCTCGCTAGTACTCAAGTTGGAAAGCTGCTTTAGAATGCTACCGGAGAAACTGACGTTTAAAGGGTTGACACCTGCGAAGGAGCCGGAACTCAGTTTGGCGGTATTTGAGGAGTACTGCCGGTTCCTTAATGAAATATGCGAGAAATGCCTGTGGCAGGACCTTCTAACCAATCTAAGCGTCCTGCTCAATTACAACTTCTGCGACCGCGTGCTCAGTCCCCGACTCGCCAGTTCCCTGACCTACCCCACCACCATGTATGTAAGTGCTAGTCAGTACCTCGCCCGTATGGTCAAAAACACCACCTCTCTAGTACTACTGAGGACTATCTCCGGCTTTATATCTGGAAACAGAGGCCAGCAAGACTCCACTGAGTCCCCAAGTCTGCACATCAAGCGCTTGCCGCGGGCGAGGCAGTTTCAGAGCTATGACTCACTGATGTACACCACAGGACACACGAAGAACTCCTCCAGTACATCGACTTCGCAGGAAACGCCCACGAAGACGCAGGCTTTGGCAGAGGCGTATGGGAGAGACCACAGCAAAATGAGTCTGCCGTCACTACTGCCGGATACTGAAAATGTGTGGCCAGCCGTGCTTTCCTACCTCGTCGCCACCGCACATACAGAGGGCCGTAGTATGACTCTCCTCTTCCTGCGGAACTGCGCGAAGAAAGGCGACCTAGAGACCATGAAGTGGCTAATACTACGTGAAATGAAGAACATCCCCGACCAAGCCAAAAGCCAAGTCACCAAGGAAAAATTCGTCCTCTTATTCCAGATCAAAACTCGCTGTCGATTGGAGTTGCAGCCGAAAGAGTACTCCAAAGCCGCACTAATTTACTGCAAGGCTGACCATTTCCTGTATGAAAATGAAGTCTTTTTGAGTCCTTTATCGCTGCCGATTGAATCAGATAGCTTATACGACCAAACTCCGGTTGTCGACCTAGACGAAGGCAGTGACCCTTACGAAACTCCTGATAAGTCTCAGCATGAAAGGACTGGCACGACTATCTATCACACCCCCCGTTCCTCCTGCACCCCTGCAGTTACACTGCCGTTTAGTCCGGGCATGGTGGTGGAGAGTCTGATCAGGCTGCTGAGCAGACTGCTCAGTGAGAGTGTGGAGGATGGGAAGTTGGTGATGGTATTGGATAAGTAGGGAGTGCTGGAGAGAATTTGCGCTTTGCCGATTGGAGATGGGAATGTCCAAGCAGTCTTCTCTTTTCTGCTAGATCAAGAGCCTGACTTCCCCTGCCAAGGACAAGGCCTGATCCCAGTGCTACTCAATGTGGAGAGAGAGGTATTGGAGCGAATCAGCCAAACCACTCAGTTCAGCTCGCTGTACAGGCAGTTCCCGGCCTCGCCTCACCACTCCCCTGAGACGAAGCTCAAGAGACATGGCAGGGACGTGTCGCCTATCCTGCCTTCCCATTCAGCCAAGAAAGCGAAGGAATTCGAACTGGAGGAACTAGACGGAAGTTCTGAAGAGTCCTTCACCCAGGTAAGAAACACACAGCGAGTACATCTCTTCGACTCTTTCCTCTGTAAGCTAACTCGCCTTATTTCCGTCTGGGAGTGCATTCACCTTCTAAAGGTAGGGTGCCAGGAAGACTGGGCCTCAGACAAGCGAAGAGAGTACAGCGTGCTATAGGACTTTAAGTCTTAGTAAGGCCGGGCTTGGTCTTTGGTCGAAGCAGTTTTTGCATAGCTATAGCAAGGGCTAGCAGGGGTGGCTGACCATCTATTAAGATGGCTGCGGGAAGGCGGATTTTAGACTAGGGAGAAAGGGGGGATGGGAGGTGATTTACCTGCTGACACTAGTAAGATCGACCTTATTTTGAGCTTTGGAAGGCGCTGGAGGGGGATTGTATGGCTTGGTGAGAAGTGCGCTTAACGCCTTGAGGGTCTGGGCCTGAGGAAATGACTGGTCTGAGGACGCTGCCACTCTTAAGTGGACCTGCATATGCTGACAATATGAGTGCTTGTAGGCAAAAGTTTTCGTGCATGTCTGGCATGTGTAGGGCTTGAGCTTGAGGTGCAGGGCTTCCACATGCTTCCTCAAGTTGTACTTTGTGCTAAACTGCTTGCCGCAGGCATTACAGTTGAGTTCGTTCATTGCCTTATTTATAACCAGCCCCAATTTTTTTTCGTCTGCTATGACCTTTTCATTGCTGATGCTGTTTGGACCCTATAGACTCGATTTCCTCGGCTACCTCATATCTCTACTCAGTTCTAGACGGTTTTACTCTCATAGTTTCTGGGAAGTAGCCTACATTTGGCCTTAGTCCCCGGCCACATTATCTTCACCCCTTAATATGTGCACCTGGGGCGTCATTCCACTTTCGTGGGACTGTATAGACCTAGGCACACTACAGCCGCTTCTAATTCAGTCCTATAATCCTCCGAATGCAGTCTCTGATATAGAAACGTACTAATCTTTTCCAATGGTTCGGTCTATTTCCCTAGGGTGCGTCTACTTCTGTGGGTTTGGACTGAGAAATTGAGGAGAAAGAGGGGAATTAGCCTCGGGCGGAGTAGTGCTTAAGACACATACTCACGTCCCCGTGACACACTAATAGAGTCTTGAGCACTTCTATCTCTTCCTCGGGCTGCAGGGAATTCTTGTGCTTGCACTTCGCTACCAGCGCTAAGAACTGAGGCAAAATGCGTGCTTGTTCGCTCTGTTCGCGATACTTCTTCATATCAGCCACAGCCCGTTTGCCCTGGTTGATGGTGATTACCAGGTCACTCGTGACTTCGAAGCGACTGCTGAGGTTGCGGGGACTCAGAGAGTCGAGACTAGTGCGGCTTTTGACGGTGCTGGGGACTGGGGCAGCCAGGCGGACAGGGAACGGGGGAGTCTGCATGCTTACAGGGCGGAATGGTACCCCTTTCAAGCCTGGGGAGGCCACTGCTGGGACTGTTCCAGGCGGCTTTTCTGACTTGAGACCTGCAGGGGACCCTGGAGTCACCTTTGCTTTCTTCTCCGTCCCTGGCGTTTCCTCCCTTTCCGCCCTCTTCCTGCTTTCCACCTTCTTCGTTTCCTCAGCCTTCGCCACCGTCTTGCCTTCCAGCATCCTCTTGCAGTGGTCCCTCAGCGTGTAGGCAGTCCTTTGCACGCCCAAGCCCTGCTCCAGCGCCTTGTTCCAGTAGGTAAGTGAGGAGTAGCTGCCCTGGTATCGCTTCATGTACTGCGTCATCAGGTCCTCCTCCGCCAAGGTGAACTTGTTTCTGCCCTTGTAGTTCGCCCCTGAGGAGTCTTCGACCTCCACCGGGTCGTTCAAAGGACAACGGAAGGTGTAGAGGTTTAAATCAGGCAGAGTCTTGTCCTTCACAGCGTCTCGGACGTACTTGAGGGAGTAGACTGTGTGGTCTGAGGGAATGGGGAAGGTGCCGATGGTCTTAGGCGCCCCGGGCTCCAGATGAGTGCAGCCGGTACTCCATTTCGCCTTCAGTTGCCCGCCATTGGAGTCGATTAACTTGCGGATGGACTCGCGCTCCACACACTCACGAAGCGAAAAGACTGTGTAGCTCTCACCTATAGGCTTTCCATTAGGCTCGAAAAGCCTAGCTGTCATTCTTTATTGCCGCCATTCCCATACTCGTCCTGCTCCAAGCTGCTCAATTGCCATTTAGCTGCTTGAGACCTCCAAAAAGGCGGTTTTCTGCCGATATAAGCTATAATGAGCATTTGAATCGGTAAAACTGCCATCAAGGGACCACAACAGCTGGCAAAAGCGGGTTTTATTGGAACTTTCGTGGAAAATCTACTCAAATGAGTAGAATTCTACAGTGCAATTCTCAAGGAAAGCAGGGTTTGTTGGGCCATAATGAGGCCAATACTAAACTTGCCCCTATCCTTTCTTGTCTCTCAGGGAAATAGGTGTGAGGCTTCAGTAGTCTGTAATATGTCCAAAGCTGTTGAAGGGAACTTATGCCTTTTCCTGCTTCTCCGAGTCTCTGCTATTTTGGTGTTCATAACAGGTCTGGCAGTGCTGGGTGATGGGGTGTACGCCACAATTGAGTCGAAATCCTTCAATTACTACTCCGGAGGAGTGCTAATCTTTGGAGTGGTGATAGTGCTGCTGGCGACTCTGGGCTATTTGAACCGGTCCAACCCCTACCTCCTACTGCTCTACCTAGTAGTCCTGTTCCTAGTGCTACTGGCTCTCGGCGCCTTGACACTAGTGATGGTCCTGGACCCAGACTTGGAAGACCGGGTGGGAGGCCTGGAAAAAGCCAACTACCTGCGGTACTCTCTGCTCTGCGGCACAGTTGTATCACTCGTAGCAGTGCTGCTGGCCTGCTGCTACCGTAGCAGTCTACTCTCCTCCTACCTCAAAAACAAGTACCGTACAGACCCTCAGAAAGCCTTCGAGCCCAGCGCTCCTTTGATGCAGCCCACTCACTATGAAGACTTTAAAAAGAGGCCTTTGGGCGGGCCTTTGGAGGACCTTGGTCCGGAGACTCAGCAGCCGGCCAGTTCCAAGGGTAAAGTCGCAAAAGTGGAAGAGGACAAGAAGATCAAACCCGTGCAGCCTGCGCAGAAGCCTGGCAAGCCTAACCAGCCGTTCGCCTTGAAATCGTAAGTATAGTGAAACCTAAGCGACATCTATAGAGCCAGTGTTATATGATAGCCAGAGGAGTGCATTAATTAAGTCCTCTGACATTCATATGCGAACGTCGTGGGAGACTGATAGCGTCGTCACTGAGTAGACTACCTGAGCGACTGCGAGACTCGAAGCGCTGTCTAATAGCGTCTTTCACACTGCCTGTGAGTCCATATACCAGTGCATTCAGCAAGCCGTTTAGACACATAGTCGAGGCAGCCACCAAGCTCAGGGTCATGTTGCCTTCCTCAGGGTCGATAAAGTCGTAAATGCGTTTGATGGTGACTGAGACGTAGCAGATTATGAGGACGAAAGGGTAAAAACGCAGGCGGCGGATCAGTGTGTCGCGAATTTCGATGACTTCGATTAGGCCTGAGCTGGAATGCACTCGAATAGCCTTTATAATACGTGCATAGAAATAGATATTCAAGGGAATGACCATCCACAGTGGTATGTAGAACACCAGAAGTCTCCACATCGTCCCTATCCACAAGCTATCCTTGCTGGCAGCGACCCAGCACCATCCTTGCGCCGGCCCATAACTGTTGGTAGTGAAGGGCAGCACTGCCATCCCCGCAGGCACGCCCCAGCAACAGAGGTGGAAGTAACGTTCCAAGCTCTGGATGTCCTCCCTGCCTCGCACTACGGTGATGTACAGGGACCAGGCGATGGTGGCGGTCCACAGGACGGAGGACAGGGAGCCGAAGGAAATCCCTGTGGCGGAGATGTAGCAGGAGACCCCGGAAGTAGGCAGGAGATAGGCTGCTTGGGCTTTACAAATTGACTTTAAGACGTCTGCTATGGTCAAATAGACCACAAGCTTGAAGGCAAAAGCCCTCAGTTCCGAAAACACCGCATACATGGCGAGGATGAAAAACGACCCTAGCAGGCTTAAACTCAGGGAAACATACATGGCAATGTGGATATTCGTCTCTTCTTCTCCTGTCAAGCCCATATTGTAGGAACTACAATTCTCTGCCAGAGGGAAAAGAGGCTGAGAAGCAATTGGCTTGCTGCTGCTAATGCAGACTGGCTAGTATATAGGTCTATATAGAAATGGGCGGTTGTGTGCGAAAGGTAGAACAAACAGTGGTGCCTTCCCATGCGAGCGATTTGCTTGTGGAGAAGCTAAACGAAAGGAGAGTGAAGTCCTCCCTTCTGGACCTCAAAAAGGCGAGATGCGCTCCGGTCCTTTCCTTGGAGTCCAACGCGAGGTTCAACTCTCGCCTGTCGAAGTTCTCTCGAAAGCAGGTGATAATCGACTCAGGCGACACTCTATGCTTCGAAGGGACGCAGCGGCCTGCCTCGCCTCTATCGCTGCTACTGCAGTCCAGATGCCACTAACATGTACCCTTTATTACCCAATTCACTCCTAAGTCTTGCTTACCACGCTAGTCCTCTGGCTCCACATTCCTCTCCAGGTCCTCGCCTTCACTCCGTTGCCGGAACTCCACTATCTCCACAATGTCGGAAAAGAACACAAAGCGGCCCATTAGCGCCTGCGTCATGGCCTGGTTCACAGCAGGCGCCTGTATATTGACTCTGTGCAGGACCATGGAACTGAGGCTTTTCAGCAGGCCTGGGACCCGCACTTGGTCCATTGCCTCTTCGTCGTCGTCGTTGGGCTCCATGGGCAGCTGCTGTAGGCGAGTCATGAGCTGACTGTAGCGCTGCTGGGTGCGCGCAGTTTCATTTTGAAGCAGTTGCAGACAGTAGTCGGAGCGCTGGTGGACGTAGCCAGTCACATCCTCATTTAGCATACAAACACGTTCCTGCAGGACATTCTGGACTTCACTGAGTCGCTCCTGCAGCTGTGTGAGGAACGCGATGGCCTGCAAAGCATTGGGGTTGAGCGTGACGCCCAGCTCCTGCGCCCGGACCCCCACACACACAGCGCAGTACAGCTCTCGGTCCAGGTCTTGGTACACTTTGCCGGGCCGCTGCAGGCAAATGGAGCAGGTGGTGTCTTCGCTGCCTTCCTTCGCTGTCACTTCGCTGATGCACTGGGGACACAGCCCTGCCATCGCCATTGGGCCGTTCCGCTCTGCTGGCCGACTGCTGCACCTTCTACACAGGTCCATCAATTATATAGACTCTAGGTGAACTAAAAGGAAGTTGGTAAAAGCAATGGGCGTTTGCAGAGATTGAGACCTTTTGTCACTAGAAAGACTTGAACACTGTAGTTACCGTGTAATACAGCACTGCTATGGAAATGGCCCTGTCCCACCTGTCTTCGGTCTGAAACCCATGATAGGTAGTAGTCTGAGACAGTGGTTGCAAGGATATGCATTGTTTGGGGAAAGGGAAGCAAATATATAGATAAAGATAGCAGAGAAATCGCTATAAGACAAACACATGAGGAATCGAAGAAATCCAAACTATTTTGGCGATTTCCCAATTGAAAAAGACTTGCACAGTTTCTATGCTCTCTGGATCCTTTGTAATAAATTGTTAGTGATATTGGAGTGTGTCCAATGAGATTTGGCTATAGATACTTCCAGTGCTGGATGATAAGTGTCCATGCAGCTCGGTAGGTACGACATACTAACCGATATAAGAGCAATTCTGGACCGATAATGTCTCTTTGTAACCCTTAAATCGTCGTTTTTACATTAAATTTCCCTGTCTCCATTGATAAAAGGCTTTTTTCGTATAGAGCCACTTTGACAGTGTGAGTAGTGCAAGTCCGCCTGTCGAAATGAACTAAAAGCATCACCACTTCTCCATTTGTTGTAGATCAAAGCCTCTCAAAGAGCATCTTACAGCAAAAACAGAGAAGAAGGTCCTTTCCCCCAGTCTCAAAGGACAAATACCGAGTTCCTAGAGCTGTACTGATAAGTCTGAGCACATAGGCTGGAGAGGTGAATATATAATGTCGTCAGCGAGGACTACAGAGGTGCGCACGACAGAGACTCATGTGAGTGTGAGTTCAGAAGGAGGACTCACTCCCACTCAGCTGCCAACTGCCCCACTGATGTCCCTTGATCTGAAATTCGAGACTTTGAAGGCGACCGTTATATAGGCCTTTTTGGACAGTGTGGCGCAGGCAGTGAACCAACACGCCTACCTCATCAAGGTCATCTCCTCGGAGGTCAAGACTAAGGTCACTTCCGTGGAAGTCTCAGAGGCACTTAATCTCATTGCTTCAGCAGTGCCCGCGCAGTTGCTGGAAGCACAGACCAAGCCCGAACCTACTACTCTCAAAGAGGCTGCTGTGAAGACGGCAGAAAACGTGGCCGCTCTCAGCACCCACATCCTTCGCCTTCAAGACTTCGAAAGCCACACCACCACCCGCCTCACAGAAGTCCAGTCCGACCTCGACACCAAGGCCTCCGTCTCCGAACTCAAGAAGTCCATCAAGTCCATCAAGAAAAAACTCAAGTCCAAACTCGAAGACAAAGTCAAGGAAATCAACGCTACCATCAAACATTTGGAAGCCGCGCTTAGTGAGCGTTTGGCGCAGTTAGACAAGAAGATTAGTGATGTGGAGGTGAACACTGTGTGGAAGTTGAAGGACGTGGAGGAACTGCTGAAAGTGCGGGTAAGTGAGCAGTTCGTGTGGGATGCAATTAACTCCACTGTGGGGAAAAGCAAGAAGGACGTGAAGGATATTAGCCAGGCTCTCAGTGATCGACTGGAAAGGATGCAGAAGGCACTGGAACAGCAGATAGAAAAGGTAGAGAATGTGGACCGCAACAGCACTGAGCGACTAAACCAGCAGCTCCAGCGACTCGAGGAACAGTAATTCCCACTCAGAATGAAGAAGAAACTCGGAGAAGAGGAGCATATCAGCCTCTTGGAAAAGCTTGCAGACCTCAAATCTATGGTAAACCCAGCTGAAATTCGCCTTAAATTCGAGGATATTAACGTGAAAATGGAGCGGATAAATCAGAGAATTACGGTGTTAGGAGAAAGTGAGAATTTGAGGAAGGAGGTGGAGTGGCTTACAGAGGAACTAAAGAAGCTGAGTGTGAAGTTCGGGCGAGTGCAGGAGGAGCTGGAAAGGAAGGTGGACCAGGAGAAGCTTCGAGAGCTGCTGGGAAACTTGGGTCCCAGGGACGAGTTCTCAGCTATGCCTACAGCCGGTATCGACTCCCGCGAATTGGACAATCTTCGCGACAAATTCAACGAACAGCTCCACGCCATCGAGAAAAAACTCGAGCGAGTGGGGAAAACCGGAGACGTCAAAGGCCTCCTCTCTCAACTCAAACTAAAAGCCGACGAAGAACCCACGCGCTCAGAACTGTCCAACCACGACTTCAAACTATCCACTTTGGAGCGGTCTGTGACGGATATAATGCAGGAAATAGAGAGTTTGAAGATGTCGATACAGAGGATTATGGGGATGGTGGCGGAGGCTGGGAATAGTAACTCGCTGGTTTCCCGGAGACATGCGGCTCCCAATATATGTCTGTCCTGTGGCAGAGGAGATGCTCGCTTCGCACCGCTGTTGCCGCAGGTTATTGGATCGGATGGACGCATATACAAGGCAGACGGCAACCTTCTCAAGCTGCAGTCCGGAGGTGCAGTCCCAGTGACAGAGTTCGAGCCTGTGTATGACCTAGGAGCTGAGGTGTTTTCGATGGATACACACGAACAGGCGCATTTCCGGGTGGAAGAGGACCAAAGAAGCTTCAAACTGCCGCCCGCCTCCTCCCCTGGAGTGACAAGAAGCCAAAACATGCGAGGGAAAGTAGACGTAGTGGTGGTCGGGTCCACCCGAAATGTCGATCGCAAGGTACTGTCTTCGTCTGTGAGCAAGGCCAGGCCGCAGAGTGCGAAGAAGTAGGACTAGCTAGCAGTGCTTCTGCGACCTACTGCGCTTAGACGCGTCTAGCTACAGTGGTCTTGCTTTCTTCCTGTCTGGCCACTGTCTGCGGACCTACTGGCACGCTTAAAGGCACTTCTCCCATCTGGGCTTGCACTTCGATGTTGTGCTCGGAGGCGATTTGAGCCAAAAGTCCGTCGACTTCGTTTCTAGGGGCGGACACTGAGGTAGTGGACTGCATTGAGTCGCCAACGAACTGAGTTGCCACTTCAATGTTTTCGAATACACGCTCAAATTCACCCATCGTGTGGCTGACATTTTCCACGTTCATACTGCGTGTGACTCCTTCCAGCTGGGGAAGCATCTGAGCGAACTGCCGGGTAATCGCCTCTGTGCGAGTCGCGCTTTGGATCTTGCTCGCTACAGCGTCTAGTTTGGAGGCGAAACGGAGGAAATTGATGGATTCGTTCTTCTTGCTGATCGCATTTTCGGCATGAATTCTCGCAGCATCTACAAGTCCCTTTTTCAGCAGATTTTTTGCCTTTTCCTTCTCCTTTCCCTCCTCCTTCTGCGCCCGCTGCGCCTCCTTCGCCATCATCTTGGAGTTGAGTCGCATATTGAACAGAGTGTCGTCCAGTCTCTTCTGACTACTAGAGTTGCCCATATTACAACCTGAGGCTTTCTATGGCTGTTTCCTAGTGTACCTAGCCAAGTGCATAAAGCAGAATGGTAGAACAAATGGAACAGCTCAGTACTCAGGGCTAACTGTGTCTCGTATTTTAGAACTTGGCAACTCAGTATGTTACAAAGACAGTTCGGGCCTATTTAGGTCTCAATTCGCAACTCTATTCTCGGTTTTCTAGTAGATTCTTTCCTCTACTGATATCAATAAGTTTCGCTTGAAAAGGCCCTAAAAGCCGCAAACCTCTGTCTTTTTGAAGCCTGAAGGTCTTCTATCCACCTAGGAAGTGCCTGCAGTTGACAATATGCAGGTCCAATGGTCCTCTGGCTGGCTTCAGTTCCTACTCAGTTGCTCAGCAGCCCTAATCCTCACCTACTTCCTCCTCAAAAAGCGAGTCCAGAGCCCAGCGCCCCAGCCCGAGGCGCCCAAGCCAGCCACCAAGCAGAAACTCAGCATCCACGGAACCAAGCTAATCAAGCCCAGCTGTATCGACACACTCACGAACCTTACAGTGGACTTCGACGTCTACCTGGTCTTCCAAGTCCTCAACGACCTGGGCGAGCAAATCATCAGGGACCAACTGGCAAGTGTGCCGGTTCCCAGTCATCATATACTCTTTTGCGAGACTCCCAGAGGACTGCATGCCTGCATTCGCCAGCTAAACGCTCGTCTGCACCTAGAGAGTGACATAGACCTGGCAGCCGCACTGAAGCCTGTAATGAACCAAATCGTGATGGTGACCAGTGAGCAATGTGAAGGGTTTCTGCAGATAGTGCAGGTGGAAGACTCAGAGCGGTTCCTGTCCTCAGTGCTAGCTGGAGAGCAGTAAGACCTAAAGACGGGCTGTAGGCTCGAGTCTCACTATCACCTTGCCCTTGTTTTCGCCTGTGAACAGCATGCGCAGTCCTCGGGGACAGTTCTCCAGGCCCTCTAGCAGCTCTTCCCGGTGCTTGATTTTGCCTGCCTGCAACCAGGTGCGGAGTTGAGTGAGGGCACCACTGAATTCCTGGGCATAGTTCATCACTATGAAGCCTTGCACCATCACGTTTTTCAGGATTAGGGTGGAGTAGTTGGTCCAGGGCTTTGGTGCTTCTTGGTTATAAGACTCAATCGACCCGCACATTGCGATTCTGCCGCTTTGGTTCATCTGCTGCAGGGCTGCTGAGAGCGTTTCCCCACCGACATTGTCGAAGTAGACATCCAGTCCAGCCGGACAGTGTGTACGAATGGCCTGGCGAATGCTAGTGACGGTCTTGTAGTTGAAGCAAGCGTCTGCTCCTAGGTCTCTGCAGACCCAGGCACACTTCTCATCCGACCCTGCAATTCCCACCACTCTACAGCCCTTCACCTTCGCTATTTGGACTGCTACTGACCCCACCGCTCCCGCTGCTGTGGAGATCAGTACGGTTTCCCCTTCTTTGATTTTCGCTATGGTCACGAGGCCGATGTAGGCGCTGAGTCCGTTGATTCCCAGGACTCCCAAGTGCTGAGAAGGGTTGTTGTCCTTAGGGAGTCTCTGCAAGTCACTGGCCTGACAGACTGCATAGTCCTGCCAGCCCAGCATGCCTCTCACCAAGTCTCCAGGCTGCAGCTTGTCCGAGGCGGACTGGAGGACCTCTCCGAGACCTAAAGAAGGCATTAAGTCGCCTGGGTTGACAGGGTTGAAGTAGGTCTTTACCCCTGAGATCCACACACGCATGGCTGGGTCGATGGATAAGTAGCGCACTTTGACTAGGACTTGGCCTGCGGCTAAGGTGGAGTTCAGGGAGTGGGAGGTTAGGGTGAAGTCTTGAAGGCTGGGCAGGCCGCTTGGTCGTCTAGCGAGCTGCAGCTGTCGATTGGAGAGCGCCATTCACTGCTATTAGTGCAGCAACCACTTTGCTATTTACACATACAGAGGTCTGCACTGGTTGGAACTAGTGGACTGCTAGAACTGATAAGTGCACACCAGGCTAGACAGGAATCTGTGAAAGCTTCTTGGGCGTCCTTACAGGCCTCGCCAGTTCCCCTCCCTGCAGCGCAGAGACTAGACGCTGTCTGGCGTTATGCAGAAGCAGACGATGTTTCTTCCCCGCAGGACTGCTTCTCGGCGAAGTCGAGGTTCTGGGTTGCGCCACACTGATGGGAGAGTGAGGCAGGGCGCCTATGTGTCTGTCCTGACTGGAACTGCCCACTTTGAGACTTTCACTGCGGCGGGAGTTGGCAGTGCGGGAAAGGGAGGGAGACTTGTGCAGGCGCGGCTCTTTATCGAAGCTGCGATTGCGGTCCATCTCTCCACTTCGCCGAATCCGCGCCTTCAGCCGCTCCAACTCCCGCCGTAGCGATTCTCGGCCTGCCTCTGACTGCGCCAGTGCTGTCTAATATAGAACTCACTTGTAATTCGCTGCATTGCAGCCTCAGTTCCTGGCAATTGGTCTGTGAAGTGTGCAGCTCAGTCACTGAGGAAAGGTGTTGAGCTTGCAGAGAGTCGTACTGGAACTTGCACTTGGCGAGTTCTTCGCACTGAAAGGAATGCTGGGAGGACAGGGAGGCGATAGAGCGCTGCTGAGACTCAATTTGGCTGTGGGCTTGGTGCAGAGCCGTTTGGAGGGATTTGCAGTGGGTGCATTTGGGATTGGTGTCGGGCTGAGTCTCAAGTAGGTGTCTAGGACTGGTCTGGATGGGTGAAGCCGCCGGACGCTGCAAGCCCTGCTGTCCCCTGTGCTTCCCCTTATTCCTCTCCTCCACTTCCACCGTCTTGCCCTGTTCCAGCGAAGGCAAGCTCTCCCCCAGCGGCCAGTCCTCACTATTCCCCAGTGACTGCTCCCCTGAGTTCCAGTCCAAAGCGCTGGATCCCATAGGGTCTTCATCTGACGGAGTCACGTTTTCTCGCTTGTACACGACTGTACGGAAGAGTGCCTTTTTGAAGCGAGACAGTGACTCTTTGAATTCCAGGTCTTGGGAGGCGTGGTTGTGGGCCCAGTCACTGTCCATTTACCTAGTGGAGACACGGCAGGAAGAGCTGGGTCTAGAGGTAGGCCTAGAGAGTAGATAGGCGTTATAATTGCTCAGAGAAGTAGGCTCAGTACTAGTGCAGTACTTAGTGAGCTGTGGTATATCTGTATGAGTGAATCTTTGCTGTACGCTGAAGTCCCAGTCACTTCTTTGCCTAAGGGAGCTGTTACTTTGCATTAGACTCATATAGCACTATGCTCTTGTACCAGGAAATAGTATGGAGAAGCCGATTCTGAGGTCAAGTTCGAAGCCGGAAATGCCCAAGTCGAAGTCCGGAGAGGCTCAAAGACCTCGCAGTGCCCTGCAGCAGCCCCAGCCGCCCCGCAATTCCTGGTACGGTTCCTACCTTCGCGCCTTAACCCACAACCCTGCCCAGCACGTAGTCTCCGCCCCCTCCAAAAGCTCCACCCTGCGGCCTAGTCCTCTAGTGCATAAGCCCAGACTACAGACTCCACTCCGGTTGCAGCCGCTGGACCCTCGTCTGCGGACTTTAAGTGCACTCACAGACACACAGCAGCCCGCTGCCAAGCCTGCAGACTACCTCTCTGACTACCACGTCGGACTTATCATCGGCCAGGGCTCCTTCGCCAGTGTCCGGCGAGCAGTACAGAAGACTACCAAGACTTCAGTCGCTATCAAGACTTACGAGAAATACCGACTGCTCGACGCTTTGCAGAAAACTGCAGTAGCGAGGGAGATAAAGATACTGAGTCAGCTCAGTCATGACAATGTCGTGAGACTGCTGAAGGTCATTGATGCGCCGAAGCAATTGCATTTGGTGCTGGAAGAGGTCAAGGGACTGTCGCTGCGCAGTTGGATGATGCAGAGAGAAGGCAGGAGACTGGCGGAGCCTGAGGCGAAGACTGTGTTTCGACAAGTCGTGGCAGCTCTCGAATACCTCCACTCTCGCGGAGTAGCCCACCGCGACATCAAGCTACAAAACGTGATAATAACCGAGGATTTACACGTGTGTCTAATTGACTTCGGTTGTGCCACGGAGGGCGCAATGGAGAGCAAGTCAGGGATTTACTGCGGCACTTTGCACTATATGGCTCCGGAAATACTGCATCGGAAAGGGTTTAAAGCGGCTGCGGCGGATATGTGGGCAGCCGGAGTGATGCTGTTCTGCATGCTAAGTGGGGATTTCCCCTTCAAAGCAGCCAACGACCGCAATTTGCGTGTCAAAATCCAATGCGGAGCAGTGGTTTTCCCGAGCTATTTGTCAGAAGAAGCCAAGCAGTGCATCACTTCCTTGCTTTCTCTGGACCCTGAGACCCGTCCCTCCGCCAGGGTTTTAATGAACCACTCTTGGCTGACAAGCAGCAAGGGACAAGTCGCTGACGAAGGACTACGGCCGGCCACCACTCCTATGCTGCTTTATCAGCGAGGAAATGCGTTTGGAGGCACCATCGAGCCTGAAGCTAGCTTCAAGCGCTTGCTGGAGGTTCGCACAGCGAAGAAGCCAGCCATGTAGAGAACTAAAGGACTACTCCTACAGTCTATTAGCCCCTAGACGATGCAAAGCCTCTGTAATGAGCAGATTTGTGTCACTCACCTGTCTGCTTAGTGCCTCCAATGCTCTTTTCCCTTCCTCCAAACTGTCCTCCACGTGCTTTACCCTTGCACCCACTTGGTCCATTAGGGGCTCTTCTGCGTCGTTTTCGCCCTCCACCCTGATAATCCTGCTCTGCCCGGCCAACTCCTCAAGCGACCCATAGGCTGCTTTCATCTTCAGCAGTTCCAGAGTCTCCAAATAGGCCTGCTTGTTGCGGGTGGCCTTTTCTAGTGCAATTTTGCGGAAAAGCTTGGCTTCGGAAGGGAAGTCGTCGAGAATGCGGATAAAGTCGTGTTTGGGCAGGATTAGGAACTCGCACACTCCGCAGCAAACAGCTGTGTTCAGTCTTGAAGTGTTCTTTATGATTTCCACTTCGCCAATGTAGGAGCCTTTGAGGAAGGACTTGTAGGAGATTTCCCTTGGCAGTAGCACGAAGTTGACTCTGCCCAGGGTGATGAAGAAGACCTGGTCTGGGTAGTCGCCTTCCGCATATAGGTACTCTCCTTCGTTCTGCTTGAGTGGCTTGAAGTGCGGCATTATTGCAGAGACGAGAGAACTTTCAAACAGTCTCAGCACTGGAAACTCCTTAGCCACTCCATTATACATACTCCAAGCCACCTCCTGTCTCAACGCCTTCGGCAGTTCTTTAAACAACGAGTGCTTGTCACTCCAAATGTTCCCCATCCGATACGCGTTGTACTTAATGGCTTCCCGTATCTTTACTTTGGCCTCCTGCGATATCCCCACCTGCCTTGCGAATTCCTGCGCAGCCGCCATCTTCATAGACAATAACGAGTCCCTTGTATCGATGGAGGTTAAAAAACTGCTCAATGACCCTACAGTAAACGAGTAAAACCCTACGCCAATCACCATCCAGGTAATAGTCAGGCATATTTCCAGCTGAGTAAACGGCACAATGTCCCCATAGCCCACAGTCGCAGCAGTGGTGATTGCCCAGTATATGGCTGAGATGTACTTCTTGAGCGACCCTGAGTCTTGCAAGTTGTTGCGAATTACCCAGGTGTCAGGCTCGAAGTCCATTATGCGCGCTGAAAAGTACCAAAAGCAGCCTACGACGTGCACACAAACCACTACTGTGAGGAGGAACTTGAGCAGTTTGAAGAGTCCTGGCTAGGCCTTACGGGCGTTGATTTGGAGGTAGTCTTGGAAGCGTTCGAATATGGGGTTGGAGGCGAGGTGCTTCATTACCTTCATTACTCGCACTATACGAAGCAACTTATACATCCTTGGCAACCTCGCAAGTCGCATCAGGCTGTTATATTTGCTGCTCGGAGCAGAGCTCTCTGAGCCTGCTCCAGTGCAAAAGTCCACCAAAGTCATGGGAAAGCAGGATATTAAGTCTACCAAGAACCACGTTCTCAGGTACATAAGAGCGATTTTGCCTCTGTGGAACTCGACTGACCCGTCATCTCTCTGTGTAATGCTGAAGAAATTGCACACCAAATCAATGATAAACACGAAATCCAGCACCATGTCCACCACCGTCCAGAAGTCCCAGTACACAGCCTCCTCAAAGGCTATTCTGTAGGGCATTAAAGTGGCAGTGTAGAGCATAAATACCATCAGAACCACACTCCACACCTTCTTAAAAGTCCCTTCCGGGTGGATTAGCCAGGGGTAGTAGGCCTCGGGACTGTACGTTTCCTGTCCAAAGCTACGGAAAGTGTCCAGCTTGAGGACTTTCTTCTCAATCGCTTGATCAATATTGTCCTTGTACTGCCCGTTGAAGGAAACCAAGTCATTGGAAGTGCCATAGATGAGGATTTCAGCACTGACGTTCTTGAGCGCCCTTCTGACCTTGAGTCGAAAGAAAGCCCTTCGCCAGAGTTGCTGAGACTTGCTTTGGCCAGTTGCAAGGCTGAAAATAGGGCCTTTGGAGGCTGGCTCTGAGGGCAGAGTGTGCAGGTCTTCGTCAGTTGTTAGGATTTCCGAGCATCTGTGAGGAGGACTGGAACTACGACAAGGTGCTGGGTACGGCGCTACAGCTCTTTTCGATGTCATGCTTAATTGGGTATTGTTGGAGTGTGGGGAGATTTAAGCAAAGGCAGAGAGGGGCGAGGAAGGATGTAAGGAAGCGGAGGTACCAGAGATATGATTGGTAGCTGCTCCCATACACCAGGACAGGGTTAATACGTCTGCACTTCATGGAATTAAAGCCATGGAAAGCAGCTGCACTGGAGCCTGTTCGAGCTAGAAAATTGTTAGAGGTCCTCTACGTTCGCGTCTCTCGGCGCTTCCTGTAGTTCCGACGTCCAGAGCGTGAGGTTGTCTCTGATGAGTTGCATGATGGTAGTGCTGTCCTTGTACTGCTCCTCGTCCAAGTTGTCGAGCTCGGCGATCGCCAGGTCGAAGGCACTCTTGGCCATGCTGCAGGCTTCGGTGGGCTGCTCCAGCACTTCGTAGTGGAACACGGAGAAGTTCAGGGCGAGGCCTAGACGGATGGGGTGAGTGGGTTGCAGGGAGGTGTTGGCCAGCTCAGCAGCCTGTTGGTAGACTCTCAGAGCACTCTCAGCCGAGCGGTTTCCATACTTGGTCTTGTTGGCTCCAGCGGTCTGGAACTCGGCCAAGTAGCGGTAGTAGTCGCCCTGCATCTTGAGGAAGAAGACCTTGGCCTCAGCGCTGTTGGTCTTGGTGGCGATGATTTGATCGATCAGGGACAGGATATCGCCGCAGATGGTGTTCAGCTCCTCTTCGATCTTCTCGCGGTACAGCTTGGCCAGCTCCACCTTCTTGTGGTTGCCGCGGCTGTCCTCCTTCGCCTCCAAACTGCTGATAGCCCTCCAGGCAGTCCGTCTGACGCCCACCACATTCTTGTAGCCGACACTGAGGAGGTTGCGCTGGTCTACTGTCAACTCGGTGACTTGCTTGATGACTTGCTTCATGGTCGCAATCATGTCATCGTACCGCTCTGCCTGTTCAGCGAGTTTGGCCTTATAGATCAGGTCCTCCATTGCCATTTTTTAGCCACGAGTTTGCCCGGGAGCCCGCGTCCAGCGTGGAATCGATAGAAATGGAGTAGGTGTTAGGGTTGGAAGGGAGGAAAGATAGGAAGGGACTGAGGGGTGGGATATGCAGTATTGAAGGCAAAGACTGAGTCGGGCTTAGATACGCAAATGCGTACTGAGAAAGAGGCAAAGCCGCTGCCATTTTGACTACTTCGAACAAGGAACCGACCCAACTCCGTAGTTCCAGTCCTCCCGTCTCTCCTACTTCCCCCTTCCACTCTCTTTAATCGCACTAGCCGATTTCCCTCTCCTCGTAAATGGCCTCTCCCAGTCCCGTAGCCCTGCGTCGTATCCACACTTCCGCTCGCTCCAGAACCCTCCTCCTCGAAAACGAAGCTATGCGTCTCCAGCGCACAGCCGACACCTTCACAATCAAGCTGGAGCATGAACGTCGCAAGGACATTCTCCTCAACGAGGAAATCCGCATCCTGGAGGAAGAACTGAAGAGGCGCAAATTGCACTATGGCAACACTGGCAGTCCGGATGAACGCAAGTTCAAACTCAAAATCGCCACTTTGAGTCATGAATTGGAATTGGTCGCCAGCAATATATCAGATGCGCAGACATACAATCGCAGTCTGAGGGACCAAATTGAGGGCATTCGTTTGGAGCAAACGAACTACAGAGCCGCTATTAAGACCTTTACAGAGGAACTGCAGGACCTGACCAAGGCCCAAGACTCCAAAGTCTCTGACTGCCTGCACGCCAGCTCCTCCGCCACTCGTGTCAAAACTGCTATGAACAAACTCAGGTCTCGCAGTGTGAATGAACGGGCGAAGCAGCAGGCCAGACTGCACGAACTGACTGTAGGCCCTAGCTAGGACGCAGTGAAGCAGGACTGGAGTGCGAAGACCAACTTCTTCCGCAGTCTGGAGGACAACTTCAAGGCGCAGATCAAGCGAAGTGTCGAGATGGTGGACCCGATTCCCATTCAAAACGCACTGATTCGGAAGTGGCAGGATGTGAGGACTATGTAGAAGGTGCGCCTGGTCAAGTTGAAGCTGGACAACTACATCAAGTACATAAAGACACTGCAAGAGGCGTTCCACAGCATTGAGACAGTCACAGGAGTGAGCGACATTGCTGAAATAGTGACGACTATTATAAAGACCGGGGAGCAGCACTACAACCTATACATGCACATGAACACTGTGAGTGCGGAAGTGGACACTTTGGAAGAAGTGCTGGCAGCGGCCAGCGGACTCATCAGCAGACTCAAAGGGACCAAAGCAAGTGGGGAAAAGCAGGCAGACTCCCTGCTGTCAGGCCTGCAGGCTCAAGTCCAGGGCAGGACCAAGGCCACTGACAGTACCAGAGTCCAACTAGTCCTGGCCAAAGCCGCACTGGAAGAAGTCTACCTGCCTATACAAACCCTGCAAGAGGTGTTTTCCTCGCCTGAGTACCAAGACATGCTTCCAACTCAGCCTTCCCAGCGGCTTACCCAGGCTAGTATCCTCCCCGCCCTAGCCCAACTGGAAACCTGCTTGACTGCCCTGCTGGCTTGGCAGTCCTACGTCACTTCCAGCTCCCTGAGTCTGCTTTCCAGTCTGCCGCTGCAGAAAATGTCCTATAAGCGGTTTGATTTGACGCCTGTGTCGGTCAAAAGCACACTTGCGGATACTGTGTGGAGTGATGAGGAACATGAGGAGGGCAGATTGCCGTTGCGAGAGGACCAGATAAGGGAGAAAGTGCGCAAACTGATGGGAAACCGGTCTGAAAGCACGCCTAAGGCGGTAGTTGCGGACCATAAGAAGCTCTTCCGTACCCCCCATTAGCCGTATATCTTATAAGCCTTAGGAAACAGATAGGGATGAGTTCCGCTGACCTGTAAAGTCAACTTATGGGGATTCTGAGCAAATTACCAGATATAAGTACTGAAATCGGTTTAGTTGACCCTGAAATTGCTCAATTTGCATCAATTTCCTCCCTAAAGCCAGATTTCCAAGCTAAAGTCCTAAACTACGATCGAATTTCCCCTCCAACTCATCAGAAAGGTCGATAATGTGCAAACTAATATGCAGTTCCTGGTACTCGAGTCTCCAGCCTCTGCTAGTCAGGCAGAAAGCCAGTTCGAAGCCTACCGACTCCAGGCACAGGCCGTCCAGCAGGAACTACAATATCGTCTCCAAACTGCGCAAAAGGCCATCAATGAGCTGATTCGAGCCCGCAAAAAGCATCAAAAGCACATAATTGCGCTAGAAAACGAGTGTCGGAGACTAGACTCCGAGAACTGTTTCCTACGAGAAGAGCTGCATCGGACTCGCAAGTGTGTGCAGAGCAGTGCAGGTCCTAGGAAGAGGGAAGTGGCGAATGCAGGCTCACAGATGGGTAGTAGAGACACTGGACAGAGGGAGGTGAGGCAGGTGAGGGAGGAACTGGCAGGACTGAGGGTGGAGTGCAGAGAACAAGGCAGCAAGGTCAGTTCCTGCTTAGTGGCTCTGCGGCAAACTCGGGAAGTGCAGAAACACGTTAGTGAGTTGATTTCACAGGTGCAGGAAACGCTAATAACGTCCAAAAGGCAGACTTCTCAGGTCGAAACTATAACTGAACCCAGTATAAACCAGCCAACTCCTCCAGAAGACAACTACTCTCCTCTACTCTATGAATTGCAGCACTCAACCAGCCCCCAATGCACAGAAGATTCACTATTCAGCGGACGATACTACAGTAAGGACTGCTGCTTACTAGCAAGTCCAGTGCAAGACCAGGTGCAGCAGCTAGAGACTGAGTTAAAGAGTCTGCGGTGCTGTCTGAAAGGCAGCAATTCTCAGCTCAGGCGACTTGTCCACCACTGCAAAAGTGCATCTGCGCAGACAAACCGGCCTGTGGCTAATGCACACAAGCGCAAAGGGTCGCTTGCTCTGGCCTATCAAAAGTCCCTTAGCACTCAATGGTGGCTTTTAGCTTAGTAATGCGTAAATCGAAGGATAAAAAGCCTGCCTACTTCCAAATCGCTATCAGTCCGCGGCTCAGTCGCTACGACACCTTTGGCGGTTCCACCTTGTCGCCCAAAACTCACTCTCGGATGGTCAGCGAAGTGCACAATTTCCTGCGATTTGGCACTCCCGCGGACACCATTGTGCATGTGCCTCTCTCTGTGGCGAGACTCAACAGCAGAGCGCAGCAAGACTTGACTCGGTCCTTTTTCAGCTTCGAAAACCTCATGCACACACAGCAGCCACTCAGGCCAGTACCTGTGCTGGAAGGCAAGGAAGAGTACATAAATGCCATCAATTCACTGGCAGTTCCACTTAAGACCTTCGATAGTGTGTCTAGGAACAGACCTGCTTTCTGCATCACCAGCGAATTAAGCGAGGCAGACCACCTGAGGACGGAAATACTGAAGAGAATCCATATGGAAGCTGGGATTAGCACTCACATGGGACTCAGTACAGAGGCGCAAAGCAGCAAAGAGACTTTTCTGCAGTCAGTCCAGGCTATCCAAGGCAAGACCGGGGCCACTATGGACCGTGCGAAGCGCTGCAGTGTGTTTAAGTCCTTTGGAAGAAGCAGAGGCCAGGACTACTTCGACGCTGTGAAGGCTGGCAACTTGGCACTTGTGAAGACCCTACTGGTCGCAGACAAGAAACTTGTGCATGTCAAAGACTCTGTGGGGCAGACAGTGTTGCACTGGGCCGCCAAGCGCAACGACGTGCCCATGGCTCGTCTGTTGAAACAAGCAGGAGCGGAGATCGACGCGGTTGACATGGCTCTAAGAACTCCTTTGTTCATGGCAGCTAGGAGCGACATGCCCGAAATGGTGGATTTCTTGCTAGAAGCAGGCGCAAACCGCAGCTTTGCTTCCCTGAACGGCAAAACCCCCTGCACCGCTGCTAAAGAAGGAGGACTCGCCTGGGCTCTCCTCAACCGCCGCACTCTCAACCCTCCACCCGGCAACCTCCGCAAGCGCAGTTCCTTCTCCAAAGGCAGTGACAAGTCCTAGCTGTCCCTCTCCATCTTGGTAATAATGCGTGCACCAGGACTTCTCCTCTGCATAGTGGCTTTGACTGCCTGTGCTGCTCGGGACTCGTACTTCGAGAGACTGGGGAAGTTCAGTCCTGTGGCTCCGCTAAACTTTACGCTGGGACTGGCAGCTGGGTTGGAAGTGGACCAGCAGACAGCGGGGCCGTGCTTGGCTGCGGTGGGACAGGTGGTGGGCTTTGTGGGCAATGTTGAGACTGATATCAGCGCTTTGATTAAACAGCACGGCAGTGCGGGATTGCTTGCGATTCATATCTCGGAGTTAGTCACTGCGATCGTCAATTCCGTACCTCTGTGTCAGTACACCACTATCTTCCCTGCGCTTGAGCAGCTCACCTGGCAGCAAGTCCTCAAGAACGCTGCAGCTCATGTAACCGTTCTCAAGGCAAATGGCTTGGATTTAGTATCCTGCAAGACCAATGCGTATTCGTGCGGCCAAAGTGTAGGCAAGATCTTCCGCTACTTATTTGCTTGGGGGGTGTATGCGCCACAACCGTCTTCCGGCAACTTCTTTTCCGGCCTTTTCCAGGGCCTCGAAAACACCCCCAATGGTGCCGACCAATGCGTAGAAGACTTGACCCATCTCCAAGGCCTATGGGCTCAAGCCATAGAAGACGTCATGAACCTCGTAACCGGGGACGTAGCTGCCTCCTTCGCTGTCCTTTCTGACTTCAAGTCTCTCCTGTCTGCACTGCAAGGCGATAGTCAAGCCTGCAACTTGCCTCAACTCGGGGCGATTCTGAGCAGTCTGCTGACTCCGCAGGGAGTAGTGCAGATGGCCACTAATTTCCAAGAGAACCTGGCGACTATTGTGCAGGCCAGTGCAGGGTTCAGCAACTGCGGAAGCGACGAGTCTGCGTGTGGCTACAGCACTGGGGAAGTGCTGCGCTTGGTGCTAGGGTGGGGGATTTAGCAGCTAACCTCACTTCCACTAGTAGAGACTTTGCATATGTAAGGGAACTGGGTCTACTTACTAGTTCATAGCTCTTAAATTGGAGTCTTTGTACTTGGAAGGCTATTGAGGAGTAGCCATTGGTCTGCTACTTTAGGCTAAGCTCGGACTTCCCAGTTGTCAGCTCGGGCTTCGTAGTCCTCCACGAGTGCCTTCAGTCCCGCTAGCGCGCCCTTGGGATTAAGACCCTTGGGGCAGGTTATAGTGCAGGAGCCGATCTGATAGCACTTCTTGACGTCATAGTCTCCCGTCAGCTTCTTCAGCCTTTCGTCCGTGGCTTCATCTCTGGAGTCAATGACCCAACGATACGCCTGCTGGAGCACCGCAGGCCCCATGTAACTATGATGGTTCCACCAGTAGGACGGACAGATGGTGCTGCAGCAGGCACAGAGCACGCACTCATACAGCCCATCCAACTTCTTGCGGTCTGCCTGGGACTGGTAGTACTCCTTCTGTCCCGGAGTCTTGGGAGTGGTGCGCTTCAGCCAGGGGTCAATAGCGCGGTACTGCTGGTAGAAGTTGCTCATTTCCACGACAAGGTCCTTCACCACGGGCATGCGGACCAGCGGTCCAATGACCATTTTGGTGCCGTCAGTGAGTGGGGAGATGCAGGCCAGGGAGTTGACTCCGTTGATATGCATCGCGCAGGAGCCGCAAATGCCCTCTCTGCAGCTTCTTCTGAAGGTGAGCGTGGGGTCCATTTCGTTCTTGATCTTGATGAGGACATCCAGCACCATGGGTCCGCACTTAGAGGTGTCCACCCAGTAGGACTGCACGAAGGCCTTCGTGCCAGTGGTCTCGGGCAGGAAACGGTGGATGTGGAACTCAGTCATCTTGGCCTTGTCTATAGCAGAGTCCTCCTGGAACTGGTAGGCCTTCGTGCCTTCCTTTACTCCTCCAAGCAAGTGAGACAGGTCTCCGATCAAAGAAAAGTCACTCAAATCTGCAGAGCCATTAGCGACAGTCGGCAAAACCTTTTCTGCGAAGGCTCGGGCCAGCAGTCTTCCCCGTACCAGCTGGAGCATATTAGTGCCTGTCCACCATACGTCTTAGAACCTAGCCCAGTCCTGACTACTCGGCGAAGGAGCGGCCTGCGCCCAGCTTTCACTCTTCTGCTGCAAGTCTTCAGCTGGCGGCTCCTCTCCCGGGGCGCTCCAAATCGACTTGGCGGAGAAGTCGAGCAGCTGAACGCTTGTGGTCTGTTTCTGCTGGGTAGTCCGAATTCGCAGTATTTCGCGTTGCATGTCTTCTTCCGTCATGTCTCTGTCCTGTTTGGACTTGACTCTGGGAGCTTGCTGGGACACTGGGTTTGAGTAGGTGCGAGGGAAGTCGGGGACTGTGTCGTAACGGTCGAGCATGTCGAGGATCTTGCCTATGCCA
>Ga0247837_1001540_pt1 | contig 47249 bp, 42 predicted proteins | sample LaCtaG_2_FD_187115 | JGI IMG/M metagenome (GOLD analysis project Ga0247837, IMG submission 187115) | Freshwater microbial communities from meromictic Lake La Cruz, Castile-La Mancha, Spain - LaCruzMarch2015_14.5m | ecosystem: Environmental > Aquatic > Freshwater > Lake | place: Spain: Castile-La...
GTTTCGATCGGCTGGGACGTCGGCGGAAATGCATCGCGGGTCTTCACCCTGGTCTACGGCCTGTTCCATCCCGACATGCTGTATCGCCGCTATCCCGGCGTGGAAGGCACGGCCTATCTGGTCGGTGGTCTGGGCGTGAACTACCAGCGCGCCGACGGCATCATCCTGGCCCCGATCCGCACGGGCGTCGGCCTGCGTCTCGGCGCGAACGTCGGGACCATGGCCTACAGCCGTCAGCGGAACCTGCTGCCGTTCTGAAGCTGGAGTGGGTGGCGCTAGTTGGGTCTGCGGTTTCCAAACCGACCAATAAGGCCTCTGACCGCGAGGACCGGTAACGATCCGAGCATCACTCCGATCGCACCGTAGCCTGTGAAGAACACCAGATCGGTCAACAGGATCGTCGGTCCGACGGTGTTGATCTGTCGCCAATCCAATAGCAGTGCGAAATCCAGCAGGACAGCAAGCACGGTAGCCGCCGCCATCCAGCGCCAGTAAGCCTTCGCCTTTGTAAGAGCGAACACCACGAAGACCATGAACCCGACGATGGTCGAGAATAACAGGGCCACGATATAGGTGAAGTCCATACGTGCCCCCCACATCCCCGCGTCGGTCAGACTGTGTCTTCAACGATGAGGCTTTCCAGCCCATCCCGCCAGTTAGGATACTTCGGCCGCCAGCCGAGTTCCGCCTTCGCCTTCGCGTTGGAGAGGCGTTTGGAGTCGAGGTAGAAGCGCCGCATGGCGTCGGACACCGACGGATCGTCGAGGTCGATCTCGGGCGGCAGGGGCAGGCCGAGGCGGCGGGCGGCCCCTTCCATGACCACATCGGCCGGGGCGGGCTCATCGTCGCACAGGATGTAGGCAGCGCCGGGCCGGGGGCGGGCCATGGAGGCGAACAGGCCCGAGACGACATCGTCGACATGGACCCGGTTGAACACCTGTCCGGGCTTGCGCACGATCCGCGCCGTGCCGTCGCGCAGGCGGTCGAGCGGCGATCGGCCGGGGCCATAAAGGGCCGGCAGGCGGAACAGCTGCACCGTCAGTCCCATGCCCTGACCGGCGTCGAGCCAGTCGCGCTCGGCCCGCACGCGGCGGGCACCCTCCAGCGAGGCGGCGTTCAGTTCGCTGTCCTCCAGCGCCCAGCCACCGGCGCGGTCGCCATAGACGGCGGTCGAGGAGACATAGCCGATCCAGTCGGGCCAGACCTCCGCCGCCGCCAATGCCGGGGACAGCGCCTTCAGGCCGGGGCAGCCGTCCGCAAGGGGCGGGGCGCAGATAACGATGGACGAGGCCGCCGCGACGGCGCCGGCCAGCGCGGCGGCGTCATCGGGGTCGATGGCCTCGAGGCCCTCTGCGGTCAGGGCCGACCTCCGGCCCGGATCTCGACTGGTCAGGACAGCGCGACCGCCGCGGCGCACAGCCTCCAGACCCGCCGCGCGGCCCAGCCAGCCGCCGCCGAAGACCAGCAGCGAAGGAGCGGCGGCTTCGAACATGGATCAGGCCGAACGCGCCTGCACCGGGGAGGTCGGCGGGGCGGCGACGGTCGGCCCGGCCTTCAGCGCCTCGGCGCGCTTGCCGTTCCAGGTCGAGACGCAGGGCACTTTCGACAGGTCGGCCCGGTCGGCATAGCGGCGGGCGATCCCGGTCACGTCCTGCATCAGCCCCTCGGCCAGGGTGATGGGCTTGAGGCCCAGTTCGCGGAACTGGTCGTTGGCGACCACCAGTTCGTTCTCGTCGGCCTCCTGGCGCGGGTTGGGCACATTGTGCACCTCCGCCCCGGTCATGTCGGCGATCATGGCGGCGAGATCACGCACTCGGCGGCTCTCGGTCATCTGGTTGAGGATCTTGACCCGGTCGCCGGCCTTGGGCGGGTTGTTCAGCGCCAGTTCGACGCAGCGCACCGTGTCCTGGATGTGGATGAAGGCCCGGGTCTGGCCGCCGGTGCCGTGCACGGTCAGCGGATAGCCGACCGCTGCCTGCATCAGGAAGCGGTTGAGGACTGTCCCGTAGTCGCCGTCATAGTCGAACCGGTTGATCAGGCGCTCGTCCTTGCGGGTCTCTTCCGTCTGGGCGCCCCAGACGATGCCTTGGTGCAGGTCGGTGATCCGGAGGCCGTCGTTCCGGGCGTAGAACTGGAACAGCAGGGCGTCCTGGGTCTTGGTCATGTGATAGATCGAGCCCGGGTTCGGCGGGAACAGGATCTCCTGCTCGGCGGGGCCGAAATCGGTGTCGACGGTGACCTTGAGATAGCCTTCCGGAATGCGCAGGCCGGCGGTCGTATAGCCATAGACGCCCATGGTCCCGAGGTGGGCCAGATGGATATCCCGGCCGCTTTCCACGATGGCCGCCAGCAGGTGGTTGGTGGCGTTGAGATTGTTGTCGACTGTATAGAGCTTGTGCCGTGCCGACTTCATCGAATAAGGCGCGGCGCGCTGTTCGGCGAAATGGACGACGCTGTCGGGCTTCCAGTCGTTGATCAGGGCGACCAGCCGGTCGAACTCCTTGCCGACTGTCATGTTGACGAATTCGATGGTCCGGCCGCTGACCTCCTGCCAGGCATTGATCCGCTCGCCCATGGTCCGGATCGGCGTCAGGGACTGGACCTCGAGCTCATTGTCGATGTTGCGGCGGCTGAGGTTGTCGACGATGCAGACGTCCCAACCGCGTGCCGACAGATGCAACGCCGTAGGCCAGCCGCAGAACCCGTCGCCGCCCAGAACCAGAACCCGCATCACCTATCCTCGTCGTTTCCTGCCTCCTGACTAGCGGAACGCGTCGATCGGTCAAAGCATCAGTGTGTCTTCAGCGTGTCATCTCTTCAGCGCGCCCGGGCCCGCCATGCCTCGCGGCTCTGGCCCCAGCTGTCGACAGGCAGGTCCTGAAAGGGGGGAGGCAGGCGTGTGGGACCCAGATTACGCGAGCCGATTCGCGCGGCCAGCCGCTGCGACGGGGTGTTGTCCGGAGCGATGGTATGGATGACCTCGGTCCAGCCCAGAACGTCGAAGGCATGGTCGATGGTCGCGGTCGCCGCCTCCACGCCATAGCCCTTGCCCTGGGCGTCCGGATGCAGGGCCCAGCCGACCTCGGTGCCCGGCCATCCGGGCGGGCTCCAGGGCCCGGCCCGGCCCAGCCACAGGCCGGTCTCGCGCCCGATGATCGAGAACATTGACACGCCGGTCAGGCTCCAGGCCCCGGCCATGGTCATGAACCCCCGCCAGGCCACAGACGCCGGCTGGACACCGCCGAGGAATTTCGCGGCCTCGGAGTCACCCATCATCTCCGCCCAGCGCGGGAAGTCCTCCATGGCGATCGGGCGCAGGATCAGGCGTTAGGTTTCAAGCACGGGTCCGGTCACAGGACGTACTCCCTCTCGAGGTCATAACGGCTGCCGCCCCGGCCCAGGACGCTGGAATACAGGCTGAACCGGTCCACCCGGATAGGCGGGGACTGCAGCAGATTGTGGTCAGCGATCCAGGCCCCGATCCGGGCAGGGTCCGCCCCGGCGGTGAGATAGGCCAGGGTCAGATGGGGGCGATAGTCCCGGCGCTCGATCGTAATGGCGGCCCGTTCGGCGGCGCTGCGGCATCGGCCGGCGAGAACCGACAGCCGGTCGTTGGCCTCGACCCCGGCCCAGATGGCGTGAGTCCGATGACCATCACCAAAGGCACCGACGCCGGACAGGCTGATCTCGAACGGGCCGCCCGTCGCCGCCCGCTCCAGCTCGATCGACAGGTCGTCGGCGCGACGCTCGTCGATCTCGCCATAGAAGGCCAGGGTGATGTGGAGCTGGTCGGCAGTCCGCCAGCTGGCCCCGGGCAGGCCGGTCTGGCGGCGTGCGAGCGCCTCGGCGACGTCGTCAGGGACAGACAGGGCGGTGAACAGCCGGATCATGCGACCGTTGGTAGCGGCTCGGAACACGGTTCCCAAGTCCGGTTTTCCTTGCGGAAGGATCGAACCCGCCCGATAATTGAATAAAGGCCGGGGTTCGCCCGGCCCAATGGAGGACCGATCTCGCCATGAGCGATTTCAGAAACGGCTATTCGATCCCCGCCTCGGCCGACATGTCGGTGGACGCGGGCCTGCGCAGCTTCATGCTGGGCGTTTACAACAAACTGGCCCTCGGCCTGGTGGTTGCCGGAGCCCTGGCCTACGTCACGGGCAATGTCCCGGCAGTCCAGCAACTGCTGTTCGCCGCCGGCCCCGACGGTCGTGTCGGCCTGACCATGCTGGGGATGGTGGTGCAGTTCTCGCCGCTGGTCCTGCTGTTTGGCTCGATGTTCTTCATGAAGAACCCGACGGCGGGCGGCGTAAACCTGCTCTACTGGGCCGTCGTGGCCACCATCGGCGCCGGGATGGGCATCCTGTTCCTGCGCTATACGAACGAGTCCATCGCCTCGACCTTCTTCGTGACCGCCGCCGCCTTCGGGGGGCTGAGCCTGTTCGGCTATACGACCAAGAAGGACCTCAGCGGCCTTGGCAGCTTCCTGATCATGGGCGTGATCGGCCTCGTCATCGCCATGGTGGTCAACATGTTCCTGCAGTCCAGCATGATGGCCCTGATCATCAGCGCCATCGGCGTGCTGATCTTTTCGGGCCTGATCGCCTTCGATACCCAGCGACTCAAGATGACCTACTATTCGCTTGGCGGCGACCAGGCCGCCATGGGCGTGGCCACAGGGTTCGGAGCCTTGAGCCTGTTCATCAACTTCGTGAACCTGTTCCAGTTCCTGCTCATGTTCCTGGGGGGCAACCGCGAATAGGGGTTGCAACATCAGAACGCAGAGGGGCCCCGGCGGAAATGCCGGGGCCTTTTCTATTCCACGACCCTGAATCTGCGGCTGTCGAAGACGCGCAGCACCTGGGCCAGCTCCCGGCCCCGGCGGAGCACGATACCGCCCTCTCCGATGACCGCCCACTGGCCCTGTTTGAGCCGCAGGGCGGGACGTTTCTCAATCCGGTAAAGGGGGGCGTCCCCCGAGCGGCGGAAGACGGCGAACTCGGCGAACTCCCGATGACCGACCATGGCGTAGTCGCGCCACTCGGCCGCCGCCACCATCCGGCCATAGACCCTCAGGATCACGTCAAGTTCGCGCCGGTCGAAGAAGATCGGGCCGGGAACGGACGGCAAATCAGCGGCGTCGCTCATCCCGACGAGGTTAAGCCACCGCCCGGAAAACGCCAGTCGCCTTGCCCGGGGTCAAAGCCATCGGATCGTCGAACGCTGTGTCCGGAACGCCGCGAGCCGAACAATTCGCTACGAACATGAAATCGCCTCGCTTCTGCCAATCGCCCGCCCCCTTGGGGAGGGACAAGGGATCCATCGGCCTGTTGGAGTTCGGAGCGTTTCCGGATCCTGAACAGCCCCCCCAGCCCCTCCTGGATCACTCCACAAAGGGCTCCGACGGGCCGATGCTTTCTCGAAGCAGAGACGCCCGCTCAGCCACCCTCCCCCTCCCGGCAGAGCGGGCGTTTTGCTGCCCGGGCATCAGGGAGAGCGGGAGCCGGCGGGCTCAGGGCAGGACGATCTCGACCGGCTCGCCGCTTCGCGTGATGGACAGGATGCGGCGCCCCTCCTCGCCCAGTGCGGAGGCCAGGTGGTCAAGCCCCGCGATCGACGCGCCGTCGATCAGCAGGATCAGGTCACCCGCCAGAAGCCCCTCGGCAGCCGCCGCCGAGCCACCCTCGACCGCAAAGACCTGGAACCCTTCCGACGCGAGTCGCACGGACGCACCCCGGGCCATGACCACACCCGTACCGATGATGGTCGTAAGTTCCGAAGGGGGCTCCACCGTCAGCGTGGTGCGACCCTCACGCCCTTCGCGCAGATAGACCACCTCGAGACGTGTCCCGCGCTCGGCGATGCCGATTGTGGCGGCGACGGTGCCGGCGTTGGAGACGGGGCGACCCTGGATCCGGGTCACGATGTCGCCGCGCTGCAGACCGGCGGCCTCGGCCGAGGAGCCGGGCGCGACGTCCTCGATCACTGCGCCGCGCACGATGCCGAGACCAAGGTCACGCGAGCGCTCTGCGTTGAGGGAGCCGAAGATGGCCCCGGTCGTCCCGCGCCTGACCTCGCCGGTCTCGCGCAGCTGGGCGACCACATACATCAGGATGCGGCTGGGCACTGCGAAGGCGATACCGTCATTGCCGCCCCCGCCACCCGACAGGATGGAGGTATTGATCCCGATCAGCCGCCCGCGGCTGTCGAGCAGCGGACCACCGGAATTGCCCGAATTCACCGCCGCATCGGTCTGGATATAGTCCTCGATCCGGTCACCCATGCCGGAGCGACCGAGGCCCGAGATCACACCCATGGTCAGGGTCTGGTCGAGACCGAGCGGATAGCCGACGGCAAAGGCCAGGTCGCCGGTGCGCAGGGAATCGGAATTGACCACGTCGATCTGCGACAGGCCGGTCGCCTCGATCTTCAGCACGGCCAGGTCGGTCGCCTTGTCGGTGCCGATCAGGACGGCGTCGAAGATGCGGCCGTCGGTCATGTCGACGGTGTATTTCCGTCCGCCCTCAACCACATGGTTGTTGGTGACGACGATGCCCTCGCGCGCGTCGATGATGGCGCCCGAGCCGCTGGCGATCGGGCGCGGCTCATTCTCACCCGAACTGGGGCCCTCGGACTGGCCGAGGGTGGTGACCTGAACCACCGCAGGCAAGGCCCTTTCAAGGCCGGTAGCGAAGGAGAAGACGCCGCGCTGGGCGTCGAACGGCACCGGTGACTGCTGCGCGGCAGCGGGCATGGCCGCCAGCAGGGGGACTGCGACGACCAGCGTCAGCACGGAAAGGCCGCCGGCCCGGATGATGGAACGCATGGGCAATCCCCTGTTGTTGGGTAGACCCTAGCGCGAGAAATGCGCTGTGACGACAGCCCCGCTGCAACGTCTTGAATAGCCCTTGTGGGGCCGTGCCGCCCCGGGGATGGTGACCATCCGGAGCCGGTGGAAAGAGCCGCTGACAAGGTCGCCTCTGACCGTGGCGCGACAAGACTTATCGGATGAGCTTGCGCAGAAGCAGGCCCGCGCCCGAACCGGAGGGCTGGGTCTTTCTGGCGCAGCCGGGCGATTTTGTGGTGGCGCGCCAATCCGGATCCGCTGACGGCGTGTATGCTGACAGCAAGGAGCCTCGATGACCGTAAAAATCCCTCTGCCCGCCCGCCTCCTGCCCACCTGCCTTCTGGCTGTTTGCGGCCTTGCCGCCTGTCAGACCGCGCCTGACGCGAACAGCGGCTTCCTCTCCGGCTACGACCGGCTCGAGACCCGCGAGGACACCGTGCGCGCCTCGGTCCGGCAACACCGCGGAGAGGCGGCAGCCGCTGCGATAGAGCAGGTCTGGCTCGAGCCCACCATTCTGGTAGGCCGGGCGGGCGAGGCGCTCACGGCCGAGGAACGCGCCCTGGTGCTGCGCGAAGTCGATCGGCAGGTCTGTTACGAGATCAGCGAGCGGTTCACCCTCGCCGCAGCGCCCGATGGGACGGCCCGGGTGCGGTCAGCTGTGGTTCGGATCGACCCAACCGCGCCCGCGGGATCGGCCGTGGCGGCCGTGGCCAATGCCTTCATCCCCGGCCCCGGCACGGTCCGGGTGCCCGGCACCACGGGCGGGCTGGCAGCGGAGGCGGAGTTGCTGGACGCGCGCGGAGGCCAGGCCGCGGCCATCGCCTGGGCGCGCAACGCCAATGTGCTGGGCACCGATTCGCCGTCGCTTTCGCGCGTGGGCGACGCGTTGCAGATGGCCGAGCCCTTCGCCGACGCGGTCGGCGACGCCTTCGCACCGGCAGATCGGCCGGTGCGGGCCATTGCGGACCCGGACCCCTGCGGCCGCTACGGTCCCCGCAACCAGCCGGGAGGCTTCGTGACCCGGCTGGTGACCGGCCTCTATGTGCCCGAGGTCAATACCGGGACCCGCGAGGATGCGCCGGCGGAAAGTCCTCGTCCCTAGAAGGCGCTTTCGCCCGTAATGGCACGGCCCAGGATCAGGGCGTGGACGTCGTGGGCCCCCTCATAGGTGTTGACCGTCTCGAGGTTCATGGTGTGGCGCATGACGTGCATCTCGCCGGTAATCCCCGCGCCGCCGTGCATGTCACGGGCCTCGCGGGCAATGGCCAGGGCCTTGCCGCAGTTGTTGCGCTTCATCATCGAGATCGCCTCAGGGACCCAGGCCCCCTGGTCGAGCAGCCGGCCCAGCGCCAGCGCGCCTTCGAAGCCGAGGAAGATCTCGGTCTGCATGTCGGCCAGCTTCTTCTGCACCAGCTGGCGCGACGACAGCGGGCGACCGAAGAGCGATCGCGAGCCGACATAGTCGCGTGTCAGGTGGAAACAGGCCTCGGCTGCGCCCATGGCCCCCCAGGCGATGCCGAAGCGGGCCTTGTTCAGGCAGGAGAAGGGTCCGCGCAGACCCTTGACGCCCGGGAGCAGGTTCTCTTCCGGCACGAAGACGTCATTCAGACCGATGTCGCCGGTGATGGAGGCGCGGAGCGACAACTTGTCGCCGATCTTGTCGGTGGTGAAGCCGTCCATGCCGCGCTCGACGATGAAGCCCCGGATCACGTCATCCAGCTTGGCCCAGACCACGGCGAGGTCCGAGATCGGCGAGTTGGTAATCCAGTATTTGGCACCGTTCAGCCTGTAGCCGCCGTCGACCGCGACAGCCTTGGTCTTCATCGAGGCCGGGTCGGAGCCGCCGTCGGCCTCGGTCAGGCCGAAACAGCCGACCAGTTCACCCGCCGCCATGCGCGGCAGGAAGCGCATCTTCTGCTCCTCCGAGCCGAAGGCGTAGATCGGATACATGGCCAGCGACGACTGGACCGACATGGCCGAGCGATAGCCGCTGTCGACCGCCTCGATCTCCCGCGCGATCAGGCCGTAGGCGACGTGGCTGACCGAGGAGCCGCCGTACTGTTCCGGCAGCATGGCCCCGAGGAAGCCCATCTCGCCCAGTTCGGTCATGATGGCGCGATCGAAGGTCTCGTCGCGGAAGGCCTCGACCACCCGGGGCAGCAGCTTCTCGCGGGCGTAGGACCGCGCCGCGTCCTGGATCATCCGCTCGTCGTCGGTCAGCCGGCCCGACAGGTCCAGCGGGTCGTCCCAGCGAAAGGTCTTGTGCGAAGCAGAGGCACCGTCAGCCATGGGTCGTCTTTCGTGAGCGTGGCGAAGGCGCGCGGTTTAGGCCAAAATGCAGCGGTCGGGTAGAGGGGCGGGCCGACGCAGGCTAGACTGCCGCCATGAGCCGTACCTTTCACCGCCTGTTCGTCGAACACCCGCGCGAGGTCGACGAAAGCTATTTCCACCATATGGCCGCCTCGGCACGGTTCGGATTCCGCCTGCTGAAACTGGCCGGCTGTGCCTTTACACACGCCCTGATCCCCGGTGTGCACAAGGCGACGGTGTCAAAGGCGGTCTGCGTGATGGCCGAGGAAATGGACGGCCGGGCGCGCGAGGCGCGGGAATGCCGGATGCGGGACGCAGGCGTGTGGGATCCGGGGCTCTAGAAGTGGCGAGTGGCGAGTGGCGAGGGGCGAGAAGCAGGCTTGAGGTTCGACCTGCCTTGGGTGAGAGCGCATGACCTCGGCCAGCGATCCCGCCTCGCCACTCGCCACTCGCCACTCGCCACTATCCTCCGGCCCCCTCTCCGGCGTCCGCGTCCTCGACCTGTCCCGCGTGCTCGCCGGGCCGTGGGCGACACAGATGCTGGCCGATCTCGGGGCCGAGGTGATCAAGATCGAGCGACCCGGCGTCGGCGACGACACCCGGGCCTGGGGGCCGCCGTTCACGACGAAAACCGACGGGTCCAAGGGCGACGCCGCCTATTTCCTCTGCGCCAACCGGGGCAAGAAATCGGTCACGCTGGACCTGGCCACACCCGAGGGCGCGGCAGTCGTCCGTGAACTGAGCAAGACCTGCGATGTGGTCGTCGAGAATTTCAAGACGGGTGGACTGAAGAAGTACGGCCTCGACCACGCCGCCCTGTCGGCGATCAATCCGAAGCTGGTCTATTGCTCGATCACGGGCTTCGGCCAGGACGGACCGGACGCCCACCGCGCCGGCTATGACTATATGATCCAGGCCATGGGCGGGCTGATGTCGATCACCGGACAGCCCGACGGCACGGCCGGGGCCGAGCCGATGAAGGTCGGGGTCGCGGTCGTGGACCTGTTCACCGGCCTGTATGCCTCAAACGCCATCATGGCGGCCCTGCTGCATGCCCGGGCGACGGGACAAGGCCAGCACATCGACATCGCCCTGTTCGACGTCCAGGCGGCCATGCTGGCCAATCAGGCGACCAATTTCTTTGTTTCGGGCAAGGCCCCCACGCGGATGGGCAATGCGCATCCGAACCTCGCGCCCTACCAGCCCTTTCCGTGCACGGACGGTATTGTGGTCATCGCCGTCGGCAATGACGGCCAGTTCCGGGCGCTGGCGGGGGCATTAGGCGCGCCTGGCCTCGGCGCCGATCCGCGCTTCCTGACCAACGCCCTGCGCATCGAGCATCGCGCCGTGATGACGGCCGAGCTGTCAGCTCTGACGGCGGGCCTGACCATGCACGGCCTGATGGCGGCGCTGGAGGCGGGGGGCGTACCCTGCGGGCCGGTCAATACGATCGATCAGGTGTTCGACGAGCCGCAGGCGAAACACCGCGGGCTGGAAGTGACGCAGACGCGGGCGGACCTGTCCGGACCTTTGCGGACCGTGGCCTCGCCGATCCGGATGTCGATGACGCCGGTGATTTATGACCTGCCGCCGCCGGCGCTCGGGCAGGACACGGATGAGGTGCTGGGCGGGCTGGGACGGGCCTAGCCGCCCAGCGCCGTCAAAACACATCCTGCCAGCGGGAAGACGACGAAGGCCAGGACGACCACGACGGCACCGGCCTTTTTGGCCCGGCCCATTACGCCGCTGATCTCGTGGTCATGCAGATCGCCGACCTTGCCGGGCGTGTGCTCAATCATCCAGTCGCCGGACTCGTCCACCTCATCAATGAATTCGCCGGCCCGCATGCGGGCGATGATCGCTCGTGCCTCGACAATCTGCGCGGTCGTCGTGACCACACGGACCCCGCCGATGGCGATCAGCAGGTCAGGGTTCATCGTGGCCATGTCGCGGTCGGGCAGCCAGGCGCGCATACCCTGCTGCTGCAGGAAGGAAGCGGCCAGCTCCGCCTCGGGAATGGTCGAGAACCGCGCGACTTCGAGAACGTCGGCGGCCTCCGTCACGGTCAGAGGTCCAGCAGGGCCCGTGCCGGGTCTTCCAGCAGTTCCTTGACGCGGACGAGGAAGGTCACCGCCTCCTTGCCGTCAACGATGCGGTGATCGTAGCTGAGGGCCAGATACATCATCGGCCGGATCACCACCTGACCGTCCACGGCCATCGGGCGCTGGACGATGTTGTGCATGCCCAGAATACCCGACTGCGGCGCATTCAGGATCGGTGTCGACATCAGCGAGCCATAGGTGCCGCCGTTGGTGATGGTGAAGGTGCCGCCCTGGAGCTGGTCAAGGGTCAGGGCACCGTCCCGGGCGGCCTTGCCGAGGGCGGCGATGCCCTTCTCAATACCCGCCAGTGACAGATGGTCGGCGTCGCGCAGGACCGGCACGACCAGGCCCTTTTCGGTGCCGACGGCGACGCCGATGTCATAGTGGTTCTTGTAGATGATGTCGGTGCCGTCGATCTCGGCATTGACCGCCGGGATCTCCTTCAGGGCCGCGACCACCGCCTTGGTGAAGAAGGACATGAAGCCCAGCTTCACACCGTGGCGCTTCTCGAACACTTCCTTGTACTGGTTCCGCAGGGCCATGACATTGGTCATGTCCACCTCGTTGAAGGTGGTCAGCTGGGCGGCGGTGTTCTGTGACTCCTTCAGGCGACGCGCGATGGTCTGGCGCAGGCGGGTCATCTTGACCCGCTCCTCACGCGGCTGGTCGGCGCGCGGGGCGGCGGGCGCGGCAGCCGGGACGGGCGCGGCGGCGGGAGCAGCGGGGGCGGCGGAGATGGCGTTCACGGCGTCGGCCTTGGTGATGTTGCCCTTGGGGCCGGTGGCGGCGATGGCCTTGGGGTCGAGGTTGTTCTCGGTCACCACACGCTGGACGGCGGGCGACAGGTGCGGGGCGTCGGATGCCGGAGCAGCGGCGGGCGCGGCGGCGGCTTGAGCCGGAGCCGGGCTGGTGCCCTCACCCGAAGCGGCGATCGAGCCGATCTGCTGGCCGGGGATGACGCTGGAACCGGCTTCGGCCGCGATGGTCAGGACGCCGGCGACGGGAGCAGACACCTCCACCGCGACCTTGTCGGTCTCGATCTCGACCAGCATCTCGTCTTTCTCGACCGTGTCACCGGACTTCTTCAGCCAGGTTCCCATCGTGCCCTCGGCGACGCTCTCGCCCATGGTGGGGGTCATGATCGGAACGGTGCCGCCCGAGGCCGCAGCGGGGGCGGCCGCAGCGGGCGCGGCAGGAGCCGCCTCGGGCTTTGGCGTTTCAGCCTTGGGGGCCGCGGCGGCGGGTGCGGCGGAGGCTCCCTCGCTGATGACGCCCAGAACGGCGCCCGGGGTCACGGTCGCGCCGTCGGCGGCCCGGATCTCGGTCAGAACGCCGTCCGACGGCGCGACCACTTCCAGCGAGACCTTGTCGGTTTCCAGCTCGACCAGGACCTCGTCCTTCCTCACGGCGTCGCCGGCCTTCTTCGTCCACTTGCCGATCGTGGCTTCGGAGACGGATTCGCCGAGGGCGGGGGTCAGGATGTCGGCCATGGGACGGGCTCTCTCAGGTTCGTTCTTTGGTCATCCCGGGAACGGCACAGCCGCTGTCCCGGGCGGAATCAGGCGAAGGCGTCAGTCAGGAAGGCGTCGAGTTCTTTCAGGTGCCGGCTCATCAGGCCGGCGGCGGTCGAGGCGGAGGCCGGACGACCGACATAGCGGGCGCGCTTCGATTTCACCGAAAGCTTTTCGAGCGTCAGCTCCAGCCAGGGATCGACAAAGGTCCAGCCGCCCATGTTCCTGGGCTCTTCCTGGCACCAGACCAGCTCGGCATTGGCAAAACGGCCCAGTTCGGTCAGCAGCGACTTCATCGGCCAGGGATAGAATTGCTCCAGACGCATCAGATACACGTCATCGATCTGGTCGCGCTCGCGCCGCTCCAGCAGGTCGTAATAGACCTTGCCCGAGCAGAGGATGACGCGGCGGATGTCCGCGTCCGGCTTGATCGTGATCCCGGCGACGTCGGGACGACGCTCGGCGTCGTCATGCAGCACGCGGTGGAAGGAGCTGCCCTCGGCCAGCTCGGTGAGGCTCGAGACCGCCTTCTTGTGCCGCAGCAGACTCTTGGGCGTCATGATGATCAGCGGCTTGCGGAACGGCCGGTGCATCTGGCGACGCAGGATGTGGAAATAGTTGGCCGGGGTCGAACAGTTGGCGACCTGCATATTGTCCTCGGCGCAGGCCTGCAGGAAGCGCTCGAGACGGGCCGAGGAGTGTTCCGGCCCCTGCCCTTCATAGCCGTGCGGCAGCAGCATGGTCAGGCCGCACATGCGCAGCCATTTACGCTCGCCCGAGCTGATGAACTGGTCGATCACCACCTGGGCCCCGTTCACGAAATCGCCGAACTGGGCCTCCCACATCACCAGGGTATTGGGGTCGGTCAGGGCGTAGCCGTATTCGAATCCGAGCACCGCCTCTTCCGACAGGGCGGAGTCGATAACCTCGAACTCGGCCTGGCCATCGCGGATGTTGTTCAGCGGGACGTAGCGGGCCTCTGTGGTCTGGTCGATAATGCCCGAGTGGCGCTGGGAGAAGGTGCCGCGCACCGAATCCTGGCCCGACAGACGGACCGGGAAACCCTCGTCCAGCAGCGAGCCGAAGGCCAGGCTCTCGGCTGTGGCCCAGTCGATGTTCTCACCGGTCGTGATCATCTCGCGGCGGCCGTCGATGACGCGTTTCAGCGTCTTGTGCATGTCGACCGAGTTGGGAATCGTCGTCAGCTTGTGGCCGAGGTCGGCCAGCTTCGCGGACGGGACCGAGGTCTCGCCGCGGCGCTCCTCTCCATCGGGCTGGCCGATGCCCTGCCACTGGCCGTCCATCCAGTCGGCCTTGTGCGCCTCGAAGGTCTTGCCGGCCTCGAACTCGGCGTCGAGGAAGGCCTCGAACCGGGTCACTTCCGCGTCGACAGCGGCCTGGTCGATCACGCCTTCAGCGATCAGCCGCTCGGCATAGATTTCGCGCGTCGACCTCAGGGCGCGGATCTTCGAATACATCAGCGGCTGGGTGAAGGTCGGATCGTCACCCTCATTGTGGCCGAAGCGGCGGTAGCAGAACATGTCCACCACCACATCCTTGTGGAATTTCTGCCGGAACTCTGTCGCTACCTTGGCGGCGAATACCACGGCTTCCGGATCATCGCCGTTGACGTGGAAGATCGGGGCCTGGACCATCAGGGCCACGTCCGACGGATAGGGCGAGGAACGGCTGTGGCGCGGGCTCGTCGTAAAGCCGATCTGGTTGTTGACGACGAAATGCATCGTCCCGCCGGTGCGATAGCCCTTCAGCCCCATCAGGGCGAAGCATTCGGCCACCACGCCCTGGCCGGCGAAGGCGGCGTCGCCGTGGATCAGCAGGGGCATGACCTTGGAGCGGTCGAGGGCCCAGGTCTCTTCGGGCCGGCCGGCATTGGCGGCGCGAATGTCGAAGGCCTGTTTCGCCCGCGCCTTGCCCAGCACCACCGGATTGACGATCTCGAGGTGCGACGGGTTGGCGGTCAGGGACAGGTGGACGTTGTTGCCGTCGAACGCACGGTCCGACGAGGCCCCCATGTGATATTTGACGTCGCCCGAGCCCTCGATGTCCGAGGGGACGGTCGAGCCGCCCTGGAACTCATGGAAGATGGCGCGATAGGGTTTGCCCATCACCGCCGCCAGGGTGTTCAGCCGCCCGCGGTGGGCCATGCCCAGCACGATCTCGTCGACGCCGAGTGCACCGCCGCGCTTGATGATCTGCTCCAGCGCGGGGACCATGGCCTCGCCGCCGTCCAGCCCGAACCGCTTGGTGCCGGGGAAACGTTTGTGCAGGAAGCGTTCGAAACCCTCGGCCTCGATCAGCTTGTAGAGGATGGCCAGCTTGCCCTCGCGGGTGAAGCCGTTCTGGGCGAATTTGTCCGCACCCTCGAAGCGTGCCTGCAGCCAGGTCTTCTCTTCCGGCTCGGCGATATGCATGAACTGGATGCCGAGCGTGCCGCAGTAGGTGCGCTTCAGCAGGGAGAGGACCTCGCGGATGGTGCCGGTCTGAAAGCCCAGCACGCCGTCGAGGAAGATCGGCCGGTCGAGGTCGGCCTCGCTGAAGCCGTAGAATTCGGGGGTCAGCTCCGGGTTGCTGGGCGGCTGCTCAATGCCCAGCGGGTCGAGACTGGCCTGCAGATGACCGCGAACGCGATAGCTGCGGATCAGCATCAACGCCCGGATCGAATCATGGGCGGCGGTGCGAACGGCCTCCGCCAGGACGGCGGCGTCCGGTGCGGCGGCCGGGGCAGGAGCGGCCGGCGCTGCGCCCGGCTTTTTCGGATCGGCCTTCGGAGCGGGCCAGCGGCCGTCGAACACGCCGGTGGCCTCGGTGGGCTCGGTCGTAACCGGGCGACCCCAGCCACCGGCGGCGCCCGAGGCCTTCACACTCTCGGCATTGTCCCGGAGCTGGTCGAAGAAGGCGCGCCATTCGCCCGAGACAGACGCCGGATCGGCGGCCCATTTCTCGTGCAGGGCCTCGATGAACAAGGCGTTGGAGCCATACAGGAAGCTGGTCTCGGCAAAGACCTGGTTCAGCCGACCGGCATCGTCCGCCATTGTTCTCGTCACGTCCCTGAGGCGGTGCGCGCACGCCTGCGCGCAACCGGCACCGCTGATATAGGCGGTGTTTCCTTATGGGTCATGACCGAATGGGGGCGAAATGGGCAAAATTCGCCTGAATCGGGTGAAATTCGCACGTTCGATGTCCCGTCACCGGGACACGATCGGGTGTGTTCCGGACCACCATACCCGGGCCTGACCCCGGTCTGACGGGGCCGGACGGGCAGACGCGGGCTAGCCCTTGAGCACTTCCACGAGCGTCTTGCCCAGACGCGCCGGCGACGGCGAGACGCGGATGCCGGCAGCCTGCATGGCCGCGATCTTGGACTCCGCATCGCCCTTGCCGCCCGAGACGACAGCGCCCGCGTGGCCCATGGTCCGGCCCTTGGGCGCCGTGACGCCGGCGATGAAGCCGACCATGGGCTTCTTGCGGCCCTTCTTCGCCTCGTCGATCAGGAACTGGGCGGCGTCTTCCTCAGCCCCGCCGCCGATCTCGCCGATCATGACGATCGACTGTGTCGCGGGGTCAGCGAGGAACAGCTCCAGCACGTCGATGAATTCCGTGCCCTTGACCGGGTCGCCGCCGATGCCGACCGCCGTGGTCTGGCCGAGACCCTCGTTCGAGGTCTGGAACACCGCCTCATAGGTCAGGGTGCCAGAACGCGAGACGATGCCGACATTGCCCTTCTTGAAGATCGAGCCCGGCATGATGCCGATCTTGCACTCTTCCGGGGTCAGGATGCCGGGGCAGTTGGGGCCCAGCAGGCGGGAGTTCGACCGGTCCAGCCGCGCCTTGACCCGCACCATGTCCAGCACCGGGATGCCCTCGGTGATGCAGGTGATGAAGGGCACTTCGGCCTCGATGGCCTCGATGATGGCGTCCGCGGCACCCGCCGGCGGGACATAGATGACCGAGGCGGTCGCGCCGGTGGCCTCTTTCGCTTCGCCGACCGAGGCGAAGATCGGCAGGGTCTCGCCATGCGAGCCGGTCCAGGTCTGGCCGCCCTTGGCCGGGTGGACTCCGCCGACCATCTGCGTGCCGTGATAGGCGAGCGCCTGTTCGGTGTGGAAGCCGCCGGTCTTGCCGGTCAGGCCCTGGACGATGACCTTGGTGTTCTTGTCGACGAGGATGGACATGGGTCTGCTCTGATAATTCGGTCAGCGGGACGGTCGGTGGCGGGCCCGAAGGCTCACCCCACCGCCGCGACGATCTTCTGGGCGGCGTCGTCGAGGTCATCGGCGGCGGTGATGGCGAGGCCCGATTCGTTGAGGATGCGCTTGCCCTCGGTGACATTGGTGCCTTCCAGGCGGACGACCAGCGGCACCTTCAGGCCCACTTCCTTCACGGCCGCGACCACGCCCTCGGCGATGACGTCACACTTCATGATGCCGCCGAAGATGTTGACCAGAATGCCCCGGACGGCCGGGTCGGCGGTGATGATCTTGAAGGCTGCTGCGACCTTCTCCTTGGAGGCGCCGCCGCCGACGTCGCAGAAGTTGGCGGGCTCCTTGCCGTACAGCTTGATGATGTCCATCGTCGCCATGGCCAGGCCGGCACCGTTGACCATACAGCCGATGTTGCCGTCCAGCGCGACATAGGCGAGGTCCCATTCCGAGGCCTCGATCTCCTTGGCGTCTTCCTCGGTCTCGTCGCGCAGCGCCTTCATGTCCTCGTGGCGGAACAGGGCATTGCCGTCGAAGCTGACCTTGGCGTCCAGCACCCGCAGATGACCGTCCTTCATGACGATCAGGGGATTAATCTCCAGCATCGACATGTCCTTGTCGACGAAGGCCTTGTAGAGGATCGGGAACAGGCTCTCGCCGTCCCTGGCCGCGGGGCTCGAGGCGCGGGCGGACGGCTTGCCGCCGCCGAAGATCGAGAACAGTCCCTTTTTCACCGGCTTCGGTGCGCCGTCCAGACCCAGCGCCGCATTGATCCTGGCCACATCGGCGGCAGTGACGCCGGCCTCGGGGTCGATGACGATGGTCTGGATCTTCTCGGGCGTGTCGTGGGCGACCGCCTCGATGTCCATGCCGCCCTCGGTCGAGACGACGAAGGACACCCGGCCCGTCTCGCGGTCAACCAGCAGCGAGCAATAGAGTTCGCGCTCGATGTCGGCGCCGTCCTCGATATAGAGGCGATTGACCTGTTTGCCGGCCGGGCCGGTCTGGGCGGTGACCAGGGTGTTGCCCAGCATCTCTTTCGCGTGCTTGACCGCCTCCTCGATCGAGAAGGCCAGGCGGACGCCGCCCTTGGCATCAGCGGGCAGTTCCTTGAACTTGCCCTTGCCGCGGCCGCCGGCGTGAATCTGGGATTTCACGACATACAGGGGGCCGGGCAGCTGCCGCGCAGCCGCCTCGGCCTGGTCGGCCGAGGTGATGGCGACGCCTTCGGCGACCGGTGCGCCAAAGCCCTTCAGGACCTGTTTGGCCTGGTATTCGTGGATGTTCATGGGGAGGCGCCGCCGGACTGCTGGGAGGAGTTGCGGCGCTTATAGGGGCTGCGCCTTCGCAGGCGCAACCGTCACCCTGCGATCAATCCACCCAGTCCTTCTTGAGGCTCCGCGCCGAGATGATCAGAAGAATGGCGGCCAGGGCGTAGAACCACTGCCCGACATAGAGTGAATAGCGCAGCGCCTCCTCGGCGAAGATCGGCGTCAGGGCCTTGGACACGGCTCCCAGCAGATAGATGCCGAGACCGATGCCGACCAGGTTGTTGATCAGCAGGAAGCTGGCCGAGGCGGTCGAACGCATATGCGACGGCACCAGATGCTGCACGGCCGTGATCACGGGGCCCAACCACGCGAGGCTGAGCGCCTGCGGAATCAGGAACAGGGCAAAGGCCAGCCATTTGTCGTGGACGTTCATGGCCAGGAAGAACAGCGGCACCGCTATGAGAAAGCCGATCGCAGGGACCAGCGGATACCAGGCCCGGTTCACGCCCTTGCCGAGCTTGTCGGCGAGCCAGCCGCCGAACCAGATGCCGGCGGTGCCTCCGATGAAGGCGATGCCCGCGATATAGACGGCGCGTTCGACCCCGGCCATGCCCAGCGAGCGCTCGAAGAAGCTGGGCAACCAGAAGGCCGAGCCGTAGCCGTAAACCGAGGAACAGGCGGCCCCGAAGGCCAGGAACCAGAAGCTGGGCTTCTTCAGCAGGACGCCCCAGACCTCGCCGAAGCCGGCGGCCTTGGTCGGGACGTGGGCCACTTCGGCCTCGCCGGCGACTGGTTCGGCACGGTCAAAGCCGCCCCGGACCGGATCCTTGACCGTGAATTTCAGCAGGGGGGCCAGCAGCACGCCGGCGAGGCCGACGACGATAAAGGCCATACGCCAGTCGATCAGGGCCGCCAGAATCCCGCCGAACAGATAGCCCAGCGCCGTGCCGATCGGGACGCCAAAGGAATAGACGGCCAGGGCGCGGGCCCGTTGCGCCTTGGGGAAATAGTCGGCCACCAGGGAATAGGACGGTGCGACCCCGCCCGCCTCGCCGACGCCGACGCCCATGCGGGCCCCGAACAGCGGCCAGAAACTGGTGGCCAGACCACACAGGGCGGTGAATCCGCTCCACACCGCCAGCGACACACCGATGATCGATACGCGGCTCATCCGGTCGGCCAGCCAGGCGATGGGCAGGGCCAGGGTGGAATAGACGACGGCGAAGGCCGGGCCGCCCAGCAGGCCCATCATCTCATCATCAAAGCCCATCTCGGCCTGGATGTAGGGGGCCAGGATGGCGAGGATCTGCCGGTCGATGAAGTTGAAAGTGTAGACCACCATCAGCAGCGCCAGCACATAGGCGCGATAGGCCGGATTGGCGGCGGGCCCGATGCCCTGCTCCGTCATGCTCATGGCGTTTCCCTCGACTGGTCTTCTTGTTGGACGGAACGGTAGCGTTGCTTTCCTGCTGCGCCAAAGAAAAAGGGCGGCGGCTCATGTGAACCGCCGCCCAGGGTCAGATGCGATCAGGCTTCAGACGATCAGTAGCGGGCTGTCAGCTTGACCATGATGGTCTGAGGCGCACCGAAATAGGCGGTGCGGATGCTGCCGACCGACGAGAACTCCTGCGCATCGGTCTTGTAAACCTCATTGAGCAAATTCTGGCCGTAGACGCCCAGGCTGTAGCGACCCGAGGCGTCGTTGACGACAACCCGGGCGTCGAACAACCAGTAGTCTTCCTGGAACATGCCGGGCAACTGGACCTGGCTGTTGGTCGCCGTGTTGTCGACGGCAAGTGCCATGCGGCTGCGGAATTTCGCGACGCCGCCGAAGGTGACGTCCCCGCCGCCCGGCATCTCGGCCACATAGGTCAGGCCGTAACGCGCAGTAAGTCTCGGCGCGAAGGCCGGGGTCTGGAAAGCGCGGCTGCCGCCCGTCGCGGTAAAGCGGGTGTCGGCGAACACGTCATATTCGGCCTCCAGCAGTCCGATCTGCGTATCGAACGTAAAGGCGTCGGTGACCTTCCAGGCCGCGTCGACCTCCAGGCCGGAAATAGCCATCGCACCGGCGTTGATGACGCTGAGTTTGGCGGCCGGCAGGTTGGTGATCGGGTCGATATCCAGTCCGGAAACGCGCGCCTGGAAGTTCTGGTAATCGGTGGTGAAGGCCGCGACGTTCAGGCGCACGCGGCTGTCGTACAGGGTGGATTTGAACCCGACTTCATAGCTGTCGGCCGTTTCCGGATCATACTGCGTGGCCTCGGAGGTCGAGTTGGCCCGGCCGTTGTAGCCGCCCGATTTGAAGCCCTGCGAGAAGCGGGCATAGAGCATGACATTGTCAGCCACCTGATAGTCCGCCGACGCCATGTAGGAGGTGTCGGTGAAGTTGGCGACCGGCGGGAGGAACGGGAACGTCGCGTTGAACGCCGGCAGGGCACCAAAGAAGGTCGAGGTGGTGCGGTCGTAGTCCTTGTCTTCCTCGGTATAACGAACGCCGCCCGAAACGCGGAAGCGGTCGGACAGGGCCCAGGTCAGGTTGCCGTAGGCGGCCTTGGACGTGGTCTCGAGCGTGTCATCGACCGTCCGGGTAAAGGTCGAGTTGAGGAAGGCCGCGCCCAGCAGGTCGTCGGCATAGGCTTCCTGATGCGAGTCGATGTTTTCCTGCAGGTAGTAGAGACCGCCGACGGCGGTGATCGGGCCGGACTCGAAAGTCGCCTGCAGTTCCTGACTGAACTGGTCCTGATCCACAGCGACGAGAGCGCTCGACACTTCGCGCAGGGTGCCGTCGAAGTCGATATAGTCGTCCGTATTGAGCCTGCGATAGCCGGTGATGGACCGGATCGTCAGAGCGTCGCTGAGGTCAAGGGCGACATTCAGCGCCACGCCGCGCGATTCCAGTCGGGTCTCGTTCGGCAGGGTTGGATCAACCACCGCCTGGAAATTCCAGGGCGGCGGCGGCGATGTCACCGCCACGATGGTCTGACCGCTGGAGCCGATCAGGCTGTTCTGCGACTGGCCGACCGTCAGGCCGGCGTCGTCATTCGAATAGTCGGCGGTCAGATCGACGCGCAGATTGTCCGAGGGGTTCCAGGCCAGGGCGGCGCGGAAGGCGTTGGTGTTCTTGTCGTTGTACTCGGCACCCGTGACCGGATTGGAGACATAGCCGTCGCGCGAGGAGTGCAGGGCCGAGAAGCCAAGGGCGAGGGAGTCACTGATCGGGCCCGAGACCGACCCCTGGACGTCGATCATGTTGTAGCTGCCATAGGCGACCGAGCCGCGGGCGCGGAATTCCTGGCCCGGCCGGCGCGACACCAGCTTAAGCGCACCACCGATGGTGTTCTTGCCGTACAGGGTGCCCTGGGGTCCGCGCAGGACCTCGACACGCTCCAGATCGAGCAGGTCGAACTGGGTGCCGCGGATACGGCTGTAATAGACGTCATCGATATAGACGCCGACAGCGGGATCGAAGGTCTGCAGGGCGTCGGGCTGGCCCACGCCACGGATGTAGATGTTGGTCGAGTTGGACGAGGCGCGGCCCTGGACGATGTTCAGGTTCGGCACCAGACCTTGCAGATCGGTGGTCTGGGTTGCGCCGGCCTGGTTGAGGGATTCGCCCGAGAAGGCGCTCAGCGACAGCGGCGTGCGCTGTGCGGACTCTTCGGTCCGGCGAGCGGTCACGATGACGTCATCGAGGGCGGCGGACTGTGCCGCAGGCGCATCCTGAGCCATGGCGAAGGGGGAGAGCGCGCTCCAGGCGGCTCCGGCAAGCAAGGCGGTCTTTACATAGCGGTTCATGGTAGCCCCAGTCCTGTGATTTCCAGCCTGATGACGCCTTTATTCAGCGTTCAATGATTTTCGTTAAACTAGTTGATTTCGGTTGGCTGTCAAACGGCAGAGGCGCTCTGAAGGCACCGGCGGCCGAACCTGTGGCGCCGTTGCACAACAGGGGCGATGCGGCCTAGCTTCGACGCCATGACCCAAGCCGACGTGCCGACCGCAAAACGAGGCCGCCCTTCCAAGGCCAGGGCCGCCGGGGCTGCCGACACGCGGGACCTGATCCTCGACGCCGCCGAGCAACTGTTTTCCAAACATGGATTCTACGGCGTCACCATCCGCGAAGTGGCGCGGGAGGCGGGCGTGGATACGGCGCTGGTCCACTATTATTTCGGAGCCAAGCGGGCGCTGTTCGATGCCGTCTTCCTGCGGCGGGCCGAGGTCTGGAACAATGAGCGCGTCGACGCCATCAACCGCTATGCCGGCGAGATGGGCGATGCGATGACGTTGGAAGGCCTGTTCGAGGCGTTTCTCCGGCCGCCGTTCCAGTGGTCGATGAAGGGCGGGCCGGGCTGGAAACACTATTCGGCCCTGGTCGCCCAGACCAATGCCAATCCGACCTTCGGCGGCGAGACCATGGCCCGCTACTATGATCCGGCGATCCGGCGGCTGATCGAGCTGATCAAACGGGTCCTGCCGGAGGCACGCGAGGTCGATCTTTACTGGGCCTATCACAACCTGTCGGGTGCCCTGACGCTGACCCTCGGTGAGACGGGGCGGCTGGATCGGCTGTCCGGTGGCCTGTGCCGGTCGGGCGATCTGGAGATGGCCGGCGACTATCTGGTGCGGTTCGCGGCAGCCGGGTTTCGGGCGGTCTGCGGTCCGGGCCCTGCCTAGCCGAAGAACACGGCCCACATCAGGCGACCGGGAAGGAAGGTGAAGGCCCCGGCGACGATCAGGCCACCGATGAAGGTCCATGTTATGCCGCGGGCATGGCTCGCGATCCGGCCCCGGCGGACGGCGAACAGCGCCATGGGCAGGGCGATCAGGGTCCAGCCGCTCAACAGGTGAATCCAGGAAAAGGAACCGGGATTGATCTGGCGAATGAACAGCGAGCTGACCGCGACGGTGAACATGGCCACGATCCAGCTCCAGCCGATCAGCCGGTGCAGGCCCGTGCCCTTGATCCCCACCAGCTGGACCGTACCGAGCAGCAGCGCAGCCGTTGCGGCGGCGATATGGAGCTGGATCACCCAAGGCTGTCGGGCGAGCAGGCCCCAGTCCGGTGCGTGCGCGACGGTTGATGCGACCGCCAGGGCCAGACCGATGCCGCCCGCGACGGCGGCGAGCAGCGCCAGGCGGCGCGCGGGAAAGGTGGGGGTGATCGCAGCACTCTGGCGGCTCATGCAGGACTCCGGTTCAGGGTTCGCTGCCGAAGGATGAGGGCTACGCCCGGCCCCGGCGACCGATCAAGACATGCAAGCCGAGCGCGACCAGGGCACCGAACAGGCCGACCGACAGGGCCAGCAGGGTCTCGGCATAGGACGGCGCGACAACCTCGAACGAGACAGGGCCGACGTGGCGGATGGCATTCTGGATGTTCATCCAGCCGTACAGGGCGACCAGGAGTCCGAGGGTCGCGGAGAGGGTTGCCGCGAGCTTGAGCAGCAGGCCCATGGCCCCGGCTGTACTGCGCGCGAGAAGACCGATCACGCCGAACACCAGCGCTCCGAACAGGAGCAGCTGTATGGACATCATGACCAGTTTCGCGACCGGGTCCGCACTCATGAACATCTGCGCCACCGAATAGGCCGGCATGTAGCGGCTCATGAGCCAGGCACAGCTTCCGGCGGAGGCTGCGAAGGCGACAGCGGTGACGATGAGAAGAGCGGGCGCGCGTTTCATGCGATGGAGGGTGTGGGGAGGAGTGTCGCGACGTCAAGCGGGGGCGGTTCGGGATCAGTAGTGCGCGGGCGGCGTGCAAGAAGGCTTGGACGGATCGGGTGGCGGGGGAGGCGGTGCGGGGGTGCTGCGGCGGGTGACGCCCCCACCCGCTTTCGTCATCCCGGCGAAGGCCGGGACCCAGCGGCGCCGAAGGCGACCTGTTCACGCACGGTGTTTCAGCAGCGGTGCTCCCGACAGGGTCGCGCTCGCGCGCGCCGCCGGGTCCCGGGGTCTGCGCGGCTCCGCCGCTTGCCCCGGGATGACGAAAGGGTGGGGTTAGTGCACCCGCGCCTTCCCGATGCTCAGCCCGCCCTCCCCGGCTGACACCGCAATCACACTCCCGTCCTCAATCTCGCCGGCCAGCAGTTTCTTCGCGATCGGATCGACGAGGTCCTTCTGGATCACGCGCTTGAGCGGGCGCGCGCCATAGACCGGGTCGTAGCCCTTGTCGGCGAGCCAGGCGTAGGCGCTGTCGTCCGGCGAGAGGGTCAGTCTCCGGTCGGCGAGCAGTTTTTCGAACCGGGCCATCTGGATGCGGACGATGCCGGCCATCTGGTCGCGCCCCAGGCGGCGGAACAGGATGATCTCGTCGATGCGGTTCAGGAACTCGGGGCGGAAATGGCCGCGGACCTGGTCCATGACATAGGGGCGCACCGCTTCGACGTCGTCGCCTTCGCCCTGGTTGGCCAGCGCCTCTGAGCCGAGGTTGGAGGTCATGATGATGAGGGTGTTCTTGAAATCGATGACCCTTCCTTGCCCGTCGGTCAGGCGGCCGTCGTCGAGCACCTGCAGGAGCACGTTGAAGACGTCGGGGTGGGCCTTTTCGACCTCGTCGAACAGGATGACCTGATAGGGGCGCCTACGGACAGCTTCTGTCAGGGCACCGCCCTCGTCATAGCCGACGTATCCGGGCGGGGCGCCGATCAGGCGGGAGACGCTGTGCTTCTCCATGTACTCCGACATGTCCATCCGGGTGATGGCGGCCTCGTCGTCGAACAGGAAGGCGGCGAGCGCCTTGGTCAGCTCGGTCTTGCCGACGCCGGTAGGGCCGAGGAAGAGGAAGCTGCCCAGCGGACGGTTGGGGTCGTTGAGGCCGGCGCGGGCGCGGCGCACGGCGTCGGCGACGGCGGTCAGGGCCTCGTCCTGACCGACCACGCGGCGGCGCAGGGCGTCCTCCATGGCCAGCAGTTTCTCGCGCTCGCCCTCCAGCATCTTGTCGACGGGGACGCCGGTCCAGCGGGAGACGACCTGGGCGATCTGTTCGGCGTCGACGACCTCTGGCGTCAGCGGGCCCGACTTGTCGGCCTCGGCGGCCTCGGCATCGGCCAGTTGCTTCTCGATCTGCGGGATCTGGCCGTAGGCGATCTCGGAGGCACGGCCGAGGTCGCCGGCGCGCTGGACGGCGATCAGTTCGGCGCGCAGCCGGTCGAGGGTTTCGCGCAACTGGGCCCCCTGTCCCACCTTTTCCTTTTCGGACTTCCAGCGAAGGGTGAGGTCGTCGGACTGGCCCTCGAGGTCGGCGATCTCGTCCTCCAGCTTTTCGAGCCGGGCCCCGGACGCGGCATCGGTCTCCTTCTTCAGGGCCTCGCGCTCGATCTTGAGCTGGACCAGACGGCGGTCGATCTCGTCCAGCGCCTCGGGCTTGGAGTCGACGGCCATGCGCACGCGACTGCCGGCCTCGTCGATCAGGTCGATCGCCTTGTCGGGCAGGAAGCGGTCGGTGATGTAGCGGTGGCTGAGGGTGGCGGCGGCGACGATGGCGCTGTCGGAGATGCGCACCCCGTGGTGGACCTCATATTTCTCCTTGATGCCGCGCAGGATGGAGACGGTGTCCTCGACACTGGGCTCCTCGATGAAGACGGGCTGAAAGCGGCGGGCGAGGGCCGCGTCCTTCTCGACGTGTTTGCGGTACTCATCGAGCGTGGTGGCGCCGACGCAGTGCAGCTCGCCGCGCGCGAGGGCGGGCTTGAGCAGGTTGGAGGCGTCCATGGCCCCGTCGCCCTTTCCGGCGCCGACCAGGGTGTGCATCTCGTCGATGAACAGGATGATGCCGCCCTCGGCCGCGGTGACCTCGGCGAGGACCGCCTTCAGACGCTCCTCGAACTCGCCGCGATATTTGGCACCGGCGATCAGGGAGCCCATGTCGAGCGCCATGACGGTCTTGTCGCGCAGGGATTCCGGCACATCGCCGTTGACGATGCGCAGGGCCAGGCCCTCGACGATGGCGGTCTTGCCGACGCCGGGCTCGCCGATCAGGACGGGGTTGTTCTTGGTGCGGCGGGCGAGGACCTGGATTGTGCGGCGGATCTCCTCGTCGCGGCCGATGACCGGGTCGATCTTGCCGTCGCGCGCGGCCAGGGTCAGGTCGCGGGCATAGCGCTTGAGGGCGTCATAGGCGTCCTCAGCCCCGGCGCTGTCGGCGGTCTTGCCCTTGCGGACCTCGGCGATGGCGGCATCGAGGGCGGCGGGGGTGGCACCGACGGATTTCAGGACTTCGGCCGCGACCCCGCCCTCACGGGCGATGGCGCTGAGCAGGCGTTCGGTGGTGACGAAGGCGTCGCCGGCCTTCTTCGAGGCTTCCTCGGCAGAGGCGAAGACGCGGGCGGTGTCGCCGTCGAGATAGATCTGGCCGTTGCCGCCGGTGACCTGGGCGCGCTTCTTCAGGGCGGTTTCGGTCGCGGTCTCGGCCTTTGCGGGGTCGCCGCCGGCGGCGGTGATCAGATTGCGGGCGAGGCCGTCGCGCTCCTCGAGCAGCACCTTGAGCAGGTGTTCGGGCGCGAACTGCTGATGCCGCCGGGCGAGGGCCAGCGACTGGGCGGACTGGACGGCCTGTTTGGCGCGGTCGGAATAGAGGTCGAGATTCAACGGTGGTCCCCTGTCAGGCGGATGTCCCATGGCCTAACGCGCCGCGCGGCGGCTCGCTCCATGAGGCCTTCGTCGCGCCCTCTGATGCAAGCAACGCGCCGTGCAGCTGCAACTCAGGTGGGTGTGACCGAAACGCCACGCAAGGGGGTGGCTGGGGGGCCGGCCGAAGCCGGCGAAATCAGCTTCCTGTGGTCGGGGCCGAGAAGTCGAACTGTTCCGGCCGCCGCTGGCCACCACCGAAATTCCAGGTCAGGCCGATGAAGGCCGCCCGGCCGCCGAACACCTGGTCCGCCCGATCAGTGAAGGTCGGGGTGGTGAGGGTAGTGGTGGAGCCGAAGTCGTCGAACACATCCCGGACCGTCACATTGAGTGACCAGGCGTCATTGATTTTCCGCCGATAGCCGAGATTGACGAGGGTGGACTGTTCGCGGCTGCCCTGGGCCAGAAACTGCTCGCCGCCCCAGATGCCGGCCACCTGGAGGAAGTCTTCCGGCGTCGGGGTCCAGTTCAGGGTCAGTCGGCCGGCGACGCTTTCGCCCTCGCTGTCGACCGTGCCGACCAGGCCGGCGGCGTCGATCTGCTGGCGGAAGAGGTTGAGACTGGCATTGTAGCGCAGGGTCGGGTGCAGGGCGCCGCTGGCCACCAGTTCCAGCCCCGTCGAGGTGCTGGCCCCGAGGTTCTCGGGCCGGGTCAGGAAGACGCCGCCGCCCAGCTCGGAGGTGACCGGGGTGAAGGCGTCGCGCGTGTCCCGGTAGTAGACGGTGGCCTGGTAGAAGGTCTGTTGCTGGCGATAGCCCCAGATCAACTCCAGAGCGTCCGTCTCCTGCGGCAGCAGGTCGGGATTGCCGGAGCGGCGGTTCAGATTGTCCTGGTAGGTCAGGAAGGGGTTCAGATCGCCCGGGCCGGGCCGCTGGATCCGGCGGCCGTAGCTGGCCCGCAGGGTCTGGGTATCGTCCAGCTGCCAGGAGACGTTCAGGGTCGGATAGGCGCGGAAATAGTCCTGCGACGACCGCAGGCCGGAGGTGATCTGGTCCAGCTCGAGATCGGCCTGTTCGAGACGCAGGCCGAACTGGGCGGTCAGCTTCTCGCCGAAGGGCCGTTCGAGGGTCGCATAGACGGCGTGCACCGTCTGTTCGAGGTGGAATTCATTGGACACGACAGGGTCGGGGACCAGGCTCGCCGGGGTGGGCCCGCGGGCGAAGAGGTTGTCCTGTTCGAGGGTCAGGGCCTGACGCTCATAGCCCAGCCGCAGGCGGCCGCCGTCGGCCATCGGCCGGACATAGGCACTGGTGAAGCCGATCTGGTCCTGACGGTTCTGGTTGCTCAGAAATTCGCTGAAGGGAGACGCCACCGGGATCAGCCGGTCGGCCCGGGTGGCGAGCTCGACACCGAAGCGGTTACGGTCGTAACGCAGCTCATTGGACCATTCATGGCCCGCCGCGTCGAACCGGCGCAGGACGCGTGCGCTCGCGCCGGAGAACTGGCCCGCAAAGCCACCCCCCGCCGTCCGGCGATAGGCCGAGGCGATGCCGCCGCCGGCCGCATCGGCCTCATACAGGTCAAGGCTGTCGGCGAAGCTGTCGACGTCCGTATGGCGCACATCGCCGGTCAGTTGGGTTTTGGCGTCCAGATTGTGCTCGGCCGCCAGGCGGATGAAGACGCTGTCGGAATCGCCCTCGACATTCTGGCTCTGGCGCGCAGCGAGGAACCGGCCGGACCCGGCGTCGAACCGCGTCCGCAGCCGCTCGAGTTCCTGAAGATAGGCGTCATGGCGCACGCCGAAATCGGCGGACAGGGTCGTCGGGCCGTTCACATGCGACAGGCTGCCGCCGACATTGTAGCGGCCGGTGTCGCCGATGTTGGCGCGCAGCGAGCCGGTCGTGGTCTGGCCGGGGCGGACCGTGGTCGGTTTGGAGATCAGATTGATCACCCCGCCCGAGCCTTCGGGGCTGTAGGCGGCGGACGGATTGGTCAGGATTTCGATCCGGGCATACTGGGCGGCCGGAATCTGCTGCAGCAGCTGGCCCCGGCTGGGTCCGTTGAACTGGCTGGCGGGCCGGCCGTCGACCAGGATGGTGACATTGGCATCGCCGCGCAGGCTGACATTGCCATCGGGATCGACCTCGACAGAGGGAATGTTGCGCAGGGCCTCGGCCAGGGTGCCGGTCTGGGCCTGGAGGTCATTGGCGAGGCTGTAGCTGGTGCCCTCGCTGGAGGTGCGGATGTCATTGGGGCGGGCGGTGACGACCACCTCATCGAGCGCCGCGGCCTCGGCGGGCTTTTCGGACTCTGCGGCCGGGGCCTCCTGTTGCGTTGCCGGGGCCGGAGCCGGGGTTTGGGCAGGAGCGGGTGCCGGAGTCGGGGCCGGCGTCTGGGCGAAGGCCGCACCGGACGCGGTGGCCAGGGCCGTGCCGACCAGCAGCAGGAAGCGGATGGAAGTCATGACGGTACCCCTCATGGAGCCGCCCCACGGCCCGCTCCCTTCAGCGCCCGGTACCAGCGTTGCTGCGGCGCGGACAGTTACTTCCTCGTCATGCTGACGTCCGGAATTGAATGGCGCCTCCCCCGGTAGCGGGATAGGTCGGAAACCGTCCGCCAAGGTCGCCGGAGCGTCCGCTTGATCCCCCACACAGCCTGGCCCGTCGATCCCGCCGTCATCCTGCCCTTCCTGCTGGCGGTGGCCCTGATCGAGCTGACACCGGGGCCGAACATGGGCTGGCTGGCGCTGGTGTCGCTGGGGCGGGGTCGGCCGGCGGGGTTTGCGGCGGTGGCCGGGGTGACGGTCGGGCTGGCGGTGTGGATGCTGGCCGCGGCCTTCGGCCTGACGCAGGTGCTGCTGATCTGGCCGCTGCTATTCCAGATCATCCGCTGGGCCGGGGTCGTCTTCCTGCTGTGGCTGGCCTGGGAGGCCTGGCGCGGCGACAGCGGTCCGGCCGCTGCGGACGGTCCCGACCTCAGTACCCTGCGCGGCCTGTTCCTGCGCGGCATGACGGGCAATCTGCTGAACCCCAAGGCGGCGGTCTTCTATGTCGCCCTGCTGCCGACCTTCATGCGGCCCGATCATGGTTCACCGCTGGTCCAGGCGCTGAGCCTCGGCGGCCTGCATCTGGTGGTGGCGGTCGTGGTGCATGCCCTGATCGTGCTGGGCGCGGCCGGGGCGAGCGGCGCGGTTGTGGGGCGGGTGCAGGGGCCGGTACTGCGCGCCGTCATGGCCGGCGGCATCGCCATGGTGGCACTGTGGATGGCGTGGGAGACGCGGGGTCAGGGCGGGAGCTGAGCCGGATAGGGCTGGTTCGTCACAACGGACACAACGAAGGGCACAACGGACACGACGGGTGCTGTGCGGATGCCCTGACCGAGCTGGCCGTCACGGCTGGGGGCAATGTCCGCACCCACCGGGGTTGGGTTGGATCAATGCGGCGTACGCCGCGATTTCAAGTCCGCCGGAGATGACACCGAACTCAACGGAGCTCCGGTCCCGTGGTGTTCGTTGTGCCCTTCGTTGTGTCCGTTGTGATGAACCTGACAACCGCCGCATCCCGCCAAAGACGCCACGGCCGGTTCAACTCGGCAGACGATTGCTCTAGCGTCCGCGTCGAACCCTGTCCGGAGCCCTTCCATGTCCCTTCGCCTGACCCGCCGCGCGGCTCTGGTTTCCTCCGTGGCCGGGGCGGCCGCCCTGCCCTCGACCGGCCGGGCGCAGGCCGCAGCGAATGACAGCGCCTCGCTGGCCGATCAGGTCGACGCCTATGTGAGACGGGTCATGGCCGGTTTTCCGGACCAGCCGGCGGTGTCGGTCGCTGTGGTCAAGGACGGGCAGGCGGTGCTGATGCGCGGCTATGGCGTGAGGTCCATCGGCGGGGCGGCCGTGGATGAGCACACATTGTTCGCCATCGCCTCCAACACCAAGGCAGTGACCTGCGCCGCCCTCGCCATCCTGATCGATGAGGGCAAGGTGAAGTGGGACGAGCCGGTGCGGACGTATCTGCCGGGCTTCAGCCTGTCCAAGCCCGCGCTGAACGGGATGGTGACGGTGCGCGATCTGGTGAGCCACCGGATCGGCTTCGGCCTCGGGGCCGGGGACCTGCTGTTCTGGCCCAACAGCGACCGGACCCGGGCCGAGATCATGGCCGCCGTGCCCCATGTGCCGATCGAGGACAGCTTCCGGACCACCTACCACTACTGCAATCTGATGTTCGTGGTGGCCGGCGAGGTGATCGCGGCGGCCTCGGGCATGGCGTGGGAAGACTTCATCCAGACCCGCATCCTCGACCGGCTGGGCATGACCGCGACCCTGCCGGTGATGATCGGGGCCGATCCGGCGAAATCAGCCCTGCCGCACGGGCGGGTCGGGCCGCCGCTGCGTTACCAGGGCGAGATGCGGACCATCGGCCAGTCGATCCAGGAGGTCTGGAACTGGTCCTCGGCGGGGGCGGCCGGCGGCTTCGTCACCACCCCGGTCGACTGGGCCAGATGGATCGCGGTGCAGCTGGCGCGCGGCGAACTGCCCGACGGGACCCGGCTGTATTCCGAAGCCCGGGCCAATGAGATGTGGCGGCCCAACATCATCATCTCCAACTCGGCCGGGCCGACCGAGACCCTGCCGGGGCGGGCCATCGCCTCGACCTATGCCACCGGCTGGCAGGTGCAGGACTATCGCGGCGAACGGATGATCACCCACGGCGGCGGGGCCCCCGGCTATGTCTCGGGCACAGTGCTGATCCCGGGGCGCAATACGGGATTCTCCTATTTCACCAATGCCGAGGAGAGCTTCCTGACCCGTGCCCTGCGCAGCGGTATCACCGATATCGTCATGGGAAAGACCGGCTTCGACTGGGTCGCGGACGGGGTGCGTCTGAAGGCCGAGGGGGATGCGAAATCGATCGAGGCGGCGGCGGCGATCGATGCGAAACAGGCGGCGGGCGCGCCGCCGTCCCTGCCGCTGGCGGCCTATGCCGGAACCTGGCGCGACCCCTGGTACGGCGACATCACGATCCAGGCGCGGGACCTCCAGCTGTGGCTGAGCTTCAACCGGACCCCGTCGCTGCAGGGCCCGGTCGAGCCGTATGACGGCGACACCCTGCGGACCCGGTTCACCGACCGGCGCGAGGAGGATGTCTTCATCAGCTTCAGGCTGGAGAACGGCCGACCGGTCTCAGCGACGATGAAGGCCGTCAGTCCGGATGCGGACTTCAGCTATGACTACCATAACCTGCGGCTGACGAAGGTTTGAGCCCCTACTCCGTCTGACGCCGCGAGACCCGGCCCGCTTCGAGGACCGGCATGCCGGCCTCGGTCGGGATGTAGATCGTTTCGCGGCCGGACTTGCCGGCGGTTTCCTTGAGCATGTCGATATAGGCCCAGCGCAGGTAGTTCTCCGGCCCGCCGAGGCTTTCGGCCATGATGCGGTTGGCCTCATTGGTGCCGCGGGCGCGGGCGACCTCGGCCTGGGCGTTCAGCTGGGCCGAGTCCAGGGCGGCCTGGGCTTCCAGCACGCGGATGCGGCGGTTCTGGACTGCCTCTTCATAGGCCGCCTTGCCCTGCATCTGCTTGGAATAGACGTTGTAGGTCGGCAGGCCGACCAGGACGAGGGCGGCGACAACGACGAGGCCGATGACCGAGCCGAGGGTGACGCTGAATCCGCGCATGATGCTCTCCTGAAAAGCCGGGACCGACCCGGGTTGTCAGGGTCGCTGCCGGATTGACATGGGTCAAGCCCCGCCGGCTTGAAGGTTCAGTACCGGTCGCGCGGGCGAGGGTCCAACAGCAGGCCGGAGACCGTTGCGGCCAGCAGGCGCGGTGCCAGCGGCAGGCGCGCCACCTTGCCCAGCACATGGTCGCGGACCCACGGCAGGATGCGACCGTCGGCCTGATAGAAGGGGGTGAAGCCGAGGCTCAGGGCCTGATACAGGCGCACGTGCCAACGGCGGGCTGCGGCATAGGCAGACAGCGCCACCGGCAGGTCGCGATGCCGGATCAGGGCGTCGGCCAGGGATTGTGCGTCGAGCAGGCCCATATTCACTCCCTGCCCCAGTTGCGGACTGGTGGAGTGGGCAGCATCACCGATCACCGCCAGTCGATCCGCCACGGGGCGGCCGAGGGTCTGGTGACCATAGGAGGCCAGTGTCATCTGATCCCGGTCGGTGATGGCGTCCATGACCGGCGTCAGCTCCGGCCAGAGGCGAAGGCAGTGGTCCTTCCAGACGTCCAGCCCCCGCGCGTACCACTCGGGCCAGATCTCGGTTTTCAGGCTCCAGAAGAAGGTCGCAAGGGGAGCCGTCTCGTCCGGCCTGACACCGCAGGGAAGGACGCCGAGCATGCGGCTGGCGCCCAGATAGACCTGCTGCAGTGCCGTCGGATCGAAGGGCGCTCCCGGCCAGGGCACGGTGGTCCACAAGGCACCCCAAGCCAGATCGGTCCGCTCAGCCCCCATCCGGGCAGAGATCGCCGACCGCGCGCCCGAGGCGTCGATGACGAGATTGAAGGGCCTGCTGCGGCCGCCGGCGCTGTTGATCAGACGGCCGCCGTCGGCGGCTACGATCTCCCGGTCGGTTTCGAATTCGACGCCGGCCTCGACGCAGGCTTTGAACAGAATGGCGAACAGGGCGGTCCGGTTAATGCCAATGGCCTGTCGCGGATGCTTCAGTTCGCTGTAGCGCACATCGAGGATGACCCGTCCACGGCGGGCCTCACGCCCGATTATGTGGTCGATGCGCTGGCCATGGGCCTCGATCTGCGCCGTGAGCCCAAGCCGGTCCAGCACATCCAGTCCTGTCGGCTGGAGCATCAGGCCGGCACCGACGGGGCGCGGCGTGTCGAAACGTTCGTGGATCAAGACACCCCGCCCCTGCCGGGCCAGCATGAGGGCGACGGCAAGGCCGGTTGGACCGGCACCGACGATGGCAACGTCGTCCCGGGGAGTCAGGCGGCGGGGCGGTAACGGGATATCCAGCGTCCCCTGTGGAGGCTTCTTCCCGGTCCTGGCGCGCGGCTTTCGGACTTTCGGAGCCGCCTTTTCCGTCACGCGGGGACGAGTTCGATCAGATCAAGGTTCGATTCAACCTGGGGCCAGGGGATGACCAGACGCCAGCGGCGATCACCGATCCTTTCCAGCACGGCGATCAGGTCCCGGTCGGGCCGCTGGCCGTAGGAATTGGCGGGCGGCTCCTCGGCCAGGGCCAGCGAGCCGAGCATGACCATCTGACGATCACTCTCGGGAAACAGCAGGCCACCGGGGCGCTGGCTGCCGGTCTGTTTGGAGAATTTCAGACCCCGCGGCGTCGCTTCGATGCGGCAGGCGAACCAGCCGTAGACAACATAGCCAAGTCCGTCCTCGCCCCCCTGGGACCCCAGTTTGACAGTGCGGCAGCGATAGTCGCCGGGCGGCGGCGCGACAGATGACCGGGCGGCCCGGGGGTCGATCAGATCACCGAGGCCGGTCAGGTCGCCCGAGCCGGGCTGACGGCGGGCCTGTTGCAGGGCCAGAGACCAGGCCGCATCGCGGCGGCTGTAGCGGTCGCGGTCGGATGCCGTGACGATGCCGCGCCAGTCGCGCAGCGCCACCGGTCCGGCGGCCTCTCCGGAAGCGGCGGGCGGCGGCGGCGGGGGGGGTGGCGCGGAGGCGCAGGCAGTGAGCACGAGGCTCGCGAAAAGGCTCAGGGCCGAAGACCGCGACAGGCCGGACATGGGCGCTCCGGGAGAGATCGAGGCCCTCTTGGGCCAGCGAAGCGAGGCGGCGTCAAGCGACCTCGCGCGGCGGGCAGGGTCCCGATCAGTCCTCGGCGGCCGCGGCCTCGACCTTGCGGCGGGGCGCGCGACGTTTGGGCGCGGCAGACTCTTCGGCGGCTTCAACGGGTTCAGGTGCCGATGCAGTCGAACGAGTCAGGAAGCCCGGCAGGGCCGAACCAATCCCGTCGTCGGTGTTCGCCCCGGCGTCGCGGCGGGGCTTGCGCTCGGGACGTCCGGGGCGGGCCGGGCGCTCAGCCCGTTCAGAACGGACGTCCGGGGCGGCCTCGGTCGTCTCGGCGGGCGGGGCCTCACTTTCGACGCGCGGCTCGCCGCCTTCGCGTTCGAAGCGGGCGTTACGCTCCAGCTGGCGGCGTTCCCAGCGTTCGCGGCGGGTCTCGCGGCGGCTGCCGTCGGCGTTGAAGCCGCCCTCGCCTTCGGCGCGGGGCTCACGGGGTTCACGCGGCTCGCGGTCCTGACGCGGCTGGTCGTCGCGGTCGCGCCATTCGCGACGGGGCTGTTCGCCCTGACGGTCGTTCTGGCGGTCATTGGAGCGATCGTTCTGGCGTTCCTCGGCCTCGCGCTGACGGGCCTCGATCTGGGCGAGACGGTCGGCCTCGACCTTTTCGGCGGCCATGATGGCGGCGGCCTGGGCCCCGGTCTCGTCCTCGAAATCGATGTCGAAACCCTGTCCGGCCAGTTCGCGCTGGGCGATCTCGGACACGGGGCGCGAGGGCTGGAGGGCGCGCAGGACGCGGAAATAGTGCTCGGCGTGCTGGGTGTAGTTCTCGGCCAGGACGCGGTCGCCGGCGGCCGAGGCGTCGCGCGCCAGCTGCATATAGCGCTCATAGACGGTCTGGGCGTTGCCGCGGACCTTGATGTTCTCGGGGCCCTGCGAGTCCCAGGACCGGTTCGGATTGGTAGCGTTGGCGTTGCTGTTTCCGCCGCCGCTGCCGGGCTTTCTGTTACGTCCGCGCTGACGCTTCATGCCCTTGAAATCTCTCATCCGACGCTACCGTGCTTTGTATGAGGGACGGTCCGGGGCGATGGCCGCCGGTGCTGTCCGTTGGGTCGTTCCGCTTCGTTCCGGGGCCAATCCCCGCTGACGATGTGATCGGAAATACGTCGCCGCCCCGTGGTCCGCCCGGCCGATCTGGCCAGACCTTCACATGCCCTGAGCGCGCGTGGATGGGCCTGAAGCGGTCCAAGGCGTGCGTTTTGGGTGGGAGACAGACAAAGACTTAGCGCGGCAAGGGGCCGTTTCCAAGAGGTTTGTTTGAGACCCCTCCACCACCCTTCGGGCGGTCCCCCTCCCCCGATGGGGGAGGAACGCTACATCTTCGGAATCGGGTTTGTCCTCGGGTCCGGTCCGTTGGTGATGACGCGGTCGCGGTCGGACAGGTCCTTGACGATGATGACGCCCTCGAAGCCCGCGGCCTCGAACAGGGCCTTGACCTGCGGGCCCTGGTCCCAGCCGATCTCGACGGCGAAGATGCCGTCGGGGCGCAGGATGCGGCGGATCTCGGGGGCCAGTTCGCGATAGGCGACGAGACCGTCGGGGCCGCCGTCCAGCGCCAGATGCGGATCATGCTCGCGGACCTCGGGGTCGAGGCCGGGAATGTCGCCCGAGGGGATGTACGGCGGGTTTGAGACCACCAGATCGAAGCTGGCGTCGCCGAAACCGGCGGCCCATTCGGTGCGCAGGAAGGTGGCGCGGTTGTCCAGTTCGAGGTTGGTGGCGTTCTCCTTGGCCACGGCGAGGGCCTCGAACGAGATGTCGGTGCCGACGCCACGGGCCCCGGCGCGCTCGGCCAGGGTGGCCAGAAGAATGGCCCCCGAACCCGTACCGAGATCGATCATCTCGAAGGCCTGATGCGGCGGATAGGCCAGCATGACGACATCGAGGATGACCTCGGTGTCCGGGCGGGGGCTGAGCACGTCGGGGGTGACGTTCAGCATGATCTTCCAGAAGCCCTTCCGGCCGAGGATGCGCGAGACCGGCTCGCGGCGCAGGCGGCGTTCGACGAAACCGTCCAGTGCAGCCTGCTGATCGGCGGTCACGACGCGGTAGGGGTCGGTCAGGATGTCGGTGCGGGTCGCGCCGGTGGCGACTTCCAGCAGCAGCCGGGCGTCGATGGACGGGCTGTCGATCTGTCCGGCCTTGAGCGTCGCGGTGGCGGTCTTCCAGGCGGTCAGCAGGGTCGGGGTCATGGGGTCTCCGGGCATTCGGCGGTCTGGAGCATTGTTGGGCAAGTTCCGGGACCAGATTCGCTGTTTCAGTAAGGTCCGGTCAGGCTTCAGCCGAACTCCGCCTCGAGATCGGCGAGACGGGCGGCCTGGTCCTCGGCGATCAGGGCGTTGAGCAGGGGGTCGATGTCGCCCTCAAGAATCTGCGGCAGGCTGTGCAGGGTCAGGCCGATACGGTGGTCGGTCACCCGGCCCTGCGGGAAATTATAGGTGCGGATCCGTTCAGAACGATCGCCGGAGCCGACCTGGGACTTGCGCGAGTCGGAGCGGGCGTCGTCCTTCATCTGACGCTGCATGTCATAGAGGCGGACGCGCAGGTTCTTCATCGCCTTGTCGCGGTTGACGTGCTGGGACTTCTCCGAGGAGGTCACCACGATCCCCGAGGGGAAATGGGTGATGCGAACAGCGGAATCGGTCTTGTTGACGTGCTGACCACCCGAGCCGGAGGCGCGGAAGGTGTCGATGCGGATGTCCTTGTCGTGGATCTCGATCTCGACATCCTCGACCTCGGGCAGGACTGCAACCGTCGCGGCCGAGGTGTGGATCCGGCCGCCGGCCTCGGTCGTCGGCACCCGCTGGACGCGGTGGACACCACTCTCGAACTTCAGCCGGCCGAAGACGCCGTCGCCCGTGACCGTCGCGATGATCTCCTTGTAGCCGCCGGCGTCGCCCTCGGTGGCCGAGTCCAGCTCGACCTTCCAGCCGCGGGTCGAGGCGTAGCGGGAGTACATGCGGAACAGGTCGCCAGCGAACAGGGCCGCCTCGTCGCCGCCGGTGCCGGCGCGGACTTCCAGCACGGCCGAAGCGTTCTCGTCGGCGTCGCGCGGGGCCAGCAGCAGGGCCACGTCGCGCTCCATGTCGGGCAGCCGGTCCCTGAGCGCCTGCAGTTCGTCGGCGGCCATTTCGGCCATCTCGGGGTCCGCCGCCATGGCTTCGAGATCCGCCATCTCGGCCCGGGTCCTCGCCAGCGCCATGACGGCATCGGCGACGGGCTTCATTTCCGCATGTTCCCTGGACAGGCGGACGATCTCCTGGCCGTCGCTGGCCGCACCCATCCGCGCCTCCACCTGGTGGAAACGGTCGAGCACCTGATCGAGCCGGGCCTGGGGCAGTCGCAAGGGGGAAGCGCCTCTTCAAAACGGGAGGCGGTGTTTACTCCGACGGACACCGCCCTGTCGATGCAGGCCAGTCGATGCTGGCCTGTCGATGCAGGCCAGACGATTCAGGGGTGCGGCTGGCCGGGACGGCTCAGCCCGGCCGCGTGGCCGCGAAGCTCGGCCGGTCCTCCAGCGCCGCCTGCAGGGCCACCAGCCCCGGACGACCCGCCGCAAGGTCGAAATCGGGATGGCGGAAGCCGATCCAGGTGACGGCGACGCCGGCGGTGATGACGCCGATGTCCAGCCGGGCCGGATCGGGGCGAGCGGCTTCCAGCGCATCAAGAGCCCGGCCCATGTTTTCGGTCCAGCGGCCGATCCACGACGGGGACTGTTCGCTTTCGGGGCGGCGCTTTTCCAGCACCAGCTTGACCCCCATCTCGAGCGCCTGATTGCCCAGGGTCTCGAGCCGCCGCACGCGCAGACGCTCCGCGCCGTCGGCGGGCAGGAGGCGCGGACCGGAGCCGAGAGCGTCGAGGTAGTCGCAGATCACGGGGCTGTCGTTGAGCGGCAGGCCGTCCTCTGCAATCAGGGTCGGGACCTGGACCACCGGATTGGAGGCCAGCAGTTCCGGCGCATTGGCGTAGGGGTCGACCACGATCTCCTCGATCCGGTCGATCAGCCCCTTCTCACGCGCCACGATCCGGCATTTGCGGGCGAAGGGCGACGGGACTGTGATGTAGAGTTTCATTGCGGCTCTTGAGCCCTTCCGGATTTCAACGTCTTCGACAGGATGGGCGTCCGGCACCGGTCAGGGATAGTGCTGGCGCGCATGAAGGACCCGCAGGATGTGGATCGCGTCTGTCCGCACAACATAGATGTAGATGTAGTTCGGATGCACTACGGCTTCCCGGGTCCCGGGCTCCCGTCCTTCCCGATGCAGATTTGGGTTCGACGGCAGTTTCTCAACGCTGGTGCGGATCAGATTGCTGATCCTCGTCGCGCCGGCCGGGCTGCGCTGCCTGATGAAGTCGAGCATGACCCCAAGGTCGTATCGCGCGCGTCAGCTCCAGATGGCCGGCAGCATCAAGCTTGAGGCTTGGCCTTGCCCTCGATGATGGCCTGCATTTCGGCCATGACCTGCTCATGCGGGATGCCGGGACGAGGATCATCCAACGCCTCACGCACCTTCGCCCGGAACCAGACATCATAGGCTTCGGCCTCTTCGGTCGAGCCAAACTCGGATTCTGTGGGATCGAGCGCGGGCATGGACGGAATATGCGCCCCGTCCGAAGTCGCTGCAACCGATTGCTACCCCAGAGCGATCACCGGCGCGGCTTCAACCGCACGCGCCGCGTCCAGTTCGGCGGCTTTCGCCTCGACCAGTTCGACGATGTGGTCGACCATGCCGTCATTGTGCTGTTTGTGGGCCATCCTGCCGTTGACATAGACCATGCCCGAGCCGGCCCCGCCGCCGGTGAAGCCGACGTCCGTGTACAGGGCTTCACCCGGTCCGTTGACGACGCAGCCGATGATGGACAGCGACATGGGCGTGGTCACATGGGCCAGACGCTCCTCGAGGATGCCGACGGTCTCGATGACGTTGAAGCCCTGACGCGCACAGGAGGGGCAGGCGATGATGTTCACCCCGCGGTGGCGCAGGCCCAGCGACTTGAGGATGTCGAAGCCGACCTTGATCTCCTCGACCGGGTCGGCGGCGAGCGAGACGCGAATGGTGTCGCCGATCCCCGCCCAGAGCATGTTGCCGATGCCGATGGCGGACTTGATCGTGCCCGACCGCAGGGGACCGGCCTCGGTCACCCCGAGGTGCAGGGGGCAGTCGATGGCCTCGGCCAGCTGCTGGTAGGCCGCCACGGTCAGGAAGGGGTCGGAGGCCTTCACCGAGATCTTGAACTCGTGGAAATCGTGGTCCTGAAGGATGCGGGCGTGGTTGAGGGCGCTCTCGACCATGGCCTCGGGGCAGGGCTCGCCGTATTTTTCCAGCAGCTCCTTCTCCAGTGAGCCGGCGTTGACGCCGATGCGCATGGAGCAGCCGTGGTCGCGGGCCGCCTGGATGACCTCCCGGACCCGGTCAGCCGAGCCGATATTGCCCGGATTGATGCGCAGGCAGGCGGCCCCGGCCTCGGCCGCCTCAATGCCGCGTTTATAGTGAAAATGGATGTCGGCGACCAACGGGATGCGGGACTCGCGGGCGATGGTCCGGAAGGCCGCCGTCGAGGCTTCGTCGGGGCAGGAGACCCGGACGAGGTCGGCACCGGCCTCCTCCAGCTGGCGGATCTGCTCCAGCGTCGCCGCCGCGTCGGACGTCGGCGTATTGGTCATGGACTGGACGGAGATCGGCGCATCGCCGCCCACAGGCACCGATCCGACCATGATCTGGCGGCTCTTGCGGCGCTCGATGTGTCGCCAGGGACGGATGTGGGAAAGGTCAGCGCTCATGGGCGGTCAGCATAGGGGCTTGATTGCGGCATGGCCACGACACCCGATGCCTCAATCAGCCGCCTGTCGCGGGAACCGGGGCCGTCTCGACCGCGACAGCCTCGGCCTGGGCCTGGGCCTCCGCCTGGGCGGCCTGGGTGCGGGCCACGACCTCGGCGGCGGCCTGACGGGCGAGGGTCTGGGCGCGGGCGTTGAGCTGGCTGAGCGGGGTCTGCTCAGCCGTGAGCGTGCCGCCGTGTTCGCCATTCAGATAGACGTCAAAATCGGTGAAATGACTGGATACGTCCACCACCGCCGCCACTCCGGCCGGCGCGCGCCAGGCATCTCCGGCCGCCAGCTGACGCGCGAAAAGGACCCGGCCGTCCGCCATCCTGACCACCAGACTCGCCGCCTTTCGCGCCTGGATGACCACCTGTGAGGCACTGGCCGAAGCGCCATAGATGGCACCGCGGGGGTTGAACGCCCGCTGCACCGGCGGCGCGCCGGAGGCCGCAGCGGCAAGCGCTTCGGCCGAGGCCGGGTCGATGCCGGTCAGCTCGGCCTCGAGACCCGGCGTTATGTAAAGGGCCGGTATGGTCTGGTCCGGCGGGGCCGGGCGCGGCGCGGTAAGGCTCAGGGCCGCAGGCTGGCCGGGGACGGCCCCGAGGGTCCAGCTTTCCGGAATGGCGGTCAGGTCGGACGGCTGGGGGGCCCGCATCAGGCTGACACGCTGGAACACGTTCCAGCCGACCACGGCGATGATGAGGGCCAGGCCGGCGGCAATCAGACGCGGAGAAAAGCGACGGACCTCCTCGAAGGCCACGCCGACCGGGGCCTGAAGCGGCACGGAGGGATCGGGGCTCTCGCGCTTGAACCGCTCCACCGCCAACTGTTCGTCCAGGCCCAGCGCGCCGGCATAGGCGCGCACATAGCCGATCGAGAAGACCCGGTTGGGCAGGGTCGAGAAATCGTTCTGTTCCAGGGCGGTCAGATAGCGCGGCGGAACGCGGGTAAGGCTGGACAGTTCTGCGAGGCAACGGCCGGAGTATTCACGGGCGATGCGCAGGCCGTCGCCCAGAGTCGCCGCATCCGTGACGGAAGGAACGACATCCTTCCAGTCTGGATGAGCCTTGAGCTCTTCGGAGATTCCCCCCGCATCCAGCGCCATTAGGCCTGACCCCACACTCGGCTGGCGCGAGGGGTGCCCCCGCGTCGCCATACTCGAACTGGCGGCCCGTACCATATCGGGATGACAGTTCCGGCCTGACCCCCCAGACCACCACGTTCCAGCTTGTGGATAACTCATCAGGGCCGCCCGATCAACGATTTGTTAGCCATCCCGACGTGTCGGACCGGGACGGTTCAGATCGTGACGTTCAACTTCCGCGCCAGGGATTCGAGCTCACCCCGGATTGAGCCTGCAGAGGAGCCGAGCAGGTTGGCCATGCCGCGCCGGGCGGCGGTCAGGTCGGCCGACAGGATCATCCGCTTCACCGATCCGACGCCGCCCGCCGGAGCCGACAGGCGGGTGAACCCGAGGGTCAGCAGGGCGAAGGCTTCCAGCGGCCGGCCGGCCAGTTCCCCGCAAACCGACACCGGCGTGCCGGTATCGGCGCATTTCTTCTGGATCTCGGCCAGGGCGCGCAGGGCCGGGGGAGACAGGGGGTCGTAGCGGTCGGAAACCAGCGGGTTCGTCCGGTCGGCGGCGAACATGTACTGGAACAGGTCATTGGTCCCGACCGACACGAAATCGGTCAGCGGCAGAAGCGCGTCGAGGTGCCAGAGCAACGACGGGCATTCGATCATGGCCCCGACCCGCAGCAGGGCCGGCAGTTCCCGGCCCCGGCGTTTGGCCCAGGCGCACTCTACATCGACCATTTCGCGGGCGGCGCGGAACTCGTCGACTGTGGCGATCATCGGGAACATCACCCGCAGCTCGCGGCCGGCGGCGGCGGTCAGAAGGGCCCGGAGCTGCAGCCGCAGCAGGCCGGGCCGGTCAAGACCGAGACGGATGGCACGACGGCCGAGGGCGGGATTTTCCTCCCGCTCGGTCTCCAGATAGGGCAGCACCTTGTCGCCGCCGATATCGAGAGTGCGGAAGGTGACGGGCCGGTCGCCGGCCGTGTCCAGAACCAGCTTGTAGAGGGCGGTCTGGCTGTTCAAGCGGGGCAGTTCCTCCGAGACCATGAACTGGAATTCGGTGCGAAACAGGCCGATGCCCTCGGCACCGGTGGCGTCCAGGTTCTCCAGATCGACGGCCAGACCCGCGTTGGTGAGGACGGTGATCCGGGTCCCGTCGAGGGTGACGGCAGGAACGTCGCGAAGCTTGGTGAATTCGGCCTGGCGTGCGCTGCGGACCAGCATGCGCGACTGGACGGCGGCCAGCATGTCGGGGCGGGGACGCAGATAGGTCTCACCGGTCTCGCCGTCGACGATGACGAGGTCGCCTTCCGACAACCGGTCGCGCAGCCCCATGATACGGCCGACACAGGGGATCTGCAGGGCACGGGCGACGATGGCGGCATGGCTGGCGGCCGAGCCCTCCTCAAGCAGGAGGCCCCGCAGCTTGTGGCGGGGATATTCCAGCAGATCGGCCGGACCGAGATTACGGGCGACAAGGATCGCATCGTCCGGCAGGTCGCGCTCGCCCGGTCTGACCCCGGCCAGGACCCGCAACAGCCGGTTCGCCAGATCCTCGAAATCGTGCAGCCGCTCCTTGATATAGGGGTCGCGGGCCTGGGCGAACCGGGCGCGGTGCTCGTTCCGGACGCGGTCAACGGCGGCCTCGGCGGTCAGGCCGGTTCGGACCGCCTCTTCAAGCGAGCGGTTCCAGCCCCGGTCGTCGGCGAACATCCGGTAGGTTTCCAGCACCTCGAACGGCAGGCCCGCGAGCTTGCCCTGACCGCCGTCAAGGATGGAATCGATATGGGCCTTGAGGCTGATCAATGCCTCGCGCAGGCGGATTTCCTCGACCTGCTGGTTCTCGGCCAGAAGATTCTCGGGCGCGACCGGAGCCTCGTGCAGGATGACGTGGCCGTAGGCGAGGCCCTCGGCGAAGCGCTGGCCCTTGAGGCGTTCGGGCCGGTGCGGCGCGACCTCGATGTCGCGCAATTCGTCCTGTGCCAGCAACTCGCCGGAGGCCACCGTCTCGGCCAGGACCATGGCGATGGTCTGGATGTCCTCGACTTCCTCGTCATCATAGCGCCGCTCGGAGCGGTTCTGGACGACGAGCACACCGATCGCGCGGCCGCCGCGCAGCAGGGGAGCACCGAGGAAGGCGTGATAGGGGTCCTCGCCCGTCTCCGGCCGGTAGGCGAAGCTGGGGTGGGACGGGGCGTCCGACAGGCTGATGGGGGCTGCGGTGCGAGCCACCTCACCGACCAGGCCTTCGCCGGGGCGCAGGCGGGTGGTGTGGACGGCCTCGGGCTTCAGGCCCTGGGTGGCGAAGAGTTCAAGTTCGCCGGACGCGCGGCGCAGATAGATCGAACAGACCTCGGCCACCATCGACTGGGCGATGATGCGCACCACCGTATCGAGCCGGTCCTGGGCCGGAGTCGCACCGGCCATGGCTTCGCGAATCTGGCGAAGGAGGTTCCGTGGCCCCGTCGTCAATCCGCCAACCGGCATGGCCCCTCCTGATGAACGACGCCGCAGATGGGCACCGTCCGGCTCAATTCCTAGACTTGCTCGAGTCCATAAGCGGCATGAAGTGCACGAACTGCCAATTCCGCATAGGCAGCGTCGATCAATACGCTGATCTTGATCTCGGATGTCGAGATGGCCTGAAACTTCACGCCCTTGTCGGCGAGGGCCCGGAACATGGTCTGGGCTACCCCCGCATGGCTGCGCATGCCGACGCCGACGACCGAGACCTTGGCGACATCCTCATCGACACGCAGTTCCTCGAAACCGAGCTCGGTCCGGGCAGCGCGCATGAGGTCGGCGGCGCGAGCGGCGTCGCGGCGGCCGGTGGTAAAGGTCAGGTTGACCGCGCCCTCGCTGCGCGCCTGGCTCTGCACGATCATGTCGACATTGACGTTGGCCCCGGCCAGCCGGGCGAAGACGTCGGCCGGTGCCTCGACCCGGTCAGACAGCCCCAGCAGGGTGATGCGGGCCTCGTCACGGCTCATGGTCACGCCCGATACGATGCGTTTTTCCACGATTTCCTCCTCGTCGCAGATCAGTGTGCCGGACTTGGCTGGCAGGATGCCGTTTTCGTCGGGTTCGATAAAGCTGGACAGCACCCGGAGCGGCACCCGTTTGGCCATGGCCAGTTCGACCGAGCGGGTCTGCAGCACCCGGGCCCCCAGCGAGGCCATTTCCAGCATCTCTTCATAGGAGATCTTCTCGAGCCGCCGCGCGCGCGATTCGATGCGGGGATCGGTCGTATAGACGCCGTCCACGTCCGTGTAGATGTCGCAAGGGCAGCTGAGGGCGGCAGCCACCGCCACCGCCGAGGTGTCAGAGCCGCCGCGGCCGAGGGTGGTGATCCGCCCCGAGCGGCTGACACCCTGGAAGCCGGGCACCACGGCGATCTCGCCCGCGTCCATGGCGGCACCCAGAACCTCGCCGGGCACCTCCTCGATCCGGGCGCGACCGTGGGCATCATCGGTGAGGATGGGAATCTGCCAGCCCATCCAGCTGCGGGCATTCAGGCCCATGTTGCGCAGGGTCAGGGCCAGCAGGCCGGCGGTGACCTGTTCGCCCGAGGCGACGACGATGTCGTATTCATCATCCGAAAGCTCGACCCCCTGGCCCGGCCGCCCCGCACCATCGGTCCAGGCGACCAGTTCGTTGGTCTTGCCGGCCATGGCGGAGACGACCACGGCGACCTGTTTGCCCGCAGCGGCCTCGGCCGCGACGATACGGGCGGCGCGGCGGATGCGTTCGAGGTCGCCCATGGAGGTGCCGCCGAACTTCATCACCAGTCGCGTCTTGGCTGGCCGCGTTTCGTCTGGCCGCGTCATCGTGGCGGATCGCCCCATCTTGCATGGAAGGCCGCGCGGGTTCATCCCTCGGCCCATGGCCGCTTCTAACGACAGGGTATCGGCGCGCAAACCCCAAAGCGGCGCGGAATTCGAAGGCGGGGCCGCCGGCCCCTCGATCGATCCCGCCGATGTGGCGCGGTTTTCGGCCCAGGCGGCGGAATGGTGGGACGCCCGCGGACCGTTCGCGCCGCTGCACAAATTCAATCCGGCCCGGCTGGCCTTCGTCCGCGACCGGGCGGCGGAGCGGTTCGGGCGCGATGTGAAGACACGCGCTGCCTTTTCCGGCCTGACCCTGCTGGACGTCGGCTGCGGCGGCGGGCTGATCGCCGAACCGATGCGGCGGCTGGGCTTCCTGGTCACCGCCATCGATGCCTCGGCCGAAAACATCGGCACGGCGCGAGCCCATGCGGAACTGCAGGGCCTCGACATCGCCTATCGCGCCGCGACGATCGAACAGCTGGAGGCCGAGGGGGCCGGGCCTTTCGACGTCGTGCTGACGCTTGAGGTGATTGAACACGTGGCCGATCCGGAGGCCTTCATCCGCGCCTGCTCGCGGCTGGTGAAGCCCGGCGGGATGATGATCGTCGCCACCCTGAACCGGACGCTGAAGGCGCTGGCGCTCGGCAAGGTCGCCGCGGAATACGTCCTGCGCTGGGTGCCGGCGGGGACGCACGACTGGAACCAGTTCTTGAAGCCGGACGAGATCCGGATGATGCTGTCGGAAGAGCCTGTGGCGGTCAGCGGACCGTTCGGCCTGGCTTATGATCCGCTTACGGATCGTTGGAGTGAGCGCGACGATACCGCCATCAACTATCTGATGATCGCCACGCGGGACTGACGCCCGCGACAAGGAGTTCCGAATGATCGCCATCCTGTCCGCCGCCCTGCTGGCCACAGCCACCACCCCCGCGCCGCCCACCATCGCGCCCCAGGAAGCGGTGACCGACCGGCGCGGCGTGGCGGGCCTGTGCATCCGCTGGAGCCGGGGCCGCCCGTCACGGGTCGCCCAGGCGATCATTGTACGGTCGACCGGCAACCGGGCGCTGGACCGCCGCCTCTCGGACGCTATCCCGGCGATGGACTGGCCGACCGGCGTGGACAACTACCGCGGCCAGTGGATGGGCATCTGGATGGCGGTTGGAGGTGCCGAAAGCCCGCCGGCGACGGAACCCCTGCCGGACTGTTCCGGGCAGAGGGATCGCAGCTGGGCACCGCCGCCCGTGCCGGCCACCCCGGCGACCTGACCACCGGGCTGGCCCGACCCGGTTCATCGGGGGTTCATCGACCTGACCTCGTTGTAACGGGACACGAAATACGGTCGGTGGGATGAGGGATCTTCCGTCCACCCCCAGAAACAGGAGCCCCCCCGTGAAAAGCCTGCTCATCCTCTCCGTCCTGTCCGCCGCCCTGTTGACCTCGGCCTGTGTCACCGTGATCGATGCCTCGGACAGCGACGACCTGGCCTGGCATGGCGAGAACGCCCAGCCGTTCGACGCCGCCCGCGCCGAATGCCGCGCCTCGACCGGCGAGGGCATTCGCAGCGACGCCTTTCGCGGTTGTATGGCCGGCAAGGGCTGGACGCGAGGCTAGAGCCTGACCGGCTCGTAAGGACTCGCCTCGCGGGTCCGCCGGTGCCGTAAAGCGGGCTGCAGCGGGATTTCGATCTAGACGGTCAGACGGCGGATCATATAGCAGGCGTCCGCGCCATAGGACGCCAGCTTGTCCGCCATACCGGGCGGGTCGATGACCACGAAGCCGTGCCGTTCCCAGAACGGTGCGGCGTCATTGACCGCCACCAGGGTCAGGGCCGGCCAGCCGGCGGCGCGGGCCTCCTGCGCCAGACGCTCGACAACGGGGCGGGACCAGCCGGCCCCGCGCACCGGGGGGGCAAGGGCGAGGTCGTGCAGATACATCA
>Ga0247837_1001542_pt1 | contig 47218 bp, 30 predicted proteins | sample LaCtaG_2_FD_187115 | JGI IMG/M metagenome (GOLD analysis project Ga0247837, IMG submission 187115) | Freshwater microbial communities from meromictic Lake La Cruz, Castile-La Mancha, Spain - LaCruzMarch2015_14.5m | ecosystem: Environmental > Aquatic > Freshwater > Lake | place: Spain: Castile-La...
ATTTCTTCGCTATTCGATGTGAATAAACTCACTCAAGTGCATTTTAGTATCTTTGAACGAGTTAAAATAAGTATAATTGTTTATCCCACACATGTTGATGCTTCACTGATATCGATGCACAGGGCCGGTGCATCATGCATGTGCAAGTCAGATAGTAGAAAAATAGACATGTGGAGAGCGCTTTTAGAGGCTTTCAAGTGTTTGACTGCTGGAGAACTGCTCACAGTGGCTGTGTTGGTCTCAAGAGCGTGGAAAGCGGCTGCTTACTCCAATGAAATGCTGCTTTCTCTCATAGACCTTGAAGAAGAAGACACGAAATCGCTATCTTCGCCTCTATACAAGCGAGTGAAAAGGACTTTGCAGGGCACGAAGTATCTTCTTCACATCGAGGCTGGGAAAATGCTGATTTGGGCTCTGCGCAGCAAGGCTCAGAAGCCCCTAAAGAGCCAGAAGTTTACGCATTCCAGCCGCTACGTGCTGATTTCCCCCTCCCAAGCCATAGTCACAGGCGGCGAAGGCTGCGAAACTTCCTGTGTGCGTGTAAATCTGAAGACTCGAGAGATAACCGAGCTGCAAAGTATGCGAAAAGCACGTATTTGGCATGGAATCTGCGTCCTGCAGCAAAGAGTCTATGTAAGTGGAGGGGGACTGGGGAATTCCACTACCGCCTTCGCAGAAAGGTATGAAAAGGGGGAGTGGACACTCATCGCGAGTATGACGATTCCTAGATACAACCACACCCTGTGTGCCTACCTCAAGCGGGTGTATGCCTTTGGAGGCACATCTGGGTTCTATGTGGCTTCTGTGGAGTATTACGATGGTAGGGACTGGGTACTGGCTTCTATGGTTCTACCTAGTCCGAGAAACTACTCCTCTGTGCTGCCTGTGAAGAAAGGACTGCTGCTGGTTGGAGGGTTCGAGCCGCGTTTCCCTGTGAAGTGGGTGTACTTGTGGGAGGAGGCTGCCCAGTGTTGGCGAGAAGTAAAGAAGTTGGAGGTGGATTACTCTCTTAGCAATGCTATTGCACTTCGCAGCGGAGTTTTATACGTCTACAACTATCGCCCTTCGAAATACCAAGTTGCCCTGATGCTAACGTAGGCTAAATGTCTCCGCTGTCGACATTCAAAAGGCCCAAATTGCTGGGAAAATTGGTGCTTTGATATCGAAAGCAACTAAAATGTATGCATTTATCTCCACTGCTAACGCTATATCTAATAATGTCATTATAACTGCATATGTGCGTGCAGAGCTATCTCCATCCATTCAGTGTAACTCGCAGTGCGCTTTTCTGAGTAATAACAGTATACCCTAGTGGACTTTCTATATGAATCGAGGGAAATTCTCACACAGGCTTGGAAACTAAGCTAAGGAAGAGTAAGGGCAAAAGAGCCTTGCGAAGGCTTGCAGTCGAAAATGTAAAGCACTCCTCGCTGTAGAGCCAGCGCATTACTGAGGGAGTACAAGGTGGCAATAGGGCCCAGCTCTCTCCACTGCTGCATTTCTTCTCTCCACAGGTAAATCAGCCTTGGCTCCGTGGAAGGACTGAAGCCTGCCACTAGTAGCAGACCTGCGGGTACTGCTACGACAGAGCAGTAGTTGCTGGGAGAGGGTAAGGCCATTGGGGCTAAAGTCCATACTACACTGTCGTAGTACTCAATTGAGTCCAGGTAGTTGGAGTTAGATCCACCGAAGGCGTAGATTCGCTGCAGGTAGGGGCAAAGAGTGTGGTTGTACCTGGCAGTGGTCATGTCTGCGATTTCCGTCCACCTTCCGTCCTCGAACTTCTCAGCGTATTTGGATGTATCGGGCATAAAGCTGCCCCCACTCACATACACCCTTTTCCCCAGTCTCGCAACCCCATGCCATAGGTGTCCTCTTACCAGTTCAGGCAGTTGCAAGACCTGTCCATCCCTCAAGTCCACCTTCAAACAGGCAGTAGCCGAGCTCTTTCCCCCTGTTATCATCGCAGTGCATGCGGAAAGCAGCACGTAGCGACTGGAATTTACATATACGGATTGGTGCCTAATGGTAGTCTTCGCTGCGGAGGTCCGAAGGTCCCATACGATCATTCGTCCCTTGGCCAAGTGAAGGAGATAGCGAGTGGTTTGCAAGGCATTTTGAAGGCGTTGGTAGAGAGAAAGAGCCTTGAAATCCTCCTCTTCTCTGCAGTCTTTTAGCAGGAAAAGCAGCATTTCCTCGGAATGCACTGTCTTTTGCCACTGTGCGCAGACCAAACAGACCACTGTGAGCAGTTCACTGGCCGTCAAGAACTTCCAAGTCTCGAGCAAAGCCTGTTTTGCCATATTTACAAGCCTACAGTGGACTAGCAGAGGCCGTCATAGGACAATTAAAGCCAATTAGTTCGGATAACTATCATTAAAGGTCGATTTCCTGGTTATGCGGGGTAGTTCGCAGCTAGATTACACAACAGGCACTGAGGAAGAAATCGTGAGACTTTGGCTCAAATAGAAACCTGAGAGACCTGAAATGCAGCAATGCGAGGCCCGTATACCCACAGTAGTCTATTTCCCAGTACCTGGCTATACAAAGTAGGCCATATTCCTGGCTATACAGGTCCTGCTTCCATTAATGCAGTCTCCACCATTGCTTGTTATAATGCAAATGATGACGTACAGAGTGCTACTTGAGTCCTTCAAGTTCGTCTCAGTGCGCGAAGTGTACTGCTCCCTGACCCAAGTCTGCCACAACTGGGAGTTCCTGTGTCTCTCCCCTGAGCTCCTAACCTACTTCCTGCAAGACGAAGACACTCCTCCCGACCCCACCTTGACCCTGTACCAGCGCCTGCAGAAGTACCACAGGACTATTGACAAGCCGCACTTCCTCATGCACATGTGCAACTCGACTGCGCATGTCTGGGATGTGAGAGTGCCGGAGGAGAAGCCAAGGATATACGCTTCCGAAGCATTCATCAACTCTGCGAGATACACTATGATATCGAAGACAGAGGCGGTCATCACAGGAGGACTGACGCAGGAGAAGACGGCCACACTGTTTCACCTGGTCTTTGGGACGACTTCCCCCCTGCCGGACCTGAGCGAGGACAGAGCCTGGCACAGCACAATTTACCTGCAAGGCTGTGTATACGTCGCAGGCGGGGAAATCAAGGCCGCTTATCTTAAGTCAGCGGAAGTGTATGACGGCACGAAATGGCGGAGAATTGCAGATATGACGATTGGTCGGTACAACTTCACTCTCAGCACCTTTAAAAAGCAGGTCTACGCCTTCGGCGGCTCCGAACAATCCTACCTGAAGTCTATCGAATACTACAACGGAGTTCAGTGGCAGCTGGCGCCCATGGAACTGCCCACTCCCCGCAACTACCCCACTATAGTCCGAGCCCGCAATACGCTCATTCTGGTGGGTGGATATGAGCCGCGGGTGACTCAGCACTCGATTCACATCTGGGAGGACTCGGAAATGTGCTGGAGAGAGGTGGGCACCTGTCCTGCGGAGTACTCGCTCAGCAATGCAGCTTCGCTCAAGCGCAATTCGGTGCTCTTCTTCTACAACTACAAGCCCAATGAGTTGGCGATGGATATTAGCTAGGACTACTGCTATTCACGATAATTAGGTCTTCGAGCATCTGTTGAGGCGCCAAGTAGAGTTCTGGGTACTCAATGATAGGGTGAGCGGGTGTGTAGAGGGACTGGAGGGCTTGACCGAGGGTGAAGCTGGGGTTCACTTGGACGAACACTTGCATTATTTTGTCCTCATCTGCACGTGCTTTTTCCCGCAGCCACAGAATTGCGCAAGTGATGGACTCCAACGCAATGCCCATTTGCTGCAACTCGTACAGAAACTCAGCTCCCGCGGCTAGCTTCTCCAGAGCCTGGGCCAGGACTGTGGTGATGGGCAACTTCTCGCTGACTCTGTCGAGGGTGACTGAAAGGGAGCACTGTTTGCGAGTGAGGAAGTGCCACTCAGTCTGCCAAAAGATTGTTTCCAGTTCCTTGTCGAAGTAAGACCCATTGTTGTTGTGGCGACTCATACACTTAGGCAGTACTCGCAGTGCAATGCGCTGTTCCCTGCACCTATTCATCAAGTAAGCGAACCGCTTCCTCGTGTCGAACTTCCCCAGCTTGGTGATTTGCTTGTGCGCTTGATTTGTGAGTCTGGCAATGTCCGTAATCAGCGCCACGTCGCTTTTGAGAGTGCTGACTGCGAAGTCGTGGATAGGGACGTAGTTGGTGCGATCCTTTGTCCCTGCACATGAGAACTGCTGCTTGTGCTTGCGACTGCAGGCGAGGGAACAGGCAGGTCGCAGACAGGCGGGACACTTGTACTTGCCTGGGTGGCCGCAGACCTGGCAGTCCATGGGTTATAATAGGTCCTAGGCTGCCATGGTGTATCTGGCCTGAGTTCGAGGACAACAGAGGGAGTTTGGCTATTTGGACATTAGAGCGGACTGGTCTTCGCAGTGCTGATGACTGCAGAGTACTTGGCGTCTCCCTGTCTTGTAGACACTGTAACCGTCTTGATGCTCTCCTTTGGCTCGCCTAGTAGCAGCTTCCCCTGCAGTATTTCAATCCGCCCCAGCACTTCCTCTACACTCAGCCGCGACCCTGGCAATGCCATCTTCAACACATACACTTTCGACCTGGGAAACACCACACATCGCAGTTCCTGTCGTCCCACTCTCCTGTATATTATCACTTTGTGGGTCGCTCCCGCCAAAGTCCGATATCCCCGATATGCCACTTTCAGCTCCACACGTTGGTCTTCACTTACAATCGCATCGGAAAACTCTTCCGATTTCGAGAGAAGTGGCAGTTTTCCTTGGATTTGCTGGGTCAGGAAGTGACCAGTGCCTAGCCTCTGCAGCGCTAAGTCCAGACTTTGTCTGAAGCAAGCCACTGCCTGTGTAGCTTTCCCCACTTGCTCACACTCCAGTCCAAGTGTGAAATGAGCGTTCACTAGTGCTTCACTGAGGTCTGAGTGTCCCTCCTGCTCAGCCTGCTGCAGCAAGGCTAGTGAGCGGGTAGCGTATTCCAGGGCCTCACTATATCTGCCCAGTTTATCGAGGGCCGCTGTAATATTGGAGCAAGTAGCGCCCAGGTCCCGAGGGGACGATTTGAGAGTCTCTTCAAGGCTTAAAGCCTTTTCCAAGTACTCCAAAGCGGAGAGATATTTCCCTCTGCTGAGATACTGACAGCCCAAGTTGTTGTAAGTCAAGCCTTGCGCACGGTTAACAAGCCGCACTAAGTCCACTGTGACGTCTAGCATTCCTTCCGTCTTTTTCCTCAAAATATAGACTAGTTGCTCCGCCACATGCAGTAAATCCAAAGCCTGCGCCTGTCTCCCGGCCTCAGACTCTCCGCCCGAAGCCTCATTCAGAGAGTTTATAAGTCGGTGGAGGTCTCTAAGGTCGTGCTGGGTGAAGGTGATGGGGGAGGAAGGGAGGGACTGGCCTTTCTTGCGGGTGTAGCGGGAGATGTAGGCAGTTCCTTGAGACTTTAGGAGGGGTATGAGACTGTCCATTGCTGCTATTTATTACGATTCAGGTTGAGCCTTTTTAGTACATGGAAAAGATATAGTCTTTTTGAGGTACATTAGAGAAAGCACAGACTTATACTAATGCTTCACAAATACCTGTGAGAATACTTACGTCCATCGAGAAAGCTATGTTCAAATAGGAACCCGAAGGCTTCTTTTCCAATGTTAGCAACTAGCTCCTGCCGGACTTCCTGGAAGGCGCTCTCGAGCTGAGCGGAGTGCTGTATATGCCAAAGTCAGAAGGCAGGTCATAGGCGCCCGGGCCAGGTGCACAGGAGCGAGCCACAGACCCAGGCCGACTATTAGCCTGCCGAATCGCCTCGATTGCGAAGACTTGAAAGACGCTATGAAGTAGTCTCCACTCTGAGACATGTCTGTGCGGGGTTGATAGGCGCCAGGACCAGGGGTGGAGCCTGTGCTTTGAGTGCGGACGTGGCGGAGCGTGAAGCCCATTGCTTTGTAGTTCCGGTATTTGGAAATCGCGTATGACCCTGAGACTTCGAGAGAGTCTTTGGGCGCGTAGGTGCCTGGCCCGGGCATTTCTAGGCTGTGCTTGCCGTCTGGATGGCTTGTACCTGGGGAGGATGTTTTGGGTCGTAACGTAAATTTCCTTCCCTCCTTCCCAAAGTCCCTCGGCACTACATTATAGGTCCCAGGCCCTGGTGACTCCTTTCCAGTCAGCGTCCCTCGTATGAGTGAAGCTTCCTTCCCGAAACTCCACCCCGTTCCCTTCGCTTCGAAATCCCTGGGAGGCTCATACGTCCCAGGCGCCGGTGAAGCGTCTATATGGCCGTTACTCTGAGTCCTACAAGGCTGCCGAGCTTCCTTGCCGAATGAAAAAGACAACTTGCTGAGAGCGGGCGGAACATCGTACTGCACCACTCCCTGGCTGCCTAGACATGACCTGGCATGTTGGTCTCGGAAGCGGCAGGCTCTGCCGAAGCTCCAGTGATACTTCGAGACGGAGGAGTTCAGAGGGTGCCGCAGGGTCTGATCAGGACTCGTTGCCAGCATTTACGTTAAATAGGGATGTGCAGTTATGCACAACTTGCTCTTATAGTTTGAGAAGAGGAATTGACTTGTCAGAGTTCCTTATTCGCAGTTTGCAGAAGTAGGGAAGTGTCCAATAACGAGCAAGCGAAAATGAATAATGTCCTCAGATATTCTTCGTATATCGTCGATGTGTATTCATCTCATAGGCAGAAAGAAGGAGTGCAGGGAGAAACCTCCTTTGCAGATATAGGAAATAGAGACTGATGGAGAGAGAAAATCGTCCCTGCAAACATAAGGCTAAGAAGCCAATCAGCAGACTTGAACTGCCATTAAGACCAGCCCATTGCTTGGATGTGTGTGCGATTCCTCATCAATGGTCCTAAAAGCGTGCATATAAGCGAAAGCTCAGATTAGTAGTTCTTCAAACTTACGATTTTTTCTATGTTGGTAAACCCGGTTTCACATTTCTACAGTGTCTTGGAGACTAAAGTCGCTTTGGAAAAGCGTTGAAACACACTGGAGGGGAAATCTGTATATTAGGAAGAAACACTGATTCGGATTAATTGTTCAGGTAAATGAGTGGATAAGTCCAAAGTGTACGGAGTGCTACTTTGACGCTAGACTAGAAAGGCTGGAAACTTGCTTAGGGAACCTCCCTATGCTCGAGTTCTTCTTATACTCAGCCAGCGCAGCTCGCAAGCCTCCCGCTGACAAGTACTTGGCATTTCCTATCTTGCTAAAAGCTGCTAGAAACTCCTCCTTCGCCAAAGTCTCGTTTTCTCCCATTATGCTTTCCACCATAGTTTGACTGAACTCTCGTCTAAGTTTGTTCAGTCCACTCAGGTAGTCCTGAGCTCTGGTGCTGGTTTCCAGCCTGCCCAGGTCAATGATGCAGGCAGTGAGCAGGTCTTGACAGAGCGTTTCCACCTGGGCAACAGGCAGACTGAGCTGGTCTCTAGTGTCGTAGAGGGTGAAAAGAGCTGCAGGCTTGGAGTCGGCCCGAGTAGCGCCGAGCAGAATACAGATGAGCTGTAGTCTGTGCAGGTCAAAGCCGCCGTCCTGTCTAATCCCTTCCATCACTCGCATAAAGTCCTCCGAAGCCGCGGGAAGTCCGAGTTTGACCCAAGCCTCTTTGAAGCCATTGGTCGACAGCAGACCGGAACGCGCGTGGAAGGTGACTACAAAGAGCAAGTCTTCACAGTACTTCTGGTGCAGCAACAGCAGCGCTTCTTTGTCCTGCAGCGCCAGTTCCTCCTGCGTTAGGCCTTTGCGTGAGTCGTTGCAACCCATTATGGCGAAGAACCTATGTCTTAGCGAGCGTACTGCTGGGTCCACTGGGCGGCGGTCTGGTTGAAGAGGGCGGGGTTGGCGGACAGCATTTGAGCGCTCTCTGCGTCGACGTTATGCTCGGGGTTGGGGTTCATTAGAATGGCCATCACTGCGTCGATCACTGCTTAGTCCTTACCAAAGCGCACGTTGAGAGTCGGCGCCCAGCTGTTCTCGTAGACGTCTGCGCAGATAGACCCGTTCTCGCGAGACACGTTGGGGTGGAAGATCCTCGTCTGGAACGTAACGGCAGGAGGCTTGAAAGGATAGTTGTCCGGGATCGCAACATTTAGGACGAAGTGGCCTCCCTGGTAAGGAGTGCCAGTCGGTCCAGTCACATTCAGTTGCCAGGCAGCGATATTGTTGCCCACAAGCGCCACACTAGCCCCCTCAGGCGGGTTCGCGGACAAATCTTGAAGCTCCTTGTTCAGCCGGTTGATGGCTGCCTGCTTCATTTTTTACAAGCTCTACGCCATCGGTTCTAATGGAAACAGCTGGGGAGAGGACCCGGGCACTCGACGAAGTGGTAGGGTCTAGAATAAAGGAGAGGCAGGGAAATGAAGGTTTCTGCGCGGTTTGTAGGGTAGACCTCTGGATGTGACTAGACAAAGGGAAGGGGTAGAGGAGAAAGGAGGAATTAGGGAGCTGGACTTAGGCCAGACTCGGACTTCTATATTTTAAGGGCATTATGGTGTATGCTGAGAATTGCTTTAAATTGGCTTATAAGCCGCACATATCGTGCCTTTGCAAGGGAAAGTCGAGCCAGCAAGGTCTGTTCAGCCAGGTGCATACAGGGACTGATATCGCAGATATTCAAAGCGCTCTGCAGCCCAATTCCCTGTACAGTTATCGAGTGAATTCCGCCTTTCTTCCTCGTTCTGACCCTTATTAGGCCTAGCGCCTCGTTCCCGATCTCCCGCCAGTTCTTTTTCTCCCTTAACCCCCTTGCCCCTCTAACGGTCTAATCAAAATGTCAGACTCGACCCAGCTCCCCGACCTCTGCAGCGCCCACCCCAGTTTCCTCCTCTCCGGCCTCTCCCTGCTCAAGCTAAACAAGTGGAAGCTGCCTCAGTCCCGCTTCCTCTGGCTCGACCTGGACAGCCACGAACTGCGCTGGAGCAAAAACTCGCGTTTGGCCAGTGCAGTCTATAAGCGAGTGCCGTTCTGTGATATCGAGAAGGTAGGGAAGGTCAGCAAGTACAGACAAACGAAGGCGGAACATGGACTTACAGTGGACACTGCTGGGAAATCGTATGTGTTCCGGACCGAAACTTTGGAAATTCGCGACCAAATCGTCCACGCGCTCACAGAAGTGTCTAAGAAGGACCAGCCTTTCGCTCTGCGCTCCACCCGCGCCAGCATTTCCCCCGCTGCCTACGAAGACACCGAGAACTGCGGCACTCCGGACCAGAAGCAAGACCCCGTCCTCAGCGACTTCAACAGACACGAAGGACTGACTTGCTCCAGAGAACTGTTTTCCAAGACTGGCTCTGCGCACAGACGAGCGAAATACCACGATGGCGCTTATCGCAACATTGTCACCAAAATCACTCAAACCCTTGCGGAAGTCCCGAACTTTGATACTCCGGAAAGTCCGCAGGAACTGCCGGCCACTATATCGAAGTTGTTGGAAGGACATAATGAGGAAATCAGGAAGCTGCAGGGAGAACTGCAGAGAGAGACGCAGGAAAGCGGCAAAGTGCATGCACTGCGCAAGAGGCTGAAGATGCTGGAGGCTGCTAGGGAGAAGTGTGAGGCTTTGGAGCAGGAAAACGAGCAGTTGAAAGGCAGGTTAGAGGCTCAGAAGCAGGCGAATCAGGCTTTGGAAGAGCAGCTAACAGAGCGATTTCCGAAGGCGTTGGACAGTGCTAGTGCCTTCGAGGCCTCCCAGGACGAGGTTTTAGCAGCTGGAATTGACCTTTTGAAGCGGGGATTCCACGGCTATGTGAACTGCCTCGGCGACGAAGTGGCTCTGAAGCAGTTGGAACTGACTCCTGATAGTGACGAAGAGGAGGGGTACAAGCACCGGCAGATCCAGTGTTCCCAGGACCTGGCGCAGCTGGTCTGGAAGCCCACTTCCCTATTCTCCCACAAGCGCGTGTTCATCTGTATCAGTGAAATCAGCTCTGTCCTCAGCGGCACTGAAGACCCCACCACTCTCCAGCCCTACCCTGACTGCGACTACCTGACCCTGCAATGTCCCCAACTGACCTTGATCCTAGCCGTAGAAGCCCAATACGCCTTTTACCTAGAAGCCATCACTGCCCTCTTCGCACATGCTAATGACCTGCCCTACACCCCTCCTTCTCCCTCAGATGCACTGCTAACCAGGTGTCGACAGGCCTGTCAGCAGTACGAAGCCCAGTCCCGCCTCCTGCAGCACCTGATAAAAACCTACAAAGCCTCTCTCACTGCCTCGATCTGTGATATCCACAACGGCTTTTCCGCCCAGCAGGCCGTGTACAGTGCGGAAATAGCGCAGTTGAGGGAAGTTAATGAGAAATGTGTGTTGGGACTGGTGTCGCCTGAGGCCCAGGAGTACCTGCGGACAGAGAGGGGGGAGCTGCTGGAGAGACTCAGGTATTTGAATGAAGTCGTGGCAAGTCTGCAGAATGCGCAGAAATAGGCACTGTAGCACACTTAGTAGACTCATTGGAGGAGATTTGCACTCTGTTGATGCACAAAAGTCCCGATTTGGTGCTTTGTTAGACACTTTGAGGCGAATTAATGCTGTTTTATTGAGATTTTCCCACAGATTTTAGACAAGTTTCTAGTCTCAAGTCTCAAAATAACTGTATTTCCTACTTTATTCCTCATGAAAACGTAGTCCCAATCGCTCCACCAGAGCCTTCGTTCCCCCAGGCGCCACTCTCAGTCCATCCAAATAGCTGCTATCTACCTCTATTTCCTCCAATTCACTGAGAAAAGTCTGTTGCGACAGTAATTTAGTCAGCATTCGTCTTTGCCCTCTGTGGAAAGCGAGGACAAGCTGCTCTTTGGTGCATGCATTGATGCCATTGGGCTGTAGCGGCACAGGAATGCTGGGAGCAGACGGCAATTCGTATGGAAATTGCGGAATTCTGGCTTGAGGGTCGTTTCTAGGGTTCGAAGGCAGTCCTGCAGCTTCCAAATTGCCCATTATTACAGGGAATTCGGACTGCAAGAGTTCCGGAGATGAAAGCCTAATAGCCTGGGAAGTGACATCTAGTTCCTTTCAGTGGGAGGCCTGCGCTCCGTAGTGCCGCCTGTGTGCGCACTGCCTTGCAGCATGCGCGCCAGCATGTCCTTCGTGTACTTCAGTCTTTTCGTCATTTCTGCGTTGCTGCTTTCCATTGCACTACTGAGGGAGTGCACGCTCCTTTCTCCGCGCTTATTGACGTACATAACCAACTTGCTTTCACTGGACAGGATCAGTTCCGTCCTGTCGAGGAAACAGACCTGCACTACCTTGTTCGACAAGCGGAATATAATAGCATGTTCAGTGGCCATCCACTTCTTGACGTAAGGCAAAGGGTGAGGCAGGGGGGCAGCCGGAGGGAAGGAAGTGCCTTCTAGGTAGTTGCGGAAGTGCTGAAGTAGAGTGATTTTCTTCTGAAGACTTGGAGGGTGAAGGGTCAGGGAGTGCGTTTCCACACTTTCCTGCTTCTCACTGCTCCTGCGCTCGATGTAATCGAAGGTGTTAGAGGACGGGTCGAAGACAACTTTCGAAGAGTCGTTGAAATAAACGCCTGTTGCTCCATTGGATAATAAGTACCCGAGACCATACTTGCTCGAGTAGTCCACCCACTTAATAACCCACAAGTCCGGTCCTTCCGGTTGACTCGGATTAGGGTGGAAAGCTGAAGAAGCTGCAGCTCGGCCAGTGGCAGAGAGTTTCGGGGGTGAAGTCCTGGCGTCCTGTCTAATTTCAGGTCGACCGTCCTGCCTAGCCTCGGGTTTTCCCTCCTGCTTTGCCTCCTGCCGAATGTCTTGTCTCCCTGTAGTTCCCTGGTCATCTCTCATAGTTGGCTGAGAGGTAGACCTTGCGAACCGAGCACTGCTCATCATGTCTCTTCGACTCGCCCTTTCGTCAATAATTGAAGCTGCAGGCGAAGCATCCACACTGGACTTTTTCGGCTGCGCCATGAATTCATCCACATAGGAGCGAGAAGGCGGCACTGCCAGAGTAGACGTAGGCAGCAGCTTCGGAATAGAGCTGAACTTAGTGAAGAACTCATGCGCTAGCATATCATCCAGACTTGGACGCTTCGTAGGCTCCGAGTGCAGAATGCGGGTGATCAGTCCGCGTGCTTCGTTGGAAAGAGGGATGTGGTCGGGGAAACTGTACGCGTTCATCTTGATCCGCTTGTAGGTGGTCTTCACATCTGAGGTTTCAAAGGGAGGCTTTCCCACCAATAGCGTGTAAATAACCACCCCCAGAGACCATATATCGACCTCGTAAGAGTGTCCATGCTTGCCATCCAATACCTCCGGTGCTATGTAATTAGGCGTACCACATATCGTCCTTTTCCGTTCCCCGTCAAATTCAAGCTTTGTAGCAAGTCCGAAGTCGCCCAACTTCAGCTCCATTTTGCCAGATATGAAGAGGTTGCCCAGTTTGATGTCTCGGTGAATTACGCGGTGGCTGTGGAGGTACTTGAGGGCTTGGATGGCTTGATGGGCGTAGCAGACGGTTTCTAGCTCGGTTAGACGCTTGCGCCGTCGGAGGAGCTCGTTGAGGGTTTGGTTGGGACAGAGCTCGAGAAGAATGTAGACGTTTTCTTGGTCCTCAAAGAAGTGCTCAAAGCCCACAATGTTGGTTTGGTGCAAAGCCCTGTGGATCTTGATTTCCGACATGAGTTTTTGCTTGGCCCTAGCCTTGCTGAGTGCGGCTTTGGGGATGACCTTGGAGGCTGACACGTGTTTGTTATCCATACAAGTGAACTCATAGACTCTGGCGAAGCCGCCTTTGCCGAGGAAGCGTCCTTTGTTGTAGCTCTTTACTGCGATATCTCCGTTGGGCTTGACGATCTTTTCTTCGATTAGCTGCGAGTCCACTTCCTGGGAAGAAGGCCTGCGCGAAGAGGACCGCTGGGAAGACTCCATCTGTTATGGTTTGAATGGTGATATGAGACAGCGAGGCAGGTAGTAACTGTCCACCTCTCTGAGCTGCCAGTGCACAGGTGAGTCCGAACTAGCGCCTGCGGGGACGAATAGAGGGAAAAAATGTCCTATAGCCGTACTAGATTCCAGGCCAAACCGGTTTTCCTAGAAAGCGATGTCAAGGATCTACTCTAGGCGAGCGTACCGAGCGCAGTCTTGATCCAAGCCCGGACCTCCTGTCGTCCATAGCGTCGTTTGTAGTTCCGGACTTGTCGCCTCAGCCGCAGCAGGTCTAGGCTTCTGCGTCTTTCTTGGGAGTGGTCACTATAATAGGTCTCGTGATGGCTGTCCAGACCAGGGGAGTGGTCACGGCCATAGTTGGGGTGGCGGTAGAGCTGGCGACTGGGTCGTTCCTTAGCAGGGGAAGCGAATGCTGGTGAGGACTGGTCACTGATGACAGTGCTGGGAGTGGCACATGGCAGGGAGCCGGGAGCCTGCAGCCAGGCAGCTCCCGCGTCCAGAAACCCAAACCAGCCGAACTCAGGATGGACTTGCACACCTTGCGGGCCAGCCAGGCTACGCAGGCGGCTCAGCGTGGCTTCAATGGCGTCGGAATTCATGGTCATACGGTCTAGTTATTATGGGCTGTAGGCAGCCTAGTGCACCCCCGTTGTAGGCTGGAGTGAGGGCTGGTAAAGGAGCAGGGGCGGGCCCTGTGAAGCGGTGACTCGGAGCTAGGTCTGGACTTGAAAATATGTCACTAGATATGGGCATAATGATTAGACCTGCGTGGGTGTTAGTGCTGCTCCTGGTTAGTGGAGCCTTACAGGTGCCGGACTGGGACGCAGAGGACATATTGACCTGTCTACACCTCTTCGACTACCATTCCTCTCGTCTGCTGGCTGCCAGACCTCTGTCGAATCCCCATTTCCGCCAACTTGCCTTCAACTACGTGGACATCTGCAAATCTCAACTGAGCCTTTCCGACTATACCAAAGTAGTCACCTACGTCGGCGGCGTACCTACTCCTCTCTTCCCTCAAGAGCAATATTTGTCCCTAAAACTGCATTAGCAATGCTAAATCTTGCATAGACACTGTAAGGGAGACTGGCTATCAGTCCTGTAGAAGGCCTCAAGTCTGATTTGTAGACTTGGGACTGTATCTTGGAACCGTTGGAAGTTTCATACTTGTGCTTAGGGAAAAAGCTGGCTTTGAGCGTTTGTTTGGGCATTTGAAATCAACTCACCAAGCACTATTCAAAATTCAGAGTTCCTCTTGTAAATACAGTAATTTGCACAATTGCGCATATATCCTTATTGAGAGCACTTCATCACTTTTCTCCTACGAATCCAGATTCCCCTAATCAAACGCCATATGAACAGTATCTAATAGATTGTATATGAAAGCTGCAGCCGGCCGAATTCGGCAATGTTTTCCATAGCTCAATTTCTACAGCGAATTCCCTTCTCCTTCGCTGCCAAGACAGCTTGGATTTAAACAACACTCTTTTCTTGTTTCCTAAAGTGCATTATGTGCGAGTGATTGATGATTTCCAACGTCGTCACTTTGCATTGATTCTAACATAAAGGACAGGGGTTTTAGTACAATATACGGAAATAGACAGGTAGATTTTGGGGAGTTGAAGTCAGCGAATTGCCTAACCTGTAAGTTTTTGCAATTGCTTAAAGGGAATTTAACCACACTGATAAGTGAGTCTACTAGCATAGGAATTCACTCGATCTCCCTGTGTCTACGGACTACATTAGTCCAAGCCATTGCTTTCTCAGACTAGATGCGGACTGAGGGTATTAGTAAATGGATCTGTATGAACAGTGGAGACAGCTAGAAAGCAAGGAACAGTGGAAGCTGTATAACAGCATTGGAGTGAAGATGTTTTGTGCCGGGTCTCTAATCCGCATTTTGGTTACTACGTACACTGGCGAACTAGCTTCAGTCTGGTACCAGCAATTGGCGGCTCTGTTCACGATGCTGGCGCCGCTGATTATCCACGCTCTGAACTACTACCAAACTCGGGGCCGCAACTACGTCATTTTCCTAATCTTCCAAATCTACCAGTTTATCAACCTCCTCTACGCAATGAACCGTCCTGGCCAGTTCGGGCCGATCATGCTGTTCAGCGCAGTGATGTGCATAACCGTGGAAGTGTCCTGGTTCTACAACCGCTGGGTAACTCTCCTCATCGTCAACAAGCACTTCTTCACCTGGCTGTTCGCGTGGAAAGTCTATTTGGGCGATGAGACAAGTTGGTGGTCCTTGATAGCCTTTCCCACTTCCGGCTACATCCTGTATATGAACATGATGCTATGGGGAAACCACTCCTTCTTTACAGCTATGAGTTATGAGCGCTTTCTCTCCCAGAAGTCCGCAGAGCACAGGGGAGAGTTTATTGAAGGGATCCTTAGATCTATCCGCACAGGCTTAGTCGTGCTTGACAACAAGCTGCAAGTTCGATTAGCCAACAATGCACTGCTGGAGCTATTCGCAATCAAGCAAAGTTCGGAGTTGCAGCTTCACCTGGCTGGTCTTGGGTACACGGATAGTACAAAGACGGTGTCGATGTTAGAAGACGCTGCGTTGCTTTTCAAAGAGCCTGCAGAAGCTGCTGCGGACCTGGGGGTTACTTTGGTGGAAGGGAAGTCTTTGGAGTGGAAAGCGACCAAGGTCAAACTGAGTTCTCAGGATTTACTCATATTGGTTTGCAGTGATGTGACGGACTATATAACCCTGCAGAAAGTCGCTAAGGACGAAAGCGCGGCCAAAACAGTGCTTTTGAGGACTGTTACTCACGAATTACGGACTCCCTTAAATGCGGTTATTAACGTCGCCACTGACTTGATCGACCGAAAAGACGGCTCAGCAGAGATAAAAAACAAACTCTCAATATTACGGACGAGTGGACAATTGATGCTGTTTGTCACGAACGATTTGCTGGACTTCTCTCAGCTGATGGCTGGAAAACTGCGGCTGCACTACGAGTCCTTTGAAATACGGAAACTTGTAGCTGAAATTACCTCACTACTGCGGTTTCAGGCGGAGAAGAAGGACTTGCATTTGGTCGTTTCAGTCTGCGGCAGGACTCCTCACACGGTATATTCAGACCCGAATCGCTTCGCACAGGTGGTGCTCAACCTATGCAGCAACGCACTAAAGTGAGAACTACACAGATTCACACAGCAAGGCGCTATCATGCTAAAAATCGAGTGGGTGCCGCCTAGCAATCTGCACATCAGTGTGCGCGATACTGGTGTGGGCATCAGGTCGGAAGACATTATCTCGCTTTTTCAGCCTTTTTCCAAACTGGCAGACTCAGTGGAGCTGAACAAGCAAGGGTGTGGACTTGGACTGAGCATTTCAAACCAACTCATCCAGGCTATGGGCGGGTCTACAATTCAGGTGCAAAGCACACCTAGTGAGGGGTCGTTGTTTTACTTCACTATACCTATAACAGAGCCTCCGACCTCAGGGACTCCGATGCTGCCTGCCAATCTGGTGCAGTGTGTATTGGTAGTGGATGATAATACTTTTAATACCGAAGTCATTAAGAACGTCCTAGCGAAGATGAAGGTCACCTGCGACACTGCTCACTCCGGCACTGAGGCAATTCAGCGGCTGTTGACAGGGAAGTATGATGCGGTGCTGATGGATTTGGAAATGCCGGGAATGAGTGGTTTCGAGTGCTTGAGAAGACTGAAGGAGCTGCGGGGAGAGGCGCTGCCGCCGGTGTTTGCTCACTCTGGAGACAATTCCAGTGAATTGCTGGATGCGTGCAAAGCTGCAGGGTTCCAAGACTTCATAGAGAAGCCAGCTCCGCGGTCCAAACTGCAGGCCCTGCTACTGCGTAGTCATCCCAAGGCTAGTAGCGGGACAGTTCCCTAATAATGGCAGCGAAGCAAGAGGGCGGCTCCTTCCTCAAGCGGCTCCAAAACAAGCTGAAGAGCCTGAAGACTAAGCTGGAAAAGATAGAGGCCAAGGAAAAGCGGCCATTCAGTGAGCTTAGTCCGGAGGAACAGAACATGCTTATCAGCAAGCCACAGGTTCTCAAGCTGATTCAGGAGTATGAGCATTTGGTGGCTGACTGTCCTGTCCGTGACTTCGTGCCAGTCGAGGCGCCCGAAGTGAGGGTGGAAACTCGGGTCGTGGACTCAGCTCCCGAGGTGCTGAGACTGTGGCTAGCGTTGCACTATGTGGCACAGGAAGGAGTCCAAGAGGCCTACTTGGCTCAGGGTCTTCCCCTGCAGGACTTTGAAGAAGTCTTGCAGGCCCGTAAATTGGCGCTAGGACAGCAAGAACAGCCAGTCAAAGACGTCCTTGTGCAGGCTCTGCAGCTCCTTACTCAGTACCGCCAGCCCAGTTCGCTTGAGGAAGGGCGCCGTAGGGATGCATTGAACAGAGTTAGTGCCTGGGCTCTTGCCCAGCACATCCCCGCTCCCCGCGAACTTACAGTGGCGACTCTGCGTGAAGTCCGGCAAATCGTCAAAGCTTCAGAACCTTTGGCTGAAGTAGCAATTGAACCTCATCTCTCTAAGCCTGCCGAAGTTCAGGTTCCTCAAGTCGCTCCAGAGGAAGCGCCGTCCAAAGTGGAGGAGACTAAGGAACAGCAGGGAAGCCGCTGGGCTGATGAGGATGAAGAGGAGGAACACCCAGCTGTGGAGGAGGCTAAGGAGCAGGCTGGCAACCCGGAGGAATCTGACTTTGTGGAGGTCAAGGCACGCCAAAAAAAGCGCAAAGAGCCTGCTTCAGTCCCTGAGGTTAGAGAGTTTCGTGGTGGCCGGCAACGCAGAGGCCGCAGAGGCGACTGGCGCCCCAGAGGCTGGCACGGCCAGCCACCCGCCCCTCAGTAGATAGGTAGAACCCAGTCTAGGAAGCTGCGGCCATAAATGGCTGCAGAGCAGGAGTACACCTACCTAGAAGTGGCCAAACACAAGAAAGAAGACAGCCTCTGGGTTGTCATCCACGGAGAAGTCTTCGACCTTTCCACCTTCAAAAAGCACCCTGGCGGCTTTGAAGTGTTGTTTGACAAGGGTGGGAAGGACGCCTCTGAGGCCTTTGATGATGTCAATCACTCGCATAAGTCGAGAGGCATGATGGCGACGTACCGCATTGGGAAGATCAAAGAAGGGGACAGGCAGGTGGAGGTGAAGGAAGAGAAGTCGGTGCCTTGGCTGCTCGTTGTGGTGCTTTTCGCCCTTCTCGCAGGGGCACTATTTATTCTACGCGGTTAGATTTCCCTATAATGAGTTGTCTCAGAGCTAAGCTGCTTCGCCTGCTTACAGCACGTGACCCCTACCAAAGTCTCCCTTTCCCCATTTCCCACACTGACCCCCAACAAGGCAAGAACAGTCCTCACATAGGTCTGCACCTGTACCTCTTTTCCCTCGGCTACTGGGGCCTTGTGTTCCTCGTACTGGCTCTGCTGAGTGCCGGGCCCATTGCAGTGAACTCTGCAGGCTGGGGCGCAGGGGAAAGCTTCACACTAGGGGCAGTGCTGCGCTTCCCTAAGCAAGTTGCCAGTCAAAGGGAACTTGCAAGTCTCCAAGAACGCTTGTACTACACTAGGCTGGCTTTGGTGGTCTTTGATGGAGTGCAAGTGGTACTGGCGCTGTTGGCTTTGGCTCTATTTGCCTATTTGTCAGCTCGAATCGTGAGGAAACTGAGGAAAGCCAACCCGGCTGAAAGCCACTTTTCGCTGCATGTTTTGGACCTGGAGGAAAGCAAGTATGAGAAATTCCATACCCATTTGAGCCAAAAAGCCTTTTCAATAGACAAAATTGGTCTTATTTCTTCCATCCTTCAGCCCAATTTCATCCTAAAAGGAGACCATTCTGACCCAATCGTCTCAAACAGCAGATTGCAGGAGTCCTCCTCCCCTTTGTCTATCCCTAGCACTCGAATTGCTGTCAATATCACCTTTTCGTATAAAGGAGATCGATCGAATTGCTATCGCTATTTAGCGTCTCAGCAGATTAAAGCGGAATTTCCAGGAATAATAGTGCAATCGGCTGTGGAAATGGAGGAAATACTTAATTTTTGCAGGAATTGGCAATTTTGGCCTAATTTGGTGCTGATTTTAACACTACTTGGAGCGTTTGGATTTGAAATAATTGCGATTTTCCTTGTTTTGCCTGATTCAGTTGGAAATTTTTTCAAAATTTCAGCATTTCTAGTCGTTTTTAACTGGTTTTTGCAGAAATTTGTACTGAAAATTGCAATTTGGAGCCATCCTTTCAGTCTGTCAATGCTCAAAACCAGCGTATTTACTCAAATTTCCCTACTAAGACTAGCAAGTATAGGCCTAGCTGTGTTGATTCAGGTGCTTTATATATCAGATATGGACTTAAACCGTCAAATTTACTCCGAATTGTCACTTTTCCTCTTCATTTTACTACTTTTCGTGCCACTTCCCAGCCTAATTCAGTCCATTTGGCTGAGAATTAAGCCTCCTTTGCACTCTTTCCTCCGTCAGAAGTATCCAAATCACCGAAATCAATTAAAAGAATGGGCCTTAAACCCTGATATTGACCTGCCAAGCAAATATTCCCTTGCAATTACCGCAATTTATGTGGGATTTGGGCCTGCAGGCGGAATGCCACTGCTGAATTCCGCCTGTGCAGTGATTTTCCTCAGTTTGTATGCCATAGAAAGGGCGAATGCAGGCCTGTACAGTCCTCCAATAGAGAAATCGCACAGTCTGCACCTGCGCTTTGCAGCGTTTACGGCTGGGGCAGTGTGCATGCACTGTATTGTGTCCTGGGGCATCTTTACTAACGAGGACATTTTCCCTGAGACTGTTTCTTCCTCCAATGCAGCCTTTGGAAAGCTGCAACTGACCCCTAACACCCGGAACTGGCAGGAAAAGGCGTCTGACTACCCTCAAATGATCTTCCTTTCCCTCACCTTGGCCTCTCTATTAGCAGGTGTTTATGTGTATAAAAGGCTGAAAACGGACTATGAGTTGGGAGTTTCGAAGCCTTTGTGGGTCCCTAGTATTGCCCCGACACCCACTCACTGCCTCAATCTGCAGACTTTTGGGGAAGACAGTGGGGCGCTTTCCATTCCCCAGCACTATCAATTGCCGCTCTAACGCTAAGCTTTTACCTAGCCTAGGCCAATTACGAAGGCCTTAGACTAGCTGATAACTCTGCAACACTCTGTCCCTGCCGAGCACTTTCCCTCACCAAGTTGGCCCCCACGACAGAAGCGAGCTGCATGTTGACTTCCCCGCCCTTCAGCTCAGTTTCCAGTTTCTGCCGCAGCAACTCACTAGTCGCCAGTCTATACACCAACCCCCTTATTTTCTCATTGCACTCGTGCACTTTCCGCTTGTATTCCCGCACTTTGGACTTGAGGTCATTGAGGTGTTGCTGGCTTTCTTCGCCTGTGGACTTGGCGCGCAGGGCTGCGACGTCCTTTTCACTATTGCGCAGAGTGTCCTCCAAACTACGAGTGCGGGACTGCAGCTCCAAATTGGCGTTCTCAAGTTCACGGACTTGTTGGTGCAGTAGCCTGAGCTGCTCCTCCTTACTTTTGAGCACGGCAGAGGTTTCCTTGGCGGTTTCGTTTTCTTGCTGCAGCTTGCTAGTACTGGCCTTCAGCAGCGACTTTTCCTCTTGTTCGTTGCGCAGCTGTTGCTGCAGACGCTCGATTTCGGCCCTGCTGCTGCGGTCTGAACCCAATTTTCCGCTTTCTCCTATACGCTTTTCAGCGATTTCGAGTTCTTTCTGCAGCCTTTCCTTCTCCTGCTTCTCCCTCTCAAACTTGCTTTCCTCTGCTTCCCCCAGTCTCTTCAACCTCAACTCCCACTCCGTAGTCTTCCTCTGCAGTTCCTCCCTAGTCCTGCCCACTTCACTGCGATACTCCACCACCTGGTCCTCAAACACCTTGGCAGTCACCCTCAACTCGTCCCTTTCCTTCGCCAGTGACCCCACCGCCTGCGACTTCAGGTCGTATTGCAGCTTGGCCTGGGCGAGTTGGTCGCTGAGGTCTTTGAGTTGGACTTGGAGGCTGTCGCGGGCGGTGCTGGCAGCGTGCTTTTGGTCTCGTTCTTCTTCGAGTTCGCGGCCTGCGGTGACTTGGAGGGAGCTTTTTTCGCTCTTGAGACGTTCTCGCGCTTTGACGAGTTCTTCGAGTTCGGTGGATTGCTGGGCTACTCGGCGCCGCAGTTCGTCGCGCTCCTTCCTGGCCTGGCGCAAAGGTTCAGGGTCACTCAACTCCTCAATTTGTCCATGCAACGCCTGCAGTTCCTGCGCAAAGCCCGCCCTCTCCGTCAAGTACCTCTGTTCCAAGTCATGATATTCCTTCTCACTCTGCACTCTGAGATTCACACTTTCCTGCTGCAGCAGCGACAGCTGATTAGCCAGGGCATGCGACCTCGCCTCATACCCACTCGCTTCATTCTGCATTCTTTCCAAGGCCAGTCGATGCGGGCCCTCAATTTCCGCAATCAGCTTGAGTCTCATCATATCTGTGTCCAGCGGAGCGACTACACGAGCCATAGCCTCTTCCAGTTCCTTCTTCTTCTGCTCCAGTCCTGTTTTCAGCCTGTTGATTTGGCTGTCATAGAGCTGCGTGGCTTCTCTGTACCGGCCGTTCAGGTCCGCATTAGCCTTCGTCAGTTCCAAGTTCTCCTGCTTGAGCCGGTCGTAGTGGGTTTTGAAGTCTTCATGCATGGTCTTCAGCCGCTCGTTATCAGTGCGAAAGCGCTCCAGTAGTTCCTTCGTAGCGGTCAGTGCCTTGCGCACTTCCAAGTTTTCGTCCAGAAGCTTCTGGTAGGGCTCCTCCATTTAAACTATAAGCGGCGCCTGGCCTGCGTACGAAGGGAAATGTCGCTGCGGTGCTGCTTGGCGGCTTCGCGCACATCTGACTCAGTGATCAGGTCGGAGCTCTTTTCCAAGGCGTACAGAGGCACGAGGAGGTCTGGGTCGCAGCCGTGGACCTTTTTGAGGCGGACTTGAGCCTGGCGCCAGCGCTGCAAGGACAGGGTTTCGGCCTTGCGCTGGCGGTTGATGGTCTCTTCCAAGTGTTTGTTGTGGGGAGTGTGAGTGCAAGCGAGGACTAGTCTTTCGAAGAGGTCTGTGCGGGTCAGTCGCAAACGGGCTGCAGTGGTGGGAGTGCAGGCTCTTGAGAAAGTGTCTCTGGAGGGAATCAGTCGCTCTCTGGACTCCAGCAGGCGGATGTGATGGTCGAAGCGGAAGTTAGGGCGAGTGGCCCTGCTATGTGGTCTTGTAGGGCTAAAGAACGGTTTGTCCACTGTGCGAAGACCCATACGACTAGTCGTCCTGGCAGCCGGCCGCTTGGGTGACGGACTATCCTCATACCTTAAAATCAACTCCACCGCATTGCAGACTTCAGTCTGGCGCAGGTCCATATGAGTATATATTACCTAGGTAGCGCAAGAGATCGACACGTCCAGACGGTTGTGCGGCCCCTGGGTAAGGGAGTGGGACAGAGCGTAGCTTTCATCCCCTTGTATGTGCAACTCGCAGTACTTCCCCTTTTCCCCGTCCACTAAAGGGTTCACCCATCTCACACTGAAGCTGATGTTCTTCCTTGTGTTTCCGTATACGACCGAAGCAGTGGTTCCGGTCCACATTCGTACATTGTTAGACGCGAAATAGACAGTTTCCCCAGGACGGATCTCTCTCGGTGGGAGCACCTTCCAGTCCCCATACTCAGTGTTGAACTGCTCCAGGTGGAAAGAGGTGTGCGTCGTTCTGTTCCTTAGAATCACTACTGTGGACCTGCTGTGCTCCTTTAGACTTTGGGAAAGCTCGAAGCTGCTTAGGGGGTACAGGATTTCGGAGGGGTCGTGGTCTTCACTGTCACTGTGGGACTTCATGTATTATATAGAGCGGACTTTGCCACTTCTAGGCCTTGGAAGTAGGCATATAGCTGCCTGCCTATCACTAGCCTCAGTAGCTCTGCAATAATGAGTGACATGTACAGTCGACTTCGCAGGAAGCTGGTACGCGCTCACTTCGCCTACAAATCAGTACTCACAGGGGCCAACCCTGTGATCGGCTCTTCCAACCACCCCTACCGCCGACTGAAAAACTGGCTCCTCTGGCTTTCCGCAGGCCTCCCTGTCCTATGTCACAGTTCTCTCATCAAAACCGCTGTCCGTCTCACCCACAGCAACCGAAGAATAGTAGTACTTCCTGTACCTTTCACCTAGACTCTGGCAGTCCTGTATACAGCTGCTGTGCCTGCAGCTGTGTTGTGCACGTATGTCTGCCTGCAGACGTGGAGCACACTGAGGAGCATGTACTTCGCTAGCTACTTGGCTACGCTGGCTTTCTGCATTGACGACCCTAATCACCGGATCTACAAGACTTCGAAGTTAATGCGGAATACCATTTAACTCCGTAGTGCTTGGGAAGGGGTCTCTGTGGCTGCTCATTTCACTTACTTTGTACTGTAGACTTTCTTGAGATTGGAGGATTTCTTGAAGTTGCTTCCAGAGCTGACGCTTGATTTGGACTTTGGCTGAGACCTGGACAGCCAGGCTTTCGCCCACTGCCAAACTGCCCACTTTTCCTCGCTGCAGGAAGCCTCTGAGTATGCGAATAACCGCAGTTTTGACTCTACTCCACGGCTGTCGATTGAGGAAAGTGGGTATGAAATCGTCTTTTTTCAAGTCATGTAGACTGATATTGAACTTCCCCAGTCGAGGGATAAACCTCGTTAAATCGCTAATTGCCTGTTGCGGCAGTAGCAAACAAGTGGCAGTCTCAGTCGCTACGAGGTCCAAAACTTGCACATTCGTAGCCTTCGCAGCTGTATAGACTCCGTACACACTCCCTGCGCCTAGGGACTGCAGGATGCAGGGCTGCTTTGCGCAGTGCGACCTTACCACGTGAGTCTGCACTGAGAGTTGGCCAGAAAAGACTAGCACTACCCAGGGGAGCGTTTGTCCCCTTTGGATGATTGGTGTGCCTTGTGCGAAAATCATTGGCTTGGATATAAGTGCAACTTCCAGCAGTTCAATCAGTGTGAGGTCGCTAAGGTACGGCAACAGTTGCAAGTTCAGCTGCCACTTCGCCAGCCAAAAGGCGTTTTCCTTCTGCATTTCCGTCTTTAAGTGCACACTGAGCCTCGGAGCCATCTCACTAAGCGCCGCCACACTAGCACTGGACAGGGAAAACAGCAGGGAACTACGTGCTGCTGTGGCTGTATAGCAGTGCTTGTGGGAGTAACTCACTACAGCAGTGGTGCCGAACATAGACCCCACTAGTATGGGCCGCAACTGCAGGTTGAGTGTCTCTACAGAGGCTTTGATTGCTCCGCGGTATAGGAAATACAGGGAGTCGCCCTGCTGGAACTCTCGAAATATGACTTCTTCGGGCACACAGACGGAGGGCTTCAGCAATCTGAGGAACTTTTCCTGCACTCGAGGGTGAAACAAGTCTCTCAGGGCTGCTAAACTAGGCACTGAAACCAACAGCGACGCCAACACGTCCTTAAACAGTGACTCCGATAGAGACTGCACCAGTAGGAAGCTTTCCAGCTGGAAGGAAGTGACTTGCAGTTCAATAGCACTCAGCAACTTGCGGTGCAAAGCAGCAGGCAGGCCGAGTTCCAGCGAAGCCGCTTCCACCGCTTCCAACTTCCTCCGAAACCGACCGGAAGCTGCATCCGACTGCTGCACTAGTAAGGAAACCTTGCTAAACACCATAGTGAAGGCCACTACACCCATCAGTTCCAGGAAGGTGATGAGGAAGGTGTCCTGGTCACGCACAGGGAAGAGTTCTCCGCCCTGCACAAGGATGATAGTGGCGTAGTACAGGAACAGGAAGTAGCGGTTGAGTGCGCTTTGGGCGTAGATGTCAGTGCCGTTGAGGACGTCACTACTGGGAATCCAGGTCTGGTCTGGAGAGACGATCGCGTACCAAAGACAGGCACACCAGTGTGTCAGTAGAGCCAGTCCCAGTCCCATTTTGCACACTTGCACGAACTTCGACTCCACACCCAAAGTCCTCCTCGGCAGTAGCCGAGCCAAGCGCACTAGAGAGAGCAGCAGCAGCGCAATGGCAGCGTTTCCCCTGCAAGCCAGTGCTAGAGCCACCCAGGGCACAGCCGCTATCACATCCACCCAAAAGGTCCTGCGTAAGTACCGATGCGCGATTGTTCTTCGGCTTTTGATTTCCTCCCCACTCTCCGCTAAGAAACTTGTATTGAAGTTGGCTGCAATTTCCGCTAGAAACACCACGTCTATCACTAGGCCGACGTAGAGAACCACATCCCCTTCGTGTCTAGCGGCACTCACCTCTGCGAAGGTAATCGCGAAGGGCGCTATGAAGGCCATTAGGACGGCGCAGGCACTCAGTAGATGCTGCCACAGGAAATAGACACGGCAATTGCAGGACAGGACCCAGCGCGCCTCAGTCTGCAGGACTTGAAAGCGCTGCACATTGTGCTCGGTCACATTGCTGCGCTTGGAACTCAGGGACAGTCTGCGTCTACTGTTCATTCTTTAAGTTTAGCCTTATTCTAGTCAAAACCCGGGCAGTTTTCCTAAGGAAGGCCTTGCTTTGACTGGGGTAGGACTGTAGGCTGGGCGGGTTCTGTGTAGGGAAGTAGGGCAGTGGTTTGCTTTTCTTCGGGACTGAAGTTGAGCATTTAGCCGGAAATCATAGGAAACAGCATGAATTGGGAGGGAAAAGTAGGCTAGACTTTATTTCTCTCAATTGTCGGCTCAAGGCTGTTTGGACATAGGCACATTTATAGGGAAAAGCGGTACTAGTTTCGAAATAGGACCTGAATTCAGGAAATTGCCGGTCGAATCCCGGTAAATAGCTGAAACACATAATTTGCATTGGGAAGTTTCCAATTGTACTCCTGCTTATCGATAAGTCCTTAGAGCTAAGCTTTTAGGGAAAGTAAATAGCAGTTAAGATATGAGAGTTACATGCAGAAATCGCCTTTTCATGCCTTCTAGTATTTGAATATGGAGAAGAAATCTACTTTTTCTGGGACTACGCTCAAAAATAGCCTTTTGAACCCAGTTTTCTCACATTTTAGCCTAATTTCAAAGCCTTCCTCATCCGCTTCGACTTGGGCGGGTCTTTCTTCTTTTCCTGCTTATAGCAGTCTAGTGTGCAGAACACGCTGGCAGCTGCAGAGTTCAGCAAAGGCTGAGTAAAGGCAAGACTGCGCCCCTCAGTCCAAGTCAGTTTCTGCGTGAGAAACGCCTGTAATTGCGGGATTTGCGGGGGAAACCAGTGGAATTGGGCCGAAGATTGGTCGACAATTGGAGAGAAATACGCCTTTTCGACCTCAGCATCAGGCATATTCTCCACTTCTTTAACTCTCCTCAAAGCCTTACTTCTGCGCATTACCAGGTCCCTCTGCTCATCTGTGCCAGTCTCCGGCCTCTCCACTACAGTCCTAAGCTGCACCAAGTCCGGAAACACCTGCAGCAGCTCCGTCGCCAGCACAGGACCAACGCCAGGGACTCCGGGGTGGTAGTCACAGCCCAGAAGTTGTGCAAACGCCACTAGTTTCAGCCTAGTAAAGCCCAGGTCTTGCAGGATAGTACCAGCATTGTAGCTCTCTACTTCCAGACTGCGGGACACCAGTCCTCGGTAGACCTGCTTGGCACCGAAGAGGAAAGCGTCTGAGTCTTCGGTGATGACTCCGTCGACTTTCCCTTGCTGTTCTAGTGCTGCGCACTGGGCTTCGGCTTCCATGGGACTTTCGATCCAGGGGATACCCAGAATTCGCAGTAGTTCTTGGATTTCGCACTTTATTTCCTCTTTTGAGAGGTCGTCGGGGAGAGGGTGCAGCCGAATTTGAGTTTCGAGGCTGTGAATGTGCTCGGAAAGGGAAGGAATAGGGGTAGGAGTGGGAACAGGATGAGAAACTGGGTCCAACGGCAATGAAACAGCAGCCACTAGAGGCGATAATGGAGCCAATTGCTTCCGTAAAGGGATCGAACCAGTTACCTGAAAGGTGGTTTTGACTATAACCTCCTCAAACTCACAGGCTTGAGTCCCCACTCTGTTGTCTTTCCTCACTGAAGTCGCATCATGGGTAGGGAAATCTGTGGGAGGTGGGACTGGACTCAGTTCACTGTCAGAAGCAGAGTCGGAAGAGGAGCTGCTCTCTGCACTGACTTGCATTTGCTCAGTTGGTAGGACTGCTGGGGCAGATAGCACTGGCTCTATATGTGTATTTCCACTGTTCGTTTCCAGTATTCCCAGTCGAATTAGCGCCGCTAGTCGCCGAGGCGATAAAGGCGGGTCTTTACTCGCAGACTCCAGCTTCTTGGGAGCAGGGCCTGGGGCCTCGGTAGGAGGTCTGGACTGGGTGCTGCAGTATTTGCGCAGTTGAAACTGTGAAAAGGAGTGGAAGTGTGCACTAGCAGCCTCCAACTCCACTCTCTCCTCTTCCCTCTCAGACTGGTCTTCCTCACTGCTGCTCGATACCGACACCTGTGGACTCGCTTCTTTCTCCTCCACTGCCCCACTGCCTCCCTCCTGTGTGAGTAACTTGGCTGCCAACAGCTCCAGCAACATCTCTCTATACTGCTCCTCCCTTCTCTTCTTAGACAGTGAGCGTAGTCCGCAGACATGCGACTTGAGCTGAGGCGTGGCTCCGTCAAAGACTACCAGGGGCAGGATACCGAAGGCAAGCAGCTTGCCGAGACGGAGGTAGAGGCCGGAGAGGTAGGCGCGGGTCTTGCCTCTGCGGTGGCGGGAACTGAGGAGCTGCAGGATCCAGATGCTCGCGTCTATGGCGAGTTTCTGTCCGGATAGAGAAGGGAGTTGGACGATTCGACAGGCGGGGGAGAGGATGGTCCACAGACCCTTCACTCCCATTATGGTTTGTAGCTAATAGCAGGTACTTTGGAGTTTGTTTCAAAGCGAGGAGTTTGTTGCGTAGCAATACTCCATAGTGTCCCAATTGTCCAAGCATAACCCACGCTATTCAAAATGTAGTCCAAATACTTCACTTAGCAATTTTCATCTAATAGTATCAATCACACCAACTTATTTCAGTGACTCCTTCCACTCCTTCTCTTTGCTGGTAAGATGGTTAAGCATTGCGTCAAGCACAGTACATTAGGAACTCTGAAATCTCACAGAGCAAGGAGAGCTGTGTCAGCATGAACTTTGCTCTAATGCATACACCTGCTTACAGACTCACCCTATTACTCTCCACTAAGAATTCGGGTCTTCAACTATACAGGCGACTTGTTTGAGATTAACTGCAGCAAATGGAAACTTCGCCATCACAGAACCCAGCAGTCAGCTAGACTGCTTGCTTTCCCTTATTTCTTCCCTTCAAATCCTAAAAGACGGTTAAAGCGACTCACTACTTGACAAATCGGTCGAAAACTGCTTCAAAGTGACTAACCGTCTCTTCATCTACGTTCACAAAGCGCAGCAACTCCAGCTTCGTCTGATTTCCTGCCTTTATCCACTCTACTGCCGTTCCCATCAGGCTTTCCGCACACTTCCGCTTGGGATACCCAAATATCCCACTAGATATCGCAGGCATCGACACACTCACCGCCTGCAAAGCCTCAGCCTGCTCCAAAGCACTGCACACCGCCCTTTCCAACAGCACAGTAGGCAACGACCCACTGCCACTGTACCTAGGCCCTACAGTGTGAATCACATACTTGCACTGCAGCTTCCCTGCACAGGTGTAAGCGCTTCGGCCTTCTGGGACTGGACCGTGGACTTGGGTCCAGTTCGAGCATTCTAGCTGGATAGTGGAGCCTCCCTTGCGGAGAATTGCTCCTGCGACCCCTCCGCCCAGGACTAATTCGCTATTAGCGGGGTTTACTGTGTGGGGAGTACCGATGGCGTGGGTGGTTTCGAGGGTCAGGTCGCCGTGCACTACTTGAAGGACGGTGTTGCGGATTTGGCCGGTTTTGCGGACGGAGGTGGACAGAGAGCGGAGCAGCTTGCAGGCAAGCAGCATTTCTATGAAGGAAATAGGCTGCTTTGATGGCTTTTCCCGCAGTAATGATGTGCTTTACTTGGTCTTTCGATACTTGCTCCTTCGTTCTGAGTCCTATGCTCCAATGTCGATTTCTGGGAAATGGCGATTGCTGCAATAGTGGCTAATTGGATCTTTCAGTACTGCGGATATTCCTAACATTTCTAACTAACTGCCTTATTGAAGCTCCAGCATAAGAAGTCTGTTCAGCAACTGCTAGTTAAGTCCTAGAAAGGATGTTTTAACTCTGCTACAGACTGCATCCTTTCCACATGTCTTATTCCGGAATTACCCTCAAATGTAGCGTTTCTCGACTATAGATTCTATAACCGAGTAGATGTAAGTCCTGTAATGCCAAATATCATTACTAAATTCCCAGTTTCTGTCTGTCTTCCCAGCAAAAAGCGACAGCAGCAGGATTCGAACCTGCGCGGGTAAACCCAACAGATTTCGAGTCTGTCGCCTTAACCACTCGGCCATGCTGTCTCCCTGCCCTGCCACTCTCCTGCCTCCTATAGCCTAGGAGCAAGACATTTGGAGTGTAGACGGTTGTTGCTGGGGAGTAGGGACTTATTGACAGGGTATCTTAGCACTTGGGTACACAGCTGTGCAGTATAGATATCATGCTGCTATGAGATCTACTCTGTATTTAGGACAAAATTGGGGTCGTACTTGAACTTGGTTGCAAACTTGAGGAACCACTTATCCAGCACATCCATAGGCACCATGAGGAACTCCCCATACTGTCCCGAGTTCTGGTTGAACGACTCCATGAAGCGGAACAGGTTCAAAGCCACCTTCTTCGCATAGGTCTGTCGAATGTCACTGCGCTTCCGCTCCTCCACCAGCGGCGCTATAGTGGCTATGGCTTCCAGCGAAACCAGCACTCGGACCGAGGCACATGAGGACTTGTCAGGGTTCAGTGCCCAGCCTGTGTTGAAGATGTCGCTGGGAAACTCGGTGGCCACAGCGCCAAGGAACTCGAAGCTGGTGAAGGAGGGGGAGAAGGAACAGGACAGGGCGGCGGCGCATTCTGCAGGCAGAGGGCCGGTTATGAAGAAGGTCAGGTTGCTGATGCTGGCGGGGTTCTGCAGCTCCACGCTCCACTGAGTGGTTCCGACTTGAGTGAACTCGGTGATAACTGGATGGCCGGGGACCACTAATCCGAACATCTTTACTATTTCTAGAAACATCCCTCGCACTGACTCTTCCGCGTCCTAATACTCTCCACTACTGCTACCTTCAGGTCGCTTCTTCAAGGTAGTGAAGTCCTCGATATCTACATTTGCAACTCCTCAGCGATTTCCCGAAATGCCGGTATGTTAGGGGAAATGAGCCTCTCGATATCAATGTTCTGAAAGCTTTAGTACTGAGAGACGCCCTGAAGCCTGTGTGTGTTCATATCCTTTCGAGGGCTGAAATTGCAGCGATACCCAGGTCTCACTAGATGACATCTTCTCACATATATCCACAGAGAAGCCTTAGCTCTGTCGTAGTCGGAAAGGACGGAGGGAGAGGTCTTTCGCAGCCTTGAAAACCTTTCAATGCTGTGCCGACTCTATATTCGCAGGCTCAGTGTGCTCCACAACCTATTCGGTGTACTGGCGCCCTCCTCAGCAGGACTGGTAGTTGGCTCCATCCTCCAGCCCGTCCCCTCCCCAACCACAGAGCTATCGAGCGACAGGAAGAGCCTGCGAAGCTACAGGTCTTCACGCTGCCTAATGGTGTGCGGGTTCTTAGTGAAAGCGCCCACTTTCCGTCTGCTATTTCACTGAGAGTCTCTATTGGAACGGGCACCAGGGATGAGGATGTGGACCATTCGGGGATTTGCCATGCGCTGAAGAATACTGTCCTAAAGACCAATACTAGGACTAATGAGCAGCTGAACTACTGTATGCTCCAAATGGGCGGAGTTTTCCATGCAATACGACTAGAGTCTTTTCAGTACGCAGGGTCTTTCCTCGCACACGACACATACGACTTCATGCAAATGATGGTGACATGGTGCTGGACGACAAAGCTGTAATTGGCGAAGAACGGCGCAGTGGCGTGCAGACGAGTACTTCAAATTGAGAGCTTTGACAGCCTCTCACGTCATTAACATTGAGGACCAGTGGCTCACTGCTGCCTATGGACTGAAGGACTTGAACATGCCGCTGGCTGCCATAGGAAGTTCCAGCAAATCGGCTACTCACATATTAACCACTTCCGAGAGATTTCGCCACTCCAGGCCGGATGGTGGTAATGGGACTCGGAGTGAACAACCACAAGGAGTTCGTAACAGCCGTGAGTCCCTACTTCCCCTGTCCAAACACACCTCCGTCCCAAGGCACAGTACATCGGGGGAGAGCTTCGCTCTATGTCTGACGAACCGCAGACTACAATTCACTTGTCTTTCCTAGGGCCGAGGGGAGCAGTCTGCAGCAGCAAACGGCGTTGAAGGTGCTGAAGAGACTGATTGGGAAGTCTGCGCCTGGGACTCATAGGGCGTACACTCACTTCGTCCAGAAGTACCCATTTGTTGGCAGCCTAAACTACTCCTACACCTCTTTCTCCGACTCCACCAACTTTGGTCTGAACATCTCCGGCCCCAGCGCCAAACCAGCCAACTAGCAGACGCCCTGACCACTGAACTGCAAGGCCTCACCCAAGTTTCCGACCAAGAGGTGGAGACAGCTAAGAAGGCCGGACAGACCTCGGTTTGCCTGCAGACAGACTGCAAATGTATGGAAAGACAGTTAGAGGATCGGCACAGCCGAGAAGAGGGGAAATGGAGGTTGACAGAGGAGGTGGTGAGGACGGTAGCTGTCATTTTGTTGAAGTCTGCACCTACTCTCATTGTGCAGGGTGGAAACACGCCCGCAGAGCCGAGCGCTGACAAGTTCCAAGCTAGACTTAAGTCGCTTTAACAGTCAGAAAACCACTAAAATCGCTCTGTTGTGCCTCCAAATCAGCCGAAACCTGTGAATTTGCACTAATTCTGAATTTTATAGCCAAAATTGGCATTTTCTAGGGATTGAAGCCTATTAGTCCATAGCAAAGGGCGTGGTTGGCAGACTTGTGAGCGTCTTTACTTGCTTTATAAGCATCAAATACTGCTCTCTGCACAGGTCCTTCTCTCGCCTTGCCTTTCGTAGCTCGCTATAGGCCACTTCAAGCTTCTTTCGCAGCAAATTGCGCTTAAACTCCAAGCACTCCGACACCAAAGCCCTTATTTCCTCCTCCAGCAGCGCAATAGACGTGACAAAGAGCTTGACTTTCCTCGTCCAGTCCCTCGCCCTGTCCCTGCAGCCTGCCAAGTCTCGCTGCAGGCCCCAGACGTCCACTGCACTGCCCACTACTTCCCTGCTTGCGCACTTCACTGTGGTGGTCCGAGTCTCTGCCCTGGCTCCCTTCAGTTTCTCCTCTTCTTCCTTTAGCACCTGTTCATTCCTGTGCAGTGCAGGACTCATTTGCTGCGACAAGGCCTTCATCTCCAGCACCGAAGGCCTCAAGCGTCCCCCCCGCGGCCTGCTCCCATCAGGCAGAGGACTGCCTTCATGTGAGTCTTCCAAGTCGCAATGCGACTGAGAAAGGTCGAAGCGTCTTTTGGACCTGGTCATGTTGCTGAGGAGAGACAGGGAAAGAGTGCGAATGGAGCTGAAGCTGTGCGTTGGGGAGTAGCGGGCGACTCGAATAGAGGTGGATTTGAGGATGTTGATTTGGGACTTGAGAGTGCGGGTGGCTTGCAGGTCGGGGTGAGTGGGCTGGAGAGTGTACAGCTTCTTGGTGATGCCTTGCACGCGTCTGTGCTGGAAGAGCAGGGCCAGTCGCTTGGAGTTCCGCTTCGGCAGGGGAGGGATGTCGTCTCGGTTCATATTTAGGAAGTGCCTATCTTAGTACTAGTCTAAGCGAAGAGCCATATCCAGGCCACAGCAATCCACCCAGCTGCATCGTCCCAGTTGTAGTAAATGGTCTGCTGGACTGGTCCCGAAGTAGTCCTTCCACCCACCACTTCGACTCTTTTCAAGTCCCTGTCCTCCATCATCTGTGGCGACCCTGACAAGTCATTGACCCCCGACAGCCACACGTGATACAGCACATATTTCTCCACGTTGCTGAACTTGAGTGTAGCGGTCATTTGGGCTAAGCAGGGAGTGGACTGGTACAGGCCTGCTGGGACTCGCTGGTTGTAGGCGTTGACGCCGTTGATGATCTGCCAGGAAGTAGGCTGGGGAGAGTCCGCGGGTACCATCAGTCCATACACTCTGCCGTTGGTACTGGGAATGGACTCTATTGTGAGCGTAGTATTGGACACATGCAAGACTCTGGGCGTGTAAATGAACTGCGGCAGCGAAGACGTATACAGCGCCGCAGTGGACGTAATGGGCGCACTCATATCCAACGCAGGCAGGAAAGTGCGCATCAAGGCCTTATTGCTATCCAGCGACGTTATCATGTCCATCGGACTGGCAGTCTCCATATCCACCGGCGCAGTCACCACAAACTCATACTCACTCTGACTCAGCAAGTGCCGGTTCCTCAGCAAGACATTATCGTCCTCCAGTAGCATGGTGATGTACATCTTTAGGATTGCGAGGGTCTGAGCGATGCCTTCGCGGGCTTCTTCGGCGGAGATAACGCGGGTGAAGACGATTTTGCCTTTGGCGGGCTGGGGCCGGGGCTGGGTCGTGACTAGGCGGGAGGTGACCTCGGGGTTGAGCTGTTTGTCGTAGCCCATGTAGGTGAAGAAGAAGGAGTAGGAGGAGTTGGCGAGGAGGTTGGAGAGTTGGATGGAGGCTTCGTAGTAGGCGATGGAAATCACTGTGTCGTTTACGTTAGATTTGGGCGTCATGCCAGTGGGAATGACTCCAAAGGTCTGATTTAGGTCGGCCTTGACCCTTTGCTGGGTCTGCAGTCCCTTGGGAGTAGGTGCGGGCGTGCCTTTCAGGGCGTACATATAGAAAACAGTGGCTTTTTGGCTCAATCTGATCGCAATAGTGGCTGAAATCCGTCCCACAAACGTGATTTCGTCACTTATAAGCACCGGAGACTCCAAAGGCGCAGCCACCACTCCGAAACTGGCAGTTTTACTACTAAGTCGATAAGGCGCAGCCCCACTCCCTCTCAATACAAAGCCCAACTTGCCTGCCACCGCCCCTACATTGAGCGTGAGCACGAAGGATTTGACCTGTTCTCCAGGAGCAAACTTGACTATATTGGGTGAAAGGGAGACTTGGCTGGGCTGCTGCGGCTGAGTGGTGAATATCTCCACGATCACTTGTCCCACACAAGGCTGACTCAAGGTGATGTGAATAGGCGTGGAGTCCGCTCCTATCGGCAAATCCGGCAGTGCGTCAATGAGGATGTTCTGAATGGCTTCTGCGCGAGTGATGACCAGGGTGAGGTCGGGGATAGGACGGTAGCGCTGCAGGGATGCGGGTTCGTACTTGGTGAAGCGCACAGTGTAAGTGCCGGTGGTGGCGTTGGTGCCCACTCCGATTTGGAAGGAAGCCACTGAGGTCTTGTAGTCCACCTGCACTTGGGGCGGGGAGAAGGACAGGGCTGAGTTGGAGGAGGAAGGGACGATTTTGACCGGATCCAGCGACCCAATGGTCATATTGAGGAACAGCGCATTGGTCCAAGTGCCCACATTGACCACCAAATTCGTGTCATTGAGCCACACCGGCTGATACAGTCCTTCCGAGAAAGTGACCCTGGCAGCCGAGTCCAGGTTCCCATACGAGCTGGTTTTGACCAGTTTCGTGCTCAAGTCCAAGTACTGCACCAGGAAGTCGCCACTCATCCCTGGGGTCTTGGGGTTGGGAACCGCCTGGAAAGCCACCGTTAGAATCTGGTTCTGCAGTGTGTCTCTGTAATTGGTGGCTTGGGGGAAGGGCAGAGGGATGTAGGTGCGTCGGTAGAAGGTTTCCACCTGCTGGATGCAGGTGTTCCCCACTGTCCCTCCGTAACTCACAGAGCAGGCGTAGTTCCCTGCCAGCAAGTTGGAGTACTGCGAGGGCCAGTAGAGGTACAGGGCGCCGTTAGGCACGAAGATCGACAGACCCAAGTTAATAGTGAAGGTGTAAGTCGTGAAACTGCCGGTGTAGGGGTCGTTCACTGTTATATTCTGTATACCCAGCTGACCCGGCGTCTTATCTATCGCAAAAGAGCCTTTGGAGGCTAAATTCGGACTAATCGCCAACACCTTCTTCGTCGTGATGTCAATCAGGCTAATCACCATCGGGTCCGTCAGTCCATCCGAAGGGTTCGTGACTCCAAACACAAGGAAAGTAAGTGACTGGCTCAATAGAACATCGTCAACAAAGCCTTGGAACTGCACTTCCCGCTCTCCCGTGACCAAGCACTGTCTGAACTTGACGTTGGAGGTGCAGTACAGGGCGTCCCCGCTGTTGATGAGGGTGGAACTGTAGGGCTTGGGGAACTTCAGACTGATGGCGTAGTTGGAGCCGTTGGGGATGGCGAAGGGGGCGGAGAGGGTGCAGTTGAAGGTTATTTTTTCGGCGGCGTTGAGAGGCATTATGGAGATGTCAAAGACTGAGAGCTGGGCGGGAGGAGTGGCAATGATCAAATAAGCACTTGCAGCTGTGGAGTCAGAAGCCGCCAATAGAGTTCCGTCATATACTGCGGAAAGACTAATAGGGCCGTAGCCTTTGGAGGTGCTGGCGGCTACAGGGTTGACAATGCCGCGAATAGTCAGTGAGAAAGTCGGGGAATTGGATGTGGAGTCGCTGGTCTTGATCACGATGCTGTTGTTGTTTCCCACTGCACAGGACTGATAAGCCTCGTAACCCACTAGATTTGTGCAGGAAACGCCCTTCGGCATAGTGAATTCAGCCGGCAATAAGAGCGTAATATAAGTACCCCGGTAGAAAATGGCCTCTGTAGTGGCAGTTAGCACATAGGAAGTGGCGATTTGAGCGGAAACGGACTCAGGAGCGAGTGTGAATTTGTATGATTTGACTGGGTCCGCTTCGTCGATGTTGAGGTTTCCATGGGAACTTTTGATGATGGTTTTGCTGTTGCTGTTCTGGACGAAGATAGTGAAGCCGGAAGCGCCTGTGGCTGTAGTTGGGTTTTTCACTCCATCCACGACTACTTTAATAGAAGTATTCACCGGCAGCGCAGCAAATCCAGTAATGAGCACTCCATAGCTATAAATCGAACACACCGAGGAAGCCAGTGTCGAGGTGCAGGACCCAATCGGGTCTCTAGCGCTCAGTTGAGGGTAGATAGAGGGGAAGTTCACATACAGTGACGAATTCGCAGGAACCCTGGCTAAATTGCTGAAAGTAAATGTATACTTCAAGTTCACAGCGTTGGCTTTGAGACTGGAGGGTAGTACTGAGAAGTTAGTGGCCGCAGCTGGGACTAGGCCTAATTCTGTCCAGAAGCCACTCGTAGTTCCCACTTGGTTGACCTTGTAAGTACTGGTAGTGATAGCGGAGTACCAAATAGTGCATGCAGTGCCTGTGCAGCTGTCTATGTATGGAGGATTTAAGAGGTTGGAAAGGACTAGTTTGCCTGTAGTAGCAAGAGGAATGGAAGCTCCAGTAGGGACTGTGGCGGTCAAAATCCCTGCAGATGAATAAGCCCGTACTGTCAATTGCACACTTACTCCTGTGTCAATGTACTGAGCAGTCACACTTCCCAGAGAGTTTTGATACCAAGTAGCTGGGAAACTTACGTAGAACAGGTTTCCGGCGGCCATCAATGGAACGTCTAATGGCATAGTGAGTGTTGTGAGTCCATCTACATATACATTTGACAATGTGCCGGTTTTAACCACATATAAAGTCGATACTACGTTGCCAGTAGGAACTGAATTAGAGACTTTAGGTAGATGAGTAGTGGGGGCAGACCGGGCATACAGCTGTGTGATTTGCCCATCATAGGAGGTGGAAAGCACTGAGAGATAAACTTTCCGGTTGAAATATTTAGTTGCGCCGTCTGCGAACCAGGGATTTTTGATATTGGGGATGTGGATTTCAACTGCTGTATTGGGAGAAACGACCTCAAAGCCCGAAATTTCTATATAAGGATTGATGGGATAGGTATAGATATAGGTGGATGAGGCCGGGTCAAATACGCGCACTGTACAGGTCAATAAAGTCCTCGAAACCAAGCCAGATATACCGAAACAAGGAATCACTGTCCCATCCTTTAGGTCTAAAGTCGCATCAAACCCTTCATACGCCTCTAGTTCCACTCGGATAGTGGCATAGTCCTGCTGCACATTGTTCACAAATACAGGGTAGCCGAGAGGTATGGAGATAGACGTTGTGAAGGCAAGGACCAGGACACTGGGCTGGCGAGCACTTGTGGTAGTGCTGGAGACGGTAAAGACCAGGGAAGGACCAGTCACACTGAAGCGAATTGCAGCAGTTTCTAGGATAGTGGTAGGGGACTGATAGGTGTTGAGAGTGGCGGAGTACCAGCCTGGACTTGCAGGCACAATAAAGCCAGGCTGTCCCCCTCCTACCGAGGATATAATCACTCGCATACACTTCGATATACTTGCAGAGTCCCAAACATTGTCTGGTCTCGGAGAACTGACAGAGGCTGGTACTGTGAGGAATATAGTCTGAGTACTGGCAGTCCAGGTGCAGACTGCAGGCATACCGGGAGTAGACCTTTTGTGGTACTGTGGGAAGTTGTCGTCCACTAAGTCGCCTGCGAAGAGCTGACATGAGGGAGAGGCTCCTGTGGGTAGACTAAAGCCTTGCGGTAGTGTGATTTGGAGAGAACCTGTTCCCTTAGGAATATCCTTCCCAGCGCCGGGTGTAAAGCGGATTTGCAGGTCGCCGCGGCCCCCGGCTTGCAGCAACCTGTCCATTGGAGTATCAGTAACCAGGTCCAGAGCCTGATCATAGGGCGGAGAAAAGCCTGCTGAGGCTCCAATTGTAGCAGTAGCAGCCGAAGACTTCGTTTCGAGGACAGAAGTTGTCCCTGTGAGTTGACCATATAAAGTCGCGTCCCAATTTCCCGTCGCAAGTGCTGCGAAATTAGTGGTTTTTCCAGCAATTTTGATAGTTATAGCGCTGGCGGGTAGCGGTGACACGAAGTTTTTAATGTTCACATACTGAGCATGTGGTACACAAGAAGAAGTAGAGCAGTCCTCAGCCACGCAGGATATCGCTCCAGAAATTCCAGCTGCCAACCCACTGACTTGACAGGTCGGGTCCAGCCAAGCGACCAAAGAACTCGGGAACTTGATCTCTATCCGTACAGCTTTGCTGGAATTGGCACTGGGAGTGACAGTCAGTGTGAAGAGATGGTAGGCCTGAGGCAGGAGAGTAGTAGGTAGCTGAGCTAAAGCGAAGGTGAGGGTTGTACCTGCTGTGATAGAGACAACGCTAGCTGTGAGGAAGTGCGAGATAGTTCCTGTGTTTGTTGTAGTGTATAGTTCAATTGGATATCCACCTGATTTTGCGTATACAGGCTGAGCGATTGGCGTGATAGTCACTGTGTTGGAAGTAAGTAAGCTAGCTGAAGCGGTCAGTTTCTCCACAATAAGCGTGTTTTTAGCCACTATTCTCAGTACCCCGCAGCTTCCCAGGCTTCCGCCACAGGTTAGCGCAGTGGCAAGCGGCGGAACTACCAGCGCAGCATCGAGTTTAAACGTCAAATAACCCTTATTTACATCCAGCGTTATACTGGAATAGCCAGCTCCATCCACTGTGAAAGTAAGTGTCGGGCTACTGAGCACTGCAGCGCTTGTTCCTGTAACTGTTGCAGTGGTGCAAGTCGCCAATATGCCAAGAGCAGGCCACTGGTTATCAGTCCTTTCCCCCGCGTTTAGAGAGCCTGTGTATATGAAATCTCCGGCTGTATTGGTGCCCAGGGATATGGTAGTTTTGAGGTTTAATGAGTAGGGCTGGATGTGAATTGGGTCTGTACTGCTAGTGGGTGTGCGCAAATCAGCAATCAGAATACGGTAAGTCTGCCCTGCTGTAAGTCCTCCATGGCCAGATATTTCCACCTTGGCAGGGCTAGTAACCGCCACTGCTGAGGCTACTCGAAGCGTGCACACTGGCGTAGTCGCAAACGTAGTCTGCGCTTCACACACCAGTGCCGCCCCATCAGTAAATCCAGTTCCTAGCGCCACATCAAACACCCCAAAGGGAGGATTCCCGGCCGTGCTTGCAAGTAACCCAGTAGACGTGGGGAAGGATAGTGAAATAAGGGAATTGCCAGGGACAGTGGTAGAGACTGAGAAGGAAACGTCCAGGAAAGTGGTGGCCGATGCGCAGTTAGTACCGAGTCGGATGTTGAGGTTGGTGAAGTCGAGGCCCGAGCAGCAGCCTTGGTACAGCTTCGCTTGCTCTTTGAGGACGGAACTGGCGTCATAGACACTCAGCAGAGCGGTAATAGCTCCAGGCATACTAGTGGCCCTAGCCGCTGCTAACGTAGGCAGTGTCATTCCTGTATAAGCCGGGGACGTCCCTGTATTCGCCATATACGTCACAATCAAACTATACTGTTTCGTCACATCAGACAGACTCATCATTTCCGGAATCCCCACAGTGAAGGTGTTAATCCCTCCCGCACTGACAGCAGTGCAGGTTCTCCCTCGCACCACATTAGTCATATCTGTCAAGTAGCACTCTGTAGTAGCCGGGGACCCTGGCAGACTTGCAGTGTTGGGGAAAGTCACCTGAATCGACCATAGAGACGCATAGGCGGCTCGAGGCTTGAGGCTGATGACCAGGTCTGTGACTGTGCCGAGACAGGCAGGGTCTTGTCTGTCCGGCCGCAGGCTGTACACCTTCAAAGAGCCGACACTAGGTAGACTAATTGAAAGTGAAACTGCGGCACTTGTTTCAATTGCTGAAGTGCTTACCAATGGAGTCGCATAGACTGTCGCTGTGAAAGAAAAACTTGCTGAAACCACTATAGATGTAACGGCTATTGATGTGCGTATCAGAAGAGCGGGAGAGTTCCCGGCATAGGCGTTTAATTTGTTGATAAACAGCACGTTACTGGCGACTACGCATTCATATTGGCCGGAATTCGCTCCTTCGACTAGGCAAATTGAGCTGATTGCAGGAGGACTTCCTGCAATAGTAGGCATTGTAATAGCAATTTGGCCGTTGTTAGGGAAGTTTTTGACCATTTGAATGCGGAGCGCAAGGTTCACTCCCGCTGGAACAATCGAGTCTCGAGCAGAGACCTGACTCACGACCAAAACGAGGGAATTCGCCGCCACAAAGTTAGTAGGTGTGTATTTAAAGTAGGTGCAGCGAGCATTGCCATACACCCACGAGCTCCACGTCTGGGTAGTCGCAGCAGTCGCTATACTTGTCGAAGAGAAGGACAGTGGATTCGTGAGTACTGCACTGGCGAACACTACTAGGAAGCGATGGATGTTCATGCCGTATGCAGTGTGCGTGGCGGAGGTGATTCCTGACATGGTAGGACTGGCTTCTGTGAGTTGGAATAGAGCCAGGCCTTTGTTCAGGTTGCTGGGGGAGTTGGAGAGGCTGATAGCGAAGCTGAGGGTCACTGGAGGGGTGCTTTGAACAACAGTCGAAGCCGGAGTCTGCGACTGCCCAGTAGTCTCAGTAACAGCCGTCCCAGACGCATACAAGTACTTGAACTCACTCACCATCTCCGTCACCCACACTCCTCCAGACCACCTCCTCAGTCTCACAGTCGCATGACACATTACATTGCTTGTTGCAGGGTTGAAGATTGGGGCTAATATTAGTCCATCATCATTGGCCGGAGTAGCAAAATTCCGGATCCACACTTCGGAACTGCGAGTTGCGGAGCCTTCCATTAGGTAGCACTCTGTGTTGGGACTGGAAGTGCCGGTGTATACACAGTCAGTTTTGCCGTAGTTGGTGCTTGTGTATAGCACACTACTGCCCAGTTTGGAGTAGTAGGTTTTGTAGTTGAGGGAGAGCACGAGTTCCATGGTGCTGCTGGCGTCGAAGCCGAGGCCGCCGTTGACTGTCGCTCCGGCGGGGAGTTTCATTTGGAACTTGAGGGCGTTAGGGGAACTTTGAGCGTTTCCAAATGACAGCAGCGTCGCATCACTCGCCTTCGGCGGCACCTCAAACGCAGCTCTCCCATAGCCCACAATAGAGGACGAGTCCCGAGCATAATGAAGTGCAGTGATTTGCGAAAGGCTCGGAGTTGCACTGTAGATAATCCCTTCCTTGCCTGTACTATGAGTGCGCATGAGAGTGGTCAGCCAGACTGTCCAGGTGCTTTCTCGGATGTCGGTGCCTGGAGGTGCGTAGACTGTCAGAGTATCTGTTAGGGTGCAACTGCTAGCGAGGTACCTTGCACCCGAGGAGTGAACCCACACACATCTGAACTCCGCAGGAGCAACGAGTGCGAAGGAAACAGGGGCAGTGGGCATAGACACAGCCACGTACCCTACTTTCGGCTCCAAGACTGCGTCGGTAATCAGCTGAGAGACGCTTTTCTTGATGTCGAAAGAGAAGCTTAGGTCTTGATTTTGGTCATCTGCTCTGACAAGGGTATTGGGGTTGGCTGTTAGGAAGCCACAAGGAGCCAATATGAGAGCCGAAGCAGTGGTCGTCAGGCTTAAATTACTGGTAAAGGGACCTTTGCTTTGGCCGGAAGTCATTACCAATTCAGCAGTCACTCCCACAGTTCCCGACGCACTGATATTTGCCCAAAACAACACCTTATAAACCCCCGGATTCCCTCCAGCCCGTATCCCAAACCCACTCGTCATATACGCAGTCCCTAACTGCACAGTAAAGCTATTGGAATTGACAATACACAGGTCTTCGCCCAAATACGCCAACCCCGTCCCACTGCTATTCTGCTGTTCATTCCACGCCACTACCTGGCAACTGGTGATTACAGTGCTTGCGAAGGTGAACACCAGGCCAGGAGCCGCAGTCTGCACATCAGCGGAGTAGGTGAAGGTTAGGGAGTATTGAGCACTTGCACTGGAGTACAGAAGTCCGGGAGCCACTGTGGGACTGAGGGAAGTGATGGAGAAAGTGGCGGACTTGCCGGTGTAGGACAAAGCAGCACTTTGCAGAGAGGAGTATTTCCCACTGCTGTACACCTTTAGAGTCAGTGAGGCGGATGTAGGCACGTAAGCCGGGTTCGTGAGTCCGGAAAGGACCAGTGAGTTCAGAGGAGTGACAGATGTGCTTTGCCCAAGGATAAGGTTGTAAAGAGGGACTTGGACTAACGTATATCCATCAATTCCAGCTGTATTCGCAACAGTATGGCTAAACTGGAAAGTCACATAATCGCCCAATAGCACCGAAATCCCAGTGATTGCAGCACTAACGCCACTCACCTCAATCCCTGGATTCGACAAAACCGCCCCTAAACCAGTCGAACTGATCAGTCCACTCACAGCAATCATCTGCACAGCGAACTGCAACTTCGCGTAATAAGCGACTTTCGTGCCTGCGGACAGGTCCAGCGCTTGGACTCCCACCCAGGTCACTTGCTCTGCTGCAGGGTTGGTGACCCCTCCAAAAGCGATAGTGCGGAGTGTGGACCCTGCGAAGGAGGAGAAGTTTTCAAGGTCGAAGCGCATAGTGCGGGACTGGGAGTAGGTGAATCCAGCGGAAGTGACACGGCATAGGAGGGAGGAGTTGGGGGCGGCAGTGAGGTCGGAGCCGCAGCCCATGTCTGTGCCTTGGGAAGAAGCGCCGAGTTTAGGGTCGAAAGCAGTAACTGAGCCTGTTTTTGTAGGGAATAAGAGGGAAATACGCCCCCCGGCGCTGAAGGCTGGAAGCGGTATATCGAACTTCAGTATGTAAAATGTCCCTGCGAAGGACTGCTGTCTGTTAACCGCCTGCAAAGTGGCCTTCGCAGGCTTCGCAAGTACGTTATATATCATTTCCTCATACGCAACCCCAGTTCCCAAAGTGACTTTGACCCTATATCGAAACACAGTAGCAGTCGGGAACTTCACTCCCAGCATCACAGGTCCAGTCTGACTTTCCGTCCCGGTCATATACACAGTCAACTGCCAGCTTTCCCCAGCGGTTATATCAGTGTTCAGAGGCGTGGTCACGGTCCAGGTGTTAGAGACGCAGGAACAGCTCACGGCGCGGTAGCTGATTCCGTTGCTGAGGCGTGTGAACTTGCAAATTGCTTGGGACCCGGTGGGGCCGTTGTTCAGCAGGTACAGTCCGGAGTCTTCTTTGATGGTGAGTTGGGTCACGGCTTTGGGAAGCAGGACTGATGGGGTGAAAACGAGCATCAATAGTCCGTTTTCATCGGCCTTTACCGGGACATCTAGGAACTCTCGCTGCCAGGGAGTGCTCAGGTCGTTGGGAGTGGAGTACCTGGCTCCTGCAGTGAATGTAATAGCGCCCGCAGCCTTGCTTTGCGCGATAATGCGCGTTGCCGCAGTGTCTGCATAGGCAGTTATATAGAAATTGGTGATTCCTGAGACTGCGGATGTTGTAGTAGCTCTCCCTGTGAGGGTTATAACAGTAGTAGCGGATATATCTGCTGCTGCTGTGCATTGCCAGAGTCGGCCTGAGCCTTGGCAGGTAGCTCCTGCGGAGTTGGTGACGTAGGGAGATACGCTCGTGTAGGCTCCTGAAGGGAATTCAATGGTATAAGCTCCACCCTTCGGCGTCACAGTACTCGCAAAGGCAATTCTGAGTTGATAGTAGCTTTCCCAACTAGCGTAGACTTTCCCTCCATCCAGCGTTCCAAAGCCAGGAGCTCCAAAGTTCATCGTAGCATCAAAGGCTGCAGCCTGTGCAGTCCAAGTGGGCATCGTAGTGCTCAGTGGGTACACCGCCAGGCGATATGCATAGGAGGTATATACCGTTATCACGCTTTCTGCGGGTGTAGTCGGGATGTAACCCACATTTTTCAAGTTGGTCATTACGAGGTTGGAAGAGCCTGGGGCGATGGAAGCGGAGGGCAGGACTAGGCAGTAGCCGAGCTTGAAAAGGCAGTAAGTCGCTGCGGCGGTAGGGGCAGGAGCGGTGGAGGCAATTGTATTTCCGAGAGGTAAGTAAGCAGCAGGGAACTGAACCATCAGCCTATCAGCTCCCGAATGTGAGGACAGTATCATCGTATACCCTCCTGCAGGTACAGCCTGCACCTTCAAATCATTCCCTGTCAACGTAGGGAACGCCTTACTCGTAGAAACAGCCACATCAAGTGTGGTTTGGAAGGCATTGCTATACACCATATAGTCCATTATCACATACGAGTCTGTTCCTGAGGCTACAGCGGCACGCTGGCGAGTGAAAACAGTCACATCAGCTGCAGTCGTTGGGTTACTAATCGGCGGCAGTACAATTCCAATTTCGTTATTAAGGCTAACTCCCGTTCCCCACTGAATTATAAACATATGCGGATTCCTAGTGGCCGGAAATAGACCAGATCCATCGCCTTGGTAGTACAAGCAAGTGACTCCACTCTGCAGGGCAGCCGCAAGGTACAGGGAGCAGTCTACGGCCTGTCCAGAGGAGTAGGAGGCTGGGGAGGCGTTAGGGACGTATGTGGGATTAGCAGTGAAGAGACCTGCCATGTACGTGTAGTCATAGGTCTGGAGCTGGACCACTATTTCGGTGGTAGCTACAGTAGGAGTTGTCGCTTTAAAGTAGACGAAGAAAGGCAAACTTGTAGCCTGATTGTAGGCAAACGGCCTCACATAGAACTCTTGGAACACTGCCGCCGCTGGCAAACTCACGTTTTTGGTCAGATAACTAACACCAGCGGCCTTAACAGTGACCAAAATATCCGTCTGGTGAGTTGCACTGGCCACCAATCCATCAATATCTGCCTTATTGGCACTGATAGTGAGTGTATAGCTGCCACTTAGTGCTCCTGTGGAGGGGGCGTAAACAGTAATGACATTTCCTCCGCGAGTTACAGAGTATGCACGCATTGGAGTTTGAACCAAGTCGTCTTCGAAGTAGGCATAAAGAACCGAAGTCACAGTCGCAAGGTAAATATTCGACGCAAAGGTAATATTCACACATTCCGCTTTAGCAATAATCGAAGCCGGAGTCTTAAAATGCAGCTTTAAAGCTACTTTCGCAGTCCCATTGGAGTCACTAAAGGGCTGCAAATAGAGTCCCGGAGTCCTTAAAAAGAGCAGATTTTGACGTAGATACTTGCCTGAGGCGGATAAGGGAGTGATGGAGGCTGAGGCGGAGTCGATCAGGCTGGAGTTGTACTTGGTGCTGAGGGAGAGAGTGATGGAGGTGGAGACTGAGGCTGAGAAAAGCACTGGGATGTAGAGGCTGGAGAAAGTCACTGTCGTTAGAGCGGGGATTGAGGAGCCGGAGACTGTAAATATCAGCTTATTATTGACCGAATCCAGCGAAAACACTCCACCAGCACTTGAAGCCGCATTAAAGTACTGCACAGGCTCAAACAGCGTAGTAGGGAACGTGACTTCCACAGTCCCCGCCACAGGCACAGCACTAACAGTCTTAAAGCTCACCGAAAAGTAGCTGTCCTCATTGAGATATACTCCAATCGTCCCGCCTACATCGTTTCTATTGGAAATTGCCACGTCTGTGAGTGTTCCTGAGGAAATTGTGACTCCGAAGGTGTTTACATTCGTGCAGACTAGGCCGGAAACGAGGCTGCCATATACCTTGATAGAGTTATAAGTGCCCTGTGATGGAGGGTTCGTAACAGCAGTTAATACGAAGGAAATACTCGAGGGCCCGGCTGTGGACGAGTTTATCAAAATGCCTTTGATGCTTGGAGTACTAAGTTTCCAGTAGCTGCTGCTAACGGTAACCGCTGAAACAGTGCTAATTTCGAAGGCAGACCCGAATTCCACCCAGAAGAAGTCGTTATTCGTGCTGGTTGCAGCGCCCAGAGACACAGGAAGCGTATAGGTCCCGGAGCCACTCGCAAGGGCAGAAAGAGTCGGCACGATATTGGTTACGGAATTGGAGTCGATGCAGGCGCTTCCTGTAAGAGCCGCGCTCAAATTAGTGGAGTACTCCAGGGGCAACTTTGATGATGCGCTGATAGACATTAGGGTTAAAGTGGGAGTTACGGCCAGGGACGGATTTGTTATTTTGGGGATATAAAATGGCTCATTTGCTGCAGTTCCAAAGGCACCCCCCAATGTGCATATAATCCGCGCATGGAAATAACTACCATCCGGAGAGCTATATCCACTATATCCAGGCTGTAACCAGCAACTCAGAGCCAAGGGAGTAGATGCAGCCACTGGGACTTCAGAACCTCCTATAAGAGGTGCTCCCGCTGCATCCACCAGGCCAAGAGAAGGAAGGAAGGAAGTGCCGCTGCTGGTCATTGGGAAGCCGAAGACTAGTGCATCTCCTGCGACTAGAGCTGTTGTAGGCTTAAGATTGCCGCCAATGGTCGAGTACCACCCTAGGTTTTTGGCCAGGTTGGTCAAAGTGAAAGTCGCGAAACTGGCAGTGGAACTGACGAACACTTTGATGATGGAAAACTCCTTGAAGACAGAGGTGCTAAGTAATTGGGTGCCCATTAGGACAGAGGCATAGCCAGCGAGTGTTGGTGTACAGCCGGTTGTTAGGGTAATTGTGGCTGCTAATTGAGTGGTCGGAACTGGGTAACCACTAGCTGTAGCCGCAGATATGACTCCGGAGGTAACAGAAGTGAGGCCTCCTGCACCGGAAGCCCCTCCGTCTAGTGAGAAGGCTGATACTGTCCCAACAGCTGTGGTGCAGCCCAGACCTGGATCCGTCAAATTTATGATTATTTTGTCTCCAGTGACCAAAGCAGCAGCAGCGTATTTGATATTAGCCACTATCGAAGTCTCCAGAGTGCCGACTTTAAAGGAAGATGTCAAAGTTGCGGCAGAGGCAAATACCGAAGCTCCAGTGTCAGCAGTATACGACACAGCAGTAGACGTCTTTGTCCCAAAGCTATTCAAAAGTGCGGAATCTGCATAAAGTTTAGCAGTAACACTGTTTGAAGCCGCCAATTTCGCATAAACTCGCACAGTATATTCTGCAGCTGCTGCCAGATCAGCTGAAAAGCCCCACACAACGAAGCCTGGACCAGGGGCAGCGGCGATATACTTGTATTTTAATGCATTTTGGATGCTAGGTTCGAGGTAGGAAGGATCAACATCTGCGAAAGTCGCCTCACTGGCTGTTCCCGTCACCTTGAAAAGTAAATAAGCAGTTGAAGGGATCAAAATCGCTGATTGTATCTTTATATCCACAAAAGCCCAGCTACCAAGTCCATTCGTCCAAGTCAGTGCTCGGGATAAGCCAGCTGTTGTAGTGGTCAAAGGAGCTACAGTGGGAGTAGCGAGTGTATAGGAAGCTCCCGAAATAAGCGTTCCGCGAGTATCTCCTGCTACTTGTGTTCCTATGAAATAGACGGAAATGGAGGGAA
>Ga0247837_1001543_pt1 | contig 47192 bp, 46 predicted proteins | sample LaCtaG_2_FD_187115 | JGI IMG/M metagenome (GOLD analysis project Ga0247837, IMG submission 187115) | Freshwater microbial communities from meromictic Lake La Cruz, Castile-La Mancha, Spain - LaCruzMarch2015_14.5m | ecosystem: Environmental > Aquatic > Freshwater > Lake | place: Spain: Castile-La...
CTGATCCCTATGCTCAGCATGGCGGTTACTACCAGACAACGGCTCAGGCGCCGGTTTATTCAGCCCCGGCTCAACATCATGTGGCGCGGCCAGCTGGACAGCCAAATAATGGCCAGTTGACGGGTGCTTCCGGTTACGCACCGCAATTCGATCCCTACGTTCCAGCACAGAACCCGACGCATCATCCGGTGCAGCCGTCTGCTGCCGCCTATCCCGATCTGCGCGGTTCGACCTATGATCAGTGGGCGGTGCCGGCCCAGCAACCCGATCCGCGCGGCTATGATCTCAGCGGCTATACCGCTCACGATCCGCAGGCCAGCTATGGTGCTGCCTATCAGGGGTTAGCGGGCAATACCGCGCACAGCCAGTCTTATAACCCGGCTTCAAGTCCGGTCGCGCAACCGGCTGCACGTCAGAATTGGGAATGGGCTCAACCTCAGCCTCAATACGCGCCGCAGGGCTTCGATACTTACCAGCCGTCGCCGGCTTCTCAACTGCAGCCGGCCGCTCAAGATTACGGACATCAGGCAGGCACTTTTGATCAGGGCCAGCCCGCGCAGGGCCAGTTCGGTCAGGGTCAATTTGCTGAGGGTCAGAGCGACGCCTATCCCGAAGATATGGCCGATGGTTTGGATGAAGCAGTCCCGCGCGGCCGCCGTGGATTTATGATCGCAGCAACGCTGGCCGGTGCCATTTTGGTCGGCGGCGGTTTGACCTACGCTTACAATTCTCTGCTCGGCCCGGGTGCCAGTGGCGCGCCGCCGCTCGTAAAAAGTACAAGTGGCCCGGCCAAAGTGAAGCCCGCTGAGCCCGGTGGCAAACAGTTTGCCCATGCCGATAGCAAAGTTCTCGGCCGGCTCAACGAGGCGGATACGGCAGGCGGTCTCGATGCGTCGGGCGCCAAGAAAGTCGCAACGCTGGTTGTGAAGCCCGATGGCACCATTGAACCACCGGCGATGGCTGCTGAGCCAGCACCTGCTGCAGCTCCGCCGCCGGCCTCTGCTGTGCCCCCCGTTCCAGGGCTTTCGGTGATCAGCGTCGGCGCGACACCGGCTGCGATAGCGGCACCGGCGGCACCTGCAGCACCCGCCGCGCTGGCACCTGTCGCAGCAGCTCAAAAGCCCGTCGTCGTGTCACCACCTCCGGCTGCCGCACCGGCGCCAAAGGCACCCGTCGTGATTTCATCGGCTTCGGCATCGACCCTCGTCGAAACAGCGGCGGTTCCGGCTGCTGAGGCAGCGACTGTCGTCAAGAAACCCGCGCCGGTGAAGAAGGTTGCGGCTCTCGCACCAGCTGCCGCGAGCGCACCCGCCGCGGCACCCTCTGGCGCCGGTTATATGGCCGTCATTGCCTCCGTTCCGGCGTCAGCCAAGAGCCGCATGGACGCGCTGACGCGCTGGGCCGATATGCAGCAGAAGTACGGGTCGATCTTGCAGAACAAAACCATGGACGTTCAAGAAGCCAAGGTGGCCGATAAGGGCACCTATCATCGCCTTTTGGTCGGTCCGCCCAGTTCCAAAGACACGGCAAGTTCCATCTGCAGTGATCTGAAGGCGGCCGGGCATACCGATTGCTGGGTGATGGCATACTGACGGGACAGCCGGCGCGTGCCAAATGCAGTTTTGAGGCCGTGGGTGTGACCGCGGCCTCGTTGCTTTTGGCAGTGTGCTGCTGCCTAAGCTGCCTAAGCTTTCAAATCTGGTTTTGATCTCATGATGCTGCCTTCAGCTCTGATCACCGGCGTTGCCGGCTTGAAACTCACCACGAACGAACGCGCGTTTTTCAAGGATACGCACCCGTGCGGGCTTATTCTATTTTCGCGCAATTGCGAAAATCACTTGCAGATCCGCCGTTTGGTCGACGATGCAAAAGCCGCGGCCGGAAGCGATGATCTCTTGGTTCTGATCGATCAAGAAGGCGGGCGCGTGCAGCGCTTACGCCCGCCGCTTGGACGCACATTGCCTCCGGCCATGGCCTATGCCGAGCTGTGGACGATCAACCCGAATGCGGCGCTTGCGGCGGCCCGCATCACTGCGCGCCTTGTGGCTCATGATTTGCGCGGCCTTGGCATCAACACCAATTGCGCGCCGGTTCTCGATGTGCCGGTGCCGGGTGCCCACGACATTATCGGCAACCGCGCCTATGGGGCCACTGTCGAGCAGATCGCCGCTCTCGGCCGCGCCGTTGCCGAGGGCTATATGGCGGGCGGCGTGGTGCCCGTGATCAAGCACATCCCCGGACATGGACGTGCCTTGTCCGACAGTCATCTGGATCTGCCGTCGGTCGAGGCATCGCACGAAGACCTGTCGGTGTCGGACTTTGCGACGTTCAAGCTCCTGGCAGATATGCCGGCCGCAATGACAGCGCACGTGGTGTTCACCGCGCTGGACCAGAACGCCCCGGCCAGCACCTCGCGCACCGTGACCGAGCGCATCATTCGCGGTGAGATCGGGTTTAACGGCCTGCTGATGAGCGATGATCTTTCGATGAAAGCGCTGTCGGGCGAAATGCGCTCGCGCGCCGAAGCGGTCATTGCGGCGGGGTCGGACGTGGCTTTGCACTGCAACGGCGATATGGACGAAATGCGTCAAGCCGCCGAAGGCGTTCCCGAATTGAAGGGGCCTGCCATGCGCCGTTTCCTCGCAGCGCTCACGATTCCTGAAAAGCAGCAACCCTTTGATCTCGAACGCGCGGAAGCGGTTCTTGCCGATGTTATTGCAGGGCGCATCCCGGCGGCTGAATCAGTGTAGTGTCAGGAACCATTTGAACGCCGCCGTTGCGGATCAGTCCATCGAAGCGAGGCCATGGACGCCATAGGCACAGATATGACCGGCCCTCCCGGCGAGGGGGACGCACCCCCAGGTGAGGGCGGCGGCGGAGCGCTTGCTGCGTCCGAGTCCTGGCAAGGCCCGTCGTGGGGGGATGCCGGATCAGAATTCGCGCCCACCGAAGGCGAGGCCTTGATCGTTGATGTGGCTGGTTTTGAAGGCCCTCTCGATCTGCTGCTGGCGCTTGCACGAACACATAAAGTCGATATCGCCAAGATCTCGATCTTGTCTCTCGTCGATCAGTATCTCGGCTATATTGCCGAAGCGCAGAAACTGAAAATTGAAATCGCCGCCGACTATCTGGTGATGGCGGCTTGGCTCGCGTATCTGAAGTCGCGCCTTTTGCTGCCGAAGGAAAAAGATCTCAGCGGCGACATTCCTGCCGAGGAAATGGCCCAGCGGCTGGCCTTCCGGCTGATGCGGCTGGAAGCCATGCGCACGGCCATGGCGCAGTTGATGACTCGCAAACGCCTTGGCCAAGACGTGTTCGCGCGCGGCTGCCCTGAGACCGCCAAAACCGTGCGCGAGACGCAATGGACGGCGGAAATTTACGATCTCTTGAAGGCGTATGCCGATCAACGCCGCCGCACGGCTAAAGTGGTGCACGTCGTTAAACTGAGGAAAGTCTGGTCGATCAAGGAAGCGCGTGGGCGGCTGGAAAAACTCGTGGGCGCCAGCGCGGGCAACTGGGCTCAACTCGATATGTTTCTGGAACAGTATCTGCCAGCCGGCGAAGAGACGCGCACGGCGGTTGCAAGTTCGTTCGGCGCAACGCTTGAGATGGCCCGCGAAGGCATCGTCGAATTGCGCCAGGAAAGCCCGTTTTCGCCGATATATATGCGGCGGCGCGGCGATGATGCGCCGTGGCAGCAGGTTTGAGTGACAGTAGATAAAGGGTTGCGTTTGTGAGTGACAGCAAGGGCAAGAAAAACATGTCTCCACCACGCTTGAAGCTCGTGTCCAACGATGAGCCGTATGTGCCGGATATCGCGCCGGGTGATCCGGGCGCTGCAGCGCATCTGACGGCAGAGGCCTTCGGTGTTGCGAGGGAAGCCGAGGCGATGGAGATTGCGGCAGCACTTGCTGATGCGCAGATGGGCTTTGCCCCCGAAGTCAGTGAACTGGCGAGCCGGGACCGGCGCGAGAAGTTGCGCATTCTCGAGGCGCTTTTGTTTGCCGCCAAGGAGCCGCTCGATACGGCATCGCTCGCTGCCAGCCTGACGCCGGGCGATGATGTGGCGGTCTTACTCGAAGAGTTGCGCCAATCCTACCTGCCGCGCGGCGTGCATCTGATACGCGTGTCAGGCAAGTGGGCGTTCCGCACGGCCGACGACCTCTCATATCTGCTCGAGCGCCACGCGGTCGAAGAGCGGCGGCTGTCGAAGGCCGCCCTCGAAACGCTCGCCATCATTGCCTATCACCAGCCGGTGACGCGTGCGGAGATCGAAGCCATTCGCGGCGTCACGACGTCGGGTGGCACGCTGGATATTTTGCTGGAAAGCGGCTGGGCGCGTCCGCGTGGCCGGCGCCGGGCACCGGGCAAGCCGATCACCTATGGAACGACGGAAAGTTTCCTCAATCACTTTGGCCTCGATAGCATCAAGGATTTGCCGGGCCTGCAAGACTTGAAAGCGTCTGGCCTGCTCGATGGCGCGCTGCCAGCAGGCTTTATGGTGCCTGAGCCGACCGATGTGGCGTCTCTCATGCCCGACGAATTGCCGCTGGAAGACGATGCGGGTGCCGATCCGGAAGACGTTCAAGCGGAATTGCTGCTGGATGCGCCTGACGAGGGCACTCTCGACGAAGACAACTTGCCGCTCGAAGACAAGCCGGATAACCGGTAGCCTCTTTGCGGCGTGGTTGGCACGCTCGCTTTTCAACGGTTACGCGTTTGCAGCCCAAGTCCCCGAAACGTCCGCCATCGCCATCGCCATCGCCTTCGGCATTGGAAGAATGGCATTCAACCGTCACGCCGCGCGGACGTGCGGCTGCGGCTTTTGCGGCTCGGCTGACGTTCGAAAATGTGGAGCGGCGCTACGGCGGTACCTATGCGCTGCGCGGGGTGTCGCTCGACATCGCGCCGGGCGAGGTGGTGTGCCTGCTCGGGCCATCGGGCTGTGGCAAGACCACATTGCTGCGGGTTGCGGCCGGCATCGAAAAGCCCTCGAAGGGCCGCGTGCTCATCAACGATCGCGAAGTGGCGGGCCCTGAACGGTTTGTTCCGCCCGAGCAGCGCGGCGTCGGCCTGATGTTCCAAGACTTCGCGCTGTTCCCGCATCTCACCATTCTCGACAACGTCGCGTTCGGCTTGAAGCTATTGCCCGCCGCCGAAGCCAAGCGCGAGGCGTTGCTGGTGCTGTCGCGCTTTGGCCTCGAACGCTATGCTGGCGACTATCCGCATATTCTTTCTGGCGGCCAACAGCAGCGCGTGGCTCTGGCGCGCGCCATTGTTCCGCGCCCTGCCGTGATGTTGATGGATGAGCCGTTTTCCGGCCTCGATGTGCAGCTGCGCGACAGTGTGCAAGAGGAAACGCTGGCCTTGTTGCGTGAGACGCGCGCCACCTCGATGATCGTCACGCACCACCCGGAAGAAGCCATGCGCCTTGGCGACCGCATCGCCGTCATGCATGGCGGACGGATTGTGCAGCAGGGCTGCGCCGAAGACCTGTACCACCGGCCGAGCGCGCTGTTCGTCGCCCGGTTGTTTTCCGAGATCAACGAGGTGCGCGGCAGGGTGCGAAGCGGTGCCGTTGCAACACCAGCTGGCGCCGTGCCGGCCCCCGGTTTTGATGAATCCGCCGAGGTGATTTTGTGTATCCGCGAGCGCGGGATCAAAATCTCAACCAACGGAGCAGGATTGTTCGGGCGTGTGTTGGATGTAAAATTCCTTGGCGATGCAGCCCTGATCGAATTGGGTGTCGCGGGCTTTGAACAGCCATTGCGCGTGCGTGTTTCGGAAGGGCACGGTTTGGTGAAGGGCGCGGAAGTGCGCGCCACGATCGATATCGCCAGCGTGCTTATCTTCCCCGCTAAACCCAAAGAAGCCGCCTGACTTCAAGAGATTAACGATCGTTATGGTGCGCTGCCACGTGCTTGCTGCGAGGGTAGCTTTCTGCGATAAGTGGCACTGGATGTGCAGCGCGGTCCGCCGCTGCGAAAGGAGATCGACGATCATGGGCTTGAGCACCACCCACTTGCTGTTGTTGCTGGTTGTGGTCGTCTTGTTGTTCGGCCGCGGCAAGATCTCAGAACTGATGGGCGATGTCGCCAAGGGCATCAAGAGTTTCAAGAAGGGCATGGCCGACGACGAGGCCCCGCCAACTGGCACGGCACCTAAGACCATCGATCAGAACGGCCAGCCGGTTAGCTCGGCAGCGCGCGATCAGACAAAATCGAATTGATGAGCACCGCGGCGCGGCGACCCTGGCCAGCCCACGCGGCATGCCAAGCCGCCTGCGTCAGACGTGCTGAGCGGAACAACCCATGTTCGACGTGAGCTGGAGCGAGCTTCTCATATTGGCGGTGGTGACGCTCATTTTCGTCGGCCCCAAGGAGTTGCCGGTGTTCCTTGGAACACTCGGGCGTTATGCGGGCATGGTGCGCCGCCAGGCCGCGGAGTTCCGCCGTCATTTCGATGATGCCATGCGCGAAGCTGAAGTCGATCAAATGCGCAAGGACGTCGAGAATTTGGCGCGTGACGTCAACAACAGCGTGATGTCGGCAACGCAATCTGCCGAGGCTCATGTCAACGAAGCCAAAGCCGCCATCGGCGAAGCGCTTCCCCCGGCTGCGAGCCCCGAGCCGCCCGCTGCGATCCCGGCTCACGCTGGCGACGTTGCGCCCGCGCTGGTCCCAAAACAGGCGGCCCCCGTGAATGGCTGATCCGTCCGAACCCTCTGCGATCGCCGCCAGCACGCACGCTGCCCGGCTGGAAGCTGCCAAACTGGAAGAGGCCAAGGCCGAGGCCGAGCGCGCGGGGCAGGACCGCATCGACGCGTCCAAGGCGCCGCTGATGGATCATTTGATCGAGTTGCGCCAACGCCTGATTTGGTCGCTGGTCGCGTTCTTCGCGACATTCATTCTGTGCTTTGCGATCGCCCCGAAGATCTATGATGTTTTGGTGTGGCCCTATGTCTGGGCCTCGGGCAGCGATCATGTCCGGCTTATTGCCACGCATTTTCTCGAACAGATTTTCACGCAGTTGAAGCTCGCGTTATTCGGCGCGGCTTTTCTGTCATTCCCGGTTGTGGCCACGCAGGTTTATAAGTTCGTGGCGCCGGGGCTCTACAAGAATGAAGAACAAGCCTTCCTGCCGTATTTGATCGCAACGCCGGTGCTGTTCGTTCTGGGCGCGGCGGTTGTTTACTTCCTCGCCATGCCGATCTTGATAAAATTTTCGATTGGGCTGGCGGCGGCGGCAAGTGCGGGCGGGCCGGCCAACATCGAATTGATGCCGAAGGTTTCGGAATACCTCGATCTGATCATGACCTTGATTTTTGGTTTTGGGATTTGTTTCCAATTGCCGGTGGTCCTGACGCTGCTCGCACAGGCGGGTTTTATCACGGGCGCCAATTTGCGCACCGGCCGCCGCTTTGCCATCGTCGGCATTTTTGCGGTCGCCGCCATACTCACCCCGCCCGACGCGCTCAGTATGGTGATTATGGCTCTACCGACAGTGCTACTGTACGAGGCCTCGATTCTGGCCGTAGAGTGGGTCGAGAGGCGCAACGCCAGGGCAAAGGCAGCTGAGGCCGCGGACTAAGCCGGGCGCCATGCGGGGGATGACAATGGCGGATTGGACGGACGGCTACAGGGCCGACATCGACTACACGTACGGCTACTACACGGAACTCAATCCACTCAAAGTGCAAATGTCGCTTCTGACGGCCGGCATCGCGCCGCCACCAATCGCGGCGGCTTGCGAATTGGGGTTTGGCCAGGGCCTCAGTCTCAATGTGCATGCCGCAGCCTCGAGCGTCGAATGGCACGGCACCGATTTCAATCCGGGCCAAGCGGTTTTCGCCAGGCAACTGGCAGCGGCCTCCGGCGCCAAGGCGCGGCCACTCGATCAATCCTTCGAGGAGTTCTGCGCCCGCGCCGATCTTCCCGATTTCGATTACATCGGCCTTCACGGCATCTGGAGCTGGATTTCGGACGGCAACCGCCGGGTCATCACCGATTTCATCCACCGTAAGCTGACGGCCGGTGGTGTGCTCTATGTGAGCTACAACACGATGCCGGGCTGGGCGCCGATGGTGCCGATGCGCCACGTGTTGACAGAGCACGTTCGCGTGCTGAGCAGCCCAGGGCGTGGCATCGGTGCGGGCATCGAAGCCTCGCTCGGCTTCATGGAAAAACTGATGACTGTCAGCCCGGGCTTCGCGCGGGCCAACCCCACCGTTGCCGAGCGCCTGACAAAGATGAAAGGCCAGAACAAGAACTACATCGCGCACGAGTACTTCAACCAAGACTGGCAGCCGATGCCGTTCTCCGGCATGGCGAAGTGGCTGGAGGCGGCGCGGATGAGCTACGCTGGCCCCGCCCATGCGCTCGATAGCGTCGATGCCGTGCATCTGACGAAGGAGGCGCAGGCTCTCCTGAAAGACATTCCCGACGCCGTCTTCCGCGAAACGGTGCGCGATGTCATGGTCAACCAGCAGTTCCGCCGCGATTATTGGGTGAAGGGCGCACGGCGGCTGCCGGGGCAAGACCAGGTGGAGGCGCTGCGGCTGTTGCGCTTCATTTTGATGACGCCGCGCGCCGCCGTTACGCTCAAGGTGCAGGGCGCCATGGGAGAAGCGGCGATGTCCGAGCAGGTTTATGCGCCAGTGTTGGATGCGCTGGCCGATCGCAAGCCCCGTAGCCTCGGCGATCTTGAGCGGGCTTTGCTGCCCAAGGGCGTGAAGCTGCAGCAGCTTGTCGAGGCCTTGAAGGTGCTGATCGGCAAGGGCGATGTGATGCCGGTGCAGAGTGATGCTGCGGCAAAAGCCGCAAGCCCCACCTCGAAAGCGCTGAACCGCCATCTGATTGGGCTGGCGCGCAGTTCCGCCGAAATCAATTATCTGGCAAGCCCGCTGACGGGCGGAGGCGTGCCTGTCGACCGGCTCGGCCAGTTGTTCCTGCAGTCGCTGGCCGAGGGTGGCAAGACGCCCGCCGATTGGGCGAAGGCTGCCTGGGCGCAGCTTGCCGCGCAGGGTCAGCGTATGATGAAAGACGGCGCGGCGATTGAAGGCGAAGCGGCCAATCTTGCCGAAATAGACCAGCGCGCCCGGGATTTCTCCGAACAGCGGCTGCCGGTTTTGCGCACGCTTATGGTGGTTTGAGGCCGGAAGGCGGGCAGCGCGGGCACGGTTGTCCGGTTAGGCAGGACTAGCCGATGGTGCCGTCGAACGCGAACATGGATTGGAATGTCTTACCTTCCCCCTCCCCAGCGGGGAGGGGCGGGGGTGGGGAGAGGAAAAAATACCGTAAGTCCACCGCAGGTCTCGATCCGCAGATGCTTGTTCGAACTTCAAAATTCGCGTTCCGGCTCGTCGTTCTCCCCACCCCTAACCCCTCCCCGCTGGGGAGGGGGATCAGAGCGGTGCAGATCTAGCACGTTCGTTGACACATTGAACCGGACAGCGGGCAGCGCGGGCTAGGAGACGGCGTCGCAGCACGCCTGTCGGAAGTGGACCCGCACGCGGCGCTCGCCTATATGACGTCCAAACAGAATTAAGCCCTGAAGGACGACCGAACCGTGCACGATATCAAATGGATCCGAGACAACCCCGCCGCCTTTGATGCCGGCTTGAAGAAGCGCGGGCTGGAGCCGTTGTCGGCCGCCATCTTGAAGCAGGACGAGGCGCGCCGCGGTCTTCTCACAGCGCTGCAAGAGGCTCAGGGCCGCCGCAATGCCGCGTCGAAAGACATCGGCAAGGCCAAGGCCGCCAAGGACGAGGCGACGGCCGCGCGCTTGATGGCGGAAGTCGCCGAGACCAAAGAGATCATAGCCAAGGGCGAGGAAGACGAGCGCCGCGTTGATGCGGAAGTCGAAGCGGCGTTGGCTGTCATTCCCAACCTGCCGCGCGATGACGTGCCGGAAGGTGCCGATGAGCATGGCAATGTCGAAGTGCGCAAGGTTGGCACACCGGGCACATTCTCATTCGCACCCAAGCAGCACTTTGAAATCGGTGAAGCGCTGGGCCTCATGGATTTCGAATCCGCATCGAAAATTTCAGGCGCGCGCTTTGTGATTTTGAAGGGGGCGCTCGCACGGCTAGAACGCGCCATCGGTTCATTCATGCTCGATCTGCATACGAGCGCGGAGAAAGATGGTCTCGGCGGCTACACCGAACACAATCCGCCGCTGCTGGTGAAAGATCATGCCGCCTATGGCACGGGCAACTTGCCGAAGTTTGAGAATGATCTGTTTGCCACCCACATGTTGGATCTTGAGCGCTTCTGGCCAGAATACGAATCGGCGCGCGAGGCTCAGTTTGAAGAATTTCGGCTTAGTTCGCCGCCTCATGAAGAAATTCGAAAGAAATCAGCTCAGCGTCAAGTTGCATGGCGAGAGCGGCTCTTTTCCGAAGAGTTTGACAAAAAGTACTACCTCATCCCCACCGCCGAAGTTCCGCTCACCAACATCGTGCGCGATACTATCTTGGACGAAGACAAGCTGCCGATGCGCATGACGGCGTGGACACCGTGCTTCCGCTCAGAGGCCGGTGCTGCCGGCCGCGACACGCGCGGCATGATCCGCCAGCATCAGTTCTCGAAGGTGGAACTCGTTTCCATCACCACGCCCGAAACGTCGCTGGCAGAGCACGAGCGCATGACGGGCTGCGCCGAAGAGGTTCTGAAGCGCCTCGGCCTGCCGTTCCGCACCATGCTGCTGTGCACCGGCGACATGGGCTTTGCGAGCCAAAAAACCTATGACATCGAAGTCTGGCTGCCCGGCCAGAACGCCTATCGCGAAATTTCGTCGTGCTCGGTGTGCGGCGATTTCCAAGCCCGCCGCATGGGCGCGCGCTACCGGCCAAAAGGTTCAAAAGACGTGCGTTTCGTGCACACGCTGAACGGCTCGGGGCTGGCCGTGGGCCGCACGTTGGTGGCGGTTCTCGAGAATTATCAACAGGCCGATGGGTCTGTCGTCATACCGGATGCGTTGAAGCCGTATATGGGCGGCATGGAGAAGATCGTGAAGGCGTGAATTCGTGAACGCGTGACGTTGAATGGGAGGCTGTCCCCTCTCCCCATCGCACCCGTGGTGCGAATGGGGAGAGGGTTAGGGTGAGGGGCGACAACACACTCTGAACAAGCGGTTGCCCGTCACTCAACTTTCGCCCCTCACCCCAACCCTCTCCCCGTTCATCGCACGGTGATGACGGGGAGAGGGGGAATTCTTGCCACTCCACTTCACGAAACGGCCACCCGCCTGCACATCTGAAAAACGCACGACCTGAAACCGGAACCCAGAGCCAACCATGCGCATCTTGATCACCAACGACGACGGCGCCGGCGCTCATGGTCTCTCGACGCTGCATCGCATCGCCAAGGCGCTGACCGATGACGTGTGGCTGGTGGCGCCGGAGATGAATCAGTCAGGCGCGTCGCACGCCCTCACCTTGCAAGTGCCGCTGCGCTACCGCGAGATTGGAGAGCGGGCGTTTGCAGTGCGTGGCACCCCGGCCGATTGCGTCATCATGGGCGTGCGCCATGTGCTGAAAGACACCCCACCCGATCTCATTTTGTCAGGCGTCAATCACGGGGCCAACCTCGCCGAAGACGTGACTTATTCCGGCACCATTGCAGGCGCCATGGAAGGCACGCTGCTCGGCATCCGCTCGATCGCCATGAGCCTCACCACGGGCTTTGATCGCGACGGCAAAGAGCACTGGCAGACGCCGCTCGAACATGGCCCTGGCCTCATCACCCGCCTGCTCGATGCCGACTGGGCGCCGGGCATGCTGATGAATGTGAACTTCCCAGACGCCGCGCCTGGCAACGTCAATGGCATCGCCGTCACCTATCAGGGCCGCCGCGATACCGGCGGGCTGCATCTCGACGCGCGCCGCGATACCTGGGATCAGCCGTACTTCTGGATTGGCTTTGATCGCCAGAAAAGCGATCCACCGGCAGGCTCGGACTTGCGCGCCATTGCCGATGGGCAGATCTCCGTCACGCCGCTTTCGATGAACATGACACTTGAGAGCGCCCGGGCCAATGTTGCCTCGGTGCTCGGGCAGACGGCCCCCATCGCCCGCCGCGTTTGACCCAATTACTCCGCAATTCCTCCCACATGCCTGCACAATCACTCTCTAAGAGTGAAACGGCCGGGGCTCGCTTGCGCCAGGGCAGTTGCCCCTGTTTTGCGTGCAGTGCCAAGCTGATGAAGAAACTGGCCGATGAAGAAACTGGAAACGCCGACGCGTATTTCGACCGCGTGCCGTTAACGGCCTCTTAACCGGTTAAAGGTTAATTGAGTGTGGTGAGTTGAGGTGCGTATCATGGGTAGTAATGTGTTTATGCGTAATCCGCTTTGGACCACGGGCCTTCCCGCTGGCAGAACTGCCAGCAAATCCGGCCTCGTTTTGATCGGTGGCTTGGCCGCCACTCTCGCGGGATGCAGCGCCGACGTGGCGCGCTTCGACTTCGGCCCCAACACGCTGAACGACCGGTCGGCGACCGCGTCGATATCCCCACCCTCCGAACCGATGGCAGCGTCGCGCTCGAACCTATTGGGCAGCGACAGTCCGGTTTCGGCTTCCGCACCCCGTGCCGAGGGTCAGCACACAGAAGGTGGCGCCTACATCCCGCCCGCTTCCAACCGCACCAGCGGTGTGAAGATGGCCGCTCTACCGTCGGTGTCACAGCCTTCAGCTCCTGCCCCATCGGCTGCTTTAGAACAGCCCCGCACCCTCAGCGATGCTCCCCGTGCGGGAAGCGAAGCCGCGCGCACCAGTTTTGCCCCGCCGCCCGTTGCCCCGGTTGTTGCAAGCAATGAGAAGGGCGAACAGATCGAAGTCCAAAAGGGCGATACGTTGTTTGGCCTGTCCAAGCGCCATAAAGTTTCGGTTTCCGAACTGATGACGGTTAACAATCTCAACGGCCCGGCCTTGAAGCCCGGCCAGAAGCTCCATCTCCCGGCCAACCGCGCTGCCGAACGGTCAGCGCCGCGCGCCGTGGCGGCGGCAGCCCCTGTCGAGCGCCCTGCGGATTGGAACGGCAGCTACACTGTGAAATCGGGCGATGTTCTCTATACCATCGCCCGTCAGAACAAGATCAAGCTCGAAGACCTGCAGCGCTACAACGGTATTACCGATGTCCGCCGTGTAAAGCCCGGCATGGTGCTGCATGTTCCCAGTGCGGCAGGCATTGCAGCTCCGGTTGTGGCCAGTGCCGCTCCGGCCGTGGCTGATACGGCTCCTGTAGCGCCGGTTGCGAGCAACGCAGTCTCGGTCACCCCGCCAGCCGAAGCCGTCAAAGATGCCGTCGCCGCAACAACGCCCGCGAACGGTGAGCCGATTTCAGCTCCGCGCGTGTTGAATGCAGCCCCTGCCGCTGCAACCTCGGCCGACAAGGTGGCGCTGGCTCCTACGGCTACAGCCAACGACGCGGCCCCGATTGCCGCTGGTGCGGCTGCCGCTGCTCCCGGCTCAGGATCGGTTGCGCTCAGCGGCAAGCTGCGTTGGCCCGCCCAGGGCAAGATCATCTCGGGATTTGGTCAACGCACCGATGGCACGCATAACGATGGCATCAATCTCGCCGTGCCGATGGGCACCGACATTCACGCCGCCGAAGAGGGCACCGTTGCCTACTCCGGCAGTGAGCTGAAGGGCTACGGCAATCTCATTTTGCTGCGTCACGACAACGGCTGGGTCACGGCTTACGCGCACAGCGACGAACTGCTCGTCAAGCGCGGCGACCGGGTGAAGCGCGGTCAGGTGATCGCCAAGGCCGGCAAGTCCGGCTCGGTCGACCAGCCTCAGGTGCATTTCGAAGTGCGTCAGGGCCAGAAGCCCGTCGATCCCACGCCGTTCATGGAAAAAATCTGAAGCCATCCGGCAGCAGACCTCAATAGCGAAAAGGACCGCGAGTGATCGCGGTCCTTTTTTTGTGATCGCCTTCTAATCCAAAGTTTTTCCCAGCCTGCCGGCAAGGTCTTGAATGAATTGCCAAGCGACGCGGCCCGAGCGCGCGCCGCGCGTGATGCTCCATTCGAGCGCATCGTGTGACAGTGCGCCGGACTCGGCGCCGAGTTTGAAATGCGCCGCGTACGTGCGAACCATGTCGAGATAGTCGTCTTGGCTGCAGTTGTGAAAGCCCAGCCACAAGCCGAAGCGATCCGACAGCGAGACTTTTTCTTCGACGGTTTCTGATGGGTTGATTGCAGTCGAGCGTTCGTTTTCCATCATGTCGCGTGGCATCAGATGGCGGCGGTTCGACGTCGCGTAGAACAGCACATTCGCAGGGCGGCCCTCGATGCCGCCTTCTAGAACAGCCTTCAGAGATTTGTAGCTGGCGTCATCGCGGTCGAACGACAGGTCGTCGCAAAAGACGAGAAAGCGATGCGTTGATGCGCGCAGGTGGGCCAAGCACGCGGGTAGCGAAGCAATGTCCTCGCGGTGAATTTCGATCAGCTTGACGCCGGGCGTTTCGGCATGAACGGCCTTGACGAGGCTCGATTTGCCCATGCCGCGCGCGCCCCAGAGCAGCGCATTGTTGGCGGGCAGGCCGCGGGCAAAGCGCTGGGTGTTTTCCAGCAACTGCTGCGCCGGCCGGTCAATGCCCCTCAGCAGCGAGATCGGCACCCGGTTAATTGCGGCAACGGGCGTGAAACGATCTGGGCCGGTCTGCCAGACAAAGCCGTCAGCGGCTGAGAAATCGGGTGTTTCGAGCGGGGCCGGGGCGAGCCGTTCGAGGGCTTCCGTCATGCGGGCGGCGAGGCGGGCAAAGCGTTTCATGCGAGCCATGGAGGATCCGGTTGCGTTGGGCGTATCAGCTCCCATATATGCCCGAAACGGGCTGGCGGTGGCGCTTTCGGCGTAAAAAGCGGTTTATGGCCGCGTTTACTCTCGCTGTCGGCCCGCTTGGAACCTTACCCGTATGTGTTGCAAACGAGACGCCGCTCACTATAGTCGCAGCGCATCGAACAAGGGCGCGCCTGCGGGAAAACTCCCGGCCGGCACGTCCTTTGGCGTGTTGATTGGCACGCAAGCTGAAGACAGAGGATCTTGAAAACGCATGTTTATTTCACCGGCCTATGCCCAGACGGGCGCACCTGGAGCCGATTTGAGCTTTATGTTCATGATGCTGGCCATCATGGGCATTTTCTACTTCTTGGTGCTGAGGCCGCAGCAAAAGCGCGCCGATGCGCATAGAGAAATGATCAATAAGGTGCGCCGTGGCGATACGGTGGTGACTGCTGGCGGGTTCGTCGGCAAGGTCTCGCGCGTGCAAGATAATTCCGATGAAGTCGAGGTTGAACTGTCCGACACCATGAAGGTGCGGGTTTTGAAATCGACACTGATGGATGTGCGGTCGAAGGGCGAACCCGTCAAGGAAGCCGCCAACACCAACACCACACGCTAATTGTCTACGGCTTTTGCCGTGCTGGCTGAGGCGCCTTGGCGCCCCGGCCCAACCGTTCAACATAAAGACAGGCCTGCCCCATGCTGCATTTCGATCGCTGGAAGATCATTTCGATCATCGGCACTTGCCTATTGGGGCTCTTGATTGCGCTCCCGAATTTCTTCTCGAAGGAAACCCTGGCTGGCTGGCCAGACTATTTGCCAAAGCGGCAGATGCCGCTTGGCCTCGACCTGCAGGGCGGCGCGCATTTGCTGTATGCGATGGATACCGCCGAACTCAAGAAAGACTGGCTGCTCAGCTTGAAAGACGACGCGCGCAAGCAACTGCGTGACGCCAAGATTGGGTTTTCTGCGGCCGGTGTGCAGGGAGATGCAGCGCAGGTTCGTCTTGTGAAACCTGAAGATTCCGCCAAGGCCCTCGTTGAATTGAAGAAGCTGATTCAGCCCGTCGGCAATGCCATTCTCGGCACCAGCGGTTTCAACGTTGCGGTTGCCGAAGGCACGGAGCCAGGCACATTCACGTTGAAGCCGACCGATCAAGGCGTTCAAGAGCGCGTGCAATCGGCCATCACCGCAGCCATTGATACCATCGGCCGCCGCGTCAACGGGCTTGGCGTCTCGGAAGCAACGGTTGTGCAGCAGGGCCGCGACCGGATATTGATCCAGTATCCTGGGCTGGCGGAAGCCAAGGATATTCAGAGGCTCAAGGATCTCGTCGGCAAGACAGCAAAACTGACGTTCCACGAAGTGCACCCGAGCACAACAGTGGCGGACGCTAAGTCCTCGCGTATTCCGCTCGGCTATAAAATTGCGCAGAGCGCGGAAAAGGCCGATGAGCCGGGCAGCGAACGCGATTATCTCATCAACGAGTCGGTTATTGTCTCGGGCGAAGATCTCGTCGACGCCCAGCCGTCCTTTGATCAGCAAACAAATGCACCGATCATTTCGTTCCGCTTTAATCAGTCGGGCGCGGTGAAATTCGGCGACTACACGTCGAAGCACATTGGCGAGCCCTTCGCGGCCGTTCTTGACGATAAGGTCGTAACCGCACCGCGCATCATCTCCGCAATCCGCGACGGATCTGGTCAGATCACGGGCAATTTCACGGTTGAAAGTGCCAACGAACTCGCTCTGCAGCTGCGTTCGGGTTCACTGCCAGCCAAGCTCACCATTGTCGAAGAGCGCTCTGTCGGCCCCTCGCTCGGCGCCGACAGTATCGCGTCCGGCCGCACAGCTGGCCTCATAGGGCTCGCAGCAACCGCCATCCTCACAGTGCTCGCCTATGGCACGTTCGGCGTTTATGCCGTCATCGGCCTCTTGGTGCATGGTATCATGGTGGCCGCACTCATGACGCTTGTCGGCACCACACTGACGCTGCCCGGCATCGCCGGGTTCGTGCTCACAATCGCCATGGCGGTCGATGCGAACGTGCTGATCTATGAGCGCATGCGCGAAGAACTGCGCGCTGGCAAAACGCCAATAGCGGCGATTGATTCCGGCTTCAATCGCGCCTTCGTGACCATCGTCGATAGCCAGCTGACGACGCTCGCTGCCGCGATCATTATGTTCTGGCTCGGCTCGGGTCCCATCCGCGGCTTCGCCGTGACGCTGTCGCTGGGCATTCTGACGTCGGTGTTCGCGGCCGTGACCATCACCCGGTTGCTGGTGTCGATGTGGCTGAAAGATGCCAAGCCGCGCTCGCGCACGCTCAACGTCCCCGTTTAATTCAGCTCTTACGCCGGTCGAACGCCCGGTCTATCGAAGGTATCTCCACTCATGTTTCTGGTCCCCGACTTCAAGGGCATCGACTTTTTCCCGCACAACACGCGGCTGCCGTTCATGCGCTATAAGACGCTTTGCTTCGGCCTGTCGCTGGTGTTCATGGCTTTGTCGCTCGTCGTCATCGCCACCAAAGGCTTTAACTACGGTGTTGATTTCAAAGGCGGCGCGCTGATCGAAGTGCGCGCCACCTCGGGCACGGCCGATATTCCGGCGATGCGCGATAAACTCAACGCACTCGGTCTTGGCGACATCCAGATCCAGAGCTTCGGCACGCCCGCCGATGCGCTGGTCCGCGTCGAACAACAGCCGGGCAGCGAAGAAGAACAGCAAGCGGCCATGAAAAAGGTCGTCGAAGCGCTGGGCTCTGGCTACGAGCAACGGCGCGTCGAAGTGGTGGGGCCTGCGGTGTCGAGCGAACTGCGGCGCACGGGGATCATCGCGGTACTGGCATCCGTGCTGGCGATCATGGCTTACGTCTGGTTCCGCTTTGAATGGCAGTTTGCCGCCGGCGTCGTCGTGGCGCTCGCGCATGACGTTCTGGTAACGGCCGGCATCTTCTCGCTCTTCCAGATGGAGTTCGACTTGTCGACGGTGGCCGCGCTGCTCACCATTCTCGGTTATTCGGTGAACGACTCGGTTGTGGTCGCCGACCGCATCCGTGAAAACCTGCGCAAGTACAAGAAAATGGCGCTGCCAGAGTTGCTCAACCTGTCAATCAACGAGACGCTCTCGCGCACCGTTCTGACCGGTGTCACCACCATCGCTGTGTTGCTGGCGCTTTTCTTTCTCGGCGGCGCCGTGATCCGCAACTTCACGTTCGCGATGCTGTTTGGCGTTATCATTGGTACTTACTCGTCAATCTTTATCGCCGCGCCGATCCTCGACTACCTCGGCATCAAGCGCGACTGGAGCGACGCCAGCACCAAGCCTAACCCAGGTGGCATGCGGGCCTAAGCGAACACCGGCAGCCCTTCAATCTCATGTGTGCCGGATGGCACATATGAGAGGCTGGGCCAAAGAGGCACGGCCATGACAGCGCCAGAAGCCCGCTATCCGCATCAGGCCGCCATCGAGGCCTATGGCAATGGCGGCTTTCGCTTTGCTGGCATGAGCCATCGCGGCTCACTGCTGTGTCTGCCGTCGGGCCTTTACGAGTGGGCGGCAGGAGCACCCGGCGAACTCAATCCTGAACATTTCGCGCGCGTCTTTTTAGAAGGCACTGCCATCGGCTTTCTGTTGCTTGGCACAGGTCGCGTGCCGGTCCTTCCCGCGCCGGAAATTCGCAAGGCTTTTATTGCTGCCAACATCGGCCTCGAGGTCATGGACACGGGGGCTGCTGCACGCACCTACAACGTGCTGCTCGCCGAAGGCCGCCCGCTCGCGGCCGCTCTGTTGGCTGTGGAGTGAGCCGATGGCCACGGCCGCGCCCTCCAAGCCAGCAAGCAACCGGGATGTCATTTTTGCAGCGGCGCGGCAGAATGAGCCGGATCGCTATATTGCGGCGTTGTTCGCCCCCAAGGATGCCCGGGAAGATCTCGTCACGCTGGCAGCCTACCTGGGCGAGATCCGCCGCATTCCACTTGCGGTGTCGGATGCGATGCTTGGCGAGATCCGCTTGCAATGGTGGCGCGATACCTTGGCCGCAGGCGCACAGGGCGGACTGTCGGGCAACCCTATCGCCGATGAAATGGTGCGAGTGATCGCGCGTCACGATTTACCATTGGCTCTGATTTTGAAGCCCCTCGATGCCGCCAGCCTCGAACTCGACGGCGAGCCGTTCAGCGATGATGCGCAGTCGACCTCTTATCTTGATTGCGCTGAAGGGGCGGCAACGGAACTGAGTGCGCGGATCATGGGGCTTGATCAGGCGCCTGCCTCAACCGCAGCGCTGGAAAATGGCGCGCGCGCCTATGGCATCATTCGTCTTGTGTTGCGGTTGCCGGAACTTGTCAGCAAAGGCCGCTGGCCCGTACCTCAGGCGGTTGCTGCCTCGGGTGATCCGCGTCAGCTCGACGAGGCGCGCGCCCGTGCCATCATCAGGCAGGCGAGTGAGGGTCTATGCCGCGAGGCAAACGAAGCAAGCGTGCGTCTTGCGGGAGTGAACCCAGCGATCCTGCCCGCAGCGCTTATCGCCAGTTATGCTAAAGCGATCCGCCGGCCGCAGCGCGATGCGCTTCGCGAGCCAGCGCAAATTGCGCCGCTGACCCGCATGGCGCGGCTGTGGTGGGCGTCGCGGCTTGGGCGGTTTTAGATCCGCGTGCGCAGCCGTTAGAGATAGAAATGCAAAACGGCGCGACGGACACTGTCCGCGCGCCGCTGCATCTTGGGAAAGGCCGTCTGCGTCTCTCAGGTATCGTTCAGGTTGCCCGGGGCGCACTTCCACTTGACGATATTCCAACCGGGGTGCTCGTCGGCCCACTGCGCGAAGTAGGGCGGTGCGAACATGGCACACTGTGATGTGTCCATGTCGCCCTCGATGGGCATCCTGTAGTCCTTGCAGACGTTGGGATCTGTGGCCATGCAGGCCGATAGAATGATGGTCATCATTGGGTGCACGTCTCCGGCTACGATGTTTTTTTCCTTAGGCCGTGCCGGGGCTTATCCCCGTTCCGGCAGCTCTTTTGTCGGCTCGGCAATGACGCAAGATCAGCCTGTCAGCAGGCTACGCTCAAGCGCCTATCGACCAGTTACGACAGGGTCAACGAGCCGGATCAAGGCCGGGTTTCATGCTGCAGTGCGATTTCAGGTTACGATTAAGCAATTATGAGAATTTCGCCTTTGCCGGCCGTTGCCAGATCTCCGGCGTAACGGCGCACGAGCTTCGGCAGCGGCTTGGGTGCGAGGGGGCCAAGCGTCTCTGTGAAGTAATTCGACATGATGGCGGCAATGCCCAAATCATGCAGGCCGCAATCGGCAAAGGTGTCTGTCATGCGCTCGACCGAGGGTGCGATCAGCGTGCCCCGGCGCAGAAGCGGGCCGGGTGCGGCTCCTAATCCGCCTTCGGCCCAAATAGTGCCGCCGAGCATGCGAGAGCCGGCAGACGCCCCCGTCTTACCGCGCGTGATGATGGTGCCCCGGCGCATTCGGTCCCCCGCGCGCTCGCCAATGTTGCCTTCCACCACGACCGTGCCGCCCGCCATGCCGTTTTTCGCGCCTGTCAAAACCGCACCGACGAAATCGCCCGCCGATCCCTTCACCGTGACAAGCCCGCCCGTCAAACCAGCAGCCAGGAAGTCGCCAGCCGAGCCGCGAATATCCAGGCGGCCGCTTTTCATGGAGCGGCCAGCATAGGCGCCCGCGTTTCCCTCGACGATGATGGTGCCGGACGCCAAGTCGGAGCCAAGGCCATCGCATGCAGCCGTGGTGCCAATAAACGTGATCGTGTCGCCAGCTTCGCCGGTGATCTCGAACAGATCGCCTGCATTCACGTGGTCACGCGTTTTGCCAACGACGATTTGGGCGATGTCGCGCGCGTCGAGGCCGGCCAGTTTGTGCGGCACGAGGCCGGAAAGATCGAAGCGTCCAGCTAAGCCGTCGCGCAGCTTGAATGTCAGACCGCTCATGGCAGGAGGTCCTTTAAGTGATAGTGATGGGCCCCGAGTTTGCCGCCGTAGTTGCCGGCCGAGACGCGCGTCACGCCTTTTGCAGCGCCCACGTCGACGACCGCTTTGAGCCCCACGCGCATCGACTGGGCAACGGCCGCCGAGGTCAGGCCGTCAATCACGATTTCCAAAACGGCAATGGTATCCTGGCCGAGTTCCGATTTCACGGCGCCGCGCAGCACCGGGCAGAATGCATCGTTGGTCGAGGCCATCGCGCCCTTGTACTTCGAGCCGACCTTTGAGCCCGAACGCACGATGCCACCGGGAAACGGCGTGATGACATCGGGCACCTTGGCGATCGCATCGACCGCGGCTTCGGTGGTCTCTAAAAGGCCCGCGCGGTCGCGGCCGATGATCAGCAGATTGCCGCCGCCGACTGCATCTGTGGTGAGGCCTGCCTTGTCTTCGATGATGAACTCACCATCCATTACGGGAACGCGCCAGTAGCGTTTTTTCCCGAGCTTCTTGGCGGTTTGCCAGCCGTCGCCAAAAAAGCGCGGGCCGGCCGAAAGCGCCAGTTTCTTTGGCGACTCGAGGCCGTTGAAGCAGGCCGAGCCGGGGCTTGTCAGCACACATTGACCGACACGGTTTTTCAATTGAGGCCCGAGGCTGTCGGGCGAAAAGCCGAACATGAGAACGCGCACGCCCGGCCGGCCGTCGGGTGTTTCGGACGGCGCCATCACCCGGTCGATGCCGCATTCGGCGCCGCAGCCGATGACGGAAGTGCCAAAGCCGGTCATCACCGTGGCGCAGATCATCGCCCATTTCGGCGTGTCGGCAGTGATGATGAGACCCGTGCCACTCATGCCGAAGGCCTCGGCGAAGGTGTCGTCGATGGCGATGCCGTTGATCATCGCCGCAGTCTTGGTTGGGGAAGCCGTGCTCATGACACGCGTGCCTTTGTCGGTTGCACGATTACGCAGCCGCATTCGCCGCCGGTATGGCCGCAATTGCTGGCGACGATTTCGTCGTCGCTGATGCGGAAGTTGCCGAGCTGCATCGTGTGGTAGCGGTCGAAGTATTCTTTCAGGGGCTTTTCGATGGCACTGTCGTACTGCGGCCGCGCGACGTGCGTGGCGCCGGCAACGATCTTGACGACCTTGCCGTTGCGCACGATGAGGTTGCCATTCTTGAAGACGAACAGCGACGTCTGGAACATGGCTTCGCGGTTGTCGAGATCTTCGTAGACGGTGATATCGGCCGATGCGCCAGGCCCGAGGTGCCCGCGATCCATGAGGCCAAGCGAGCGCGCCGGCCCGGCCCGGGTCATGATGGCAACGTCATAGAGCGAATACTCGCGATCGATGGTCGAGAGGATCGACGCCATTTGTGCGTCAGGATGAATGGTCGCGAGGCGCTCCTTGCGGAAGGTTTTGTCCATCAGCAGCCGGATCAGATGCGGGTAGTAGTAGAACGGTGCGCCGTTGGGGTGATCGGTTGTCAGGAAGATGCGCCACGGGTCATCGACGAGCAGGAAAAGCTCGAGCCCAATAGCCCATTGCAGCGCGTTGACGAAACTCTGGTCGCGATACTTCATCGGCACCACGCCGCAGCCGTTATCGCACTCGATGTCCATCATCACCCACTTTTTGGGATTGGCGGACGCTGTATTGCCATACTGGCGCATGCTGTCGCCTGATGCCGTGCACGTTTGCCCGAACAGAACCTGGCCGACGTCGATCGACACGTTTTTGTGCTGGTTCAAAAGTTCGGCGATGCGTGCCGCGCCTGACGAAAACTTCTTGTCGCCTTCGGTGCCGTAGCTGTGGAATTGGATATGCGTCAGGTGGATCGGCAGGCCTTCGGCGGCCTTGATGGTGGCGAGCGTCGTTTCATCGTTGCCGGGCGTGCCGAGGTTGCAGCCGTGAATGTGGATGGGATGCGTGACGCCAATTTCCTGCATGCCGCGTGCGAGCGTGAGGATGATATCGCGCGGCGTCACCTGATAGTGAACGTGCTTTTCATCGAGGTCGAGGCGGCGCTGATTGAATTTGAAAGCGCTGATGCCGCCGGGGTTGACGATCTTGACGGCAATTGCTTGCGACGCGTGCATCGTCCAGCCGATGTAGTCTTTGATGAAGCTCATGTCGCGCTTTTCGGCGAGCGCGCGCAGGAAGAAGTCGTCGTTGCCCAGCATCACGAACGCGCCCTTGTCGATCATGGGCGTATCGCCCATCTCAAGGTGCGCTTGGCGGGCGTTGGCGGGCAGCATGGCCGGTTCGAATGCGGCGGTGTAGCCCATCTCGGCATAGCGGTAGCCGGTGGTCATGGTTGAAGGAATTGCGTGACCGCAGCCCGAGCGTTCGAGATCGCCGCGCGCCACTTCCTGGCCCGCATGATCTTCTGGCATGAGCATGCGAGCGATGGTGACCTTGCCGCCGCCGATGTGGGAATGCGGATCGATGGCGCCCGCCATGACCACGCGGCCCTTCAGGTTGAATTCTTCGTCAACGCGCGTGCCTTCGGGCGGCGCCGCCACGATCTTTCCATCGCGTGCATAGATGTCGCGAACTTCGCCGTTGACCCCATGCATGGGGTCGTAAACGGTGCCGCCGGTAAATTTGATGAGCATGAGGTGCGGTTCCGCGACGGTTAAAGAGCGAGTTCGATGGCAGCCAGCAGATCGGCTACTTTGGGCAAAGTTGAGCGGCCCAGATTGCGCAGCGGCAGCGTTACGACGTTATCGCAGCGAACGATGCGGCCTGCATGATCGGCGCCTGGCGTGCCAACTGGAATAAAGACAGCCGGTGTGCCGGTGATCTTCACGCCTGGAGTGCCGAGCACGATGGTTGGGATGGTTGTCGCGGGCGGGCCGAGATCCGGCGTGAACGACGAGATCCAGAGCAGTGCATCGCCTTCGCCCGTCGCCAGCATCTTGGGAATGACGTAGCGCAGCGGGTCGTAGTCAGGCTTGCCGCTGGCAAACGAAACCCGCAGCGGGTAGCCGCTCTGCCACGAGCAAACCGCACCGGCCGACACCGCGCCTTCATTGCCGCCCAGCGAAAGGCAGGCAAAGCGGCTGGTGACGTTGATTTCTTTCACCAGTTCCGAGACGAGCCCGACGGTCAATTCCGCGTTTGGAAAAGCAAGACTCGGCGGCGCCCACACCATCACGCCGTAAGCGGCCTTGCGGCAGCGGTTGGCGAGATCGGTGATGGTATCAGCCTTGACGCCGGCATGTTCGCCGCCGGGCAGCGGCGCACCCTTTAATTCTGCTTTGAGCGCCGAAAGAACTTCGCTGACCCGCTCGAGTGCGCAGGGAATGGTGATGACGTCGCCGATGCCAGTGCCCGAGACGCCCGAGGTGTCGAGGCCGTTGCCAAGGAACACAACCGTGCGCTTGGCCGGGGTCTCGCTCAACATCGAGACGGTGGGATTGACGATGCGCTCGAAAAAGCGCGGATGCAGTTGATGCAAGTCGCTGCCGACCACGACGAACAAGTCGGCGCGATTGCGCGCTTCCGTCAGCGTGGTCATGAACCAGCCCTGCGACTGGAGCACTTTGAAATTGCGGTATTGGCCTTCGCTCAAAGCGTGATCGACAACGCCGCCGGACTTGTCGGCCAATGCCATGACGGCGCGAATGCCATCGACATCGGTTCCAAGACCACCATACATCGGCAACCTGGCGGCGCTGAGAATGCGGGTCGCCTCGCGCAGGGCTTCAGGCAGGGTTGCGGGTTTGCCCTGGATCATCGGCACCGCATCGGACACCTGCCGCTCGAAGCCGGCAACGGCTTTGCTGCAACCGTTCTTGGTAACCTTGAGGCCGCTTGGACCCGTCGAGATCTCCAGATCGTCACAAAGGATGCCGCAGAACGGGCACGCCACGCTGGTTTGGACGTTCGGAGACGTTTCGGACACTGTAGTCATGCCAGCGGGTTTACTCCGGTTGGGCGAGGGGCAGAGGTGGGCTATGTGTACTAAAGCCGGGGGGACCAAAGCATGGCCACAGCGTCGAGACAACCGCGTTGAGGGATTGGCTGCCTCGGTGCTGCGCCATCGCGGCGAAATCGCGCATCGGGCACGCCCCGCGAAGGCAGCACTGTTTTGCCCCAGCCCGGCTATAAACCGCCGTGACATCGTCCACAACGGCGATTAAAAGATTGCCGTGTAATACTGTTACGGAGGATGACTGCATGTCACTGAGAGCCTTTGGATTGGCCGCCGCATTCGTGGCGTTGATGCCGGTTGCAGCATGGGCGCACGGGCCAACCCGGCAGAAGTACATCGATACGATCGAAATTAACGCACCCGCAGACAAGGTTTGGGCCGTCGTCGGAAATTTCTCTGACATGAGTTGGAATCCCATGTTTGCAAAGACGGAAGCCAAGGGCGGCAATGACGTTGGCGCGACCCGCGATCTCATCAGTGGCAGCGGTTCGAAGATCGTGCAAAAGCTGGTTAAGTACGACGCCACCAAAATGGCCCTGCAATACGAAGTGATGGAAATCGACGTAAAGTTGCTGCCGGTCTCAGGTTACGAGTCTTGGCTGACGGTCACGCCCGACGGCAGTAAGTCGAAGGTGGAGTGGAAGGGCAAGTTTTACCGCGCATTCGTGAACAACGATCCGCCGCCGGAATTGAACGACGATGCGGCCTTGGCTGCGGTTACGATCGAATATCGCAAGGGCCTCGAAGCACTGAAGGCGAAAATCGAAGGCGGCAAGTGAGTCTGATCTAGGTCAGCCTTACACATATCCGATAGGGGCGCTGGTTGTTAAAGCTCCGCACAGTTCTGAAAAGGGCCGCCGCTGCATCAGTGGCGGCTCTTTGTCTATTGGGCGCCATCGCCTCCGCCCGAGCCGAGGCGCCAGCCGGGGCTGGCCAGACGGTGGACGCCGAAGCGCTGGTCACAAACCAAGGCTCGGACAGCCTATCGTTCGTCGATCTCGCCACCCTCAAGAGCGTTGCCGAGATCAAAATTGGCGGCAAGCCGGCGGGTATCGCCGTCTCGGCCGATGGGGCCAAGGCCTTTGTTACGTCTCCCGAAGGCAAGTTCCTTACTGTCGTCGATGTCAAAAGCCGCACGGTTGAGCGGCGCATCGCGGTTGACGGCGGCCCACTCGGCGTTGCCGCCAATCCGGTGAGCGGCGAGGTTTACGTTGCCGACTGGTATTCGAAGACGCTGACGGCGCTCGATCCAATAACAGGCGCGGTCCGCGGCCGCGTGGAGGTTGGAAGTTCTCCCTCCGGGTTGGCGGTGACGGCAGACGGCGCTCTCTTGCTCTCCGCCGATCGCGATAGCGATCAGGTTTCGATTGTTGACGTGGCCAGCCTCAAGGCCATTACCGCAATCCCCGTCGGAAAGCGGCCGTTTGGCATTACGCTCGATCCGTCCGGTGCCCGCGCCTTCACCGCCAACGTCGGCAGCGACGATGTGACGGTCGTCGACCTTAAAACCCGCAAGGCCGTTGGCCGCGTCCCGGCCGGGCGTCTCCCCTATGCGATAGCGTTCGCAGGCGAAAAAGGCTTCGTTACGAACCAGTCTGGCGGCACCGTCACCGTTTTCGACGCAACGACCCTTGCCGTCGAGAAAACAATCGAAGTTGGGGATACGCCGGAAGGCATCGCCGCCGATGCCTCGGGGCGCTACATCTATGTGGCGTGCTGGTTTGCCAATACGCTCGATCGCATTGATGTTGCAACTCTTACTGTAACAGGCCAAGCCACTGTCGGCGATGCGCCACGCGCATTCGGTAATTTCCTCGTTCAAGCACCGGCTGGAAAGTAACGAAAAACCCCCACCTTGCCTGACTTTAACTTGAACGAGAGGACGGGTGCGGTTTTCATAGAAACAGCGAAAGCCGCCAGCCGGGGCTATGCTAGAGGTCCAGGCAAGCTGTTTGGATCGCGTGGTTGACGGGTTGTTGCCCGTCCGCGTGAGCAAGCGCTACAAGAGCGGCAGTGAATAAAGGGCGCGCAGGCGAACTGCGCCCCGCTTTGGAGGACGTTTCGAATGGTTGTCACGTTTCGGGCCGCGTTTGTGGCCTGCGCTATGATGCTGATGCCTGCAGTGGCGCATGCCGCCGAGGTCAGCAAGTCCGCCGAGATCATCTTTGATCCGCCGCACCTGGAACAAGTGCAGAAGGGCAGCGAAGTCACCTACAAGTTCGAACGCAAGGTTTCGGACGAGAAGCTTGCAGGCCCGGCTTACACAGACGAAATCCGTCTCGGGGTATTCAAAGTTGCAGCCGATGGCAAGCGCGATGTGTCGCTTCAGGTATTTACAGGTGACCGGGCGCGCGCACCTTGGTCTGAAACGGGCATGACCGGCAACCCGCTGCTGCTCTGGTATCTGGACAACTGCATCAACCAATACCGCGCCGTAGCTGGTGGCGACCGCGACTTCCTCAAGAACACTTTCAAAATCGCGCTACGCGACAAGTCGACTTATGAAAACGTCAAAGCGGAATACGACGGGAAGACGGTCGATGCTGTGCGCATCAGTGTCGTTCCGTTTGCTGACAGCAAAGACGCAAAGAAAATGCGCGGCTTCGAGAAGTCTAAATTTTGGCTTCTGGTGAGCCCGGCTGTGCCTGGATACTTCATCGAACTCGCTTCGGAACTTCGCAGCACGGACGCCGCCTCGCCTGTGGTGAACGAAAAGATCAATCTGGTCAGCATGGGAGCGCCGAAATGATCAGCCCGCGCAATCGCATCTTTGCAGTGCTGGTAGCATCTATGGCGTCGATGGCCGCGCCGTTGGCTGAGGCCCAGATGCCAACGCATATGAACGACTTCCCAACCGTCACCCGGGCCGAATACATATTCGGCTGCATGCAGGTCAACGGCAATACGCGGCTGGCCCTGGAGCGGTGTTCTTGCTCGATTGATGTAATCGCCAGCATCATCAATCACGATCAGTACGTTGATGCGGAAACCATCATGTCGGTGCGTCTGCGCGGCGGCGAGAGCACGGCTGCGTTGCAGGGTCCGATCATGCTTGAAAAGATCCGTCAGTTAAAACTCGCCCAGATCGAAGGCGAACTGCGTTGCTTCTGAATTAGCCGTTCCGCTGTCTCGAACTAAATAAAAACAGGCGCTGCATGTGTGTGCAGCGCCCGCTTGCGTTTCAGTTGGATACCAAACGAATTTACGATCCCTTTGAAACCGACGCGCCCTTCATGGTGCGATTGTCGGTGTCAGAGGCTGTCACCTCGATGACATCATCGGGATTGCCGGGCGCGTAGGTGAAGCGGATGTTCGGATCTTCACTGATCGAAATCCCACCTGTGAGCGTGAACACGGTTTCCGCGCCACGCTTCACTTCCATGTTGGTGATGTACTTGAACGGAATCCAGTAGCCGGTCGCCTGGTTGGTCTGCAGCCCGGAATACTGCGGGTGCTTGATCATCAGCTGGCCCTCGGGTAATGCGCCCGTGGTGCTGCCATCGCCCGCCGTTGCCGTGACTTTCATCTTGCCGATTTCCGCAAGAATGGCGTCGGGGTCTTTCAAAGCCGGTGCCGAGCATCCGCCTGCTGCTTTGACGAACTTTTTGACCATGTGCAGTTTGCCGTCGGTGGTTTCCATGACCGCGTGGATGTCGGTGTAGCTGTCGACGCGCACGCGCGTTGAGATGATGCGGTCGCCTGTGCCTGCTGCGGACCCGAACGCAACTTCGAAGGCAACCGGGCTCGGGTTGTGGTCAATGACCAGCGTTACCTTCTTCGCGTTGGCGGCGAACGCGGCCGGAACCCGCAAGGTAATCGGCGTCAGGGCTGCATCCTCGGCGCGATCAGGCGCCTCCATGATAATGCCGCCACTGTCCTGCAACAGCTCGCGCGACTGGAAAACGTCGCGATGCAGCTCTGGCCAAACGTCTTTGATCTCGGCGGCGAAAGACGCGGGCGCTGCCATGAGGCTCGCTGCGCAGGCAAGTAAAGCCGTCGTAAGTCGAAACGTCATAGGAAGATCTCCAATTCCGGCGCTTATTCCCATTCCAACTCGGCGAACGCAGCCGACGCATTACGGGCATTGTAGTCGGAAAACAGTTGCCATGCATCTTTTTCCGATTGTCCGGCCGACGCCATAGCATCGGAAATCGTTTTGCCCCGCTTGATTAGCTCGCGAATGTCGGCCGCAAGCGTCGTCAGATAGTGGCGCAAGGGGTCTGCCCCTGCTGGCCAGGACAGAGAGGCTGGGCCATGGCCGGGCACCACCCGGGCCGCGGGCTGTGCGGCCAGCTGCTCCATCACGGCAATCCAGCCCCTTATTGAGCCATCTATGGTGGGAACGTGGCCGGCAAACAGCAGATCGCCCAGGAAAAGCGTATCCGTTGTGACGTCGCGGACCGTCATGTCGTTGTCGGTGTGAGCCGTCTTTTGCGCCGTGAGTTCCAAGACGCGCCCGCCCAAATCCAAGCGGGTTGTGCCCTCCACATTCTGGGTTGGCATAACGATTTCGATGCCTTTGAAGGCGTCTTCACCCAGCAAGTCTTTGTTGCGGCTCATATAGCGTTCGGCGCGCGCGGCCAGCCCGCGCCCCATTTTGTGGTGGGCCACGAACGCCGGGTTCACGGCTTTGAATGGTGCATTGCCGAAGACATGATCGGGGTGCATGTGGGTGTTGATCACGTATCTGACCGGCCTGTCCGTCACGGCTTTGATCGCATCAAGCAGGTGCTGCCCCACGATGGCGCTGCCGCCGGTATCGATCACGGCAACGCTTTCGTTTCCGATCACAAATCCTGCATTCGAGATATTTCCCTGGTTCTCGGGAGCATAAAGGGCGTGGATGCCTTGGTGCACGAACACCCCGGGGGCAATCTCGGTGACAAATTTACTGCCGCTGGCATGACCGGGAATGGGTTTGAACAGCGTCACCAGCGGGACGGTGCTCGCGATACCGGCGAGGGCTCGGCCGAGAAGGACCCGCCGGTCAATGTTGAGAAACGAGCGCTCTGGCTTTTTCAAAAATCCCACTCCGGTGGCTTCAATCGCGGCGCATTGGCAATCCGTCGCTGCTTCTACGATGCCAATGCTTTACTGCCCGCCCATCAGATAGCGGCGCTGGGCAGGGCGAAGTCAATGCCCGCAATGGGCCTAGCCCCGCTCTACCTGCCGTCGGCCTTACTCCATCATTTGGGGCGGGGCGTTGAATACTGCCAGTCGTGTTGGCGGGCTGGAGCGGGCGATAGGTGGCAACCGCCTCCCGTCTGCACCATCGGGTTCAGTGGAGGAAGGCGCGCAGATTCGGAGAGGAGCGATGCAATCAAGAGTAGCAATAGTGGCGCTTCATCACGCCTAGACGGCGAAAATACTGTGATGGCTCATCATCTCAAATCGAGAGGCGCAGCATTATTCATAAAGCGGATTTCGAGTCAATCCGTTGCCCTGCAACCAGTTGTTGCAAAAAACTTACCGTGCGGTGCAATATTCGTGTGTGCGTTGCACTAATACCAATAAATGCTGGATTATAATAGGTCAGTGCTCATGACATAGAAGTGTTGCCTGAAAATTGACCCAACGGATCGGCTTGCAGACCTCACGAGAAAGTGTCTACATGCGGCCCACGGTGGCGAAGGGTCGCGGGGATGTTCAGTGCGACATTCTCAGGCTGCGACAAGGGTGCTGAACACGGGGAACACCCGGGCGTACCCGTCTGCAGTTGGTCCTTTCGGCCGTGTAAAAAAGCGTGGCAAAAACCTCAAGGAGGAAACGCGATGCGCAGAAATGCACTCGCATGTGGCCTGCTCGCTTCGGTGGCTCTGACTTCGACCGCATGGGCGAACGCAGACCAGACGAAGAACTCTGCAGATCCCAACAACTGGGCAATGCAGTCGGGCAACTACAACGGTCAGCGTTATTCGAAGCTCGACCAAATCAACACAAAGAACGTCAACACCATCAAGGTTGCTTGGCAGTTCTCGACCGGCGTTCTTCGTGGTCACGAAGGCTCGCCGATCGTTGTTGGTAACATGATGTACCTTCACACGGCATTCCCGAACAACATCTATGCTCTCGACCTCGACAAAGAGCAGCAGATCGTTTGGTCGTACAAGCCCAAGCAGGATCCGTCTGTGATCCCTGTTATGTGCTGCGACACGGTTAACCGTGGCGGTACCATCCTTGTTGGCGACACCCTGCTGTTCGGCCAGGCCGACACGGCTCTCGTTGCTCTCGATGCAGCAACGGGTAAGGAAAAGTGGAAGGTCGTCAACGGCGATCCGAAGCGTGGCGAAACCTACACCGGCAGCTTGATGGCGATCAAAGACAAGGTCATCATGGGCATCTCGGGCGCTGAGTTCGGCGTTCGTTGTTCGGTCACCGCGTACGCTATTGCCGACGGCAAGAAGCTCTGGCGCGCATACTCCATGGGCCCGGATGAAGACATCCTGATGGACCCCGAGAAGACCATGTCTCTCGGCAAGCCCGTCGGTAAGGATTCTTCGCTGAAGACGTGGACAGGCGATCAGTGGAAAGTCGGCGGCGGTTCGGTCTGGGGCTACTCGGCCTATGACGCTGAACTCAACCTCTACTACTATGGTTCGGGCAACCCCTCGACCTGGAACCCTGTCCAGCGCGCTGGTCCGGATGGCAAGCAGATCGACCAGAAGTGGTCGATGACCATGTTCGCACGTAACCCCGACACCGGTGTTGCTGCATGGGCTTACCAGATGACCCCGTTCGATGAGTGGGACTACGACGGCGTTAACGAAATGGTTCTCGTTGACGGCGCCGACGTTGGTGGCAAGAAGCGCAATGTTCTCGTGCACTTCGACCGCAACGGTTTCGCTTATACGATGGACCGCGCTTCGGGCGAATTGCTCGTTGCTAAGCCCTACGACGACGACCTGAACTGGTCGACCGGCGTGGAAATGGACAAGTCGAAGCCCAACTACGGTCGTCCGTATGTTGTCGCCGAGAAGTCCACGTTCCTCAACGGTACGGACGTCAACTCGACCAACATCTGCCCTGCTGCCCTTGGTTTCAAGGATCAGCAGCCGGTCGCTTACTCGCCGCTGACGGATCTCTTTTACATCCCCGTCAACAACGTCTGCATGGACTACGAACCCCAGAAGGTTTCGTACACACCTGGCCAGCCGTACGTTGGCGCAGTGCTCTCGATGTTCCCGCCGAAGGGCGAATCGAACACGGGTCACTTCACGGCATACGACCACAAGACGGGTAAGATCGTCTGGCAGCATGACGAGCCCTTCTCGGTCTGGTCGGGCGTTCTGACGACTGCAGGCGGCATCGCTTGCCACGGCACACTCGAAGGCTACTTCAAGTGCCGCGATCAGAAGGATGGCAAGGAGCTGTTCAAGCACCGTCTGCCGTCTGGTTCGATTGGCAACGTGTTCACCTACTCGCACAAGGGTAAGCAGTACATCGGCCTGTTCTCGGGCGTTGGTGGCTGGGCCGGTATCGGCCTCGCAGCTGGCCTCGAGAAGCCGACGGACGGCCTTGGCGCAGTCGGTAACTACGCCGGTCTGAGCTCGTTCACCACGCTCGGTGGCACGCTCACCATGTACTCGCTGCCCTAATCGGTAGTTTGTCACATAAGGGGACCGGCGCGGGGCAACCTGCGCCGGTTTCTTGTTGACTGGGTCCATTCACTTGCTGTCGAGATCCAGACAGAATAGAATTTGCGTACTGCGATAAAAGGCGCGTGGCGAAAATGATCGCTCCGGTCTTAACTTCGCTAAGGCTGGATGAAATAATCAGCCGCGAGAACATTTTCATCTCAATTGGACGAATGGCTCCAAGGAACAGGGGAAACGCGTGAAGAGGTTTGCATTTGCATTGGTTGCAGCATCGGCGGTGAGCTGCATGATCGGCATGACGACTATGGCGTCGGCAGAGGATAAAGCAGCTCCGGCTGCTGCCGCTGCACCAGCTGCTGAGACGAAGGCCGCGCCTGAAGCTGCTCCAGTGGACCTGGAAGCGGCCAAACACGCTGCCGAGAAGCGCGCTGCAGCCGCAGCTGCTCCTGGCGCCAAGGGTGGCGGCAAAAAAGGCGAAGACGGCAAGTATCTTCTGCCTGATGGCACCATGACCTACAACATCGCCGAGGATGGTACGGTCGACTGGTATACCTACTCTGGCTACAAGCGCTACCACTCGGAATGTCATGTTTGCCATGGTCCGGGCGGTGACGGCTCAACGTTCGCACCGGCTCTTCGCGACAGCTTGAAGGTTCTTGATTACACAAAGTTCGTCACCGTTGTGATGAGCGGTCAGCAGCGCGACGTTGCCGGCACCAAGTACATTATGCCGGCGCTTGGCGACAATCCGAACGTGGCCTGTTTCATTGATGACCTATACGCTTACATCAAGGCCCGGTCGGACGATGTCTTGCCCTTCGGCCGGCCAGAGAAGCGTGAAGCAAAGACGGATGCTGCAAAGAAGTTCGAAGACGAATGCTTCGCATCGCTGACACCAGCCGCTAAGTGATGACGAGACGGTCATGTTGATCCGGGTCATGAGCTGCTCATAGCAGATCGTCCGGGCTGTCTTATGTCAACCATACTTGGACACGTGTTTCGGCCTGCAATCGGTTCAGAAACACTGATCGGACTTATAAGATCCCGGGGACACGGCTTGTTGAAGCCGCTTCTCCGGGATTTTCCGTTTTGTAATTGGTTTTTCCCGATCCGATTGGCCTATATGCCCGTTGAACCGGGAAAAAATTTGGTCACGGCAGGGAGACTGAAATGGCGAAGACGTACGCGCTGAAAAGCGGCGCACTGGCACTTGTTCTGGCAGTATTGCCACATGCCGCAATAGCAGCAGATACCAACCTTCCCGATCAAGTCAACCGCAAGGTTCTGCGCGTCTGCTCGTCGCCGGAGAACCTTCCCTACTCGAATGAAAAGGGCGAAGGCTTCGAGAATAAGATTGCCGAAATCATCGCCGATGAATTGAAGGTTCCTATCGAATACACTTGGTACCCGCTCGGTCTGGGTTTGGCCCGCCGCACGTTGGCAGCCAAGAAATGCGACGTCATTATGCAGACCATTCAAGCCGATGAATACACCCTCAACACCAATGGCTATTATCGCTCGACCTACGCGCTGATCTATAAAAAGGGCGGCCCGCTCGACGGCGTGACCTCTATCTTCGACCCGAAACTCAAGGGCAAGAAGCTGTCGAACCAGGGTGGCCCGGTCGGCGATCAGATCGCAAAAGCAGGGTTGATGCCCGATGCCAAGTCTTACCGGCTGATGGTCGACCGCCGCTATGAGAACCCGGAAAAAGAAATCATCGAAGATGTCCGTTCGGGCGCAATCGATGTCGGCGTCGTCTGGGGCCCGTTTGCCGGATATTTCACACGGCCGTATAAAGACGAGTTGTCGGTTGTGCCGCTGACTGAGGAAGTTGCCGGCACGTCCAAGCTCGAATACCGCATGACCATGGGCGTGCGCGTCAACGAAGTTGCCTGGAAGCGGCAGCTGAACGAGATCATCAAGAAGCGTCAGGGCGACATCAACCAGGTTCTTCTCGATTTCGGCATTCCCATCATCGACGAAAACAGCAAGCCAATCACGTCGGCCGGAAGATAGCGCCCGCCGGGCAAGGTTCGGATTCCCCTGCGCGATGTGACGTGAATACCTATCCAAAAGCGACGGCCGGACTGAGGGCGGCAACTTGGGTTGCCGCCTTTTGCGTTATTGCCGTCCCCTCGATCTGGACAAGATTTGCCCATTTGGCTTGCGAGGGTTGACGTGCCGGTCATGTGCGAGGAAAAGTCGAGCGCGCGCCGCTTCAACGAGTGTGACGGGACTATTGCAAAGACCGGCCGCCAACGGGCGGACACGAGGTGAGAACTGCATGACAAAGGCTGCTTCAACGATCCCTTGGGCCGCTAGGTGGCTTTCCGGTTCAGTAGTTTTGATCGCACTCGGTTTTAGCAATCCCGGGCCTGCGGCTGCCAACGGGCCCCTTAACGAACTCATCGAAAAGCCTCTCAGTGCCGAGGAAGCCGCCGCCGTTGTCGATGAGCCAGCCGGCTATCGCACAGATGGCTATCGCATGCCGGTGCCCAAGACACTTGCGGGTGCCGCCGTGATCTCGACGGCTGAGGCAGAGACGTTGCACAAACAGCGTACCGCCATATTCATCGACGTTTATCCGCGGGCGCCCAAGCCGCCCAATCTTCCCGCAGGCACGCTGTGGCGTGACCCGCCGCATTTCACCATGCCGGGAGCCACGTGGTTGCCAAATGTCGGCTACGGCGTGCTGCCGCCCGAGGCCGAGGCCACCTTCAGGGCTCAACTGGACACTTTGTCAGGCGGCGACAAGGCCAAACCGCTCGTATTTTTCTGTTTGCGCAATTGCTGGATGTCGTGGAACGCTGGCAAGCGCGCGGTGGCCTATGGCTACACTGCCGTGCGCTGGTTTCCCGATGGAAACGATGGCTGGCAGGAAGCTGGCAATGAGTTGGCGCAAGTCAAGCCGTTGCCGTGATACCGGCCGCACATGTCATCGCGCGGCGCATGTCAATCATCTGCGCGTTACTTCGACATCAGTGCACGAATTGATTTTGTAAGGCCGAAGAAGCGTTCTTCGATCAACACAGGAACTTCGCAGGCAATCGGAATGCTCTGTTGACGTTCCTGAAAGATGCGCGATTCCCAGTCATAGGCTTCTTGAGCCTTGGCAACAGCCATTTCGCCCGCTTCATCAAGGCCGGACTTCTGCTGTAGAGCTTCCAGGTCAAGGCCCTTCTGCTCAATCACCTTGGCGCGGTCTCGCTGGGCTTTGAGATACTTTTCGAGGCCGCCGACAACTGTCCGGCGTTGACCGTTGGTCGTCTCGAACAGGGCCGCAAACAGCAGCGTGAGTTTGGCGTCGCGATCGGCTGCAGGCTGCGCTTCCGCGAATTTCTTTATGGCAGCTTCAGCCTCGGCCACCGGCACGCGGCGGCTGGTCAACACCGGCAGCAGCGCCATGATGGCTTCGTTTTCGTTCCAGGGCAGTTTGTCAGGCTCCACTGCGGGGCCGTCCCATATCTGGCCCACGCTCAGGCTCTCCACCTTCCCCTGAACACACGGCCAATCTGGAGTGGCCGTGTCGGCGGCCAATGCGGCTCCAGTGGTCAGGGCCAAGCCCGCAAATAAAACTGCGATGCGTGCCGGGATGTGAAAAGCCTTCAGCATATTCAATCGTCCAGTCGTTGGGGCCTCACGCCGATTTAGCATCTGAGCCGCAGGTTACAAGTTGAGGATTGTTCATCTGATGGTGCGCGGCCTTAAGCTCCGCCACCAGGTCCACCCCGGCGCCCAATCAGCCCCTTCGACGGGTTGTAGGCATAAACCGCGGCAGCCAGGAAGAAGATGGTGCAGGCCGTCACGATGATGAGGGAGGTCACATCGACGTAGCCATAAAAGGCAAATCGGATGAGTTCGACGCAGTAGGAGAACGGATTGAACCGGCAGATCTCGAACAACAGCGGGCTACTCTCTTTGATGCGCCAGAGCGGATAAAGCGCGGACGAGGCAAAGAACATCGGGAAAATCACGAAGTTCATGACGCCAGCAAAGTTTTCAAGTTGTTTGATGACAGAAGACATGAACAGCGCCAGCGATCCCAGCATAAGGCCAGCGACGACCAGCGCCGGTATGATGGTGAGATAGCCCATCACCGGCTGCAAGAACGAGGGCACCTGGAAAAAGCTGTAAACGATAGGTTCTTTGATCGAGCCCAAAATCTGCGGCAGGAATTCTGGCGTCTCATAGGCTGTAAACAACTTCAGCTCTGTGAGGGGCGGCGGCTGAATACTCCAGAAATAGGCAACGGCCAGGAATGCAAACACTTGCAATAGGGCCACCGCCACCCCGCCCAGCAATTTCGATAGCAGCAGAAACGAGCGCGGGAAGGGGCTGACGAGAAGCGTGCGCATGGTGCCGGTCTCGCGGTCATAGACCATCGACAGCGACGACTGCATGGCGTTGAACAGCAAAATCATACCGACAAGGCCGGGCGTAACATACTCTTCATAGAGCACGTAGGTCTCGTAGGGCGGGATGATCGACACGCCAAGCACGGTGCGGAAGCCGGCTGCAAAAATGAACAGCCAGACGAGCGGGCGCACCAGGGCGGAAAAGAAACGCTCTGTCTGATGAAGGAAGCGCAGCACTTCGCGCCAGACGATGCCTTTGAAACACGCCCAATAGTTGGCAAGTGTCAGTTTAGGGTGAGCGGCGTCATCGTGAGAGAAACTGCTCGTTTCTGGCAGCGCGCCTGATGTTGCGAGGGTCATTACGCGGCCTCCAGGGCGGCGGTGGTGCCCGTCAATTTTCTAAATGCTTCGGAGATGCTGGCTGACCCTGTTTGCGTCAGGAGGCCGGGAACCGCACCTGTGTAAAGAACGCGGCCCTTATGCAGAAGAATGACGTGATCGTCCAAGGCCACTTCGTCGAAAAGGTGCGTCGCCCATAGCACGCCGAGTTGCTCTTGCTTGACGAGCGCGCGCACGATGTTAATCACGCTTTCTCGCGAGCCGATATCGAGACCGACCGTCGGCTCATCGAGCAGCAACAAGCCAGGCCGGTGCATCAACGAGCGGGCAATTTCGACGCGGCGCGCCTGCCCGCCTGAAAGTGTGCGCACTTTTGAATGCGCGCGATCGCCCATCACTACTTTTTCAAGTGCGGCGGTGGCGCGGGTTTTCGCTTCTTTACCGCCGATGCCGTGCAAGGCTGCATGGTAGAGAAGGTTCTGGAAGAGTGACAAATCCGGGTCGATGGCGCGGCTCTGGAAGCACACGCCGAGGCGCTGCAAGGCCTCCGTAGGCCGCCGGCGCACATCGTAGCCGAGGATTTTGATCTCTCCCGTGACGTTGTCGTAAAGCCGCGTGACAAGCGCGAACAGTGTCGATTTTCCAGCGCCATTCAGCCCCAGGAGTACCGCGAACTTGCCCTGAGGCACGTTGAGGGACACGTGATCAAGCACAACATGCGATCCGAAACTGTGGCTCACGTCGTGGACGAGCAAAGCATCGGTGCTGGACGAATGAGGCTGGGACAAGCGGGCACTTCCTATTTTTTCTACGTCACTGCAACTTCAAAGCGGCGCAACTGCACCGGGGCGCGAGCCATGCTGGCAAGCCGCGCCCCGCTACGCACGAAGTGTCGATAGCGTCAATCGAGGCTGGACACTACCCCCCACGGGTAGCGGCCCACCTTGATGGACTTGACGGCTTTCAGGCTTGCCACGTCGATGGCGGTGACGTCGTTCGATGTGCCGTTCGTCGTGAACAACCACTTCTCGTCGGGTGTCAGGCCCACGTTCCAAACACGCTGGCCGACCAGAATGTACTTCTCGACCTTGAGGGTTGCCGTATCGACAACGGCGACGCGGTTTGCCGGGCCGAGGGCGACGAAGGCCTTTTTGCCGTCCTTCATGATCCGCACGCCAACCGGTTGTATCGCGTCTTTGGTGATGCCCTGAATTTCGAACGTGACTTTGCCCTGGATTTTCCGCGTTGCAGCATCGATCACGGTGACGGTGCCGCCAATTTCAGACGACACCCACACGGACTTTCCATCAGGCGTGTACGTGGCAACGCGCGGGCGGTTGTCGACCAGCACATTGTCGAAGGTTTCATGGGTTGTCGTATCGATGAAGTGCGCCATGTTCGTCGTCTCGGACGTGTTGACCAGCACCTTGCCGTCGGGGCTCATGCCCATGCCTTCAGGTTCGACCCCAACAGGAATATCGAGCAACACGCCGCCCTTCATAATATCGACGACGGTGACGAGGTTGTCATCTTCGTTGGAGACATAAAGCGGGTTGCCCGACGTGTGCAGGATCGGCAATTCCGGATCGGGGCCCGACGGCAGCGTCTTGACGAGTTCGTAGGTCTTTGTGTCGAACACCTGCATCTGGTTGTCATCGCTCGTGCAGACGATCACCCACTTGCCTTCATTGCCCAGAATGATGCCGCGCGGCCGGTTGCCGGTCTTGATGGTATGAATCACCTCCATCTTTTCACTGTCGATAACGGAGACGGTATTCTCCTTCTCGTTCGAAACAAAAATGCGGTAGGCGAGTGCGTCTGTCGCTCCGAGCGACAGAGCAGGCAAGACCAACGCTGGGATAAGGCCGAGATACAGTTTTCTCACGTCGAAAGCTCCTTGGGGGTGCCATGTCTTATGTCGAGGTTTACGACCATAGTCCTGGGTATTGGATCACTTCTGCGGGCTCTCCATGCAGCCAGGGTCAGCGGCTGGCTATTTCGGAAATGCGGTGCATTTCGTCTCTGGCTTGTCGACGCCCAGCGTATCGAGTTCAGTGAACTGATGTAGAAAGCCCTGCTGGGGTGAAACAGTGACGTGGATCTTGGCCGTTACCAAAAGCACTGGCTGGCGCAGTTGACCATTCCACGAGCGATAGGTCAGCTTTTGTCCCTTAAATGCGGCCAATTCGAATTCCGGCGAGCGCATGTACTCGATCAAGTCCGCAGCTTTGCCGGTCTTCTTGCGCGTGGCGGCTTCGCCTACAGTTCTCACGGCCATCCACATATTGTAATCTAGCGGACGCATCTGGCGGTTTGCGAGGCGCTTGAAGCGGTTCTGGAATTGCGAGCCTCCCCACAATTCGACGGCTGGATGCCATGTCGTCGGATAAAGTCCAGACGTGCCCACGACCGGTCGCGCGTCCCATGTGCGGTAGGGGAAATAGTCGCCGAACAACTCTCCTTCATCGGCTACCACCACCACATCGTGCGGAGGCACCTTCTGAGTAAAGGTTGGGATCTGCTGTTGGATCTGCTCGAAACCGCCATCCGAGCGGCGGCTACCTGGATCGTAAGCAAAGGCCCGCTCTTCGACGACCTTGCTGCCGAACCTCTTGGCGCTGCGCTTGATCGCTTCGGCAAAAGATTTGTCTTGCTCGGATGGGCCGACAACGAGGAACCAATTGCGCCACTGTTTCCAGGCGAGATATTGGCCGAGCGCATCGGCGAACATGGACCGGGTGGGGATGGTGTGCTTGACGTTGATGCGGCAGTTTTCTTCGCGCAAGCTGTCGTCGGGTGCGCCGGTGTTGAACATCACGGCGGGTTTGTCTTTGAGGGCGTCGGCCATAGCCAAAATTGTGGCCGGGTCTGCGTCGGTGACGACAAAGCCGATGCCTGCATCGACGCGCTTCACCACCTCGGCGACCAGTTCGGCACTGGTCTGGCTGGAAACCGAATCCAGTGTGAATTCCTGGCCGACGAACCGCCCGGTTGTGTTGTTGTCTGCAATCGCAAGTTTGGCACCGGCGACGCCGTCGTCTGGCGGGGCGATGTCGAGGAGCGACAAAGGAGGCAACCGGTCTTCTCGGATCTGGCGCGCCAGCAGAATGCCGATTTTCTCGACCTCTGCTTTTGCCGCGGGATTGGTCTGTGTCGCGGGCACGGCTTCTTCCGCAGCCGATACTGGTCTTGCCTGCACGAAGCCGATTGCGGCGGCAATGATGGCAATCGATAGGAACCCGCTCCGGATGTTTCGCGCATTGTAAACCTTAGACTGCCCACCCCACGTCATCGAATGTCTCCTGTGGCGGCAGCGGCGACCGGTACGGAAGCGATGCGCAGGCCATCTGTGTAACTGTGTAACATCATAAATTGCAAGAAGCCTCCGAATGTCAAGCGGGCGGGCCGGCGCACGGCAGAAGCTCGCAACAATGTGACGCCGCGTGATGACGTGCAACATGATAACATGTCTGATAGATAGCGCGTAAGGTTGCCTCGATTTAATCATTGGGCCAGTGGAAAGCCGGAGCTGACAATGATTTTATCGCTCTTAATGGGTCCGGCAGCCGCACTGAAGCGTCTTCATGGTTCATGGTCACGCCGGGAACTTTTTGGAAATCGCTGCTGATCGTTCGTCCCGCCCGAGGGGCAGTCTGGCCAGCGCAGTCGGAGACTAGATGTTGAGGTTTGTGTTTGCTGTCGTGGCGTTCGCCCTGTTTGCCGGATCTGCTGCTGCTGCACAGAAGGCGGCAGTGTTTCCATTTCAACTCGTCATTCCGCTGAAGGAAGAAGATTTCTTCTCCGGTTCGGCAAAGCCGAGTGAAGCCGAGCAGGCAAGGTTGAAGCTCGCGCACGAGGAATTCACCAAGCTGATGACGGCGAGTGGCCAATTCGAGTTCTTGGATCTCACGCCCATGGCCGCCGAGATCGAGGCAAAGTCTCCGATCCAGGATTGCAAAGGCTGCGAAATCGATTTCGCCAAGCGCGTGGGTGCTGAGATCGCTTACGTGGTCGTCGTCGAAAAAGCCTCCGATACCGTACTCAACATGAACGTTTCGGAAATTGATGTTGGCCGCGCCGGCGTCCTCAGGTCATTCGCCGCGGTGGTGCAAGGCAACACCGATAGCGCGTGGCTGGGTGGCGTGCGCTGGATGGTCAAGAACCGGCTTATTGCCAAGAAAGAAGCGGCACCATGATCGACCGGAGATTGTTTTTAGGCGGAGCGACGGCGGCTCTGACGCTGCCCAGCTTTGGTGTGGGCAAAGCCATGGCTGAGCAAGCAAAGGCCCTCAAAGTTGCCTCTGTCAAATTCGGGTCGCTCGCTTGGCTGCTGGACACGATCCGCGCCGAAGGGCTCGACAAGAAGTTCGGCCTCGCCATGGAGGTTGTTGAGATCGCCAGCAACCAGGGCAGTGCGGTGGCGCTTTACGGCGGCAGCGCCGATGTTGTGGTGAGCGACTGGACCTGGGGGTTGCGTCAGCGCTCGAAGGGCGAAGCGTTGAAGTTCTCGCCGTTTTCATCCGCACTGGGCTCGATCATGGTGCCCGAAGCCTCAGCCATCAAATCGTATGCGGACCTTGGCGGCAAGCGTCTGGGCGTTGCAGGTTCGGCCATCGACAAGAGCTGGTTGCTGCTGCGCGCATACTCCGTGAAAATCCACGGCAAGGACATCGCAGACTTTGCAGTCCCGCAGTTTGGCGCAGCGCCCCTTCTCGCCGAACAAGCGCGTGACGGCAAACTGGATGCTGTTCTCAATTTCTGGACCTATTCGGCCCGGCTCAAGGGCACCGGCTTCCGCTCGATCCTTACCATGTCGGAAGTCATGAGCGCGCTCGGCATCGATCCACAGCCAGCTCTCGTTGGCTTTATCTGGAAAGAAGCGACGAGTGCTGCCCAACCGGGTGCGATCAAGGCATTGCTTGGCGCGGCTGCTGAAGCCAACGCGATCCTTGCCAAGTCTGACGCGGCGTGGGACCGGCTGCGGCCGATCATGAATGTTACGAGCGACGGCGAATTCGCCGCCTTGCGCGATGGCTACCGCCAGGGCATCCCCGGTGCTTGGCGCGAAGCGGATATGCGCTCGGCTGAAAAGATATTGAACCTTCTGGTTGAAACCGGCGATACGGACCTCGTAGGCGATGGCACACGTTTTGACACCAAACTCTTCGACACGAGCGGTGCGTAAAGCCGGAGTGGCTGGCAACGCCGGGCTGGAAAGGCTGGGCTGGGCTGTCGTTTCGCTTGCGTGTCTCGGACTGATCTGGGAACTGGCTGCGGCCACCATCGGCAGCCGTCACTTCCCCGGACCCGCCCTGGTGTTCAACGTGCTGATGCGCGAAGCCCAAACGGGAGCGCTGTGGCATCATCTCAGCATCACGCTGCTGCGCGTGCTGGGTGCTTTCGTGATCGCTATGATCCTCGGCGGAGTGATCGGGCTGGCGGTCGGCTCATTCAAGATCGCCGATCAGTTCTTCGATAGCTGGCTGACATTGTTCCTCAACTTGCCGGCGCTCGTGATCATTGCACTTTGCTATGTCTGGTTCGGCACGACAGAGGCCACCGCCGTTGCTGCCGTCGCGATCAGCAAGATCCCCAACGTCGCCATTCAAATGCGCGAAGGGGCACGCGGATTGTCGAAAGACCTTTCCGAAATGGCGCGCGTCTACAACTTCGGGCCTTGGAAAACATTGCGCCATGTGGTGCTGCCGCAGTTGGCGCCATTCTGGGCCGCTGCCGCGCGCTCGGGCTTGGCGCTGGTGTGGAAAATTGTTCTCGTTGTCGAAGCACTGGGCGGCCATTCGACAGGCGTTGGGCATCAGATCCACACGGCGTTTGGCTCATATGATGTGCCGGTCATTCTGGCCTATGCGCTGGCCTTCATCGTCGTCATCCAGATTGTCGAACTTGGATTCCTGCAACCCTTGCAAGCGCGGGTCAACAGATGGCGGAGGTAGTCGAGCCGTTGCGGGTGCGCGTTACCCGCAAGACGTTCGCGGCGGTCGGCGAGCGCGACGAGAATGTCGTTTTGCGCAACGTGTCGTTCGATGTCGCGCCGCGCTCATTCGTCGTGCTCACCGGGCCGTCCGGCTGCGGTAAGTCGACGTTGCTCAACATCATTGCCGGGCTCGACAAAGATTTTGAAGGCTCCATCTCGCTCGGACATGGCGACCCGAAGATGGCGTTCATCTTTCAGGCCCCCCGTCTTTTGCCCTGGCGCACTGTCGAAGAGAACATTGCGCTGGCGCTCCCCGATGGCGATCCGCGCCATGCCTTGATCCCGGAAATGATCGAGCGCGTCGGTCTGCAAGAAGCAGCAAAAGCCTATCCAGAGCGCATTTCGCTGGGCATGCAGCGGCGTGCGGCGCTGGCACGCGGGTTTATTCTCGAGCCTGATATTCTGATGATGGATGAGCCGTTCGTGTCGCTCGACGACCCGACCGCGCAATCGCTGCGCGAGTTGTTGATCGGCCTGTGGCATCGGCGTCCGGTTACCGTATTGTTCGTCACGCATGACCGCTCAGAGGCGGTCATGCTCGGAACGCGCATCTTGCGCTTGGCGCCGGGGTCTGCAACGATCATCCAAGATGAAACCGTAAACCTGTCGCCTCAGGACCGGACCGACCGCGACAAGGTTCAGGCGGAGCGCAAGCGCATTTTCGAAACGGTGTGACGCCGCGTGCCATCCGGCTCGGCGCCGCATCTCCTTGCTCGCCGGTTTGCCCCGTGCGCCAAACCCGGAGTTGAACGTCCCGCATGACCCGTACATGGCCCACAACGCGCTTTCTCGCAAGCGTGCGCAGCGTTGAGGAAGCCCGCTTGGCGGTGGCGGCCGGCGCGGATTTCATCGACTGCAAGGATCCAAGCTCCGGCGCGCTTGGCGCATTGCCAGTAGACATCGTGCGCGCCATCCGCGCCGCCGTGCCGGCCGGGTTTTTGGTGAGCGCCACCGTGGGCGATCTGGTGCCCGAGCCTGAAACGCTCAAGGTGGCCGTTGCTGGTATGGCTGCAACGGGTGTCGACTTTGTCAAAATCGGCTTCTTCCCCGGCGGCGATGCTGCGGCTGCCATCCGCGCGCTCGCGCCACCACTCTTTCATCCGGCACGCCTCGTGGGGCTCTTGCTCGCCGACCGCGATCCGGATTTCGATTTGATCTCCGTGATGGGGAACGCTGGCTTTGCCGGCGTGATGGTCGATACCGCCGGTAAAAGTTCAGGCGCGCTGCCCAGTGTCATTTCACCGCCGCGCCTTAAGTCTTTCATAGATGCGGCGCACCGGGAAGGCCTGTTCGCGGGGCTTGCCGGATCGCTGCGCCTTAACCATGTCGCAGAGCTTTTGGTGCTTCAGCCCGATCTGCTCGGCTTTCGTGGGGCCTTGTGCCGCGCTGGCGAACGCACGGGCGCGCTTGATTTCGAGGCTCTGATGGCGGTACGCGGTGCGATCCCCGGTGCTCCCGTGCCGGAGGTCTTGCAGCAGAAAGTCTTGTTATGACCGATCACCGGGCAGGGTCGCGCAGCGCGCCGGGCACAGACGCCGCGCACAGCCGCGACAGCATTTTCGTCCACGACTACGTGATCGATTGCAACATCGGCGTTTATGCCGAGGAAAAAGGCGTCACGCAAAAAGTGCGGCTGTCGGTTGATGCCTACCTTGCCCCAAACGTGCGCTCGACCGTCGACGAGATGGTCGAAGTTCCCTCCTATACCGACATCATTGATGCCATCGATGAACTGGCCGCCTCTGGTCACATCAATCTGGTCGAGACGTATGCCGAAGAAATCGCCAAGCGATTACTGAAAGACGCGCGCATCGGCGGCTTGCTCATCAAAATCGAAAAGCTCGAGCGCGGCCCCGTTCGCGGCGTCGAGATCTACCGGACCCGTTTGCAGCCTGCATGACGGCCCGCGAGAGCATGCAGCCTCTGGTTCTGAAAATCGGCGGCAGCCTCGTCACCACCGGCATCGCCCACAATGTGCTTGCCATGGCGGTGGCATCGAAGAGGCCTGTTGCAATCGTGCCGGGCGGGGGCGCGTTTGCCGATGCCGTGCGTGCGGCGCAGTCCGAGCAGGGGTTCGACGATGCAACCGCTCACCGGCTTGCCATCCAGGCTATGCACGATATGGCGGCTGAATTTCAGGATATGCAACCCGGGCTGATGGCGGTGGATTCGCAGGCCGGGTTTGATGAAGCATGGAAGCAGGACCGCACTCCGGTGTGGCTGCCATGGCCGATGGTGGCGCATGAGCCGTCGATCCCGCAAAATTGGTCCATCACGTCAGATAGTTTAGCGGCCTGGCTCGCGGGGCAATTGCCGGGCGCCGACGTGGCGCTCGTCAAATCGTGCGTTGTGCCACGAGATGCCTCGCTTCAAGCGTTAGTGGCGGCCGGCATTACCGATCCACAGTTCCCAGCATTTGTCGCCCGCGAGGGGCTTTCCTGGCACGTGCTGGGCGAGGGCGACGAGGCGCGGCTGGCCCGCGTGTTGGGCCTTGATGCACCGGATTTGGGCTCGGCTTCGCTGTCTATATAACCCTTGCCACTCAGCCCCCTCGCCAACCCTTGAAACCCATGTTAGGGGCCTCAGCTATGGCAAAAGATAACATCAAAACGCCCCGCTTCGGCTGGGCTCTGACAGGGTCAGGGCACTTCTTTAAGGAGACCCTGGCGCTTATGCAAACGCTGCCCGACCTTGACGTGTTTCTGTCGAGTGCGGCGGAAGAAGTGCTGCGCATGTACAAGCAGGACCTCTCGTTCCCCGAAGGCACCCGCATCTATAAAGACAAGACCGCGAGTTCCGCGCCCGTCGGCAACTTCTACTACGGCGTTTATCACACGCTGATCTTAGGCCCGGCGACCTCGAATACGGTCGCCAAGTGCGTCGCCGGAATTTCCGACAATTTGGCGACAAACGTGTTCGCCCAGGCCGGCAAGTGCCGGGTGCCCGCAATTGTCTTTGCCTGCGATACGGCACCGGAAATGGATACCGAAGCGCCCAAAGGCATGGTGAAGGTCTATCCGCGCCGGATTGATCTCGAAAATACCGAGCGCTTGAAGTCGTTCGAGGCTACAACCGTCGTCGAAACGTTCCCCGAATTCGAGCGCGCCATTGAAGCGCGGCTGGCATGGCTCAAAAGCTCCTCTTCATAACCGGACATCTGGCCGAACCGCGGCTGATGCAAACGCTCACCGATGTGGGCCTGCCCGAGGGCTCATGGCGGGTGCACAACATCGGCATCAAGGTGGCGGCCTTGATGACCGAGGCCATCGTGCGCAATCGCCTGAAGGGCCCGATCGAAGCCGACCGCGTGATTTTGCCGGGCCGTGTGCGCATGGATCTCGACAGCCTCAAAGAGCACTTCGGGGTGCCGTTCGAACGCGGCCCAGATGAGTTGGCCGACCTGCCGCTTTATCTTGGCCGAGGTGGCAAGCCTCCGGATCTCTCCAGACACGACCTGCGCATTTTTGCCGAGATCGTCGAAGCGCCTGCCGTCTCGATTGAAGAGCTTGTCACGCGCGGGCTGCGTCACCGGGCGGCGGGGGCCGACGTTATTGATATCGGCTGCCAGCCAGACGTACCGTTTCCGCAATTGGAAGAAGCGGTCGCCGCGCTGAAAAAAGCCGGACTCAAGGTCAGTGTCGACAGCGGCAATGTTAGCGAATTGGCGCGCGCCGCCAAGGCCGGGGCGGATTACGTTTTATCTCTCGATGAAATGTCGCTCGATGCGGTTGCCGGAACCGCGTGCGTTCCCATTCTGGTGCCTAAGCCGCATGGCGATTTGAATTCGCTGCTGCGCGCCATCGACAAAGCGAAATCAAAAGGCATTGCCCATATTGCCGATCCGATCCTTGATCCGATCCACTTTGGATTGACCACCTCGATTGAGCGCTATGCCGAGTTGCGCCGACGGCGCCCGGACGTCGAGATCCTTATGGGGACCGGCAATCTCACCGAATTGACCGATGCCGACAGTCAGGGCGTCACGGCGCTGCTGCTCGGCATCTGTTCGGAACTTCGCATTCAGAACGTGCTGATCGTGCAGGTGTCACCGCACACGCGGCGCACAGTGGAAGAGCACGATGCCGCGCGGCGCTTGATGTTCCGCGCGCGGCAAGATCAGTCGCTGCCGAAGGGCTATGGCGGCGGGCTGCTCTCGTTGCACGAGTTGCGTCCGTTTCCGGTGGCGAGTGCGGACATCGCCGAAAACGCGAAAGGCTTGCGGGA
>Ga0247837_1001545_pt1 | contig 47179 bp, 39 predicted proteins | sample LaCtaG_2_FD_187115 | JGI IMG/M metagenome (GOLD analysis project Ga0247837, IMG submission 187115) | Freshwater microbial communities from meromictic Lake La Cruz, Castile-La Mancha, Spain - LaCruzMarch2015_14.5m | ecosystem: Environmental > Aquatic > Freshwater > Lake | place: Spain: Castile-La...
CACCTACTCATTCTCCTACAACGGATTCTCCAAGTTCAGGTTCTCCTAATTCAGGTTCTTCTACAACGCCCCCAAGCATGTTTGGCGGTGGAGGAGGCGGTGGAGGAGGAGGCGGTGGAGATAGCTCTGCGTTAGTCTTAGGACTGTTAGGATTACTCGGGGTAGGTGCAGCTGCTTTCTTGTTGGTTGGTGAGGAGCCAGAAGAAGGCGTTTTACCTGTTTTAGATGAAGAACCTGAAACAGAAGAAGAAAAAAATAAAGCGAATCCAACCACTCAAGTATCAAAAGCTACGGTGCCTTTAGTGATACAAAACACCCTAAACAATATGGCGTCATCCATGACTGTAGCCCATATCCTTCTAGGGCAATTATTAAACTACCGAAAGCAATCAGAAACTTTGCTATTGCCTCAGGATCATGTTGCTTTAATGGCCATGAATGGGCAAACGATTGCACCGACTCCAATGACTAAAAAACAGACCAGTCAATCGAAGCGCTCAGAGATCAGGCCACCTCTTTTTGTGGATTATCAACCCCCCACCCAACAAGCAGTGAATTGGCAACTTTATCAAGGATGGCATAACAATGAAAGCGAAGAAGATATGCCGCCCGAAACAACCACATTCACTCTGAATCAGCCGGTTGATGTCTATGAAGGAGACTTCTATGATATTCAAACACAAGATAGCAAATACAGACAATTAACGGTGGGAATAGACTACAACATCAGTCGCAATATTAAATTAAACTTGTCATTCGGTTGTCTTTTTACCCATAGCGTTTATCACTTAACACCGGATATTGATACACAATTGCCAAGAATGGTTGATGGAGGAGAAAAGTACAAGACTATCGCTGGAATCGATTTGATTATTAGGTTCTAGACAGGGAACTAAGCGAGAGGGGTAGGATACAACAATTGAGTCGTTTACCTTGTTTGCAATAGTGTTATTATTTACTATGCTTAAGTGACCATTAAATAGCAATTTCTTATGGGTGCTGCTTCTCCCATTCAAATTTGCCACCACCGAGTGCGCGATACAGTTGCATTGCATTTTTGAGTTGTTTACAACGGTTTTCTATTGACTTAAGCTCTTCTGAGCGTTTTGTTGTCTGTTGTTCTAACAAATCCTCTAAACTAGTATCTCCAGCCAGATATCGCGCTTTTGCTATTTTTTCTTTTTCGAAGGCTAATGCAAGTGATTCGGCGTGTGTTTTGGCTTTTTCTTGAAGTTGCTTTCGATCAGACAATATATCTTCTAATTCTAAAAGTGCTGTATGCACAGCTTTTTTATATTTCAAAATATTTTTTTCGTATTCAATTTTGGCTTTTTGTTGGGTGGCTTGCCAATTGATTTTTGGTAAGACTAGCGTTGTAGCGAACGACCATGCATTCATAGGGTTGGCTAATATTTCAAACAATTTGCCTGATAATGATAGTATTGGATTGTTCAGTAATGGATTTTCGCGAGCTTTTTTTAGAGTGCTATTGAGTGTGTAGATTGCAGAACGAATATCGGGACGATTGGCAAGTACGTTCGTGGGTATATCGACTTGAATGTCGGGTAGCGCTGTTTTTTCTAATGAGGCGTATTTTATGCTGACTAATTTTTGCGGTGCTTGGTTAAATAATATAGCCATTTTGCGGTGCGCCTTTGCTAATTCGGACTGTATTGTTTGATAGCTATCGGTCAGATCAATTAAATGTTTTTCAGTAGCGATAACGTCAAGGCGCGCTACAGCACCAGCTGTCAATTTTTGATGCATTAAATCAACCATTTTTTTTGTATCGGCAATATTATTTTGATAGATTAAAACTGTTTGTTCATAGCAAGCAATATCCCAGTATAAATCCGTCACTTCTCCAATAAGTGTTAAAGCAGTTGCTTGACGATCTTCTTGTGTAGCACGCATTTCCCAGCTTGTTTTGCTTCGTTCGGCGGCGAGCTTTCCAAATAGATCAATTTCATAATTAAGTAAAATTGTAGAAGATGCATTAGACCATTCGCCGTTTTTAAATGAGAGATCGTTTGTGCTTATATCGGGCAAAAAAGATTGTGTATGCGACTCATCATTGGCAATTTTTGCTGCCTTTAGATTTAAAGAGGCAATGGCGAGATCGTTATTAGTCAACAGTGCTTTGGCAATTAATTGATTTAATTGGGAGTCATTAAATGCTTCCCAAAAATTATTATTTTTTGTGAATGTATTGCCCGTAATTGTTTCGGCATTCCAATGCTCCGGTATATCCATGGGTGGATTTAAAGGATGATGGTTGTCTAGCACGGCGCATCCATTTAATACGCAACAAACAAATAGTAGCGATAAACTGTATGGTATATTTTGTTTCATTTTAACTTTGAGTTAGTTAATTGCCCGTTAGTGTCACTGCTGGATCAAGTCGCGCTGCATTGCGTGCCGGTAAAAATCCAAAAACAATACCGATAAAAACCGAAGAAGCGCAAGCTAGCATGATAGGTGCTACAGAAAAGCTCATCCGAAAACTTGAAACAAATTGATTGAATAGGATGCCCACTGTAAATGAAAGAATAATACCGATTAATGCACCAATCACACACATCAATATTGCTTCAATAAGAAATTGTTGCAAAATATCATTTTGCCTTGCTCCTACTGCAATTCTGATACCGATTTCTTGAGTTCGTTCGGTGACAGATACTAGCATAATATTCATAATACCAATCCCACCGATCAGTAGCGAAATGAATGCTATGCAGGTAATAAATAATGAGAGTGTTGCACTCATTTCTTTTAGTGATTCTATCAAGTCTTCTGTATGGATTAACTGAAAATGATCATGTCCATATTTGATGGAAAGTAATTTTTTGATACTGCGTTTTGCGGCTTTTATCGAGATATTGCTGTGTGCTCTAAAAACAATTTGATCAATATCTTGTGAACCATAAAAACGCGACATTATTGTTGAATGAGGAGCTAATACCATATAGGTTTTATTGCCCGACCTTGAATTTTTGGGTGCTGCGATAGTGCCAATAATTTTAAAGGGCAATGTTTTTATAAAAACAATTTTTCCGATCGGATTTTTAATGTTAGGAAATAATGCTTCATGCGTATCTTCATCAATAAGGGCAACCTGTGATTGACTGAGTATATCAGTCTTACTAAACATTGAACCTGATAGCGCTTTTTTTTCAAGGACTTGGAGATATTGCTCACCAACTCCGTAAACTGTAGCTGAGATTGTGTCATTGTTGTGACGCAATGGAGCGCCTGCGACTGTCACTTCAGGTGAAGCACTGTTAACAAACATTTGTTTTTCGATCAAAGACAAATCTGCTAGTGTGAACGGTGCTGCTTTAAAAAGAGATTCCATATCGTCACCAGGGGTGACATGTACCGCATTTAATCCGCCATCTTGACTAAGCTTATTGATAATTTGTTCCTGAACACCATTTCCTATTGCGATGACAGAAACAACTGCAGCAATACCAATAATCACGCCTAGCATAGTCAAAAAAGAGCGCATACGATGACTCATTATAGCCTGCAATGCTATTTTAAAGATTTCGTTGATGTAATAGCTTTTAGTGTAAATTGTATTGTTTTCGCTAAGGCTAGAGTGTTTGGATGGATTTTTTTTAGTATCTACCTGGTTTTTTTGATCACTGAGAATTTTTCCGTCCTGCATCCGAATAATCCGTTGGGCGCGACTAGCAAGATTAATATCATGTGTCACAAAAATAATGGTGTGCCCCATTTGATGCAATTCATCAAAAATTCCCATTACCTCTTTACTATACTGACTATCTAATGCACCTGTTGGTTCATCAGCTAATAGGATATGCCCACCGTTTATCAGTGCACGGGCAATGCTAACGCGCTGTTGTTGACCCCCCGATAACTGCCCAGGGCGATAATTAACTCTATCCTGTAGACCTAATTGCATCAATAATTGATGGGCACGTTGCTGACGATTTTTTTTGGGCATACCAGAGTAAATCGCAGGCATCCCCACATTTTCAGTGGCAGTGAGTTTATTGAGTAGGTGGTATCGTTGAAATATAAATCCAAAATATTTATTTCGTAGTTTGGCCAACTGATCATTATCAAAGTTAGCAACATCGCGTTGAGTGATTTTATAACAACCGCTCGTGGGTTTATCTAAACATCCCAAAATATTCAACAATGTTGTTTTTCCGCAACCAGACGGACCGGCAATTGCAACCATCTCACCTTGATAAATAGTAAGATTAATTTTTTGTAAAACAGGTATTGCTTGATTCCCAGACAAAAAAACGCGCGTCAGATCATGCAGTTCCAGCAATGGTTCCATATAAAACTCAAATAATTTAATTTTTGGGTAACATATTTGACTATTTTCTAGTGCGAAAGACCATAGTTCTCTTTTGTGTTTTTGAATCTTGACCGATAGGCTCTTCATTAAATCCGATGATTACTTTTTCATTTAATTCCAAACCTTCAAGTACCTGTGCATTAATATGATCATTGATGCCAATTGTTACATCTCGATATTTTATTTTATTATTTTTGTCAAGTACCCTGACTAAGTAGTGACCATTTGCTTTTTGCTCACCAAGTGCTAATGAAGGAATTAATAGCACATTTTTTTGACTCTTTAATACAACTGAAACTTGTGCTGTCATCCCAATTCGAAAGATTTTGTTTGGGTTCGGTATATCAAAATACACATTGTAATATATGGCCCCATCCTTTTTGGTGGGAAACAGCTCAATATCTCGCAAGGTTGAATAAAAACGTTTTTCTGGCATACTCAAAATCGTAAAATAAGCCACATCTCCCTTTTTTATTTTAATTATATCAGCTTCAGAAACTTGCACTGTGACGGTCATCGTATCGAGCTCTGCTAGCCTTAGAATAATGTATGCTTTATCTTCCAAAACGATTTGCTCTCCTTCTTCCGTTGCAATATCAACAACAGTACCATTCGCCGGTGCCTTGATAAGGGTTTTGTTAACTTCTATACGTTCATTTTGTACATCAAGGCGAGATTGAGCAATTAGTTTTTGTTGCAATAATTGATTTAAATTAGCGATGAGTTTATCTTTTTTGCTTTTTTGCAAAGCAGCCTGTGAAACAGCACCATTTTTTATCAGCTGCTGGTGTCGTAAAAATTCTTGTTCTGCTTCTTTTAAGTTGAGTTGTTTAATTTGAAGATCAATGAGGCTTTTGGTAAGGACTATTTGGCTCTTTGACAGACTATTTTTTTGCTCCTCACTTTCTAACTCAGCAAGCAACTGACCTTTTTTAACGCTGTCTCCCAAAGCAACATAGACTTTATTAAGTCTGCCTACGATAGATGAGCAAACTTCTATTTGATTTTTTGCGTCGAATTCACCACTAGTAGAAATTGCTTCCTCAATATCACCACGGAAAACTGTTGCGGTGATATATTTTTCATCAGAATCAGATGAACTAAAAAATATGAGTTTAGCAATTGATAGAATCGCAATTAAACTGATCATTAAAACTGCAACAGTAAGAAATTTTTTTGATCTAAAAAAAGAAAACATAGTTTTTCCCATACTACCGCAATTGTCAAGACAGATTTTTAAATCGAATCTAGTCCTATAGTCCAACTGAATAAAATTGATGGTGTTATCGAATGTTTGTATAGCTAAATCAGCGAATCATTAGCTCTCAATCAAAAAAGATGGGAGTTCTTCGCCAAATTCAGCTTTGTAGAGAGAGCTTGTCGTTTTAAAGCCTTCCTTCAAATTAATACCTTCTTCAACATAGGGATTATGGTGCAAAAAATGACCAAAAATAGACTCGCAATCCCATATATATCTTTTTGTGTCAAAGATATGATAGTGCCATATTTCATCAATTCCAATGGAGGGAGGCAAGGGGAAATACTCAGCTGAATACTTCTTGATAATCCAAAGCCAATTCTTATAAACCTCAACAGCACGTAATAAAGCCTTTTTCTCCCATACGGCACCAGCAAGTCTAGAGGGTTTAGATAATTTTTCTATCAAATTGGTCAAATCCAGTTTTTGGATAGCAAGTTTTGAATTTTCAAGCGGAACAGAAAATCCACACCTTGCAAGCTTAGTGTTAGAAATAGCTGATTCAGGATACAAAAAAACGGGATATGCTTCGCCAACTTTGAAAGAAGAAGATGTTGAAGCGAGCATTTTTAGCGCTCCCCATAAAAAATTAATTGCATAGCCTAAATAGGCTTCAATACAAACACGGCAAATCGTAGGGGCTTAATCCTCCCATGCATGTAGCGCAGCATCCCGATGGATTACACTCAGCGTCTTGATTTTGCCCATCATGCGCGACACCTGAGACAAACACTTTGCGGATTTTCATCTTATGAGTCCCCATGTTAATTGGAGTTCATTGAGCTTATTACTACAATACCCAAGAATACTTTATTATACAAAATAATGATTTGTCAAGCATTACAAAAGATACTTAGCTAGAACTATAAAACACACCCAGGCATTAAGAGGGTTTCTGAAAAACACTGCCTCAACGAGGTCCGGGATGTTCCGCAAAATTGGTTTAGTGTCCATCTCAGATCGTGAAAGTCAAGCAATTTATGAAGATTAAAGAATATTCGAAAGCCCCCCCTATTCACAAAAAATCTTTTGCAAAAGATTTTTAATCCATCACAGTTTAATCATTTGATTAATCAAACAATGTTAAGAAGTAAAATAAGTGGACGTCAAATTTCTTTTTTAATTGTGTTGTCTGGCTATTAAAAAAGCCACCCGAAGGTGGCTTTTTTTAAGAACGATTGATGCCTTAAAAAGAGTGAGCAATACCAAACCCAAAGTGCTTAGAGTCTGCCAATTTAGCGCCACCCTTACTATCAATCCGGTTAACTTGACTCAATGAGAGTGATGCAACTGTTTGTTCACTAAAGTTATAGTCTACGCCAATTGCTGCTTGAAAATAAGCAGGGCACTCTTTTGAGTGAGTGTCCTCGGCATTTTTCTTGCCACTTAGACCATAAACGAATACTGCTTTAGGTACAAACTTGCCGATCGTATAGCTGGTGCTTGCAATTAGCTCATGTGTTTTGTATATGCTACCTTCAAAAAATGTTTGAGCGTTGGCAGCGGTTAGGGTCTCGTTGTGCCCCTCAAGTGCTGTATCAAAACCCGTATTGGTTTGGGCGTACTGATAACCCAATCCAGCAACCAAATCGTTCTTGGTGTAGGTTGCCTCGAAGCGATGAGCAAAAGCATTTTTTTCTTTGGCGTCAGATACTGCTGTAATACCGTCTTTTGTGACTGAAGCTGCATATTTAAGCGCAAAGTCAGCTAGCTGATAATTAACAGTGGCCCCATAAAAATCAAGGTTATAGTCTGTCGCTTTTTCGTCGCCCAAGTACAATTCTTCAGCAGAAAATTTTGGATCTTGCCCTGCTTCAGCTATATTTTTATAGCCTCTGACTCGCTGTGTTTTTCCTTTGCTCAAAGTAAAGGTGACGCCATTAATATCGGGTGATTCATAGCGAGCCACTCGAGACAAGGCACCATCAAAGCGACCGTAAATAGCGGACTCAGCCAAGAGATCCACGATTGATGCCCCTGGATTTTTAGCCAATCGGCCATACTTAAGGTTCCCGTATAAAGAACCAATACCGATATAAACTTCCTTAAAATTAACTTTCATTGTTGAGGTGTCTGTGAAGTCTTTTTCGTGTAATTTAAGAATAAGACTGCTACCGTCTGATATTTTTGCGGCTGCACCCAACAATACTTTGTAGTCAGGTCCCAATGATTTACTCGTAATAGAACCTTCTGCACCCATTGCCAATTCATAGTAAAGTGCTGGATCAATTTGTTTAAAAAATTTGTCGCCTTCTATCGTCTGATCAGTGCCGATATAGGTGGAAAATGAAGGAGTCAAAGTCATCTGTACGTTATTGCTCAAGTCATACAAGATGGCGCCATCCCCCGCAAAAGACAAAGCTGGCAAAAACAGAGTTGCCAGTGCAGTGGCAATAAATGATTTACGTTTCATGCTTGCCTTTCTTATTCTTTTAAATGTAAATATATTAACCAGATAAATGACCAATATGACAGTCCAATTTACCCTAACGGTCGTACTGTAAATGTATTTTGTTAGTTTCGTCAAGACTTTTTGGGTAAAAAGTTAACTGTCAAAACACAAAAAAAGCAAAAAGATCAAGCCAGATAAAAAAATTGTTGTTTTTTATTGCTACACGCAATACATTGCTTCTTTTCTTTATTTGGCAACAATGAAAATTAACAAAACATTTTAAACAAAACGATTTATTAAACAAAGTGGCTATTTTGGCTTTTTTGTTTGGTTATAATTTAAGATATTTTTGTTATATACTGTCCATTCCAATAAATTTCTGTGTTTATATTATGTCAGTGATTTTGATTGACTTAAGAATATACAACACTAAAGTGTCAGGTAGGGTGATTTTTCTCGGCTTTAACTTTAGTAACCTTAAGTGGAGCTTCTCTAGATATGAAACCCAAAGAAACTAAATCATTAACAGCAAGCCTTACCAAACTTGGTTATGTTGCTCCTATTTTGTTAGTAGGATCACTAGGAGGGTTATCAGCTCAAGTTTTTGCGGGAGGGGCAAATGAAAGCAGCGCGAACAATAGTTTGTTTGCGACAAAACTCAACGAGAACTCAGCGCTAAGAGGTCATTATTTAGGTGCCGAAAAAGTTGCTCGCGAAATTTTTGATTTGAATGTTGTAGAGGCTTTGGAAAGCGATGTATTGGTACAAGGCAATTACTCAACATGGGAGGTTGGTTTTGATAACAAAATCAATGATATAGATGCTGCACAAGCTGCGATTCTTAAGGCAACCGCTAAGAGCTTCTTGGTTGGCTATAATTTTAAAAAATTGAGTTGGAATGGTCATGATAAGTTAGCGTTTGGAGTCTTTGGTGGTTATGGTCTAATTAGTCAATTTGTTTCATTGGCCGCAGAAGAACCGCCGACAGAAGAACCGCCGACAGAAGAACCGCCGACAGAAGAAGAGGTGACAGAAGTAAAAAACTATTTTGATGTCGAGTCAGATGGTTTTTTAGGGGGTGCTTATTTAGCGTATCAAAGCCATGCCGACGAACCAACAGGGTTAAGGTTTGGCGCTGCCGTGCAGTATAGCCGATTTACGCACCAGTTTGCGGCCGGTTCAGATCTCCTAAAAGAAGGCGAAAACAAACCAGCTCCATTGATTTATAAAGTAGATCGTATTGGCGCTAAAGCCCAAATGGCTTATACCCTCAAGTTAGGTGCTATTGGTAGCCATCCATTTTTGGTCACTCAATCAAATCAGATTGCTGTTAGCAAAGATCTATCCAATCGCAAAACAAAGGAAGCTTCTACTGAAGCATTAGTCAGTTTCACGAACGATCTAGAGCTTGCCTTGAGTATTGAAGACAAGGGTTTATTACCCTTTATATCAGGGGGGGTTGTTAGAAATGGTGCGGGTAAAGATTCTGTCGACCAAGAGATCTCGGAAAGAGTTGATCTAGAGCTAGGCGGCGGATTAAACTGGAAAGTTGCAGAGAACCTTACCCTGAAATTCAAGTTAGTGCAATCCAGAAACTGGAAAGCAACAGCCAATAGCAACAAGGAAAGTGTTATTAATGGTTACAAGAGTCGCTTTGGTTTGACTTATCTCTTCTAGCTTTCTAGTTAAAAAGCTCATAAAACCCCTCTATCGCTTGATGTAGCGGTCTTTTATTGTGATGTGATCAAATCGTGTTTACGCCAACAAATGGATGTTGAGGCAATCAATTTCTTGAAATGAAATTGAATTTATTTATTGGTTTTTTAAAGCACTAACAAGTTCAATTAAAGCAATTTTGGTTGCCTGGTGTCTTATTTGGTAGCGAGAACCGCTCAGTTGGCGATGAAATACTAGGGGTGTCTTTTGTAAATTCGCAATGGCGAACCATATAGAGCCAATAGGGGTTTTATCCAGTTGATTTTCTTGGTTTTTGCAACTGGGTCCTGCAATACCTGAAACTGCAATGGACCAGTGAGCTTGAGCAATTCTTAATGCATGTTGCGCCATCTGTTGCACCGTATAGTGACTCACAGCGCCTTCTTGTGCAATTTTTTTACCATCAACCCCTAAGAGTTGGGTTTTAGCGCTGTTGCTGTAGGTGACCCAACCCATACGAAACCAAGCTGAACTGCCAGGTACACTCGTGATGTAACTTGCAATCAATCCGCCCGTACATGATTCGGCTACGGTGACCATCTCTTGTTTGGCTAATAGCATCTGGCCTAGTTGATTAGCTAAAGCGGTGGCATTGAAGTGGGTCATTTTGGATTAATGGCTAATATGTTACCCGATCAAAATCTTTTTCTTAGCAAGGCGTTTGCTGAGCGATCAAACTGATCCTTGGATAAAATGCTCCCGGTAATACCGCATCTCTTGGACGGATTCGATAATATCTGCCAGAGCTTCATGCTTACTATTTTTGACGAAGTTTTTTACAATATCCGGTTTCCAGCGTTTTGCTAATTCTTTGAGTGTTGATACATCAATATTGCGATAATGAAAATAGGATTCAGCTTCTGGCATCCATTTGGCCAAAAAGCGCCTGTCTTGATGTACCGTATTGCCGCACATGGGACTTATTTGTGGTGGACTATATTGCCGCATAAAGTCAAGCATGGCTTTTTCAACGATTTGTTCGGTTAGATTTGATATGTTGATTTTGGCAATCAGACCGCTTTTTTGGTGTGTGCTTTTATTCCATTCATCCATAGTGGCTAATACAGAGATATCTTGATAAATGACCCAAGTCGGCGCCTGCGCAATGATATTTAATTCGCTATCGGTGACGAGTAATCCCACTTCAATAATCCGATCGGTTTCGGGGTTCAGGCCGGTCATTTCCATATCCAGCCAAATAAGCGGTGTTTGAAGTGTCATATTATTATATTATTGATAGTCTCATTCCATCATAACCGACCGTGACTCCCTTAGGGCAAATTTTTAATAAGGCGAGGTAGTCAATGTCATGGCTCATATGAATTAAAACGGTTTGTTGCGCACCAATTTGTTTTGCATAATTAAACGCCTGTTCAATTGTCAAGTGTGCTGGATAGGGACTGTTACGCAAGCAATCCAAATAAAGTAGTTTTAAGTTCGCAAGGTGAGCCAGCGATTGTTGGGGAATATCGGATATATCGGTTAACCAAGCCATATTACCGATTCGCCATCCTAAGCAGGATTGGGTGCCGTGGCTCATTAGGATTGGTGTAATGGGTAAGTTTTTTAATAAAAAAGTCTCATCAGTTTTGACAATATGAGGCGCAATTGTCAATTTATCCCAATAACCCTTTGTTGTCGAAAGCGCGTAATTAAAACGTTGTTGGATGGTTTTTAAAGTATTTTTATCGCTATAAATGGGCATAGCCATCTTTTGCGCCACACAAAATGCCCTCAAATCATCAATGCCATTTAAGTGGTCGGCATGGGCATGCGTATAAAGTACGGCATCCACTTTTTGGATCTGCTCTCTAAGAACCTGTTGACGCAAGTCAGGTCCTGTGTCAATCAATAAAGAGAGCGATTCGGTGTGAATCCATGCTGCAGTACGGGTTCGATTGTTTCTGGGATGAAGTAATTGGCATACTGAACAATGACAAGCCGCAACGGGTACGCCACTACTAGCACCGCAACCTAATATTACTGTCTCAATTTTGCAAGACAGGTTTTTGCGGGTCATGATGGCTAATTTTATTAAAAAGCGTCAAAAAATTCTCAGTGGTTTTATCAGCTAATGTGACTAACGATATATTGCGTAACATTGCAATATATTCGGCAACATAACGCACATAAGTGGGCTCATTTAATTGACCGCGATGAGGGACAGGAGCCAAATAAGGCGAGTCTGTTTCAATAAGCAAGCGATCCAGCGGAACATAGCGTGCGACTGCTTGAGTGGTATGCGCATTTTTAAAGGTGACGATACCTGAGATGGAAATATAAAGACCCAAATCCAGTACTTGGCGTGCGATTTCACAGTTTTCTGTAAAGCAATGAAGTACCCCGTTGATAGGGCGCCATTCTTTTAATAGGGCGATGGTGTCAGCTGCGGCATCACGGCTATGAATAATAATAGGTAGTTTAGCTTGTCGAGCTGCCTGTAAATGGGTGACAAAACGTACTTTTTGATAGGGTGCTGCATTGGGTTCATAATGATAGTCAAGCCCTGTCTCTCCTAATGCCACGATTTTTGGATGACTTGTCATTTCGATTAATTCTTCTTCAGAACATGTCTCACTTTTGGGTTGGTCAGGATGTATACCAATGGCGGCATAAAGCTCAGCGTAGCGATCCACTAAATCTTTTACAATGGGCCATTCTGATTTAATAGTTCCTATTGTTAATGCCTTGGTTACTTTCGCTTGATGCATACGCGACAAAATCGCTGGAATTTTTTCCACTAAACCGCGAAAATTAAGATGGCAATGTGAATCAGCGAGCATGATCAGCCTGCTTGGTTAATGTAAATAATCGACGATATTCCATCAACAGGGCTTCGAGTTGTGTTCTGGCGCTCAGTGCCTGCAATTCGCCGATTCGGATGGCCTGTATCTTATCATAACAAGCAAAAATTGCTGAGCCATTGAGCCATTGAACCAATTTTTGTAGAGATGCTTTTTCGTGCGGATGGAATCGAATGGTTGAGGATAGTTGATAAGCAATCAAATCAAATAACCATTTTGCTAGCCATGTCAATGAAAGTGCCAAAGGCACTTTTTGTTGCTCCATTTCTTCGGCGATGCTTAGTAAAGCTATTAATGTTGGCTGACTAAGGATTTTGATAAAGGTTTGGTGCAGGGTAGAGTAGGTTGTTTCATGGTTTAACAAAGGGCTACCGCTTTGTAAAGCCAGTATCGCTTCGGCGTCATCAATGGGCTGTTTTTTTAGCCAATCCAAAGCGCATTGGTAAGAGGGGGTACTTAATGGAAATTGGCGGCATCGACTAACGATAGTGGGTAATAGTCTAGCTTTGGCATGACTGACCATTAAAAATAATAGTGTTTTTGCCGGCTCTTCTAAGATTTTGAGTAATGCATTAGCTGCTGCGATGGTCATTGTTTCGGCTGGTGCAATTAATACAATGCGTAAAGCGCCTTGGTGAGAAGACAGAGATGCAAAATTCATCATTTGTTGAATGGCTTCCATTTTGATGAGAGGCATTTTTTTAAGGGATCGAGAAACGATATCGGTCTCTATTGTGGGCAAAGTGGGTGTGACAATATAAAAATCTGGGTGATTACCTTTATGAAACCAGTGGCAACTTAAACAATGACCGCATGCATGATGGTTTTTATGGGGGGTTTTACATAAAAGAGCTGCAGCAACTGCTTGTGCAAAATCGACTTTACCAATACCGGTTTGACCATAAAAAAGCCAAGCATTAGGCAGTTGATTAAAATCTTTTGTAATACTTAGCCAGTTTTTTTCTTGCCAAGGATAATAAGTCATAACAATTGATTGAATGGTTGCACGATTGCTTGCTGTATTACTTCAACAGGTTGCTTGCCATCAATAATAATGAAGCGGCTTGGGTTTTTTGAGGCGATTTGAAGGTAAGCCTTGTGAACTCGTTGATGAAAATCTATTGTTTGGCTTTCAAAGCGATCCAAATGACAATGGGTCGATAGACGCATTTTGGCCACTTCGGGTGGCAAATCAATCAAAAAAGTAAGGTAAGGCGATATATCTTGTTGTACCCAATGAGCCAATTGCTGAATTCGGTGAAAGTCGGCACCGTGGCCGCCGCCTTGGTAAGCTAAAGTGGCATCGGTAAAGCGATCCGAAATAACCCAATAGCCTTTTTCAAGGGCGGGGCGGATGACTTGATGGATATGTTCGGCTCGCGCAGCAAACATCAGCAAAATTTCAGTATCCAGCGATAGTGGAATTTTTCCATCCAATAGGATTTGTCGCAATTGCTCACCCAATTGGGTGCCTCCCGGTTCACGAGTTAGGATTACTCGATAGCCTTTTTGGGCCAGATGCTGTTCGAGAAATTTTGCCTGTGTGCTTTTACCAGCCCCATCAATGCCTTCGATTGTGATAAAGCGATTGGATAACATAATATTATTTGCTTTTTTTTAAAATATATTTTTGAACGGCTGCGTTGTGCTCAGTTAGATTTTTGGACAATGCAGAAGAACCATCTCCTCTTGCGACAAAATATAATGCGTTAACTTCCTTATCAGGGTGGGCAGCTGCTACTAATGATGCCTCGCTTGGCAAAGCAATGGGTGTTGGGGGTAACCCTGTTCTCGTATAGGTATTGTATGCGGTATCTTGATGAAGCTGTTGATAAGTTAAGTGGCGCAAATAAGGGTTAATGCCGTACATGACTGTAGGATCGGTCTGTAATCGCATGTGAATTTTGAGTCGATTAATAAGCACTGCCGCAATTTTTGGGCGATCCTTTGGGTTAGCTGTTTCTTTTTCGACTAGGCTAGCCATTATCAGCAATTGTTGAGGATTTTTATACGGCAAATTCGAATCACGATGCTGCCAGATTTTCTTCAAAGTTTGTTGCATTTTTTGATAAGCTTTTTGCAAAATAGTGATATCACTTGATTGTGGTTGATAAAAATAGGTGCTTGGAAAAAATAAACCCTCAGGGTGGTTGGTTGTTGAATTTTTAATGCCTATTTTTTGCAGTAGGGTTCGGTTAGTGAAGTCTTTGGTATTATGCTGCAAGTCAGGCGCTTTATTTAGTAAGTTGCGCATTTGATAAATATTCATGCCCTCGATGATGGTGATGCTCAGTGGATCGACTTGTCCTGATGAAAAAACTTGCAACATACCCAGTAAGCTAGTGGCTTTTTTAAAACTATAACGTCCCGCTTGAATTTTTTTGTCCACATGAAATAGCCGAGTCAAAATACACATAAGATGGCGACTTCGTATGGCATTATCTTGTGCTAATTGATCGGCCAATTGATCTGCCGAAATATGCGGGGGTACGATAACAAAGTAGGGGGTACTCGGTAGCTTAACGGGGGAGGCAATTAGCCAACAAAATAACCCGATCAAAAATAGCATCAAGGGTTTGCTGATCCGGTGGCAAAATAGTACTTTAAAAGCAGTTTGGATGAGCATGGTTTGTTATATACTCTATTGATTATTTTTAAGCAAAGCCAATTACTCAATAATTTAGCTTTGCTTATTTTAACAAATAACCGATTGAGTGCTTGGTTTTGAAGCAAAATCAGTCATAGATGAGTTGCCGTTAACTATGAAAGCAACAATGTATGTCTTCTTTTAAGAAAAATTTGTTGACAAAAATTAATTCCGGTCAAGCTTTAATCGGTGTCATTGGATTAGGTTATGTTGGATTGCCTTTAGTCTTGCGTTTTGTTGAAGAAAATTACCCTGTATTGGGTTTTGATGTGGACCATGAAAAAATTCAAACCCTTAATAAAGGGCAATCCTATATTCAACATATTGCCCATGAGGCTATTTTGCAGGCTAATCAAAAAAGGTTTTGCGCGACCGCTGACTTTTCCCGCTCAAAGGACGCGGATGTGCTTATTATTTGCGTGCCAACACCTTTGAATAAACAGCGTGAGCCTGATTTATCGTTTGTGTTCAATACGATGGATGCGCTTGTCCCTCATTTGCGAAGTGGGCAAATGGTTTCTTTGGAATCAACCACTTATCCGGGTACCACGGAAGAGGTTTTGCTGCCACGTATCGAATCAACCGGTCTTAAAGTGGGTAAGGATATATTTTTGGTTTTTTCGCCTGAACGAGAGGACCCTTGTAATTTACATTTTACCACCCGTACGATTCCGAAAGTGTGTGGTGGTTATACGTCTTCTTGTTTAAAAATAGGGGTTGCCCTTTATAGCAAGATTATTGATCAAGTGGTTCCCGTGTCATCAACCAAAGCTGCCGAAATGACGAAGTTGCTTGAAAATATCCATCGCGCTGTTAACATTGGTTTAGTTAACGAAATGAAGGTAGTGGCGGATAAAATGGGTATTGATATTTATGAAGTCATTCGTGCGGCTTCAACCAAACCCTTTGGATTTGTTCCTTATTATCCAGGCCCTGGATTGGGCGGGCATTGTATCCCGATTGATCCATTTTATTTAACTTGGAAAGCAAGGGAATTTGGATTGCATACCAAATTTATTGAGTTAGCTGGAGAAGTCAATGCCAGTATGCCTGATTTTGTGATTCAAAAAACTTGCTTAGCGCTTAATCAGCAACAAAAATCACTTAAAAATAGTCGCCTTCTGGTACTGGGTTTGGCGTATAAAAAAAATATTGATGATATGCGCGAAAGCCCTTCGGTAGTGATTATAGAAAAACTCTTAGCGTTAGGCGCAACAGTGAATTACAGTGATCCTTATATCCCTATATTTCCTAAAATGCGTGAACACCATTTAATTTTAAAAAGTGTACCGTTGACTGCAAAGACATTAGCTTCTTATGACGGTGTTTTGTTGTTAACGGACCATGACAATTTTGATTATGCTTTTATTTTGGCTCATGCGTCATTGATTATTGACACAAGAGGTCGCTATTTACCACCTGCAAAACATGTCGTGCAAGCTTAATTTAGTGTTAGAAGAGCGGGTGTATGATCAGAGGGTCTATCCCAACCGCGCGGGATTTTATCCACTTGACCATTGGCGACATATGGCCAAAGTTTTTTAGAGATCAAAATATGGTCAATGCGGAGTCCGCAATTGCGACTGAACATCCCTAATCGATAGTCCCACCAAGTATAAAGTGGCATTTGAGGGTATAACGTGCGAAGACTATCATAAAGCCCTAGGCTTAATAAGCTTTTAAAAATTGCACGTTCTTTATCCGAGCAAATTACTCGGTTTTTCCATAAAGTGGCGTCATAAGTGTCAATGGCTGCTGGAGCGATATTAAAGTCACCCATGATGACAAGGCGAGGATATTTTGCCAGTGTGTTTTCGATATAGCGTAATAAAGCATCAAACCAGACAAGCTTATATTGGAATTTTTCGGATTCGAGTGATTCGCCGTTAACGCAATAAACGCTGATATAGCGAATACCGTCAATTGTTGCTGCAATAACACGGCGCTGTGCATCTTCAAAATCTTCAATGCCTAGCGTGACATTCTCAGGTTGGTGAGGTGTGCGGGACAGTAGCGCAACGCCGTTATAAGCTTTTTGACCGAACCAAGTCGCGTAGTAGCCTGCTGCTAAAAAAGCAGCTTCTGGAAATTTATCCTGATTCATTTTAAGTTCTTGAAGAGCTAGTACATCAATAGAGCAATGGGTTAACCATGACAAAACATGATTTAGCCGCACATTAAGGGAATTAACATTCCAAGTAGCGATCGTTGGCATCGGATTTTCCCCATATAGATCTTATGATTTAGTTGTCAGTATTGATACGAAACAATAATTGAACGGTTGGCTGCACTAAGAAAGCGTTTGTAATTTTTAAAGTCAATTTTTTGCAAGCTAATTTACCTAAAGATTGATGCAGTGTTAAGATAATTTCAAAATGGTGATCCACATAGTGAATGGTATAGTGCCATTTTTTTTGTTGGTAAGCTAATAAGATAGGTTTGATAATCGAATCAATGGTTTGCCGTTGTGGTAAGTTAGGTCGAATACTGCGGTTCTCATCATAAGGATCCACATGAATCAAAACCTCATGGGCTGTAAACTCTTTTTGAATCCGCTTTTCGGCTTCTAAAGCAATGTAATGTCCTTCGGTGATGCTGATACGAGGATCCACTTCGATGTGGGCATCAATCATAGCCAATTGACCCATTTTGCGCGAGCGAAGGTTATGGATGGAACTTATGCCCGCTACTGAAGCCAGTGCTTTCTTAATAGCTACCATTTCTTGAAGCGGCAAAGCGCGATCGGTTAGATCCGCTAACCCATTCCAAGCAATTCGTCTGCCTGTGCGTATAATTAATGTTCCTACCAATAAAGCGGCAATGGGATCCAAAAATGGATAGCCCATTAAGTTACCTACAATCCCACAAAGTACCACAAAAGAAGTGGCTGCATCTGAGCGCGCATGCCAAGCATTAATCTCAAGCAATGCAGAATTAAATTTTTTGGCGATCTGCTTGATATAGCGAAAGAGAGTTTCTTTGACCAATAGCGCGCAACAAGTGATGATCAAAGCGGCCATATGAACTTGTGGAATAGTATTGATTTCACTAATTTTATAAAGTGCTGAAATAAAAATACCCAATCCAACAGCCAACAAAATAAGTCCAAAAAGAAATGAGGCAGCGTTTTCAAAACGCGCATGGCCATAAAGATGTTCTGCGTCAGCTGCTTGATGGCTTTTTCGGTTAACAAATAAAACCACAAAATCAGCGGTAAGATCAGACAGCGTATGAGCTCCATCGGCGATCAGCGCATTTGAGTGCGTAAAATACCCGGCAATGATCTGCGCAAAACTTAAAAGTGCGTTGATGGATGCACTTAATAAAGTCACTTGCTCTGTTTTATGTTGCCCTGATAAATAAGCGCGAGATTCATCGCGGTACTGTGCGGTCTTTAAATTCATTTGCTAAATAAAGCCAAGTTTTGATCACGGTATCTGGGTTTAGTGAAATGCTATCAATACCTTCTTCGACAAGCCATTTGGCCATATCGGGGTGGTCGGAAGGGCCTTGACCGCAAATTCCTACATATTTATTCAGTTTTTTGCACGCTTTGATAGCCATACTGAGCATTACCTTAACCGCTTCATCTCGTTCATCAAAGCTTGCGGCAATTAAACTGCCGCTGTCACGGTCAATGCCGAGGGTGAGTTGTGTCATATCATTAGAGCCAATAGAGAAGCCGTCAAAGTGTTGAAGGAATTGTTCGGCGAGTAAGGCATTGGTGGGTATTTCGCACATCATAATGAGTTTTAAACTATTTTTGCCTCGCTCAAGACCATTTTTGGCGAGTAATTCAACCACTTGTTTGGCTTCTTTAACCGAGCGTACGAAGGGTATCATGATTTCAACATTGGTTAACCCCATGGTGTCGCGTATAGTTTTTAAAGCGCGACATTCCATTTCAAAGCAAGGTTTAAAGGTTGGTGATACATAGCGCGCTGCACCACGAAAACCAATCATAGGGTTTTCTTCGTGCGCTTCATAAAGATTGCCTGCAATTAAATTAGCATACTCATTAGTCTTAAAGTCAGAACAGCGTACGATCACGCGTTTTGGCCAAAATGCTGCCGCAATGGTGGCAATACCCTCCGTTAATTTTTTAACATAAAATTCGGTTGGACTTGCATAGCCAGCGATACGTGACGAAATCTGATTTTTCAGCGCTTGCGGTAGCTTATCAAAATCCACTAGAGCGTTTGGATGAATACCAATTTGCCGAGCAATGACAAATTCCATGCGCACCAAACCTGATCCTTCATGAGGTAATTGACTAAATTCGAACGCCAATTCTGGATTAGCAATATTCATCATCAATTTGACAGGAACAGCTGGCATGTGATCCAGTTTTAAATCGATTTGATCAATATCCAATAGCCCCTCATAGATTTTCCCCACATCCCCTTCTGCGCAACTGACAGTGACTTGCTGCCCATCCCTTAGACATTTTGTTGCGTCCCCGCACCCTAAAACAGCTGGTATACCCAATTCACGCGCGATAATCGCTGCATGACAAGTGCGACCACCCCGGTCAGTGATAATCGCTGCGGCACGCTTCATAATGGGTTCCCAATCAGGATCTGTCATACCTGTTACCAAAATATCGCCCGCTTTTAAAATATCCATTTGGTTAATATCATGCAAAATTCTTACGGCACCTTGGCCAATTTTTTGACCGATAGCGCGACCTTCTACCAAAATAGCTGAGCGATTTTTTAGCTGGTAGCGTCGCAGTACATCGGTATATTTTTCCTGGGATTTTACGGTTTCAGGGCGCGCTTGTAGGATGTAAAGCTTGCCATCTTCTCCATCTTTGCCCCATTCAATATCCATAGGGCGACCATAATGGTTTTCAATGATCAAGGCATAGCGTGCTAGTTCCTCAATTTCTTTATCTGTAATTGAAAAACGTTGTTGTTCGTGAATGGGTACATCAATCACCGAAACTGACTGACCCGCTTTAGCGGACTCGGTTAATACCATTTTGGTTAATTTGGTTCCTAAATTTTTGCGAAGTATGGCTGGATAATCTTGATTCAGTCCATGCTTGTAAACATAAAATTCATCTGGATTCACAGCACCTTGCACAACGGTTTCACCTAACCCATAAGAAGCGGTTATAAAGACCACCCCTTGAAAACCTGATTCAGTATCTAATGTAAACATGACTCCTGCTGCGCCCAAGTCGGATCGCACCATACGTTGTATCCCCGCCGAAATAGCTACATCGTGATGCTGAAAACCTTGATGTACACGATAGGCAATCGCTCGATCATTATAAAGCGATGCAAATACTTGCTTGATCGCTTCTTTAACATTTTCAAGACCTTGGATATTCAAAAAGGTTTCTTGTTGACCCGCAAAAGAAGCATCGGGCAGATCTTCGGCAGTGGCTGAGGAGCGAACTGCAACGGCAATTCCTTCATAGTTAGCCCCTGCTATTAATTGTTGCCATGCAAGATCAATAGCGGATTCCAGCGCAGCTGGAAGAGGGGTATTCGTTATCCATTGACGAATAGTTTTGCCCAGTACCGCCAAAGCTTTCACATCCGTAACATCCAATAAAGACAATGCATCATGGATTTTTTTGTCCAAACTATTTTGCTTTAAAAAAGCTTCAAATGCGTACGTTGTGGTTGCAAAACCACCCGGTACGCTAACCCCTGTGTTAGCAAGCTGAGTAATCATTTCACCTAATGATGCATTTTTGCCACCAACTCGGTTTGTGTCGTTTGCACGTAACTTGTCAAACCAGATAATAAGGTCTGTCATGATGAAGGCTTTCTGCTATTTAGCTATTGAAGAATAGGGCGTTGTCTATTCTAGCGGAATCGCATAAATTGTGCCGAAAAAAAACGTATTCCCCTTTATAATGACGTTAAGTAGCTAAGATGAATTTTTAGATTGCTAACTGATGGTTGATCGACGCTCAGCATTTTTTGTTTCGGATCGAACGGGCATTACAGCCGAATCATTGGGTAATATGGTACTGACGCAATTTGATGCTTTTGAATTTCAGCGCGAAACTATGCCATTTGTGGATACCCCAGAAAAAGCTAAAGAAATGATCGCAAGAATTTACGAGCGAAGTCTAACCGACAAATTTCGTCCATTAGTATTTTCCAGTATTGTGGATGAATCCGTACGGATGCTATTTAAGGTGGACTACGCATTCTATATTGATTTTTTTGAAACCTTTGGGGGTCGCCTTGAAAAAGAACTAAAGCAAAATGCAACTCCTCACATAGGTCTGACGCATAGCGTGGTGGATGAATCGGTTTATGATCGTCGTATTCATGCGATTAATTTTTCGCTGAACCATGATGATGGCTTGACCCTTAAAAATCTGGATGAGGCGGATGTTATTTTGGTTGGCGTGTCCCGCTCAGGGAAAACACCCACTTGTCTTTATTTGGCTTTGCAATATGGTATCTGCGCAGCCAATTATCCCTTAACGCCTGACGATTTAGAGGGTGCTGATTTACCGCAATCACTGGCTTTATATCGCCGCAAATTGTTTGGGCTGACTATTGATTTTGATCGCCTACACACTATCCGTAGCGAGCGGCGTGCCAATTCACACTATGCTAGTTTAAACAACTGTCGATTTGAGGTGGATCGTGCAGAAGCGATTTTTTGTCAGCATCAGGTTCCTTTTATTAGCACAACGCACCGTTCTATTGAGGAAATTTCTGCAAATATTATCCATCAAACGGGTATTCAGCGTCGTTTGTAGCTTCACTACACCTCAAGAAGTTGAGTTTTGCCAAGCGACCATCTTTTTGCATGGGTTTTAGCCGATTTTTGCTGGTTTTTTAGCAGATAAAATGCTTCTTGTTTAGCTTGCTCTAAGAGCGCTTCATCTTTAATACAATCAGCAAACCGGAAAAATGTAGCACCACTTTGTCGCTCACCCAGTAGTTCGCCAGGACCGCGGATCTTGAGATCTTCGTAGGCAATTTTAAACCCATCTTGTTCTTCATAAATCACTTTTAGTCTTGCTTTAGCTACATCTGTCAGTGGTTTTTGAAATAATAGCAAGCAGCGCCCCTGAAGAGATCCGCGACCAATTCTTCCGCGCAATTGGTGTAGTTGAGCAAGTCCCATGCGTTCGGCGTGATCAATGACCATTAAGTTTGCATTGGCCACATCAATACCCACTTCGATGATGGTGGTGGAAACTAATACCTGAATGCGGTTTTTAACAAAGTCACTCATCGTGATTTGTTTTTGTTGGGGAGACATTTTGCCGTGCAAAAGCCCCACTTGAAGTGGGGCAAGCGATAAAAGTAGCCGTTGATAAGTCTCATTAACGGTTTTAAGTGAGAGTGTTTCGGATTCATCAATCAGTGGACATACCCAATAAGCTTGTTGCCCAGTTTCGCAAACAGCTTTAACCAGTGCCTCAACTTTATTGCGGCGCGTGTTATCAATAAGCTGAGTTCGAATTGGTGAGCGGTTAGGGGGTAATTCGTCAATGAATGATACATCAATATCTGCAAAAAAATTCATCGCCAATGTTCGCGGAATTGGGGTTGCAGACATCATGAGTTGATGGATTTTATCGCCCTTATTTTTAAAAGCGAGGCGTTGCATGACACCAAATCGGTGTTGCTCATCAATGACGATAAATCCTAATTTTGCAAAGGTGATATTTTTTTGAAATAACGCATGAGTTCCAATAGCAAACTGGTTTTCTCCTGAAGCAATTGTTTCTATTGCTTGTGTTTTTTGTGCTTTAGGTAGTCGACTGGTTAAGCATAGTGTATGGATACCTAAAGGACCAAACCATTCTTGGAATTTTAAATAATGCTGTTCTGCTAAGATTTCGGTTGGCACCATCATTGCAACCTGAAACCCATCCTCAATTGCTGTCAATGCTGAAAGGGCGGCGACAATAGTTTTTCCGCTACCTACATCGCCTTGCAACAAGCGATGCATGGGTTTTGTAGTGGCTAAATCTTTTTCGATATCAGATAAAACTTTTTGTTGAGCCTGTGTTAGCTCAAAAGGTAGTTGATCTAATAATTGTTTGCGTAATTGTCGATTTCCTTGAATAGCAAACGTACTTTGGCCCTCTCTCTTTTGTCTTGCAAAACCACTCAACAATTGCTGTGAGAGCAATTCATCGAACTTAAGTCGTTTTAATGCACCGGTTTCATCGCCCAAAGGTTGTGTTGGTTGTGGATGATGAATAGATCTGATAGCTTTACAAAAAGACATCAGTTTTAATCTTTGGCACAGTGTTGGGGGCAATGTGTCTTTTAAAGATAATGTATCAAGCGCGTTATTAATTAGGCGCAAAATCGTCGTTTGCGACAAACCTTTGACCGTTGGGTAAATGGGGGTCAGTGTTTTGCTAAGTGATCCAATAGGACGTAGTTTGGGGTGAATGATTTCTTTTCCCATGAATCCATGGCGAATTTCGCCGAGCACGCGAATTGTTTTGCCAACAGGAAGCAGCTGCTGTAGCGTCGAATAAAAGTGGATAAATCGCAAAATCAAAACACCTGTTTTGTCCGACAAACGGACAATCAGTTGGCGTCGCGGTAAAAAGCGCACCTCACTTTCCTGAATGACCCCCTCAATAAGTAGGGTTTGCCCGATAAGTGCTTGATCAACAGTATGAATATGCGTTTCGTTTTCATAACGCAAAGGTCGATGGATGATTAAATCAAATAGCGTATAAAGCCCCATTTTATGAAGCTTTTTAAGCAAACTAGGTGTTGCAACAATAGGCTGCTCTTCAAGTACTTTTAGGGTCATTAATCATTTACACACAAAAGGAACTCAGGCTGGAGATTGATCAAGCTTAACCATATTACAATATTTTTTATGCTACAATTCTCAATATAAGTAATTTACCCTTCCCTGATAGCTCAGTTGGTAGAGCGACGGACTGTTAATCCGCAGGTCCCTGGTTCGAGCCCAGGTCAGGGAGCCAGTTATTAGCCCCAATTGAGTGCGACTTGTCCTTGAGGCGTTTTAGAGGTAGTTTCAGCGGTTAATAAGTAAATACGTACTAAAAAAATAAAAAGCAGCTGAGTATCGGTTATTAAGTATTGATGTATAAATTTCAACAGCGTTAACTATTGCTTCATTACATGGTTGAGGCATTCTGTCACATCTGATTTGGTGATGGATACGCCATGCAATCTAATCGCTGTTGCCCCTGCCTGTGGTCTTACCAACATATCCTCAGCACTGAGTAATTTTTCTGCTCCAATTTGATCTAGAACAATTCTAGAGTCGGATGTTTTTTTGCACGGATAGAGCGATCCTAGCGGTATTGCTTCGCAATAATTCACTAAAAGTTTTGGCGTCAGGTCGTTGCGTAGATAAAACAAGATGAACTCCAGTGCTTCTACCTATTTGTTGATAAAGCTTTTGTTCAATAGTTTCCTGAGTTTTAGGTTTTTGCTCTTTACCATAAATAGATGCACCATTTTTGATTAACTCATTGCGCCATTTACTTATATAAAATTTTACTACACCATATTCAACAGCAATTTCATTATAAATTTTATAACCTTTAATAGCTTCAATTGCTACTTTAAATTTAAATCCATTTCATAGTTAGTTTTTTAGCCATATTTATCCCTTTATAACAACTTAATTTACGATATTTTACCGTAACTTATTTCCATAAGTGGTGTGCTATTTTTAGGATGCACTATAGTTTTTATGTACCTCTAAAGTTTGGTTTGAAATACCACTTAGCTGACCAATTTCTTTTCTTGGTCTCATTAACAATCTTTCTTGGCGGAAAAATCATCACGATGCCTGAAAACACAGACTTTAGCCAGCTTTTTTATTACCTTTCGAATTTTGTGGCATGTACTGAGTCAATTTATCTTGCCTAATTACATTAGTTTTAGCAACAATATTCCTTATAAATTCGGTTTTACCTTCAGTATAAGACTTCCGATCATCGCTATATTTAGCTTTTAGGCTTATCTTAAGCTCTTCATATTTTCTAGCTATACTTGGATGATTGATCAGGTAATTCCTAAAATTGATATGTTCATTCCATAAAATTCCATCCTTTACCACTATATGAATATGAAATAAATGTTTTTCCGTATCATCTAATTTCTGCAAATATCTTCTTTGAGGAATTTGTTCTTCTAGGAACTGTAAATAATCATATCCTTTTAACTCCAGATTTCGTATCATATACTTATCTGCTACATCTAAAGATTTTACTCCAATACATATATCTATTGTAGGTTTGGCTGCAAGGCTAGGTATAGCGGTACTGCCGATATGTTGAATATCTTCTATATATAATTCAATGTCGGCCAAGATATTAGCTTTCTCATCTTTATATATATTAACCCAATTTTCGTTGTATTCTTCAATATCAATTTTAGTAGTAAACCCTCGCTGTGTACCTGTGCTAGTAGGAAATTTATTGCCTATATTCGTACTCAATTCCTTAAAATATTAATACATCAATACAACTGAATGCTAATTTAGAACAAACCTTCTTATATGAAAGCAATCAACCTAATGGTCAAACCTTAAAATGCGGAAAGGAATTGTGTTGGGGTGGTAGGGTTGTTTATGTTCAAAATTTGAGAGTTGTGGGGCATTTAGGATAGTATTTTGCTATGCTTGAAAACAAATCTTAGTAAGATTAAATAGCTTCAGTTTCTTCATGTGGTTTTTTCAATGAAGATTCAAAATTAAATCATGACGCAATGGATAAGCATCAAATCATTTAAAGCTTACTTGGATTATTTAACTTTTAGCCTCTATTGATATTTTAGAGCATACTTAACCCTATATAAAGATTTGATGCCATGTTTATTGGTTGTTTAAAACAAAGTGGGTGGCGTCAAGAAGCTATCGTGCTACAAAAATACTTTGAAATACATGGGATTCGCGTGAAGGCGTGTAAATTGTATAAGTGAGTTTTTGGTTCGTCTTTAGCCAAAAAGTCAATTTATACTGCTACCCCACCCACAGTTAATCCTTGATCAATTCGCAAGGTCGGTTGCCCAACCCCAACTGGAACGCTTTGTCCGTTTTTCCCGCATACTCCCACGCCATCATCCAGCGCTAAATCATTACCGATCATGGATATATGTTGCAAGATTTCTGGGCCATTACCAATTAAAGTGGCTCCCTTTACAGGGTAGCTTAAGCGACCATTTTCAATACGCCATGCTTCGGAAGCTGAAAACACAAAGCGACCACTGGTGATATCAACTTCCCCACCATTAAAATTCGCTGCATAAAACCCATTTTTGACAGAGGCAATGATTTCATTGGCCTCATATTGACCGTTAAGCATATAGGTATTGGTCATGCGTGGCATGGGTGCAGCCGCATAAGATTCTCGCCGGCCATTTCCGGTGGATACTGCTTTCATAAGTTTTGCATTGGTAATATCTTGTAAAATATTTTTTAAAATACCTTTTTCAATTAGCATCGTATTTTGGGTTGTTTGGCCTTCATCATCTATAGTTAAAGACCCACGTTTATTAATTAAAGTACCGTTATCAACCACGGTGACCCCAGTAGCTGCAATTTTTTTGCCGATTGCATTAGTGAAGGCGGATATTCCTTTGCGGTGAAAGTCTCCCTCCAAACCATGACCGATGGCTTCGTGAAGTAAAATGCCAGGCCAACCAGAACCAAGTACCACCGTCATTTGTCCAGCTGGTGCAGGGTTGGCTTTAAGATTCAGTAGAGCTTTATCAACGGCAAGATTGGTGTAGTATTCGATGATTTTGTCATCAAAATAGGTTAAATCAACACGACCGCCGCCGCCTGACGAACCCTCTTCTTTGTTATGTTGATCTTTGGCAATGACCTGAATAGAAAGTCGCACTAGCGGGCGGATATCTGCACTGTGCTGACCGCTATGGTTCGCAATATAGACGATCTCATACTTGGCCACTAATTGCGCCATGACTCGAATAATACGTGGATCTTTTTTTCGTGCGATACGGTCAACTTTTTCGAGAATATTAATTTTTGCTATGCTATCTAAACTTTTAATGGGGTTAATCGAGGCATATCTTGAAGAAGCAACGGGTTTTTTGGGGATTTGATGGCGGTAAGATTGATTGTGATGTCGAATGGCTTTGACCGATTCAGCGGCCAAATGAAGTGCTTTAGGATTTATTTGACTCGAATAAGCTAAAGCGGTTTTCTCATCTGATACGGCGCGTATCCCAAAACCTTGATCAATATGAAAGTGACCGCTTTTGACTTGACTCTCTTCTAGCACCCAGCTCTCAAAATAAATTTGCTGACAATAAATGTCGGCGTAATCAATGCCTTGTTGTGTGATGGTCAAAAGTGTTTTATCCAATAAAGTACTATTCAGATCAAAGGGCGCTAGAAGGGCTTGTTGAGCATATAAGCGATTGTTGTTCATGGCATAATGTCTATGTGAATACATAATGTAAGTAAATACCCATAAAAAGGTATCCGCCCACATATTGGTTATTTATAAATGCTTTCAAGTCATGATAAGGTGTTTTGCGTTGCATGAGAAAGAACTGGTAGAAAAATAGTGCGATAGTCACTAGCCATCCAGTCCAGTAGAGCCAGCGAAGTCCATTGTAGTAACCAACCCAACCCATTAAACTACAGAATAGTATTTGTAGCAGCAAGATGAATGCGATGCGATAGCGACCTAAAGCAATGGCTGTGCTGTGAATACCTATTTTGATATCATCTATTTTATCGATCATGGCGTATTGTGTGTCATATCCGGTGATCCAGCAGGCATTGGCTAAAAAAGTAATCCATCCCATTGGGGGGATTGTATTGAGTATTGCGCTAAATGCCATGAGGACATTAAAGGAAAAAGTAATACCCAAATAAAGCTGTGGCATCACAAAAAATCGTTTGGTATAAGGGTAAGTTGCGATCAATAAGGTGGCGATCGCCGCTAAAAATACTGTGAGTTTATTTAGTGACCATAATAAGTTTGCGGCACTTAATAAAAGTACCGCAAGGAGTATCCATGCTTTTGGATGTGTCAAAGTACCCAAAGCTAGTGGTCGTTGATTGGTTCGTTTAACCTGCCGATCAATTTGATAGTCGACCATATCATTAAAGACGCAACCCGCCGCCCTCATCAGAATAACTCCTGCTGTAAAAATGATTAAAATCTTTAAGGGCGGATGACCGTTACTTGCTAAATAAAGTGCCCAGTAAGTTGGCCACAACAACAAAAACAAACCGACTGGTTTATTAAAGCGCATCAGCTTTAAATAGGGCATTACTGTTGTCAAGAACATAGCGGTTATGGGGTATTGATACGTTCGATATCTGCGCCGACTTGGTTTAATTTTTTTTCGATTTGATGGTAGCCACGATCTAAATGGTAGATACGGTCAACAATAGTTTCTCCACTGGCAACCAGCCCTGCAATGATTAAGCTGGCTGAAGCGCGCAAATCCGTTGCCATCACATGAGCACCAGAAAGCTCAGAAATACCCTCAATAGTTGCTGTGTTGCCATTGGTTTTGATACGAGCGCCCATTCTATTTAATTCAGGCACATGCATAAAACGATTCTCAAAGATGGTTTCCACCATCACTGCTTGACCTTGCGCGACCGCATTAAGTGCCATAAATTGTGCTTGCATATCCGTTGGAAAGGCAGGATAAGGTTCTGTTTTGATATTAACTGCAAGGGGACGTTTTTTCATCCTCAGACTAATTTGATCCCTTTCAACCTGAATTAAAGCACCTGATTTTCTTAGTGCTGCTAACACAGCGCCTAAATGGGAGGCTTTGGCATTTAGTAATGTAATATGTCCTCCCGTTGCAGTGCCAGCAACCAAAAAAGTACCTGCCTCAATGCGATCGGGCATTACACTATAGGATGCACCATGAAGCGCTTTGACGCCCTTAATGAAAAGACAATTAGTGCCAATACCCGTAATTTTTGCGCCCATGGCATTAAGGCAATTTGCAAGATCTGCCACTTCAGGTTCTAAAGCTGAATTTTCAAGGATTGTTTCCCCTTCAGCGAGTGTGGCTGCCATTAACAGATTTTCTGTACCTGTGACGGTGACCATATCCATCGCGATTCGAGCACCCTTAAGTTTGGGTGCTTTGGCGTGAATATAGCCGTGCTCAATGGTGATTGAGGCGCCCATTGCCGTCAGTCCCTTGATATGTTGCTCAATGGGGCGATCACCAATTGCACAGCCGCCCGGCAAACTAACCGATGCTTCACCAAAACGTGCTAACAAGGGGCCAAGTACCAAAATAGCTGCGCGCATGGTTTTGACCAGCTCATAAGGTGCGGCAAGGGTATGTAATAGGTGGTTTGTGATCAAAAAAGTATCATTGTGTTGTGTTGCAATTATTGAGCCCATACTGGCGAGTAAGCGTTGTAAGGTGGCAATATCATTTAACGGTGGCATATTGATTAACTGCATTTCGTCGTGGGTGAGCAAAGTGGCACAAAAAATAGGTAATGCAGCGTTTTTAGCGCCCGATATGGATATTTCCCCTTTTAGTGGACCATTGGATCGAATGTGCAGTTTTTCCATAGCAAGTTCTCATTGTTGATGCATGTCAGGTTACCAAAATTTTTTAGTGCCCTGGGCCATTTTATCGAAAGATTTTTTTGTGTAACATACTTGCCCAAGCGATTCTAAGCGGACCCCCTGGTTCTCATATTGACTCCGAGTTAATGATTTAAGACCGCAAGCGATAACCTTTGTGAATAATGTAAAGTGAGATCAAAGATACGATAAGTGCACTTAAAGAAACTACCGCAAGCGACAAGACTGGAGAGATATCTGAGTGATTAAAAAAACAATAGCGAAAGCCGTCAATGATATAAAAAGTGGGATTAGTATAAGTCACTGTTTGCCAAAAAATTGATAGGCTGTGCAATGAATAAAAAGTTCCCGACAAGAAGGTCAATGGCATAATAATAAAGCTTTGAAAAGCCGAAAATTGATCGAAAGATTTTGACAAAATCCCAGTGATGATTCCTAGCCCGCCAAAAATGATACAGCCTAATATACAAAATAAGATGGCTAATCCGAGGTGAGTGGGCCAAGTTAATCCGAACCAACCAATTGTTGCGATAACACCTAACCCAACTAATAATCCCCTTACCACTGCGGCTAAAAGATAAGCGCCAAAAAATTCTAATGTCGAAAAAGGGGCAAGTAATATAAAAACAATACTGCGATTCAATCTTGCCTGAATGAGGCTTGACGCAGAATTTGCATAGGCATTTTGAATAGCTGACATCATGACCAGACCGGGGATTAAAAAAGTACCATAGTGCACGATATAGCCTTCTATGGTTCGATCCGACAGTGTTTGAAAAAATACCACCTGGAAAAGAAGTGCTGACAAAATCGGCGCCAATAGCGTTTGGAACATGACTTTCCAAAATCGCAAAATTTCTTTGTAAAATAAGGTCACAAAACCGATCATATTATTTTTTCCTGATGCATGATGGCGAGAAAAACATCCTCCAGTTTAACTTCAGCAATATTGATTTCTTGGATGGAGGCCCCTGCTTTTTTGATGATATTCAAAATATTGGGCAATTCATCCAGCTGATCCAAACAAAAGGTGTAGTAACCATTTTCTTCTTTGTGTGGCCATTTTTTAAATAAAGAAGATGGCAAAGCACTAGTAAGGTGCAATGTTACCATTCGCCGATGTGTATGTTGCAGAAGCTTATTTTTGTTTTCCAGTAGTACTAATTTGCCTTGTTTTAGCATGGCAATGCGATTACATAGTGTCTCCGCTTCTTCAAGATAGTGTGTGGTGAGTAAGATTGTGTGGCCTAGTTGATTCAGTTCTTGAATAAATTTCCAGAGATTTTGGCGAAGCTCAATATCAACGCCTGCTGTGGGCTCGTCTAATACAATGACACTTGGGCGATGTACGAGAGCTTGCGCAATCATTAGTCGTCGCTTAAGACCCCCTGACAATTTATTGATGCGCACATGCGCTTTTTCAGTCAAAGAAAGCCTGGTCATGATTTCATCAATCCAGTCGTCATTGCGATTAAGACCGAAGTAACCGGATTGAAATCGCAATGCTTCGTGAACAGTAAAAAACGGATCAAATGTCAATTCTTGTGGCATGACACCGATTTGTTGCCTTACTTTTTGTGATTGCAATAAAGTATCATAACCCATGACAAGCACTTGACCTTTATCTTGACGCATGAGACTTGCTAATATTGAAATCAACGTTGTTTTGCCAGCACCATTAGGTCCTAGTAGTGCAAAAAAATCTCCCACTCGAATGGTAAAATGAATATCATCTAATGCCTTGAACTGCCCGAAGTATTTGCTGATATGTTTAACAGTAATAGCAGTTTTCGTCATATTTTTTGTTTCGTGGTCAGGTATTGTTAAACGATACAATATTTTGTAATGTACCTATAAAATCAATATCGTGGGTATTTTTTAAGCGAAAAGCGTATTTAAATGGCTATATTAACTACTTTTAATGTAGTGGATATTCTAAGTCAAGGCAAGTCTCCCTCGCAATGGCTTGAGCATCTTTGTGCGACGCAACACCAAGCAGAAAAAAATCGACTCCGGCAAGCATTTGAGGCGGCCAAAAATTTGTACGGCAATTTAGTGTTAACTGATATTAATGTCCCTGTTTTTAATCGAGCCGTTGCCACTGCAGCTTTAGTCAATTCACTTGGATTACTAAACGATGCGGTGATTGCGTCCCTATTTTTTTATGTACCGGCTATCAAAAAAGATTCGTCAGCATGGGTTACAGCTGATTTTGGTGAAGAATGCAAAAGCTTGGTTGAGGGTGTTTATCAACTACAAAAGCTTACCGCTGTGATTAATATCAATTCACCCAAAGTTAAGCGCTTAGCTACGAACCAAGCAGAAATTTTTCGGAAGATGCTATTGGCGATGGTTCATGATATTCGTGTGGTGTTGATTCAGTTAGCATGGCGAACAGTCACTTTATGTGATTTATCATCTTGTCAAGATAAAACCTTACAGTATCGTATTGCGCAAGAAACATTATGGATTTTTTCTCCCCTTGCAAATCGTTTGGGTGTTTGGCAGATTAAGTGGTTATTGGAAGACTATGCGTTGCGATACACGGAACCTGAAGCGTATCAAAAAATTGTTGATCTATTACACGCACATCGCGACGAAAGAGGTCGTTATATTGGAACAATGACTCACTTACTCAAACAAAATCTACTTAAAGCGAATATTAAAGCGGAAGTTTCGGGTCGCCCCAAGCATATTTTTTCGATTTGGCAAAAAATGCATAACAAACAGATTGATTTTGACGATCTTTATGATCTTTTTGCAGTTCGGGTACTTGTCGATACTACTAAAGATTGCTATCGAGCATTAAGCTTGGTGCAAGAGCTGTGGCGGCCAATCGAAAAAGAGTTTAATGACTATATTGCCAAACCAAAGTCCAATCATTATCAGAGTTTGCACACTGCGGTGACAGGACCTGATAATAAATCAGTAGAAATCCAAATTCGCACATTTGCCATGCATGCGCATGCTGAATTGGGTGTTGCTTCCCATTGGCGCTATAAAGAAGGGGGCTCGCAAGAAAGTGTTTACGAAAAAAAGATTTCATGGTTACGGCAATTATTAGGCTGGCAAGAAGAATTATTCGGCAAAGCGCACGCACGTTTATCTTCGGACTTTAAAACCGATTTATTTAGTGATCATATTTATACGGTAACTCCTACGGGTCATGTTGTTGCACTACGAAAAAGCTCAACACCCATTGATTTTGCTTATGCGCTGCATACTGATTTAGGGCATCGCTGCCGAGGCGCCAAGATTGATGGGCGCATTGCTTCGCTTTCGACGCCTCTACAAAACGGGCAGTGTGTTGAAATTTTGACGCATAAAACCGGGGGGCCTTCAATAAATTGGTTGTATGAAGGCTGGGTTAAAAGTGCGAGAGCCATTACTAAAATTCGTCAGTATATTCGGCAGCAAAATATTGAAAACGCGAGACTGCATGGCAAACAAATGCTCGAAAAGTTGTTAGCTCATCACACAGGTGAAACCATTAATCGGCAAACGCTTGCCGAAAAACTAGGGTTTGCTAAAATTGATAATCTGCATATTGCGCTTGGCGAAGATAAACTTGCTATCGAAACGATTGTCCGTTATTTAAACGAGATGGTTCATGGAGCGGTTAACAGCGAAGTGCCTGTTTTCAAAACTCATGAAGTCAGTCAAAATGCGCAAGGTATTTTAATTGAGGGGATTGATAATTTAAGTACCACACTTGCAAAATGCTGTCGTCCTGCGCCACCTGATAACATTGTCAGTTTTATAACCCAACGCCGTGGTGCATCTATTCATCGACAAAATTGTGCCACATTAAAGCGTTTATTCGCGCATCATCCTGAACGCTTCTTAAATGCTACCTGGCCAAAACTAAGGATGAATGATGTATTTCCAGTCAATTTTGGAATTATTGCGATTGATCGGGTAGACCTTTTGCAAGATATTTCACACGCTTTTGCATTATCAAAATTGAATGTTACCGCCTTTAATGCAACCCCTAAAAATAATGGTACTAAATTTATTTTTACTGTGGAAGTGCGGCATGTTGCAGATTTGCAATACACTTTAAATGCTTTGCAGCGTGTGGATGGGGTGATTTCTGCAAAAAGAGTTTAAGTCACTGTAATTTGACAATATACGAGGGTTGCAATAGAATCAACCTTTCAGTTTACAGTTGATGGATAGCGTATCAATGAAGACTTTTTCTGCCAAGCTAGACGAAATAAAACACGAGTGGCTCTTAGTGGATGCGAAAAATAAAGTGCTGGGGCGCACCGCAACAGTCATTGCGACGCGTTTGCGTGGCAAACATAAACCCGAATATACCCCCCATATTGACACGGGTGATTTTGTGGTTGTGATCAATGCGGATAAACTGCAAGTAACTGGCAACAAAGCGTCTGACAAAAAATACTATCGGCACTCAGGTTATCCGGGTGGAATTTACGAACGTACTTTTTCGCAAATGCAAGAAAAATTTCCCGAAAGAGCTTTATTGAAGGCCGTTAAGGGTATGCTACCCAAAGGACCTTTGGGTTATGCGATGATTAAGAAGCTCAAGGTTTATGCAGGGGAAGCTCACCCGCATCAAGCGCAGCAACCAAAAATATTGAATATTTGAAAGACAAGGCATAAATATGAATGGCAAGTATTATTATGGTACAGGTCGACGCAAAAGTTCGGTTGCGCGCGTTTTTTTGCAAAAGGGTGCAGGTAATATTGTGATCAATGGGCAGTCTATTGATCACTATTTTTCTAGAGAAACAGGTCGTATGATTATTCGCCAGCCATTGGTCTTAACGGATCATCTTAAGTCTTTTGATATCAAAATATCGGTACAGGGCAGTGGAGAGATGGGTCAGGCCGGTGCTATTCGTCATGGAATTACTCGCGCATTGATTGACTTCGAGCCCGAGTTAAAGCCAGCGCTTTCCCAAGCAGGTTTTGTCACACGTGACGGTCGTGAAGTTGAGCGCAAGAAAGTCGGTCTACATAAAGCTCGGCGCGCCAAACAGTTTTCTAAGCGTTGATTTTTTGTCTTTTATGAAAAAACTCAGTAGATATTTATTTTTTTTTGTTGTACTGGGTCTAGTTAGCCACACAAGTCTTGCTAAGCCTCAGAACCCGACATATCGTGCTATACCGAGCACGTATCAGGCAAAACTGCAATATGTGGATCAGGTTCCCGTGCTCGTTCTTAAAGGTACCTACGCTCAAATGGGTTACCAATACGGTGTTGCGCTCAAAAAAGAGCTCAAGGCGGTATTGGGAATTTTAAAAACTCATTTTATTGTACGGCACAAGCTAACCGACGAAGTATTGTTTGAGCGCGCTAACTTGCTTTATAAACGTTTCCCCAATTCATACCAGCTTTTTATCAAGCGCGCTTCTGTTGGATCTGGATTGCCACTTCAAGATATGATTGTTTTAAATGGCATGCTTTCGTTTGAGATGTTATTAAGAGCTCAGGCGCCATTTGGCTGCGCTTTTGCATTTGTTCCTCCGAACAAAACGACAACGGGTCGTGCTTTAATAGGACGTAATTTTGATTATTTTCCTCCTTTTCATGAGCTAGCAAAATACCTAACAGTCACTGTTTTAAAGGCATCCAATAAAATTCCTACAGCATTTATTGGGATTCCGGGTGAAATATATTGTGCAACTTGTGTGAATGCAAAGGGATTGTTTGTTGAGCTAAATAGTGGTCAGCCCTCGGGTAGTTATTTAGAAAATAATCACGCTGAAAATTTAGGTGCCACAGCATTAACAGTTATTCAAACTTCAGATACGCTTGAGAAGATTGAGCAAAAATTGCAGAAAGCTAACACTGATTTTTCGTTAATTGTTAATGTAGCTGACCCCACAACCGTTGCGAATTTTGAATATTCGACATCTTCTGCTTTGGGTATGCAGTATTATCGACCCCAGGAGAACGAGATTTTTGTGGCAACAAATTTTTTTACCAATCCCCTATGGGCTAACAAAATTCCCATACCTACTGAAGATCGTTTAGAGTTTGGTGTTGAGCGTCACGCCGGTTTATTGTCTTTGTTGTCTAAATTGCCATTAACAGATGTTACGGCATTTCAAAAAGCAATGAGTGTTTCCGTGTCTCAAGGGGGTGCCGTTCATTCTGGAACGATCTATCAAATAATTTTTGATCCCTACCACATGGATCTTTATGTCAACACAGTAAATCAGCCAATGTACTGGCGCAAAGTACCTCTAAAAGCATTTTTCTAGTTATTGCTTAATGCAAACTTCTTAATAAAATCCTGTCGCACATATTGAGAAGTTAGCTGAAATCACATCAGTCACCCGACTCACTATTTAAATAGTTTCATTATTTTATGCCACAACGTATTGAGCTTGCCAAACTTTTTAGTGTCTTTTCGGTAAATCCATGGCGCTTCAGTTTTTTCATCAGCCCAAAGCCCAATTTTTGAGTGTTTAGCCTGTTTTTGAAAAAGAAGCATATCATTTAAATGGCCCTTTGCAGCTGTTTGTTTATAAGCATCATATACCCATGCGTAACCCGCTTTAACCATTTGCGCATTCACATACATCTTATCAATAAAAATATTGCCAACCAGTCTGCCGTAATGATCTTTATTGACAATTTGAATGGTAAGGTTTTTGTTACGAACCAGTGATCCAAGATAATTTTTTGCTTCTTTGCCGTAAGCTTGTTGTTTTTCGGGTGCATCAATGGCTGCTAGGCGAATAGCGATTTCCTGATTTTGGCAATATGCCTTGATCGTATCACCATCTTTAATAGATAAAGCCTGAGTGTAGCAAGTTTCTGCGAGCGCATAGTGAGTTGCTAGCAATACCCACAACAATAATACTATTTTTTTCATCTCAGTTCCTTATCCAGTAAAAAAACACTTATTGCAAACTACAAGTATATTTTACCCAATCACTTGAGGAATTGTTTTGGTATTTTGTGATTCCTTTTGTTAAATAAGCTAATGCGGCTTGGTGTTAGATATATCGAAGGTTTGTCTTAAGTAAGCGATAAAAGCATTATCATTACACATATTTTTGCCGGGACTGTCGCTTAATTTAGCAACGGATTGACCATTACAGCGGGTGAGTTTTAAAACGATCTGCAAGGGTTCAATACCCATATCATTCGTTAAGTTTGTTCCAATGCCAAAACTGGTACGAATTTTTTTGTTAAAATGTTGATAAAGAACGATTGCTTTGTCCACATCTAATCCATCGCTAAAGGTGAGCATTTTAGTCATGGGATCAATTCGCAGTGCTTGGTAGTGCTTGATTATTTTTTCGCCACATGAAAATGGATCTCCACTATCATGCCTTAATCCATCAAAAAGTTTTGCAAAATAAAGATCAAAATCGCGCAAAAAAGCATCAATGCCAATTACATCGGTTAATGCAATCCCCAAATCTCCACGATATTCTTGAACCCATGCTTCTAAGGCTGCTTTTTGAAAGTTTCTCAAACGCACATCAAGTGCTTGAAATGCTTGCATAAATTCATGTGCCATTGTCCCGATTGGTGTAATACCCAATTTCCAGGCTAAATAAACATCACTTGTGCCACGAAATATTTTTGGTAGTGCTTGATTGAGTGTTGAGACAACATGATGATGCCAGTGGCGATTAAAGCGACGGCGTGTACCAAAATCAAATAACAAAAATGGGTTAGCTGGATTATTCTCAGGAGAACCAATTACTTGACGGATTTTTTCAATTTTAGCATCAAGTCTTTTTTGACCTTCTTGATAAACTGCTGATTTATCAAAGCGTTGAAAATATAATTCATTAATGATTGATAGGATAAAAATCTCAAAAAACATGGCTTGAACAAGTGGACCCTTTATGCGAATAGTAAGTGTATTATTCTCAACTAATAGATGTACGAATCGTCTTTGCAGGCGGAAAAGCTCTAGATAATCCAAAAAATCCGACTTGATAAAACGCAGTGAGCGCAAAAAATCTAATTCATCTTGTCGGAACCGCAATCGGCATAGTGCATCTAATTGCTCGTTTAATGGATCATATAATTCGGATAAAGGATAAATGGGTTTATTGCGACATTTAAATTCATACTCGCCATGTGTTTGAGGGAACTGGTGCAAAACTACCTGTAGCATGGTGAACTTATATAGGTCGGTGTCTAGCAATGATTCAATAATGGGTACTTGAGTAGACGAATTCATGATAAATCAGTCTTAAAAAGAATCTATTGTAAGTGTACTTATTAATTTATAAGTAATTTTTTTAAATCAATTCATTCAAGTGAAGTCGCATTTTCATGGCGGATACAGTATTTTTAAGTAGCATAGCAATAGTCATGGGTCCAACCCCTCCCGGCACAGGGGTAATCCAAGCAGCCCGATGCTGAGCGCTTTCAAAATCAACATCACCGCACAGTGTTTGGTTGGTCAAATGATGAATACCGACATCAATTACAATAGCACCTTTTTTGATCCATTTACCCAAAATATAACGGGGTTTACCAAGGCAAGCTACCAAAATATCGGCATTAGCTATTTCTTCTGATAGATGCTGGGTTTTGCTATGGCAAATGACAGTGGTTGCTTGTTTTGCTAATAATTCTAAAGCCATTGGGCGCCCCACAATGTTAGATTGCCCAACAATGACTGCTTTTTTCCCCGCAATATTTAATTGATAGTGATCTAGTATCGCACTGATTCCTTGGGGTGTGCATGGTTTTAATAGGGGTTGGCGTGTTAATAGACGTCCCATATTATAAGGATGCAATCCATCGATATCTTTTTGAGGGTGAATCAATTCAATCACTGCTTGTGTATTAATATGGTGAGGTAAGGGTAGCTGAACCAAGATACCATCTAGGTCTTCATCGCTATTAAGCGATTGAATTAATGTTAACAGTGCATCTTCTTCAATTACATTAGGTAGCTGATGAACGGCTGACAGAATACCGATCTTTTGGCAAGTTAAAATTTTGTTACGTACATAAATCTGACTGGCTGGGTCATCGCCAACCAATATCACAGCAAGTTTTGGGTGTCGCAATCCGCTTGAGAGGAGGGCATTAATAGCCTGTTGTGTGCTATTTAATATTTTTTTTGCGGCGACTCGACCATCTAAAATTTTTGCTGACATATTGTTTAATTCGCTATATTTGAGTATTCTAATTGCATGCTTTTGTTTGATTGCTTATGGGTTAAAACGGTTGTTTATTTTGTATCATTAGGCGTTGCGCATTAATAGGCTTGACACATGTTCTATTAATCCCCTATATTTGTAAAGTTCAAAGAACGGGATGTAGCGCAGCCTGGTTAGCGCATCTGCTTTGGGAGCAGAGGGTCGTGAGTTCAAATCCCACCATCCCGACCAAATTTTATAGGTTAAATATCTTAATTTGCTAAGCGCCCGTAGCTCAGCTGGATAGAGTACCGGCCTTCTAAGCCGGGTGTCACAGGTTCGACTCCTGTCGGGCGCGCCAGTTTGCGGTGGAAGTAGCTCAGTTGGTAGAGTCCAGGATTGTGATTCCTGTTGTCGCGGGTTCGAGCCCCGTCTTCCACCCCATTTATCTTGTTTTATTTTTTATTATCCAATCAACGATTATATATTTTTGCGGATCGCATTGTATCATGCTCTTAAAAGTGTTATTTCTCTTGCGATTTCTGCAGTGTATAAAAAAATATACCTTAACAGCAAAATAATTTATTTGTCACTCAAATAGGTATTTCGGATGAATCAACAAACTGTTGCGGTAGTTTTGTCGGGTTGTGGTGTGTACGATGGGTCTGAAATTACAGAAACAGTTGCTCTTTTTATTGCGCTGTCGCAAGCCAATTTTTCTTATACTATTTTTGCGCCGAACCGCCAAGCTGATGCCGTTAATCATTTAACGAATCAAGTAACATTGCCATCACGTAATATGCTAATTGAAGCTTCGCGCATTGCGCGTGGCAATATTTATTCTATTGATCAACTTGATTTATCAATTTTTTCTGCACTGGCTTTGCCCGGGGGTATGGGTGTGATCAGGCATCTATCAAACTTTGAAAAAGCAGGTAAAAATGCCACATTGTACCCTGACATTGGAAATTTGATGCAAGGTGCCATTTTTACAAAAAAACCGATTATGGCTTTATGTGCCGCTCCTTTACTACAGGCCTTGACTGCCAAGTTTGCAGGCTTAAAAAATGCAGAAGTGACTCTTGGTGCTGCGCATCACAATGCCGATATGGTTGATGCGATTGTTTCTTGGAATCAGTGCCACATTGAAAAACCAGTTGATCAAGCTCATGTGGATTTTACTCATCGTTTTGTTTCGGCTCCGGCTTACATGTATAGCCAAGCAACCAGTGCTGATATATTTGCTTCATGCGTTGCTGCAGTATCTGGTTTACAATCGCTTCTTTAATTTTTTAACAGTTAAATTATGGTTCGCACACGTTTTGCTCCTAGCCCCACTGGATTTTTGCACATTGGCTCCGTTCGTACGGCACTATTTTCCTGGGCGTTTGCGCGACACTATGATGGGCAATTTATTTTACGCATTGAAGATACCGATCGAGTGCGCTCTACCGAAGAATCAATTCAAGCGATATTAAGTGGTATGAATTATTTGGGTTTGGATTATGACGAAGGACCATTTTATCAGAGCCAACGATTGGATCGTTATCAAGCGGTTTTAAAAATACTGCTTCAATCTGGCGATGCTTATTACTGCTATTGCAGTAAAGAGCGACTTGAAAATATGCGTGCTGAACAAGAAAAAAAAGGTGAAAAACCTTGTTATGACAGACATTGTCGGCCGCAGCCAGGTAAAATAATTACCCCAAATACTGATATCGCACCTGTGGTTCGCTTTAAAAATCCACTTGTTGGTTCAGTTGTTTGGGATGATCTTGTTAAAGGGCGAATTGAAATTAGCAACAGCGAACTGGATGATTTAGTCATTAGTCGCTTTGATGGTATGCCTACCTATAATTTTTGCGTTGTAGTTGACGATTGGGATATGAATATTAGTCATGTGATACGAGGGGATGACCATGTTAACAATACGCCTCGCCAAATTAATATACTCAAAGCGCTCAATGTACCCCTGCCTTTCTATGCGCATTTGCCGATGATATTCAATGCGTTAGGCCAAAAAATGTCCAAACGTCAAGATACTGTCAACATTCTTGACTACGATGAATTGGGTTTTTTGCCCGAATCACTCCTTAATTATTTAGCGCGTTTGGGTTGGGGGCATGGGGACGATGAATTTTTTTCTATGACACAGTTTTGTCAGTGGTTTGATTTGAGGCATGTCCAATTGGCTCCCTCACGTTTTGATGATGAAAAATTATTATGGCTAAATGGCCAACATATTAAAGCTGCCAGTAATGCGCGACTTAAAAAACTTGTGCTTAAGCGTCTCCTGTTACCGGACTTGCTCACCGTAGACCCTGATTTAGAAACAGTGATTGCATTGGTTAAATCTCGCGTACAAGATCTTAATAGCCTCACACAACACTGTCGCTATTTTTATGAACGAGCAGTGCCTAGTGAAGAAGATATTGCTCGCTATCTCACCCCAGCATCGATTGCTTTACTTCAAAAATTTGCGAAACAACTTGAAGTACTGAATAGCTGGACAAAAGAAGACATTCATCAGCAACTTGAATTGTGTTGCTCAAAAGAGAATATAAAAATGGGTGAGTTGGGTATGCCGCTTCGTATACAGGTATGTGGGGTTAATCAGACACCTTCTATTGATGCGGTATTGGCTTTAATAGGCAAAAAAGAAACATTGCATCGTATGCGGCAGATACTGATTTAATGCGGTTTTCCTATTTTTAATTGATGTGATATAGGGAGCCATTTACCGCAGACTAACCCCATAAAATGCGTTGGTGCCGAACAATAAAATTTTAAAACCAACCACATTTTTTTGTACGGGCTGATGCACAATAGCATGGGCTAATACGGTCATGGGCACCTGTTCCTTTGCGATGCGTTGAGCTTGTTGATAAAGCTTAATGCGTTCAGTTTTCTGAGTTGACATTTTCGCTTTCTCAATGAGATCATTAAATGGCTTATAGCACCATTTGGTGTAATTATTTCCCTTAATTGCATCGCAGCTTAAAAAGGTGCCCAACCAAGTATCAGGATCTGCATTACCCATCCATCCGTAGAGCATGACATCATGTTCGCCCAGTTTGGCGTGTTTGGTATATTGCCCCCATTCATGGGTGATGATGGTTACCTTAACACCAATTTTTTTCCAATCCGCTTGGATCATTTCTGCCATCAGTTGAGCGTTAGGATTGTAGGGGCGTTGTATAGGCATCGCAAAGAGCTTGACATGAAAGCCATTTGCATAACCTGCCTTGATTAAAAGTTTTTTAGCTAAAGCAGGATTATAGGGTCTATTTTTTAAAGAAGCATTGTATCCCCATTGCGTAGGTGGCATCGGGTTGATAGCCGGAATAGCTTGTCCTTTATAAACTGCATGCAAAATGTTTGATTTGTTAATAGCCATATCCAGTGCTTGACGCACTGTCAGCAAATTAAGTGGTGGTTTTTGTACATTGTAAGCTAGGTAACCCACATTAAATCCCGTTGTTGACATTACTTGAATTGAGGGATCACGCTTCAAAGTATCCAATTCGACTGGCTTTGGGCTAACAGAAACATGGCATTCTCCTAAATGCATTTTTTGTGCACGCACTTTACTTTCAGGGGTAATAGAAAATATTAGCCCATCTAGATGAACGCCTCCATCAATCAACCTTAGCATGTTACATGTTGGGTTGTACCGCTGAAGTCATGCATGTTAAGCTACCCGAACCACTGTATGATACGTCGCTTGCGCAGTTGATTGATAACGCCAAACGACACAACAAAGCTTTTATCGCGCTTGGTAAAAAACATTATAGAATGGCAAATTGACTCAGTTTAGAGTTGTCATCTTTCGTGGATCGATTTTGGTGAGTGCACCTTGATCAATGTACTCGATTTCTGCAATACATTTTGCGTTGCGACAAAGATTTCCTTAAAATATTATTTTGGAGCACGATCTACCGATTTGGTAAACATGTAAACTGATTCTCTCCAAAAGGGATAGTCTGCTAATCAACACAAAATACAATCCATTGTAACAACCGATTTGCTCAATATAAGCAAGATTGGTTGGCATTTCAAGCATCATTAGAAGATTTTGTCTTCTTGTTTCCCCATACAAATTGAACAGAGCGGTTGTTTGTTATCATTTTGCAGTAAATGAAAAGCTGTACGTTTTGCTGATTTAGATCCAACAGAAGGTAATATTTTTTATGCATTAACCAACTTATCTAGTGAGGTAATGGATTTCATAAAGTGGCATGTAAAGTAAATCAGATGAGGTCATTATAAACGAATGGCCGACTAAGATTAGTTTAAGGACAACTCACAGCCGAACAGTTTATTAGATAAGGTTGATGCTAACCCAACTAGCTGATCATCAAGTTTTATTGCCCATTTTTTTTGTTTGATTAAGCGCGGAATTTTCCCGGAGAGTTTAGTGTTTGAGGTAATTAACATGGCTGTTTGATCGCTAATGTAATCAATAAGTGGTGCATCGGAAAAGCGCGTGTCAATTACCACAAAACCTTTTTCAGATTCTGCGACGCATAGAACAGGTCTTGTATCCGCTGAGGATTTATCAATCCATTTTTCAACAGTAATTGTTAATTTCCTAAGAAGAGAAGGGGAATCTACCAATGCCGAATCAATATCCCCTACGAAGTGATAGGCAATATCTTCAGAATGTATCAATTCTTTTGGATAAATATCAGTGTATATTGGAGCTGGCCTAAGGTTCCGTATGCCAAATTCTTTTGGATGATCAAAGTAAGGCGAAAATCTGTCAAAAGAAATTTTTGAGCATCTAGATGGAGGGTCCAAGTGTGTCAATAATGGAATCATTGCAATTACTTGGCTAAAATCTTCCCCTTTTTCGTTTGGAAAACCATACAAAATATTCCAAGCAACATTTATACCCAGTGTCCTGCAATCCCTAAGTGTTGCTATATTTTGAGCAGTGTTTACGCCTTTTTTCATCAATTTCAGAAGATTTGTTGATAATGCTTCAATACCAGGTTGAATATTGATGATCCCAGCGTTCTTCAAGGCTATAAGTTGGTTTCTCTTTAGATTCGCTTTTTGCTCATAAAATATTTCTACACTAAGTTTCATTTCTTTTGGCGATGGAATTAAATCTTGAAAATAGTTTAAGGGCATAATGTTATCCGTCATATGGATTTTTTTAAATGGATAGCGTTTAGCGATTTGCTTGATATCCTCTAAAACGCGCTGTGGATCTTTTTGACGAAAAACAATGCCGTCATTGTTTAGCCCACAAAACAAACAATGATGTTTTTGTCCCCACCAACATCCTCTACTAGTTTCGTAAGGAATCGATATTCTTTCGTAAGGGATAGATATTTGTTTTTTCCCCAGCAATTCACTTTTTGGTAACCAAAAATTAAGTTGCTCAAAAAAGACATCGTAATTAGGGAGAGGTAGAGTTTTCCAATGTTCGTTTGGTTGTCCGTAAATAATCTTTGTTTTAGGGAAATTACCAGCTTTATAACCTCTACAGAATGACTTGAAAGTAAGTTCGGATTCTCCAGAAAACACAAAATCTGCTTGTGGACAAATAGTACTGACACCACTAGACATTACGCCAGCACAATTTGCTCCACCAATAATAATCTTACAATTTGGTTTCTCTTCCCTAATAATTTTTGCAATACAAACGCTAGATAAATTTTGAGCAAAAGCGGTTGAGAGTCCGTAGACAAAAAAATTGGTGCACCTTATAAAATTTCTGAAACTTTCCAACCAAAATTTGATGGTCTCATGTATGCGTATTGGATCAATACCTTCTATTTTTTTGTACCGATCAAATTGTTTGGGGGAAAAAGCCCGGTTTTGTGGAAAAGCAAAACTGGTAAAAAAAAGTTCTGCAATTTTAAAGCCATCGCCCACAGTGAGCGTTGTAAAACAAGCCTTGCCGACACAGGAAGCAAGGCTCAAGTTTGCATAAAGAATACTAGTTGACAAACCTTCATTCAAAGCAATTGTCTCAATAATATGTAAACCAAGAGACGGCCAAGCAGTACTGGCAAAGGGTGGATTGATGAGTAACACATCCCCACCTGATAGATAATCACGAACAGGCCACTCAAATTTTCGCAATTCAAACCACCTTAAACCATACCTTTTGACTAGCTAAAACAAGATCTTAGCCACCCGGCATTCTATTCAATTTTTTTGCCTAAGGCTCTACAACCAACCCAACCTTTATCTCATTTTTGTGTCTAGGGCTAGGCTTTAAATGCTTTTCTAATGCCTCGAGTTGTTGAGGGTTTAACGAAACGCCGTTTAGCATCAATGCTTCTTTCATGATAACATCTCCCTACGCTAACTAAAAAACGCAAAAAATAAAATAATATTTTATGTGCTTATGGAAATCAAAGTCAACCACTTATACAAAAATTATGATAAAAAATAGCCTTTGACAAAACTATATGCACTATGGACGGTACACATGATATTGGTATATAAATTTGAATTAAGGTATTTATAATGAGCTATTAAACCTTAAGAAAATGAGCTCTACCATATAATCATTCATTAATTGTTTAGTAAGTTACAATATCTTAGAATACATTTGGATTTTAAGCGCTTTAGAATTAACTGCAGCAAGTTATTTGCCGATAAAAAGATATTTGAAAAAGTTTAATTGTATACCAAGCCAACATTTTGGCTGATACCCGAAGGCATGTGATTGGTACTTTAATAGCTCAAACCATAAATCATAGCTAACCTAAATAAAATCTTGAAGCAAGGGTGTATTGTGACTTTTTAGCTAATATGATTCCAAAAAAGTATATATTTTTGGACTGCATGTCTTGAATGGAAAAAATTTTACAAAATGAAGATAGTATTTACTAGATTAAAAAAAATAACCCTAAGGTTATTTTCAATGAAATTCATATCCTTACTATATTCTGCTGTACCATTATCAATTAATCGATTTGTCTTGCAAATTAGCGCGATTGTATTACTTTCTATATTAGGTCATCATAATACCAATACACTTGCAGCCTACTCTTTATTATCTTCTTCTCTAATGTTTTTTATCATTGCTGCAACCTCTGGACAAGCAGGCCTACCATCTGAATTCGCAAGGTTACAGACTAATCGCTCAACAAGTAATATGCTACTAGCAAGTGCGCTATTATTTTTTGGCGCATTATCTTTAATGTTGTTTTTGGCCATCTGGTTGCTAGGAGACCATTTGATTGTAGGGTCAGGCGCAATATTTGATATGGTGCGCGATAGCCTATTCATTGCTGGTTTAGAAATTCCGTTTGTTGCGGTAAGTCAAGTTCTTGTAATGTTTATGGAGGGCCATGAGCAGGCAAAAATAGTGTCATATATTAAGATAGGCCAACTAATCTATGAATTATTTTGGATTGTGATATGGGTTACCTTTTTTCAACTAAACTTGTTTAGTGTTGTTGCTATAGAACTTAGTACTAATGTTATAGGTCTAATATTACTAGCTCTAGTTGTTTATAGACATTGCTTTATATCTATTGGTTATTTAAAACCAAATATTACACAGTTGGTGAGATTGATTTTTAAGATTGGCTTGCCCACCATATTTTCGCAATTGTTAATAGCCTATACCTCGTTTTATTTAATACGCATTATTACAGGTTGTGGGTCTGATTTTTTGGTAGCTCTCTCAACAATCGGTGCCATAGTTGTATTGGTGCAAATTCCCATCACAGGAATCAGTCAGCAAATAGGTTTGAACATTGCAAGAGCACATGGTCAGCAGCAACCAATTTGGCCAGCTCTGAAAATGGGATTACAGTTAATTATTTTTAGCATATTATTGAGTGGCACAGTACTATTTCTTGGTCGCACTTCTGCTGCCGCTCTATTGACCAGCAGTACTAGTGTACAAATGATTTTTATTCAATCTATTGGTATTGTTGCGGGGTATTGTTTTGTCTCTATTCTGTCTTCATTTTTTGGTACTTTATTACGTGCAATAGGGGACTATACTTTTTTCCCATCCATTGCTGCGATATGTATTACAGGCTTTATACCTTACACTTATTTTGCACAACAAGCTCCGTCATTTTCTAACTTGCTCACTAGCTACTGTTTGTTTGTTTTTCTAGCGGACATTATAGGCTTAGGTCGATTTTTATGGCTCTATCATTTCAAAATAAAATTACAATAATATTTGATTAATGATGTAACGAAAAATGTGCCACTATTTCAACAATGTGTTTTATTGATAAAATATTTGGCAAACCTAAAGTAGCTAAGTTTATTTGAAATCAACCCCATAAAATGCGTTGGTGCCGAACAATAAAATTTTAAAACCAACCACATTTTTTTGTACGGGCTGATGCACAATAGCATGGGCTAATACGGTCATGGGCACCTGTTCCTTTGCGATGCGTT
>Ga0247837_1001546_pt1 | contig 47146 bp, 50 predicted proteins | sample LaCtaG_2_FD_187115 | JGI IMG/M metagenome (GOLD analysis project Ga0247837, IMG submission 187115) | Freshwater microbial communities from meromictic Lake La Cruz, Castile-La Mancha, Spain - LaCruzMarch2015_14.5m | ecosystem: Environmental > Aquatic > Freshwater > Lake | place: Spain: Castile-La...
TTGGAGGACGAACTACGGTAGCCTTTTTACCAGCAGCATTAGTAAATGTCTTTACATCTTCTTTATTATTAACAAAAGATTTAAACGACTTTCCATTGCCGTCATGTATGGTTGTTTTTTTAGCCTTGCCAGCCCTGTAGCCATGCTCTCTAGCGCCAGCATTTTCCATCGCTTGACCAACATTTCTATCGGACGCAAAATTTGGAACAAATCCAGATGAAAAAGTTTTTTTTCCAGTAGCGCTTGTTAAAGGTACGCCGCTAGCTCCAATACTTACTCCAGCTCTACCTAAATTGGCGGCTATTGTTTTGCTAATTCTCTCCTGCTCTCTCATCACATTCGATTGAGCGGTCAAATAATCAAGAAGTTGTTTTTCAGCTTGAACGGTCGTCATTTTGCCGCTCAGTATTTTTTCTGTAAATACGCTATTCTTTTGAAGAATTGAAAGAACACCTTGCTCTAATGCAGCTTGCTGCTTGGTAGCCTCATTTCTTCCAAGCAACTCTTTAGCAGATCCAGCGGCAAATTTTGCTAAATTTACAAATAATTTAGTTAAAACTGCAACAGCTAAAACAGTGCCAGGACCGCCAATAAAATTCGAAATGCCCTTAAAAAATCCCTCTATAAATTTACCACCTTGAGTTTCAGTATCTATTTTATTAAAAGATTCAATTATACCGTTGAAACTTGAAAGAAAACCCTTAGCATTTGGTTCAAAAACCAATGATCCAATTTTACTAGCAGCCTCCTCCAAATTTGAAACCGCCTGAGAAGACAAAGCCGACAAAGTTTTATTCAACTCTTGGTTTCTTTTTATAGCTTGATCAGTAGAGCTCAAAGAGGTTTCTAGCGCTCTATCATATATGCTATACTCTTTGCCCAAATCAGAAAGAGCTGCCTTCAAGATGTTAATTTGAAAAACCCCACCTACCTGCTCTGCAACATAAGATTTTTGTTTAGCTCCAAGAGTATCATAAGTTGAGGCTAATTGTTTTAGAAGATCTATTGCGCTTTGTCCCTCTGACGTATCAACCCCTAATGATCCTAAAAGGTCTTGAACCTTACCTCTTTGCAGTCTTGTAAAAATAGTTTTAAGTGAGTTACCAATTACGGCACCGCCTCTAGCAGTAGTTTGCTGAGCTGCCGTGACTATAGAAATGAGTTCATCCAATGAAACTCCAGCATCTTGAGCCGTAGAACCAACTCTGCTAATAGCGTTAGCCAGGTCTGCTGAACTAACGGCAAACGCGGCATCGACATTGGCTAATTTATTCACAACTTGTACCGCGTCTAAAGCTGAACCAGAGAAAGAGTTGAGAGTAGCCGTCAAAGCTTCAACACTCCTCACCGTATCAAGTCCACTTAATCTGGCTAAAATTAAAGCGGCATTAGTTCTCTTAAGAGTTTCTTCAACTCCCAAGCCCTGCCTAGCCAGTTCGGTTGCCGCCTCAGCAACAGAAGAAAAACTTTGAGCTGTATTTTTAGCTATATCAAATAATGATCCGCCAAATTTTTGCAAACTTGAAGAAGACAAATTAAGTAATACGTTGATATCTTGAAGCTTTTTTTCAACTTCTATAGTAGAAGTAATCAGCGAAGACAACGCCTTCTCAACGGCAAATATAGCTCCAGCTGATGCTCCGAAGGCTATAACGCGAGCATTTGAAGCTTCTAAACTCTTATTAAACTCACTTACTTGAGCAGTTATTCTTCCAAGCGCCTGAGAGCTTTTTTTCGTATTAATCTGAGAAAGCTCTATTGTTTTTAGAGCTTTCGCTATATCTTTTTCCATTTGGCGCGTATTTGCGCTAACGGAAATTGTTGCACTTGTTAAACCTGTAGCCATTCTTTTTTCCTAATTAATTACTTATTAAAGTATTACACGAAAATAGAAATAATTAATAAAATTATTTCTTTGAATTTTTGGTATCCGTAGCTCTTATAGCATCATAAATATTCAATTCTCCGCCTTTATTTTGAGCAGCGTCCAGTAAGTTTGAATCATCAAGCCGAGAATTCATCCCGATCTCTTCGTAGTCAGACTTTTTTGCCCCCACTAATGAGGTTATTCTACCGCTTCTTTCACCGCGACTGTTCTTTTGGTTGGGAGACTTATCTAAAGCTTTCCTTGTTTTTGATGAAGAAGAACCACTTTCACACCAATCTACTAATTTTGAAGGGTCACAGAGTATTTCATCTGATATCTTTTCAGTTGTGTTATTTATCATTTTTCTATACATCGAAGCGTAAGAAAAAATATCTATTTGATAAGTAGTTAGTTGAGTTATTGGTTTTCCATAAAAGTTATATATTGGGAAATCTGAGCCAGTTAATAAAATTAAATTTTGAAAAAACCCTGTAGCAGCCACATATTTCAAATTATCTATTTTTAATAAATCTAATATTTTAGATATCTGAATCCACACCTCGTCATATACCTCATCCTCTAGGCAATCAAAGTAATCATTATTGTCAGAAACTGAAATAGAAAACGAAACATCTTTAAAAAGCAAATTATTCAAATAATAACGATGATAGTATTTTTCAGCGTATTCTTCCGCAGTAGTTGGTATAATACTTTTTCTTTCAGTTAAAATCTTATTGACTTTTCTTATTTCTTCGTCTATAGTTTTTTGAACACCATCCCTTTGAGATGGTAACATTAATTTTGATTTTGTTTTTATTAAATTTTCAATAAAGACGCGAGATTGGGCAATTTGGCTCTCTCTTTCCTTAGACCACCATTTTTTTTCTATATAAAATTTTAAATATTCCTCTTCAGTTTTTACACCATTTTTCTTAGCAATATCCAAACCTTCGCTATAGCGGTTTTTTAAAACTATTTTATCAGCATAATTAACATGCTTGAAAAAACATTTTTCACTAGATAGCCTTATCTCATCATGCCCCAAACAGATGCTGTGGTAAATCTTTTGGACCTCGTCATAGTCCATATTTTATATAAAGTTACTTACAAGTTTTCAACTGAGACATTCGAAGAATCCTGCTTCTCCTCTACAGCGGGCTCATCAATTTCTTTTTTAGCCTCACTTAGACTTTCTTCCTTCTCGGTCTCCCGCTGCTCTTCTTCAATTCTCTTTAAGAATTCATTGTCTAAAAGCTCAAACTCATAAAAATTATTAGCACTACCCAAATACCAAATTGTTACAAGATAATTAATTCTAGAAAAAACTTTATTAAGAAAATCGTTAGTTTCGACTACTTCGTCATAATAATCTAACTTAGAATCTATGTCGCCGCCATTTAATAAAGCCTTGTGATCACCAATTGAGTCCACTTCTACTCCCAAATTTGCCGCCCACCAAACTATTGACTTATTGCGAGCCTTAGCCTCCGCAGTATACTCAAAGGCATTAATTTGTGAAAGCTCTAAATCCTGCATCTGCTTTCTCAATAAAACTGTCTCCGCCTGCAATTCTAACAATTTACTCTTCTCTTCCTCACTTCTTTCGCTTTCTTTCTTTGCAGAAAGTTTTTCAATTTTTTCACGAGTCTCTGACAATTCAACAAACACTGCAGAATATTCTTTTTTTTCAGCTTCTGAAATTGTTCCGCCTTGATCTTTAAACATTTTATCCCAAAGAATTTTTGGCAATATTCCAGATCCTATAAATTGAGATAATTTTGAGGCATAATAAAGCTCGCCCTCTTCTTTTAATTTTCTATTTGGTTTTAAAATCGCAAATTTACGACTTACTCCAGAATCATTCTTTGCTTCAAATGAATACAGATATTTTTTATTTTTATCACTCATAATTTTTCCTTTTTCCTTTTATTTTACCGTTTATTTTACCGTTTATTTTATTTTTTTAAATAAATTTTATTTCAAAATTACAGATAGCGCTCAAAAGAATGTGCATTTAAACTATTTCCATGCTTGAAAAAAGAGAAGAAATTTGTTCTTCAGAATTTCTAACGGCGGCATTTCCCCTATCAAGAATTTCTTTTCTTTTAAGTGAATATTCTTGTTCGTCAATTAAGCCTCTCTTTAATAATTCTTCAACGTAAACTAGGTGAGAAATGAATAAGAACTTCATTTCTTTTTCTATCTTTTGTGACAAGAACTTGTCAAAATTAAATTCAAATTTTTGCATAATCCTTTTAAACCTTACTTTTAATTTCCTTTTTTCCTAAATGCTATTACACAATAAATAAAAAAAAGAGACTCCGAAGAGTCTCTTTTTAATAATATATAATATTATAAGGTATTAATTAAATAAGTTTTTTACTGAATGAGTTACTTTAGATGATTGACCAGGAACAGGAATCGAAGCAGTAATTGCAGGCTCCTGCTCTAATTTAACAGGCTCAACTTTTGGCTGGACTTCAACTTTTGGCTGGACTTCAACTTTTGGTTTACCATTCAATTTAAAATTTTCAGAAATATAATCGAAGTCATGACTTGAAAGCTCCACGCTACTGCCTTGAACTTTTCCTCTTTTTTTAACCTCTTCAACGTACCCAGCGGCTCTCTCACGAGCCGCCGAATAAATTGTTTTTAGTGGAATTTTCATTTTTTAAAAATGAATTTTATTAGGGGGCTACCGGATAACTTCCAGACATGAAAACGCCCTTGGTCGAATCTTCAGGTCCGCCGATACTTACTTCATACTCAAGAGACACAGAAGCATTATCACCGATTGAAGTAGTCAAGCTTTCTGACAATAATTTTGCACCTTTCAATTGAGCAATAAGTGCCGGAGCGCCATTCCCCGAACAGTCATTCTTTTTCATTGTTATCGTGAGCGTATACACATCAGTCTCGCAAAGAAGATTAGCCAAGTTAAAGTCAGCCAATTCACCCATCTGAGCTTCAACAGAAAGTGAGGCTGTCACAGGGAAATCAATTTCACGACTAAATGGGAATCTGCTACCTAATTTCTCAATTGGAGTTCTACTCAAGTCAGTTGACAAAGTAAAACTTTGAATTTTAATATCATTTGCCTCAAAGCCTTTGACCTGGTCATTACTTAAAGTAAAAGTAATATCTCCAGGTCTTAAAACTGTAATATCATTGTCATCTCCTGAAGATTGAGGTATTGTGAAAGATATTCCTGTGATCTTCGTACCAGCAGCAGGATCAATAGCTGGAATATGATTTACACCAGTGATGTCAGAGTAAACTGCAAAATTGAGAGCCTCAAAGTCGGCACTTGCTGTTGGCACGTCTCCAACTGAAGCCTCCAATGAATAAGATGTTAAGAATGCATTTCCTAAACCGAATACGCCAGTTTTGTCGCCGACATATCCCACATTATCGCTACCCTCCTTGGCAACAGTTAAAAAGTAATTCTTTTCATCAGTCTTTTTATTTAAGATACCCGATAAAATTGATACTGGCAGTCCACTTAATCCGCAAACACTAAGTCCAACATAGCTTTCATTACTTCCATCAGTTGGGTACCATGAAGTACTCATGTTAACAGTTGGAGCCTCAACTTCGATACGGTCGATAGCAGCTAATTGACCATATTGGTTAATATCGGTGAAGTTTCTTGAAAAGTCTGAGTCCCAGCTTTGAACGCGAGTTAGCTGAGCTATGTCGCCAACTCCAGTATGAGAGCCTGAGCGGGCTGAATTTTGTCCAGCATATAAAGCTAAACTTTGATAAATGATACGATTTCTTGACATATTTTTATATTATTGTTGATGTTTTTAGTTTTATTCCTATTAAAAAGAAAAAAAAATAAATTATGCAAATTATTACATTTAAAAATTATCGTTGGGAACAATTTAAAATCTGGGCATTCTTATTGTTTTTAATTTAAAATCAGCAAAACCGCCCCAAACGCCTTCCTTTATTAGCTTGTTAACTCTTTCATCAAATTTTGAAATCCTTACAGAGTCTATGTAAACTAAGTTATTCGAATACTGAATTGACAGATTTCTATAATTATATCCACTAGTTTCAGATTTAAAATCTCCAAATATATTAAATGGAATTCCAGAGGACGGAATCAAAGAAAAGCTTTTTCTTGCGGAATCTTGCAAAATGGAATTTAAAGAATCTAACTTAAAGGCTGTATCAGAAAATATTGTACATCTAAATTCATGATTAGATTCATCCAATCCACCAAAAGCAAAAGGCTCATTTTCTCCAAAAAAATTCTTAACATAAATAAGTGGATATGGCTCAAGTGAATTTGGCAGCGCTCCAGTTATAGCATTAGATAAAACTGGGTCATTTAAAAAAAGCTGGGTTTCGTCTTTAGCAGTCAAGAAAAGATTAAATTCCTTAGTGGCAAAATTTGTCTGAATATTTGAAATTGAAGCGGGCACAGTATTATCAAAAATTAATCTCCCCATCCCGTAGTCAACTTTCATTCCAGAAGCACCTTTTGGATAAAAATTTCCACTTATATTTGCGCCGGAACATATTGCAGCATCATAAATACTAGAATCAGCAACCCATTGCCTGTATTGAGATTGATAAACGGTATAGTTATTAAAATATGGATCAGAAGAAGGATAAAGAATTCCAGACTGAATATTTATAAAAGCATCACCCCTGCTGCAGACTTCATGATCTAAAAACAGCATAAACGAGGCGGACAATTCATTAACAAAAGAAGCTTTCATATTTTTAATTATTTACACTAAATAGTCTTTTTAGAAAATTATTATACATTCTCGAAAAATAAGAAGTGTTTTTAAATACCGCAGATCTAACTTTATTATCTGACTGAACGCCGCCACCAGACCTTCCAGAATTAGATCTTGAAATAAAATATCCCAATCCACTTATTCCTTTTTCTATTCCAGTTAGCCAACTTCTACCAGCAGCCCATGGTATTGGCGTTTTATTTTCAAATTCGTCCATTGAAGGAACGAAAACCTTAAAAACAATTTGACCATATGGCTTACCCCTTTCAGATTTTCCAGATCCAACCATTCTTATTTTATTTATTAAATTTTTAACAATTTCAGTGGGTTTTGAGCCACCATTAAAACCTATGAAAGAAAAAATATTCCCGTAGCCCCCCAAGGTTCCGGAAGTATTTTCGCTACTTTCGCCAGCGTCCATTTCCTCTGTGACAGAATGCGATTCAAATTCATTTAAAAATTGCTTTCTTTCATCTTCAAGTTTACTCTCAGCTATCTCCAATGCTGCACTTTTTATTTCTGACAAGTTTCCAATGTTGAGTCGCAAAGTTTTTTTATCTAACGTAGCCATGGCGCTGTTTTTAATTCACTTCCTTCACAAACACTGTATAAAAATCAATCGAAATTAATCCATGAGGTTTAGAAAATCCAATCCACTCACAACTTTTGCCGTCTATCAAAAACTCCTTGTATCCATTTATGAAATCAAAAGCGTCTCTTTTCATTTTTAATCTACAATTATTATCATGAATTTTTGGTCTAACCTCATTTGTTGGTCCGCCAAAAAGCTCTTTCGATGGATCCTGCCACATAATCCTCATTTTAAATACCCCAGAAACTGGAATTAATTGCTCGACAGTAGAAGACTGAGAAGATCTATCATAAAAATAATTATGAGATTGATCTTGAGTTTGGACTATAACTTTCTTAGGCTCTTTTATAACGACGACGTCTCTGCCAAATGACTCATGAATGTCATTAAAGACAGATGAGTAAGAAGATTTCTGAAAATCTGAAAAAAAGTTCATATTTAGTATTAATAAATATAGTCTCTATCTGATCTGTAATCGTTATAATCAGAAGAAACACCTCGATAGGATGTTCCAGCAACAGTATCATCTCCAACAACTTGCTGAGGACCAGAATTATACTTAATATAATTAATAATCATCCTGTCTAACTCCTCCCTGGAATCCTTAGCCATAGACTTGAAAGTCTTAGCGACTTCATTTCTGTTCATTCTGGTTATCGAAGAGTCGCCCTCTTTTAGGGAAGTCCAATCATTCCCACCTAAAGCTCCTCCAATCCCACTTAATGAATATCTAGCTTGTTTATTATAAAAATCAACTTCAAATATTTTTTTATAAATAGCCATCTGTTCCGAATTTAGATCAGGAACAATGTCATAACTTACTATTTCGCCGTATTGACCAGTGGCGTAACTGCCAGAAAAACAACCATCTATTAAGTTATTTAATTTTCCAACATTAGAGTTTCCAGCAAACCAATTTGCTAAAAATTCAGTAGAGTAACCAGCAGATTCGCCGATATCTTCGTGGACAGATTGTATAAATTCATCATAATAAGTAGCCATATTATATTGTTACACTAATAGCTACCTCAATGTTTATTTTTTATTAAGCGCCCTCTCTCAAAATTCTTCTAGCATTCGGACTCAAAGAAGAAGCGTTACAATCTTGGTAAGCATTAGCATATTGATCAGTTCTGCTAATTAGCATTCTTGAGCCTTGAAATCTCCTAAATTCTCTAGCCAGTCTCTCTTTCAATACTCTTTTTTCAACAGAGGGAACTAGCCCAACCTTTTCAGCGTGTCTTTGAAGATCGGTTGTATTAAGTTCATTAATATAGCTTTCATACTCTTCCATTTTTGAAGTTTTGTATGGATTACTATTATCCTGACCCAGAAGCGCATCCAAAGTTTGAAAACATTCAGTTTCATCAATATGCTTACCGTCAACTTGATCTAATTCTTTTATTTTTTTATTTTTATTCATATTAGCTATATTACTTGAATTTATTATTAATTTATAATAAAATTATCTAAGACTGTCAATTTGAGCTTGAAAATATCCACTAAGCTGCAGTAAAAAACCCAAAGTAACGGCATCCCCAGTTATAGTTGGCCATTGTAAATTAATTATTTTGGTATTCCTCATATTTATTCCAGAGCATGTTATTTGCCCAGATACATCAAGTGCAGAAACGGGACTTTCATTATTTATTCCGACCCCATCTTGATTAACAAAAAGACTACTAACACCAGAACTATCTGACCCAATCTGTATCCCGCTCCCAAAATAACCAAAACCATTTTCAACATTTAAATTGCCACTAGAAATATGCAAAGCTTCTGACGGTTGCTTTGTACCAATGCCAATAGAATCGGAAAAATATCCCGATTTGCTTTCAAATAATTTAGATCTAAATATAGCCGACATTTGTCCTTTTAATCACCCGCTTACCAGTTTGGCACTCTAAAAAACTGCAGTTTATCAATTATTATACACGTTAATAATTGAAATTAAAAAAAACTAATTAAATTATAATATTTAGCGTCAAAATTTTCTTGGAATATGTAGCAAAATAGTACCTTCTTTGAAATTTGTATCAAATTGTAAAGGATCTCCTTCTACAACATCAAATATATCATATACTTCGTTTATATAAAACCCATAGTCATGTTTTTCTACTGTCAAGATTTTTTGATTTAATTGCTCGTCTGTGAGCTTATTCAAGTCTTCTTTTAGTTGTTTATATGTATATTCATTCATCTTCATTTCTGGAAATAAAATAATCTCTTATTTCCTTTTCGAATTTTTTACCACTTTCTGACAAGCATAACACTCCGTTATTGCACTCTAAATCTTTTTCAATGTTAAATCCTCTTTCATTAAAAATTCCCAGCCTAACAGTGTAGTTTCTTTCTTTTATTTGACCATGATAATTATGCATTATTAATCCATCTAAATAATCTACTTTTGCATCTTTGGATTTTTCGCAATAGTCTCTGTACACATTACCCAATAATCTATAATGGAAATGTCCAAAATTTTGTTTAATTGCCTGTGCTAAAAACCCATCACCACCTCCGACAATACACTTGTCGCATAACCCACCAATTTTATCATAAAAATTCTTGTTTATGCACCACACATGCCCAGAGTGACTAAGGGTATTAGGTTTTTTTTGCATTTTTGGGTCGATAAACCATTCACAAAAACTTGTAATAGTATTATAACCCTTTTCTCTAAAATATTCATTATTTTCGTGAGATATTTTAAAGTTATTGTCCAGATAGAGGCAATCAGTAAACGGTTGAATGATATCACAGTGTTTTAATTTTTCGATACTTTCTAATGCCCAATTTGGATTAGCAAACTGTATATCTCTATCTATCCAACAACCATATTGCCAATTTTCTAGACTAGAAAATCCTATGTTTATTAAATTTTCCTTAACCCATAATACATCGTGCAATTTTACTTTTATATGCTTAAAAACCTGATCTCCGAAATCATCTAACCGAGCATTTTCATCTATAAATCCTTCGACAATTATTAATTCAGCATTAGAATATGATTTAAAGTTTTTTAAAAATATATTTAAATTTCGTTCGTTACTTTTATAACCAACAAAATTAAAATAGGGAAGTATTACGTATAATTTATCATTCATGGTACTCTTGGATAGAATATGAATTTTGGTTTATTCTTTTTACCCCGTTTTGAGGGAATATTATCTATTATTTTTTTATCTAAGATATTTATAAAGTCTTTTGCCATTTGACTAGCATTTTCTCTAGAATAATTTGTATGATATGGATGATCAATAGTATATGAATAATCTCTTATAATTTTTTTTCTTTTCAATTTGCAATAAGCTCCAAATAGAGAACATATGCCCCATCCAAATTTGGTTTTTAGATATTCTTCCCAATTTGATTGAAATTCTTTTAAAATATCTTTACCGATAAACCAAGCCGTACAATCAGTGGCTGTTACATTTTTTAAATTATAATCTTCTTCTAATCCTTCATTGTCGATATCTACAATGCTGGAATGATATTGAGTAAAATCTACGTTCGGAGCATATATGCCATAATTGTATTTAGTATAATAATGTCGCGCAGAGTCTACAACAGGCTTCCAATCATGATAGGTTGCATCGCCTTGAACGTGCATCATTACATCACCATCAAACATTTTACAGGCAGTAACAAATTGTTCTGCGAAATATGCGTCTTTATCTAAATTTATCCAACTATCTTTCTTATAATCTTCATAACTATTAATCACAGTAACATTATCAAAGATTTCCAAAAGCTGCGATTCAGTTCGCAAAGTCTTCTCATATTGACCTTTCCAGTTGAATATAAATGGATGAATTTTCATAGATAAAAAAAATAGGAGCGCGTATGGCTTTATTATACACGCCCCTATTTATATTTTTAAATTTTAGTTACTTTTTATTTTTTCCTGCACCTTTTTGAGAAGATTTAGAACCTTCTTGTTTGGGTTTCTTTTTCTCGGTTTTGTGAGCGTTATTTCCCTTGGCCACTTTTTGTTTCTTTCTTATATTTTCAAGCCTTAATTATGGCTTTGCAAATTCTACAACAGAATTATCTTTCCAACCAGCGGCTTTACCTTCTTTGCGGAAGGCAAGAACTTGATCGTGTTGAGCTTCTGTTAAGTGAACTTGAGTAACACCTTTTGGAACTTTATCAGCAGTTTGTTCTGTTTCGAACATTCTGTTAATTCTTCCCATTGGTCCGACGAATGCGTATTGTTTTGTTTTCATATATTTTTTTGTTTGTTTGTTTATTTCAGAGACTATTAATCCATTTAAAAGATTGATTAATTTGTTCTGAAAAGTCTTTCCCTAAAACCTCTTGCCAATCTTTTTTTAAGGGTTCAACTTTGTTTCTTATCTCATGATCTCCATAAGGCCAACCTAATTCATGTTCCATTGTATATTGTTCCACGTTATTGAAGTCGTGCTTGAAAGGTTTTTCTTCAAGATATTTCCAAATTTCATTCATAGTATCTCTAGGATTTTCTGTAAGATCCTCAAAGTGAACAAAGTGAAGTTTGTCTTGATATCTTTTTACTGCATCTGAAAGTCTTTCTACAGCAATTCCAAGTGGTGGAATGTTTAACCATCCTTGTGTTCTTTTTTCAACAGTAGTCCAATTTTGTGGGGATTGTTTTTCCACTCCAGTAAAAGGAAAAGGGTGTTGCCGCCATTTCTTTTCAAACGAAGTAAGAATTCCACGCATGTCTCTTACGGGAACTAGAACCTTAGCATTGGGCCAAATAGCAAACAACATATCTAAATGTCCTACCCATGAACGGCATTTGTCTACTACTACTGGACGATCTGTCAATCTATTAAAAGCATTTTCACATCCTCCCTTGACATAATCATAGAATAATGTTTCCCCATCTTTGGGATCGGGAATGGTTTTAAATTCTTCTGTAGCTGAAAATTGCCGAGCAATATAACCAATTTCATGAAGACCGCTTGTGGCAGTAGAATGAACTCTAGGATTTTGAGCTAGAAGATTCATCAAGAGAGTGCTTCCTGCACGGGGCAGACCTGATACGAAGTGAATAGTTTTTGACATGCAATATATTTTATAGTTAAGAAACAAAAAGTCAAATAATTTTTTAATTCTTACTCATAAGGATTGGACTTATGAGTAAGATTGTTTTTATTATAGATCTTTTATAACTGTTACGTTATTGTTTCCTTGGAATTCTAATCCAGTTCCAGTTGTCCAAGAATCATCTGAGACTCTAGCATGAATGGTAAGAGGACTTGATGTGTTTTGCAATGCATTAGATCCAATAAATGCTGCTAATGTTGTATTACAATTAACAGTAGCTAGATTTGTGTTATTATTGAATGCATAGTTTCCAATAGTAGTCACAGAATTTGGAATAGTAACTGAAGTCAGTTGGTTAGAATGGAATGCACCGTCTCCAATACTAGTTACAGAATCTGGAATAGTAACTGAAGTCAGTTGGTTATTATTGAATGCACTGCTTCCAATACTAGTCACAGAATTTGGAATAGTAACTGAAGTGAGTTGGTTATTATAGAATGCACCGCTTCCAATACTAGTCACAGAATCTGGAATAGTAACTGAAGTCAGTTGGTTATAACCGAATGCATAGCTTCCAATACTTGTCACAGAATCTGGAATAGTAACTGAAGTCAGTTGGTTATTACCGAATGCATAGTTTCCAATACTAGTCACAGAATTTGGAATAGTGACTGAAGTGAGTTGGTTATAACGGAATGCATAGCTTCCAATACTAGTCACAGAATTTGGAATAGTAACTGAAGTCAGTTGGTTACTATAGAATGCATAGCTTCCAATACTAGTCACAGAATTTGGAATAGTGACTGAAGTAAGTTGGTTAGAACGGAATGTACTGCTTCCAATACTTGTAGCAGAGGAGCCAATGTCTACATAACCTGCAATGTTTTGTTGGGATTTCCAATCATCTGGAACATTTCCGTTTACTGTGAATAGAATGTTTCCTTCGCTGTCGTAGATTGTGGTATCTAAAGGAGAGACAAAGCCTCCCCCGCCGCCGCCATCGAGTTCTAAACCATTTCCACTGTTGTAGAGCGCAGCGACTTCTGCATCAGAGAGTGCTCTGTTCCAAATGCCAACTGCGTCCATTGAACCAGTAAACGGACCATATGTTCCATCTGCATTTTGTCCTAATGAAACTGAACTTCCGCCCGGAATAGGAGTATTATCTATAGTATCAGAAACACAGTCTACAGACCCATTTATATAAATCTTTAATTGACCGTTATTTCTTACACCAACAAGATGATACCAAGTGTCAGTAGCTAGTTCTGTTTGGCTGGTTAAACCGTAACCCAAACTGTCTCCACCAAAATTGGCGTATGCTATTGGGAATTTATCTTGTAAATCCAATGTAATTCCGCCATTTTGCCAAGCATTACCTGTCAATCCGTTAATTAAAGACTGAGGACCACTTGAATTAGTATCTAATTTGACCCAACATGCTAATGTATAGTTAGTAATTCCAGTTTGATCGACAGGAGAACTCATCCAATTACTTCCATCAAACACAGCCGCATTTCCAATTTTACCAGAAGCAAAGGAGACGTTGCCGTTGTTGGTGAGTGTTCTGTTGTTTCCTGATGAGTCGGAAGTATCGCTTAGTTTGTAGAATGCTTGGAGACCGCTTGCGAGGTTTACTGATCCTCCCCCGCCGCCGCCTGATGTTGAAAAGATTGTTTTGCCAAAAAGTTTGGTATTTCCTTGTATTTTAATATTTGCCATAATTTTATTTATTTACTTTTTTTTGTTTTTTACTGCTCGATCTTTTATGTTTCAATGCAGGCTATAAAGATCATCGAGTTGTTTTATTCTAATTTCTTAGAATTTTAAATCAATTTTTTTTACATATAAAAGCCTCGCGCAAGGCTAGAACTCACGCGAGGCTTGTTATAATAATTTACTGATTATTGGTTAGAAGCGAACACGTTCAACACAACACCAGCTTCCTGAACTTCGTCAGAGAATGTGATGTCAAACCCATTCACAGTTTTGTTCTTGATCACATGGAAGTAAACAACTTCACCTTCAAGCGACGCATTAACAACTGGAACAGACGAGAACGCACTTGGGAAAGAAACGGTCATTTGCTCAGTTCCCACTGGGATACTCACTGAAAATGCCTGCTGCTTTGAGAACAAGTTGTCCACATAACCTTTTGTGGATGCATGGCTGGAAGTGGTAGGAGCGGCAACTTCAACAGTTCCACTGAATTTACCATTTCCAACAACTTCGAGAGCCTCAGTAGGAGCCTCTGTATTAACACCAACAACACCAGATCCAACGAACAATGAAGTCGCGCCAGCTCCACCAGCTATTTCTAAACCACCAGTAGCACTAATTGTACCATTGACAGTAACATCACCAGTGATCGTACCACCAACGCGCTTGTCGAGATAGTTGTCTTCGATGTCGCTAACGCGGGTATCAAGAGCGCCTTCAGCAGTTGTCGCACGGCTAACTTCAGCGGCAAGGTCAGCACTGATAGAAGCTTCAGCACCAGTTGCGCGAGTAACTTCAGCAGCAAGATCAGCACTGATGGAAGCCTCTGCGCCAGTGGCACGAGTAACTTCAGCAGCGAGATCAGAACTGATAGAAGCCTCAGCACCAGTGGCGCGAGCAACTTCGTCGGAGAGATCCGAAGCAATAGCTGCTTCAGCGGCTGTTGCGCGAGCAACCTCATCAGCCAAAGCCGAAGATGCACCAGTACTCAATGCAGCAATCGCGTCAGTGAGCGAACCGTCAGCGTTTTGAAACGCGGTCACAACTTCTGTGAGCGAATCAAGCGCGGTTGGGTCGATGTTACTGAGAACATTGTCAACTCTTGTATTAACAGAAGCTAAATCGGCTGAAAAAGAGCCAGAGATAGTTGAAATAGTCGAGTTAAGAGTACTAACCTCACTAGTAATTCTCGAATCAAGGGCTGAACCGCTTGAAGCAATACTTGAAGCCAAATCTCCACTTGCTTGAGCGAGTGATGATCTGATTGAAGTGTTGGTTGCTGACAAATCAGCAGCCAAATTGCCACTAACCGAATTAACATATGAAGTTAAATTTGACCCAGTTGACTCAAGTCTGCTTGAAAGGTCACCACTAACTGATTCAATTTTTCCATTAAGAAAAAAACCAGAGGAGGCTAAATCACTTGCGAGCGAACCACTAACTGAATTGAGGGAGCTGTTTAAAGAAGCTTGAGCGGAAGCAAGACTCGAAGCTAAATTTGAACCAGTTGAAGCGATATCAGAAGCAAGACTTCCACTAACTGAGACCAAAGATGCTTCGATATCTGAGCTGAAACTTGCGATACTTGATGTAAGATCACCAGAAAGAGCTGAGATGTTACCATTTATATTTGACAAGCTGTTTGTCAAACTTGTGGCGAAATTTTGATCATCACCAAGAGCGGCTGCCAACTCATTGAGGGTATTTAAAGCCTCAGGAGCCATATCAACAACGGCAGCAATCTGCGCGTCGATTTTTTGGTCAAGAGTGCCATAAACACCAGAAATTGCTGTATTTAAATTATCAGTAGTGGAATCAATTCTAGAATTCAAAGCTGATTCAACATTTGAAAGCTCGGATACGAAAACCAAACTTCCACTATTGCCAACTTCAATTTTTCCATTTTTGCCACTAACACCTAAGTTACTTAAACGAATTTGTTTGAATGCATTTATCATAATTTTATTTATTTATTTATTTATTTTTTTTGTTGCCATGCTACGCGCATGCAATTACTAACTACACATTTTTTAAATCGATAGAACAATTTTATTTAATAGATTAATTTTTTTCAACCTCTACATTTAATATGTACTGATTAGAGCTTAAAAAGTCGCTAAATGTTATTAAAAAACCTTCATTTGTTATTTCAGAAATAGAATGTTCGTAAACTATTTCATCAATATTATTTTCTATAAAGCAATAAATAGAAACTGGATCCTTGTCCAAAGCCTCAGGATAATTAATTCTTAACTCATCAATGCCATATGGAAGCTGAATTTGAAAATTTATATTATCTTCTGCATTCAATTGAACCAAGGTAAGAATTTCTTGTTTCAATTGGTTTAGCGCATTTAAAACAGGATTCGAAACAGGCTTATCTATGTCTTTAGTATTATCTACGTTTTGCAGACCAATTGAAGCTGCGTCTATAGTGACAAAGCCCACCTTGCCATTAATTGATCGAACTGGAGATGAAGAAACCTCTAAAATTACAGTTTTTTCAATTACGTTCTCTTCTAAAACTGTTACAACTTGATTAACCATAGATATTTATACATTGAATTTGCTCAATAAATTTTTAAATAATTTTTAAATTTGAGTTACATCCTGAATAACGCTCAATTCGCCCTTTATATATGTTTTAGTGGATTGATCTTTTATTATCTGCAAATCATAGTCGTAGGAAGCCTGCGGCATTTTCATTCTATCTCCAGTCACTAAATTTAAAATAATATCAGGATGGTCAACTTCAATAGAATCATCTTCTGTAGACCAAAATAAAACCACCACGCCGTTTTTTTTATTTTTCACCTGTAGATCTATTCTAGCTTCCGTAAAGTCAAGATAATTACCTTCGCTATCTTTAAACTTGAAAGTCAAAGGTCCATAACTATCTCCTCTGTAAGCATCTGGTAAGTTGTAATTTCCTGGAATCATATGTATTTTAAAATTTTAAAAATTATTCGTACAATTTAAAATTACACTATAAAGACAACAAGTTTATATAAAAAATAAAAAAGCCCCGAATTTTTATCGGGGCTTTTCTATAAAAGTATTTTTAAAGTACTTTATTATACTATGATACCAGCCACGGCTTTAGCATCGAGTCCAACGCGACCCTCTTCCAAGCCACCGTAAAAACCGACTTTACCAGAGCGAGCCAAGAACTGATCGTCTGGCTTAAGTGTAAAGCTTCCACCAGTCTCAGCATTGACAGCCAAGGTGCGGATGAAAGATCTACGTGAACGGTCGATACCGATTAAAATTTCATCAGTGGTTCCAAATACGCTACCTGTTACTTCTGGATCTTCAGTTGGTTTGCCGAATTTTTTAGAACTGGCAATTTCATCAAAAAGTACATTGTACTTACGACCAACGCCAAGTTCAAGAAGCTCATGCAATGTCACTCCCCAGATGTCTGTCATGCCAGCGGAGTTGAAAATGCGCTCGCGCACTGAATCAGTCAATGGAATACCAGTAGTATTAGTACTAATTCCTTGCTTGCTATTCACAGGATTGTAAGCAAAGCTACGGATTTGTTCCATAATTTCTGGAGAAACGTAAAGATCAGTTAAACCGCGACCTTCATTTCCAACTGGAGTTGCGCCATTGTATGCTGCGTTCAATCTCTTGAGCAAAGTAATTGCTTTATTGATGTCTTCAACTTGGAACACATCACTTGCTTGAGCTCTGAAAACGTGATTGATGTTTTTAGTTTTGGCATCTGCAAGCATTTTCAAAATAACATACCAAGCATTTCTCTCTTGCTTGATCAAAACGTCGTTAGAAAGTCTCTCAAGACCTCTAGCGACAACGTCGAGGCGGCACTTGCGCACATAACGCTTGTCAAAGCTGATTGCCGAATCAAGAGGATAGGTCGAAACCTTGATTTCCTGGAAACTGCCAATCTGCTGAGTAGGAAGACCGCCAGCCACAGTTTGCTGCCAAACCGCGAATGTTCCTTCTGTCTCGCCGTAATAAAGATCAACAGGAATTGATGGAGAATCATCTTCATCATAGCTCATGTCTTCATAAATTGCTGAAGCGGTTCCAGCTTGAAGAAGAACTTCTTGAATAACTGGAGAAATAAAAGCAGCGAATGCGTCTTGAGCCTCTAAAGCTTCCACCTTGTTGCTTGATCCCATAGCTTTGATAAGCTCAACTTGCTCAGGTGTTTTTTCAAATTTAATTTTCATATTTTGTTTTTATCTTTTTATTTTAATGTTTAAATGTTCTATCAAAGCTTGATGTCAATTAACACAAAGCCGTTTGAGTCTTTTGGTCCGAGAGCTTTAGCAACTGCTGAAGCGCTACCAGCGGTAACAACCTTGAGAGATCCGTCACCGGCGTCGGAAATTGCAAGACCACTACCAAAAGCACATGTTCCACCAGCTTCACTAACTCCGCTGTAAAGGAAAATTCCACGTTTCACAACCGGAACCGCTTCACCACTGATGATGAGGTCGCGCTCAGCTGCTTTACGTGGTTCAAATTTTAATGGGTATCCATTTTCATCAACACTCTTAACGTCTTTAAGTGTCATTCCAAGAACCATTGCTGAAGTTGTTCCAGATGGAGCAGCCTTAACTTTGCTGGCAACATTGAATCTAGCCGATACTGTTCCATCGATGAAGCTATCATCACTGAAAGCCGCTTCAGAAGAAAGATCGAAACCATTGGCAGCAGCGGTAACGAAAGTTCCTTTATTACTTTCACCTTGAAGAGCAAAAAGGTTAATAACCTCATGCTCACTATAATCTCTAAAAGGTCTAATTGTCATATTTTTATTTTTGTTTAGTTATTTTTATTTTTTTGTTTAATTTATTATTTTTTAAATAAAATTCTGTTAGAAAAGTTTTATTTTTACAGTTTCGCTATTGAAAGCTTTTGCAAATTTTTCTCTTAAAGTTTCAGAACTTGAAGCACCATTATTAGGAAGATTAGATTCATTAGCCTCAGCTCTTTCCAAAACTTCAGTAGCCTCTTCTTCTATTTTTTCTTTATCGTTTATCAATTCAACTTCCGCAGAAGCTTCACTCTCTTTTTCTGAAACTTTCTTTTCATTTTTTTGTTTCATCTCGGTCATGAATTTTTTATTCTTGCCCTTGGCGAAAACGTTAAAAGCGTTATACCATTTGTCAAAACTGTCTGAGTCGAGATCCGCAATTTGCGAACCAATTATTTCACGCTCTTCTGGTGTTAACTCAAATTCTTCATCAAGAGTAGTCATTCTGTTTTGAAAAGATTCCTCTTTTTCTTTAGCGGCAACTTGCTCCTTAATTTGATCAAGCTCAGATTGAAGCTTTGAACTTAATTCGCTAACTTCGGATAATTTTTGCTCAAGAGTCAATCTTGCTTGTTCGATTTCAGCAAGAGCATCTTCTTTTTGCTTTTTTTCTTCCGAGAATTTTTCACTAGCTTTTTTGATCTCTTCTTCGAAGAGAGCCTTTACGTCGCTAGCAGAAACATTCTTCAAGGAATCCTCTGTTAGATCTTTAATAGATTTGATTATCATATTTTTTTCTATAGTCTTATTGTTAATATTTTCTTTTTTTTGAGATGCGCCAGAAGCAGCAATTTGCTCATTCTCTAATAAATTTTCAAAATATATAATGCTTTTTACATCTTTTTCTTCAACATGGGAACTAGATGATTCTATTTTTAATTTATTTAATTGATTTTCAACATTCAAATCGTCACTACCAGCAACCTTAACGCCCTTAACATCAGCCGCTGGACGCTCGGTAAACCCAATGCCCAACGGCAAAACTTCGCCTATCAAGTTAAGATAAATTTTTTGACCATCTTGATCTGATCCCATTCCACCAAAATGAGAGAGGTTATTTTTTAATTTCTCTATCTCAGATTGTTCAGAAATAATAACAGCTTCATTTAAATTTTTTGATCCCCTTGCTATTGAAAAGTTTTTAAAACCCATTTCCCAACTTGTTGATATAGTTAAGTAAGAATCAGAAGAGGGGTCGGACGAAGCTTCGAGCTTTTCAGCAAATTCCTCATCAACAACTCTCCATACAAAACCGCTAAGAACAACATTGAACGGATCTCTCTTATCTTTAACCTCTTCAAGAGTCAAAGGCTTATCTGTGCCATACTCACTAAATCCATATCCAGTTATTAACCCAGCAACATTTTTTCTTTTATGCTCAATATTCATTGGCTTGAATTTAAAATTCTCAACCGAAGAAAGAGCTACATCGGTAGAAATTACTTGCCCATTTTTATTTGCCCTATTGACAACAAAAGCATTGAATACCACGCCAATTAAATCATAATTTTTTTCTAAATCAATTGAAGAATCAAGAAAAGGCTTTAAAGAATCAATTCCAGCCTTGGCAATATTAACATCATCATTCTCTGGTAAAAATACCCTAACAGGATCAGAAGCAAAAACGGTTTCGAATGGAAAATTAATTTTCAAGGAAGGAACATATTCCTCATTGATTAAAATATATAGATTTTCAAATTTAGGCATTTTTAATTATTAATTTATTGTAATAGCTTTTTACACAAATTTAAATTAAATGTGTTAATCTATTTTATATTAAATGCAAGACTCCACAAGAAGAGCCTCATCTTCCCGCCTTTGAATTAATCCATCAAGACCTTTCCCAACCCAGAGTCTTTTCATTTTTCTAATTTCTGCGGCGATTTTTTTATAATCTTTTTTATTAATTAAATCTCTTACATTTCTCATTTCAATACGAGAGTCGCCCTTCATATTTGTGCCACGATTAAAAACAATAGAAACAATTGCGCCATAAGCATCATCGCAAAAATCAACCAATCCAGGAAATGCTCTTTCTGCCAACTTAGAAAACTTCGGCCAGGTTAAATTATTAAATATTTCAACAGCATTTTCCCAATCAACAATTATTTTAGCTTCTTTTAGTTTTTTGGTATATTCCCTGCCAGCTTGACCCGTTTTGCCAGACGCACCACTAATTAAAAGTATTTGCTCGTCACTTAAGAATTCAAAAATATCATGCAATTCTGATGGAGTATAATATCCGCAATCAACTCCAATGGCAATAGTTGCGCCACTTGCTCCACCAGGCCAGGTAAAAGAGGAAAGAAACTTATCGTAATATTTTTTTCCCCCACCAACTTCATGATTAAGGATTAATTTTAAAGCTTCGGGAGAGGGTTGTCGTATAATCGTCTTCTTTTGCATTGCTTGTTAATGTTTGATTAGAATTTTCGTTATATGTTTCTGACAAGTTGGACGAAGTAGAAGACGAATCATATTTCCAGTCCACCAATCCTTGAATTCCAACTAGGGTGGCCACTATGCTCGCAATAGCGACTATCATATCTTTGTACATACTAACTATCGCGGAAACATGAGGATCGGAATTGAAAAAGAAAAGGAAAATCAATGAGGAAAAATACATGAACGCTATAATTCCAACAGCAACCATTGTCATTGCAAATTTTTTAGACGCCATATGATTAACGTCTTTTAGTTTTGCAAGTTGATGCTTTTCAACATTTTTTGGAGCAATTCCGCTCCGAAGAAACCAAGTCGCGTGCTTAATATTGCCTAAAATTTGAGACAACATATTTAAAGAATTCCTTTTATTCTAAGATAAATTCCAACCGCGATACTTCCCAATAAAGCAACAATAATTATATTTCTTTGAAGTATAGCCAAGTCTTTTTCGACAAGTTTTTTTTGCATCGAATTCAAATCACGAATCATCTTATTATTGTATTCAGACTGCTTGATTAATTCCTTATCTACCTCTTTTTTAGTTTCAATTAACTGGGCGTTATCTTTTTCAATTTGCGCGTACGTCTCTTTATCTTTTAATAACTGCTGATACTCTTCTGAATTTACTATAACTAAAATATCATTTTTATACTTCTCTGGCACAATTATAACTCTTTGCTTATTAATAACAGTTGGAATAACTTTAACACCACTCGCCGCGCCATCTGAGTTTTTCTTGTAAATGGATTGCAAATCTACTCTATTCTTTGGCGGTTTTACTAGCCTTATTGATTCCGTGGAATACTTATCCGCTAAATCTATCCTAGCAGACTCCAAAGAATCTTTGGTAGCATATACAACTCTAGATAATGCTTCCGACTGTTTTTCCGTATAAATCGTGCAACCTGAAAAAATAAAAATTAAAAAAAATACTACAAAATTAATATTCATTTTAAAGCGACTAATTTGGTTTGGCTTTTTCTATTGTTCTAATTCTAGACTCATGATCCGCCAAAAGCATATCGTGTCTCTTATCTGTTTCGTAATTGGCTTCCATTCGTATCAATACTTCTTCTATTTTGCTGATTCTCCCACTGAGAACATCATTAGCCTCTTTAAATTCATCGCGCGAAACAAATTTTGTACCAAGAAAAGAAACTGACAAAAGCGCAAAAACTGTCAATAATTTTAAGCCAATATCGAAATATTTAACAAAATAAACATCTTTAATTTTCGACTTGTAGTTAAAATTTTCTTCTTCAGCTTTCATACTATTTAATACACAAATTTTTTCTAAATTACGTTTTTATTTATGTTTGATCATCTATTGTACTATTCAAATTGAGTCTTTTAATTTGGTTCTCACATTCTTGTTCAGTTCCTACAAACAACACGCTTTGAGTTGCGATTGATTGGTCTGTTTGTTCATACAAGATAATTAATTTATCGGCATATACCAATTTCCAGTTGCCTGTAGAGGCATCGTAAGACCAGCCATTTTCGTTAGGTGGAATTATCATGGGACTGTGACTGCTAAAGTGGAAGTTGCGGAAGTATAGGTTGCCGTTGTTCCAACTGGAACACCCACCAAAGTTACTGATGCGTATGAATTAACTGTTGTCCCTTGGAAGAAGCGGAATGCCGTTACTCCAGAGGGAGGAGCGACATCGAATGAAACTGTTAACGGAAATCCACCAGACTGAAATTGTGCAGTTGCCGTGGACGCGCCAACAGTCTTTTTAACGCGGATAAAACCTGCTTGTATATTTGTAAAACCCGTGTAAGTAAGCGTTCCGTAAAGGTTTAAAAAACCATTGCCCGCCTTGGTTAAATTTCCTGCTCCAGAAATATTGCCCGAAATTGTTATTGTGTTTGCTCCTAAAGTGCGAAACTGTAGCGCTCCTGCGGTTAATACAAAATCGTTCGGCAAAGTTACAGCACCAGCAGACTGGATCGTGCCTCCGACAACACTAACAAAAGTCCCAGTTCCAAAAGCATTTGACGAATTAAAGGTAATAGTTGACGCATTTTGAATTGTGCCTCCAGAATAAGTGTTGCTTGCGCCAAGACTTAAAGTCGATGCCCCAGTCTTTGTAAGTTGTCCTAACCCGCTAATTACTCCATTAAGTGTCGAGAAATTTGTAATAGTAATTGATCCAGTATTGATTTGAGTCAGCCCAGTATGACTACAGTTTCCAGATAGTGTCAAAGTCCCTGATCCGTTTTTTTCAAGTCCAATTGCTCCAGTTATTGTCGAAGAGATTGTTGTTGCGGCATAGCACATGAACTGTAAAGCGCTTGGCGTCGAAGATATAATTGCTCTTACAGAAGTTGCCCCAACACTTGCCGCACTGGATTCAGTTAAAATCATCCGACGATTATATAAAGTGTTCCAGTTGCTGGAGTAACTATAGCATTATAACCAGACTGAGTTATTTGCAAAATATTGGCAAGTGAACTCGCGCCACTTAAACCCACAATATTAGAAGAAATAAATCCACTTGGATTACTATTAAGATAATAGTCTCCAGCTGTTTGTTTTTGATTAAGAGAAGACTCTAGACCAGAAACGTCAGAAATTTGCAAATATTTTCCAGACCACTGGCTTTCAATATTTTTAAATAAGAATTGACCAGTAGGCGAATTTTTTACATTAACATCATGCAATTCATCAAGCTCATAACCATTTTGAACTTTAACAAAAACTTCACCATTGTTATTTGTTCTAGTCACAACCCCAAGATAAACTAAATGATTCGGAGCAACCGGTTTATTCGCTAATCCATAAATCAAATTGCCAGTTGGACCAAGCCATATTGGATCTCCAGCAGCGGCAGAACCAACATTAAAATTAGACAATAATCCATCAGTGATAACTGTGCCAAAAGCATTTACCGCTAAACTATCCTGGTATATTAAACCTAAAGTTTTTGAAGAAGAGGCTTCTCCAGTGTTTGAGGCGAGACCAACAAGAATATTTCCACCAGCCGCACCATTGATATAAACTGGCTGACCTTTATAAAGCGTTCCAGTATGATTATTTTTTACGTTTACCTGAGCCGAATAAAGAACTCCGCTAATGATTGTATTATTTTGAACTTCGCCTTCTAACAGAATCCCAGTTCCATTGACAGTTGGTCTTTGAATAAAGTTTTTAACCCCACTGATATTTTGATCACCTGTAGTATAGACTAAATTCTCAATTCCGGTAATGAAGCCGCTAGGATTGTTTATTGAATAAGCTCCAACTTCAGAAGCGGTTGGAAATATATGAATATGGTCTGCTCTTGCCGCGTAAATAGAAGACCCTTCCGAAGCTGAGCCTGACAATGTGGATATTAATCTTGCTGCCGCTTCTTTAGTGACCACGACCCCATTATTATATGACACATTCCAAGGATATTCACCGCCAGTAACAATTGCATTCCCGAATTCAACATATAGACCATCACTATTTCTGTAAATATAATTCCACTTAAAAGCCTGACCAGCATAAGTATTCCCATAAGCCAATCCATAACTTATATCATCACTTGGAAAGGAGCCATCACTGTATAAAATGCTCGATACTCTGTCAAGCGGCGGACCCATTGGCACACCGGCTTTTGCCGAAAGATCTGGAATACTTACATAATCTGGATTTGGCTGAAATACGCCAGTAATGAAACCGCTCGGGTTATTATTCGTATAGAAATTACTAGTATTAATGTCACCACTCAACATGAAAGGAATACTATTTACAAATGGACGTTCACTAAAAAATACTGATCCTGAAATGTCAAGCGAAGCCTGCGGATATTCATTGTTTATTCCAATTCTTCCAGATTCCACATATAGTACGGCTGGATTAGTGCCCGTTGACTTTATATATATATCGTTATTAAAAGTTTTGGCTCCGCTAATTGTTTGGTCACCAGTCGTATAAACTAAATTCTCAATACCAGTTATGAAACCGCTAGGGTTACTTATTGGATAACCGCCTAAATTACCCAAAGCTCCTGTTGCTGTGGAAGCATTTGTACCGCCCCCATAAATACTTCGGACTCCGTTGGTTTCGACTGTTGTTCCGTTAAATTTTGTGTTCATTCCGCTAATACCTCTCCGTTTATAATATCTCCGTTGCCGTCAATGCAGTTAATCATAATAGCCTTTCCTGTTGCTGGCGTGGATAATACCTGAAATGTTCCAGAAATGAGACGGCAGTTAGTAAGCGTACCGCTCACCGTTCCAACAACGTGCCCCTCTTGCGGACACGATCCAAAACTTCCCCAATCCCCAATGCAATTTACAAATGTACCACTAGCTTCGCCCCACTCTCCACCAAAACAATGATCTCCTCCAACGCAATTAGTGAATCTACCAGTAGCTCTACCATAGTAGTTAGCACTAAAACCAAAACTACCTCTACCAGCGATACAATTTACAAATGTACCTCCCGCGAATACCTCAGATGTGTATGAATAGCCAAAACTATTATCGCCCCCAGAACAATTCTCAAATATCTGTAAGGGCTTACTTACGAGCGTGAACTGACCCACGGAATCACTACCAGTTCTAAATGGCTGACTTCCAACTGAAATACCGCTTACACGCACATCGTCCGCATAAACATTTAGAGTATTACCTCCAATCAAAACCGCAGGCTTTTGTGTCTGCGCTCCAAGTCCGATTAAGTCAACAAACTCTGCGTCGATAGCAAGCTCGGCGGATAGCGTGTAATTGCCAGGAAAAATGATAAGACTTGCGCGATTTGTTGCTGATAAAGCCGATCCGTTTGGCGTTAGTGCTTTTGCTGCTGTATATTTTGCCGCAAGATCATCTCCGGGCTGCGCTACAACATAAGAATTAGTTTGACTATAAACTATGTTATCTGCTTCAAGATGTTGGAATACTCCAGTAACACCGCTAATTATTCCTGTTGTTGTAACATCAATTACTTCATTTATATATGTTGTTCCAGAAACTGCAAAATTACCAAGAATAGTGACATCATTTGGAAATGTTTTAATACCGCTGATTGTTTGATCGCCAGTTGTATAAACCAAATTTTGAATTCCCGTAATGAAACCACTAGGATTATTATTTGGATAGAAATTTGATATGTCAATATCTCCGCTTAGCATTACTCCAGTAGTATTTACAATTGGGCGCTGACTAAACAATGCCAAACCTGAAACATCAAGTGACGCCTGTGGATTCTCATTATTTATGCCCACTGCGCCAGACAATACATACAAAGTGGAAAGACCTAGCATCGATCCAACTTCTAAACCTTGTTCGAAAGTTTTTATCCCACTAATTGTTTGATTGCCAGTAGTGTAAACCAAATTTTGAATTCCCGTAATGAAACCGCTAGGATTATTATTTGGATAGAAACTCAAACTATTAATATCGCCACTAAGCATGACACCAGTACCATTTACAGTTGGACGCTGGCTAAATAATACCGAACCAGAAACATCAAATGCCGCTTGCGGATCTTCATTATTAACGCCAACAAGTCCAGAGCCAACATATAAAGTAGAAATTCCGACTTGCAAACCCGCGTCTATTCCGTCTGAAAATATTTTTCTACCAGAAATTGTTTGGTCACCAGTCGTATAAACTAAATTCTCAATACCAGTTATGAAACCGCTAGGGTTACTTATTGGATAACCGCCTAAATTAGCCAACGCCCCAATTGCAGAATCAGCATTGGTTCCGCCACCAGAAATCGCGCGGACGCCATTCGTTTCTACTGTAATTCCATTAAATTTTTTATTCATATTTTTAAAATCTAATTTGTTTGTGTTCCCCATTTAGGCGACAATTAATTATACCAATTTTGTTTGGTAGCAAAACATCTACAGAAATAAATTCCGCGCCTTCAATATTGTGCTGATCATACAGATCTTGCGCAACACTAGCGTCTTCAGCATCGGCCGAAGTAAACGATTCGGCGATTACGCGCTCTGAAAGACTTTTTCTATCCAAACGCTTGTCTTCATTAAAATTTTGAAGCAATGTTTTTTCTTCTTCGTTTAGTTCTATAGCGACTTTTTGTTTCCACTGATTATTTAATAATGTTAGATTTTTCATACTTCGTTGATCTTTTATTCGGAGGCTTCCCCTTCTATAATATTCCCGTTTCCATCCATGCAATTCACCATTATTGCTGGACTTGGGCGCGGAAAAAAGGAAGGAGGGACTACTCGAACGGAAGGGGTAGGAAATTCTCCCCCAGTAACTCGGCAGTTAAAAAAAACGCCATTTGCTGAAGAGTTATCGAGACCGAAGCTGACCGCCCCCGCCGTGCAGTTCATAAAGGTTCCACTTGCAAGACTGTAAAGCCCCCCAAAACTACCTGCTCCTGCCACGCAGTTTAGGAATTTTCCACTTGCTACACCGAAGTAGCCAGCAAAACTAGCCCCTCCTGCCGTGCAGTTCATAAAAGTTCCGCTTGCCCCGCCGCCGTATTGACCCGCGAAGCTATAATTCCCTGCCGTGCAGTTCGTAAATATTCCGGACGCTGCTCCATAGTCAGCCCACGCTCCGAAGCTGGTATTTCCGGCTACACAGTCTGTAAATGTTCCCGTTGCAAAACTTCCACCAAAACAGTAATTGCCCCCAGTGCAGTTAGTAAATGTCCCATTTGCAAGGCCATAACTCTGTCCGGCAAAGCTGTAATTTCCGGCTATACAGCCCGTAAATACCCCATTTACACCCCCATAAACACCAGCATTAAAACTACCATCGCCTGCTATACAACTGATAAAAGTCCCGCTTATGTGTTCTTCGCGCCCAACATTAAAACTAGATTCCCCTCCAACACAATTTTCAAAAACTTGAAGTGGTTTATTTCCAGCGATATAAAACCTTTGTGTTCCAACGGAAATTCCGCTAATGCGAACATCGTCCGCAGTAACACTTAGAGTATTTCCACTAATTAAAACAACAGGTTTTTGCGTTTGCGCTCCCAGACCAATTACATCAATAAATTGCTCATCAATAGCAAGTTCAGCAGATAAAGTGTAAGTTCCAGGAAAAATGATAAGACTTGCGCGATTTGTAGAGGACTTAGCTGAACCGTTAGGTCTCAGTGCTTTTGCCGCTAAATATTTTGCCAATATATCATCTCCAGGCTGGACAACAACAGAAGAAGTAGTTTCGCTATATACTATATTGTCCGCCTCAAGATATTGAAAAACGCCTGTTACACCACTAATGACGCCCGTGGTTGTAACATCAATTACTTCATTTATAAAGGTTGTGCCAGAAACTGCAAAATTCCCAAGTATGGTGACGTTATTTGTAAAAGTTTTAATCCCGCTAATTGTTTGATCACCTGTAGTATAAACCAGATTTTCGATTCCAGTTATGAAGCCGCTTGGGTTGCTTAGCGGATAAAACCCCGACGCGGCAACTGGAGTGTTATCTACCTGAGTAGAAATACTTCTTTCTATGCTAAGTATAGATTGGTTAATCATTTTATTTTTTATTTAATTTTGAGCAGTTAAGCCAGCCCAGAATTTTCCATTCCCACTTGAAACGGCTCTAACTTCAGTCATTGGAGTTGTTAAATAAGTTGGCTCAGCATAACCAGTCGTAAGACCAGTAAAGCTGTAAAAGCTCACCCAACTATTTTCAAAAAATGGACTTTTGTATTGCAGAGTTACTGATCCATCTCCGCTTGCGTAAGTAGTGAATCCAACATTTCTTGCTCGCGCGATATTCACAGATTCACCAGTAAATGGAGCTTGTTCGCCAGTTAAAAGAAGTTTTGTTTGTATAAGAAAATGATCCATAATATGATTGTTACACTTTATTTTTCAAATCGAAACTATAGTTTTAATACGTTTTATTAAACAATTGGTTGATATATAGCACTATTTGTTTTGATTGCTATCTAAAAATTTAAATAGGAGCGTTTATTATTTCACCATCGCTCTGAAGACAAAGGCGAATAATTCCAGGTCCAGTTGGAGATTCATACACTCCACCATTAATAAGTCTGCAATAAAACAAGCTTCCAGTTAATGCGCCACCACCTCCAAAACTCACATCACCACCAACGCAACTTGAAAATGTTCCGCTTGCAACTCCTTCGCTTGCGAAGCTTTGATCGCCACCGGTACAGTTTGTAAATTTTCCGCCGGCATCGCTTCCGCTTGCGAAGCTTTGATCGCCACCGGTGCAGTTTGTAAATGTTCCGCCGGCAACGCTTCCGTAGCTGAAGCTTCGATCGCCGCCAGTACAGTTTGTCAATGCTGCACTGATAAAAATCCAGCCGTAGTATCCGAAGCTGTTATTTCCAGCAGTGCAGTTTGTAAAATTTCCCGATATTTCTAATGTACCGCCTCCTCCAGTATATCCGAAGCTGTTATTTCCAGCAGTGCAGCTTGTAAAATTACCGTCTATTCTTATATCATTCCCTCCAGTCATGTAACCAAAACTATTATCTCCAGCGGTACAATTTATATATGTTCCTTCCAAAAACAGGTTCGACGAACCATCCGAAAATCCAAAACTATTATCTCCAGCGGTACAATTTATATATGTTCCTTCCAAAAACGCTTCAGACGAACCATACGAAAATCCAAAACTATTATCACCCCCAACACAATTTTCAAAAACTTGAAATTCCCCCCCTGAAATATTAAATGGTTGAACTTTAGTGCTAATACCAACTACTCTAATATTACTTGCCGTTACCCTAATGGAACTATCTTCAATAAATACGCTTGGTATTTTTTCAGACGACCCCAAAGCAATAACATCAACAAAGTCTATATCAAAAACTGGTTCGCCACTTGTTGGATATTCTCCAGGAAACAATATTAAAGTAGCTCTATTTCTATTAGTTCTTGCTGAATTATTAGGAGTTAATGCAGCGGCTTCAGCATATTTTAACATTAAGTCGTCTCCCGCCTTTGCGACTACATAGGAATCAGTTTTCTTTAATAATATATTAGAAAAATCTGCATCAATTTGTTTGAGTTTTATTTTATTTAAATTAGACATGATATCAAGAATGCTTACTGTGATAAAGAATACATGCGGCTCTCTGATCCAGCTGATGATATTCTGACAATTCTTCTATTTTTTCAAAAAAACTTTCTTCCATCTGAGCTGGGTTGTTAATGAAAAGTGGTAATTTCAACTTCCAATCTTGGATTTCACAATTTGAAGCTATGGCTAAAGACAACTCGCCAACGACCTCTTTTTGAACTTTATTTAGTTTTTTAATTTTAAATTTTTCTTTCAAAGCCTGCTCAATATCTTTTTCTAAAGATGAGAAATTATCTAAAACTTCTTTCATTTTCACACAACTAAATTTTAATTCAGCCGCTGAAACAGATTGCTTTCTATTTTGCAACTGTTTTGTTCCACCTCCAGAAGGTCTACCAACATTACTAGTCGGACTCTTAGTTCCACCACTCGATCCTGGCTCCGCATTTCCATCTTGCTTTTGACCGCCAACAAGAGGAGTATAATAACCCTTATCCCTCAAGTCTTTAAATCTTTTTTGAGATTCTACGCTTTCGTCAAAACTCGGAAGTCTTCCAGTTTCAAAAACGCCAAGTCCCTCTTCTGGAGTAAGTACACCAAGTTCAATTAATCTAGAATAAACTCTACTCATTAAAACATTGTCCTCAAAATCAATATCCTCAAATTTAGCAGAAGGCATTTGTTTAAATCCAAGTTTTTTACCAATTTCATTCATTTCCGGAATCAAGAAATCTCTCAAGAATTTTTCCCTACCATATTTCAAACGAGCAAAAAATACCTTTACTTTAATTGAAGTATTTGAAAACTTTTCTTCACCAAAAAGAATACTATTTAATCCCATCCTTATATCATTATCAAGAATCTCATATTTTTTTGGATCCAAAAGATTGCCAATATCTGGAATAACAAACTTTGCATTTGTAGTATAATCAGCAACTAGCACCTTGCCAACGCTCTGATTTTCAAACAATTTACGCATAGATGAAATATTTTTCTCACTAGGCATACCAACCTTTTCATCCCCCATTGTCAATAGTAAAACAGCTTGCTGAACGGATCTAGCAATAGCTCTATCTATTTTTTTAAGTTCTAGCTTTGCATTAATATCCTCAAGCACGGCAAAGCCCATTGGTACAGAAAGCGGCTCGTAATTTTGCTTTTTATAGAAAATTGCAACAAGTCTTTCGACATCCAGCTTCAGAGAAACATTATTAATCCCATTAGTTCTATTATTCTTTTTAGAACCAGATTCTATCAACTGTTTGATTTCTGGAATTTTTTCAGCAATTTTTTTATCAGATTCGGTCTTGGGATTAATCAAAGCCTGAAGTTCATAATTATTAAGAACCTTCACATACACATTATCAAGAAATGAAGAGGATGTAATTATGTTTATATCAGCTGGATTAAGTATAATATACTTGACTGGAATCGACATGTCGGACTGCGCCTCAGAATCAGCCCCAAAAGCCTCTTGAATTTTCATCATATTTTCCCGACTGAAATCAGCCCTGAATTTATACATAAAAATATTTCCACTTCTGTAAAACTCCCTATAAAATTGATCTTGCAAATCCCAGCAATTAATCTTATTAAGCCACAGATTAAAAAACTTCCTACTTTGTTCATTTCCTCCCGTTAAATAAACATTTGAAATACTAAACTCAGTCATCAAATCTATTGTATTTCTGAATATCGGGACGTTCCAGTATGCCTTTTGACAAAGAATGATTGAATCTTTTGCAGATATGTTAGAATCATAATTTCCTCTACCGCTATTATACAAAAAAGGAACAACTCCCTTTTCTAAATTCGAAAATCTATCCGATTGAGATACGGTCGATGCTGAATTTCTCCTACTCGACGTCCTCCCTGAATCAAAAGATTCGCAGCTAGCCCTAGCATTATCGAAAGAACCCAGAGAAGCGATTGCAGCCTCAGGAATTTCAACGGCTTTTTTTGCATTTGACCTGGTCGAGGTAATCTCGGATTTTTTATTTTTTTGATTTTCTGTTGGCATCGTAAATTAAAGTTTAATTTAAATATAATAATATTTTACACGTTTTTATAAGAAAAAAGGCATAAAATTATGAGATGGCTTTTTTGCTGCCTCAGAATGAAGATCAAAATAAACTTTAACAGCCCAATTACCAAGCATTAAAGCAGAGTAATTATCTTTTCTTGGTTTATTTGCAGTTGTCAATCTCCTGAGATGGCTCGGCAAATCAAAACTCTGAGTTCCACGATTTGTTGAGGAAACCTGAATAAGAGCGCATTGATCTTTGGTATCTTTGATAATGAAGTCCTGCTGCTCCATAAAATCCCTAACGCCTAGTTTGTTTCTCTCTAATGCATCTTCGGGAGCATCATCTATACCCTTTGGATATATGTATTCTATAGGAATATTTAAAGAGAACATTTGATTAACGATATCTGGGTGCGCGCACGATGCGCTAGCAAACCATATTCTTTTGTGATCTATGCAGCTTTGAAGATAGCCATTTGCTCTACCAATAAAAGAAGAAGTAAAGTACTGTTTAATACATATTGACTTTGTATCAAAATTATATTGAGACTTTGCTTCTTTCAGCATTTCATGGTATTCGTCGCCCTCTTTGTCAGAGTTGAAATCAAAAAAACCAACTCTCATCCCCTTGGCTTTAAATATCGCAGAACCGTTTGCCGCCTCAATAAATTGATCGCCACCAGCGTTGTCAATTATTATTAAATTAATATTGAAATGGGTTAGCAAATAGTAAAAGTATTTAATATGATCTTGGATACTTGTTCCAGCCTTTTGATATCCATGCACATAAACAGACGTTCCATCCTCTTCATTCAATTCAATAACTGCCATTGCAAAATAATCAGAACTTTTAGAAGCACTAAAGCTTGGATCTATAGCTAAAACGTATTTCTTATCTTTGTCTCCAACTATTTTAGTTGTTGGATATTGACCGTTCGGCACCGTGCATAAGGTCATTTTCTTTGGCGAAAAATAACCGTCTCCTCCATCAACAAATCTAGCACAATATTCTCTAAGAAAAGCAGAGTGACTAATTCCTCCGCTTTTCGCGAGCTGGATCACGCCTTGATCAATCATATGCTCTGGTAACGATTCATAGCTCATTTGCGAAACAAAATAGGTAGAATTTTTCATCGCCTCCATCCTATCTTCCCCCACCTTATCCGAATCTGATAATATATTAGGATCTCTGATGATGTCAGACCATATGGAATACAACTCGAACAAGTATTCAAAAGTATAGCTTGCAGAACTCAATGTTATCATTTTGTTCATATTTTTGAATACAGTTCTATCCTTTTCTTGCATTCTCCCAGCCTTAATCATTTGATCTTCAATCTCTCTAACTTTAATTCTCTCGGCAACGTCAAGGGGAGAACTCATAAAGGGCATAAGAACTCTTTCGACGATATCTTTCGGCATCAAAAGAAACTCATCAATAATCAAAACAGAAGCTCGATAACCTCTAGTGTTTTCTCCGCCCAATGGTATAGCAGTAATGGATCCTCCGTGCGGCAATTGCACGGGATAAACATACTCATCGTTTCTTTTAACAGGATCCTTAAAACATTGCTTTGCCAAACCCGAATCTTTGGTATTCAGCATTCTGTCTATCTCCATGAAAAGTCTACGAGATGTTCTAAAATTTGCAGACGCTATAAGTATTTTAGTTCCAGGCTCGAATATGCATTGAAGTATACAGAAAACAGCAGCGCAGAAACTCTTTGAAGCGCCTCTTCCCCATGTTAACATGCTAAAATTTCTATTAAACATCGCTTTAATAGTTATTTCTTGATATTTTTCCAACTGGATTCCTAGAAAAAGCTCCGTAGTTAAACCTATATTTGATTTCAAAAATTTTGCCAGCGTTATTCTAGCGGTGACATCATCCATTTCGCCACGTATTTCAAGAAGCTCCTCATTGAAATGCCTGTCTGGAATTATAATATCTTGATTGCCTACTTCCCACATATGTCAAATAAGCTTATGATCCAATAAATATTGAAAGTCTAAGTTCTTAGCATCGTCCTTGTTCATAGATAATATTTTTGGAATTAAATCAGAAGATTCAGCCCTACCACCTGAAAAGCAAAATTGTACATTTTCTGGAAAATTCTTGCATACATCCCTAAATCTATGAAATATAAAATCGGGAGAGGCTTTTGCAAATTTACCAGTTCTTGAATATGAAAATGATAAAAATTTATTAATATCGCATTCAATTACAACGACTATATATCCACCAATAGATTTAGCCCTCTCTATTTCCCTATTAAACCTCTCGAATCCTGACGATAGAGTCGAAACTAAATCGCTCAGAGACTTTCTTTCAACAGCTAAAATTCTATCGCAGGAATAATCTCCGAAGTCTAATTTTTCATTAATTACATCAAAATTTTTCAATTTTATAGGCTTCTGTTCCCTAGTGTCAACGGTTATGTTTTTCTTATGAATAAAATTAAAATTTAATTCATTTTTATTGTAATTGTATCTTCTTTTTAAGCCGCAAGAATCTATAAACGCATTAAGGTCATCAAAGAAAAATTGGTAAGTCTTCATTGAGGGAAGATAGGATATTGTTCTCATCTCTGAGGATGATGGGAAATGGCATACACTTTTTAATTCAGAATGCGCAATAATTTTATACAATAGAAAATCTTTCGCTAAGCCGTCCTTTTCATTCTTTAGCCAAGCCAACATATTTTTTTTGTTTGCAAAATCTGTCAACAGATATTGTTCGAAACTCTTAAAGTCAATCGCCTCTGTCGTTAGTAAATCGCGCTTATTTATATTAAACTTGCAATAATTATCTATCTTTAATTTATGAACTTGTTTCACATGCTTGACAAATTCATCCTTATCCTTGGACAAATACCCGCAATTAGAATCTTTACATAAAAAATCCATAAAATTAAGTGTTAAATATTTCCTTTGGATCTATTCCGCGAATAATCGCTTTAAATTCATCAACTGAAGAGAGTTTTTCTACCTCCCCCTTTAAAGCCTCGCGCTGTCTTTCTGCCAATGCAACCATTCTCTCCCTATTTTCCTCTTGTTTCCAGGCGTAAACCAAATTCAAAATGGAAGCATTTTCACTTCTTCTTTCCTCTATTCTTTTTGACCTATTTACTGTTAGGCTTTTATATAATTTATCTTGCCTAGAAATGCATTGATTATATTCAGTCTGAGCGTTATTAATAGCCTCATTTAAACCCATACTTATTTTTTTACCCTCTGAGTCAGACGCCATTTCATCTAATGCCACTCTTAAATATTCTATTCTTCTTTGAATATCAGCAGCTATAACTACCTCATTAGATAAAGTTATAAATTGATCAAGCTCTTCCTGAGTCAAATCTTCTTTATCATGAGTATATCTAATAAATGCATCTTCAAAAAGCTCCCTATCCTCAGATCTCGAATATGAGTTTATTTGATACTGAAATCTAAAAACTCTCAAATAACTGGTCAATGATTCCACGCATTTTATTTGGGCTCTTTTTAAATTTTCTTCTTTCCATCCGTAATTAAGATATTTATTAATTCTTGCTATGCAGTGTGTCAATGAAGAAGGCGCTCTATAGTATTCCTTTTCCTTCTGGCGGTTTGATTTCAAGTTCTCTGGCGAGTAATACAAATTTTGCATTTCTTCGCCCTCAGTAACCTCGAAATGCGTTTTTTGGTTTTCCAACTCCAGCTTATTTATAAATTCATTCACCGTTTTGTATTCGACAAAAAAAGCGGTTATGTCTTGATTATTATAAAGCTCTCTTGTGAAAGACAATACTGAGAAATCTTTTTTCTTATAATTATCAATTATTATTTTTTTCTGATCATCAGTTAGATTTAATAAGACAGCTTTTTGCGGCGCTCTAACTGTCACCTTTCCAATTTGGAATTCGGCTATATATCTTTTAATAGCACGACCCTCTTTACTTCTGCCATCAACCTTGTCGTTTTCGAATATTTCTCTAGTAAGATCGCTCAAATCAGGACAAGCTCCACCTTCGAAAGATTTCTTAATTTGATCTTTCTGATTTTCTGTCAAAATAATTTCTTCAAGAGCTTTATTTTCTATCATATAAGAAGTTAATTAAATTTCCTTGACAAGGTTTTGAGCTATTCTATATATTTTATTCTTTATTTTTTTAATTTGCTTATATCCTGGAGATCTATTTTTCTCGCTTGTTTTATAACCCATTAATTTTGCGGTTTCGTATTCAGTTTTATTTTCTACGTAAATAAAATTATAAATCTTCCATTCTATTAAACTTAATTGAGTTTTAATTTTTTTATGGAAAGATTCGATCTCACTATCGTAATCAAAATAAGAATAAGTATCACGTATTTCAATGGGAGGAGAATTTTCTTCACCATTATTAAATTTATTATCATTAATACTCAAGGGCATCTTAATTTCTTGAGCAGATTTTTTACTCTTTTCCCATTTTGAAAAATCCGCGCATTCTGAATTCTGAATTGAGTGTAAAGCACAAAGATTTCCCCCCTGATTGTGAGGACACTGCATACAAGGCTTAACAAAGTAAGAATAATTATTCCTTATCAAATTAGTCATTTGATTCGAAATAATTCTATTGAGCCAAGGTCTTAATGGTCTGCTGAAGTCCCACTTATCCCATTTACTAAATATATGAAGTCTAATTTTTTGACAAACGTCGTCAAAATCCATCCAAGCAATGGCGTTAAGTCGCCACTTTGATCTTCTTTTGCTAAGCTCTTCATTTATTATTTCAAAACATGATTCGTAAGATGGTCTGTTTTCCAAATCTAAATCTTCTTCATTTTGCATGTTAATTTATAATAATTTTACCATCACTCTATTTCAATATGTCTTTTTGTAGAAGAAGCCTCAGCTTTAAACTCCTCAAGAACTTGTTCTCTTGTTTTTTTAAATTCAAAATTTTCAAATTTAAAATCATTCGAATCAGATGGCGAAGATGACGCCTCCTGCATTAAAGATCCGAATGAAATACCTTTATTTTTTTCATAACCTTCAACCGAAACCCCAGCGCCAGGTTTTATACTTGAGATAATAGAATGCAAATCAGAACAATAATATTCTTGATCACTGTTGTCGTCCTCACTTTCAAATTCGTCAACTTCAATTTTTTTAATACTTTTTGGAATCTTTTTAATTTCCACATTTCTAGTTTTCGAATTTTCCTCGCTTTGAGGCATTGACGCGCTGATATTTTTTTTAACTGTAGAGTCAGAAGATACTTTAGTTCCACATTCTTGGCAAAATTTCGGTTTAGAAAACTTATATTCGCTTTTTGAAAAACAATTTGAACAATAATAATTCATATATTTAATTATATATAAAACATTTTGTTAATCAAAAATAAAAAAGTGTAAATATTTTAAATGAAAATAAATATTTCAAACCAGCTCAAAATAAAAAACTTCGTAAACTTTGTTAAAAGTAAATTATCCGAAAAAGATGGAAAATTAATACTGAGAAATAAAATAGCAAATGGTGGAACGCAAGATGGTGAATTTTGCGAGAAAACAAATACAATAAGGTGCAAAAAAAATAATAATTCATATTACTGGCTGGGAGTTTTAGCGCATGAATATTCTCATTTTATTCAATCGTCAAATAAAACTAAATTTTGGACGAATTTTCAAAAAAATATTAACAAATTAAAAAATGTAGATGTTATTTTAACTGCTAAAGATTCGGCAAGAAAAGAAAGTTTTAATAAAAAAGATAGAGAAAAAATAGTTTCATCAATAATTGATATGGAGCTAGAATGTGAAAAAATGGCTCTAGAATTTGTAAAAAATTTCGACCTGCCAATAAATAAAGAAGAATATATAATTTTATCAAATGTTATATTCTATAAATATTTATATTGGGCGGAATACCAGATCTGGCCATCTTTCAAAACATCGTCAATAAAAAAATGGGACGAAGAGCTGATTAAAAAAATGAAAACTTTCGGAAATCGCCGCAGTTATAAAAATTTTTCAGAAATACCGCTGAGTGTCTTAGTTTGTTTTGAAAATACTTAGTATTAATTTTCAAAAATCGGCTCCACTCTGCGTCTGTCCTCAATGGCTTTAATACTCGGCTTTTTAATTAGTCCAGTTTTTTCCATTACAAATCTAAGCAGTCCAGATCTTACTATGTCATTGTATTCTCTTAATTCAAAACAACTTATTCCAAATTCACGACTTTCTTCGTCGTTAAACATTTCAAACATTTTTCTGAAACCAGACTTTGAACCAATATCATTCTGATTAATAGAGTCACCTACGAAAAAAATTCTTGTAAACTCACCACATCTAGTCAAGACAAGAAAGAGATCGTCCCAAGTCATAGAACTAGCCTCATCAACGATAATAGCCTTGCAATTCCAAGAGCGCCCTCTCACAAAACCTACCGGATAGCAATTAATTCTATTATCTTTCTTCAACTTTTGAATGTCTGACTCCGGTAACATTTCTTCCAACTTATCAAAAAGAATAGCATTGTAAGGAGCCATTTTTTCCTCACTAGTACCTGGAATAAAACCAATTTTACCGGTAGTAGAAGACTCTACAGGATTTCTAATAAAAATAATCTCATCTATTTTTTTATCATTAAGTAATTTTAAAGACGAGTAAACGCTAAGATAACTTTTAGATGTTCCATACAGGCCGTCTATAAAAATACATTTAGTACCGCGCTTTGTTGCAACTTCAACTATTTCTTTTTGCTTTTCAGTCAAATCATTTCGCGCTTTAATATTTAATGAAAAACTAATTTTAGGTCTTTGGGTCACATGCATTGACTTATCTTGCCTATCTTCCGATACATTCCGTACAGCGTCAATCTCGGAATTTTTAGTTTTAACTGCCGCCCGGCTAGATGTTTTACGCACCCTTAAGTTTTTATTTTTCGACATATATTTTTATAAATATTTACACCCAAATAGGATTAAGTTAATTATTTTTAACATATTCACTTTTTAAGTGTAAAAATCAAAATGGAATCAAGTAATAAAAGTATAAAACTAGGATTGCCAGCTCGCGCAATAAATGAGCCCGAAAGCGCCGTTGTTGCAAACGCTGGCGCACCAGCTGAATCTATTGGTGACTTTAATTTTATCAATGGCATTTATTTATCAAATGGCAAATTGGGGGGCAAAATTAGTTTCGAAAAAACTGTCGTACTAGGGTCTTACCCTTATAAGACGCTTATTAATTGGAATAAGGATTTTAAATATTGGATTATCTCATTCCTTGGTGGACCAACATATACTCATCCATTTGAGGAAGAATCCCTAATCTATCCTGATTCGTACGAGATAAAACCAGGAGACGTGATTTATTCACCAGCATATCAATACATATCTTTTTCCGATGTTGAGACGCCAGATCTGGCTCAGAATTGGATAAAGTCATTTGAATATGGAACAGTCTCAACCCCACAAGTACTTTTAAAATACAAATATTCAAACTTTAACAATGTGGAAAACCCAAGTCAAGCTGGTATTTTTAATTTAAGGTATGAAAATGGAAGCATCGACTGGGCCGCAAATTAAAACAAATAAAACAACAACAATATAATAAAAATATGGAAAACAATAAATTAAAAAAATTAGGACTATCAAATGTTTGCCCCTCTCTCTGTTACGAAGGAACAAGCGATTTGGAAACCACAATTGTAGCTCAAAGTAATTATAATTCAAGTAGCAGAATCATGACTTTTAATGTAAAAAATAATTTTACATATCCTGTTTGGTTACATACGTTGCCGATAGAGCCTACGGAAGGCGGAGAGATACAAAATCCAGGATTATTCAAAGTTAAAAAAAACAATGAAGAAGTTTTGTATCAGGGAAGAATATCTGCGGCTAGCCGTGTCCATAGTTTAGAATTTTATAGCAAAATAGAGCCAGGCGAAACATATTCATTCGAATTCAATCCTGGTCTTTCATTTGAAATGCAAGACGCTGGAAGTTATTCAATAGAATATATTGGTGATTTAAATTATTTAAAATATGATCCCATAGCCGCCAAAGTAGCAAGCGATGAAGAAAATTCAACCATTTTTTTTCCAGAAATTTCTAGTGAGCAAATTGAATCGGGTCAACCTGGTTCAAATCTAGAGTCGCCTATTTCAAATTTTACATTAAACAACGATACATCTGGGTCAACAACGATAAATAATGAAGTATTAACGCCCGTCTCCACGCAAGCTACTTTCGTAACAGCTCCACTCGCGTCAAGTTCATTGGCAATTTCAAGTATTTCTGAAGAATCAATTGAAAGTAAATATGATTCCACAAATGCATTCTTTCTTTCAACTGGTGGAGTCGCATGGACCGAGACATCTAAAAGAGAAGTAATCGGAGCCAGAGTATATTCAAAGTATTACGCAGATAGAGGCGCTTCAGCAGCTCATCCTGGAAAATATTTCGAAAGATGGTTCGGAGAAGGCGGTCATAGAAATGAATGTACAAATGTTTATATAGATGGAAACTGCGTAGGAATAGGTAATAAAAGATTTAAATGTCGTTTGACTGGACGCGAAGGATGGAAAAATAATAAAGCGGGCTGCAATGCAGAATGCGGCAAATGGGAAAGAAGATGCAAAACTGTTTCAACACAGCCTGAGAGAGCGAATCGCGTCAGAGGAGCTTGTCAAAACAATTCAAGCATAAGTGGCTCTAGATATATCAATTGGATTAGAGAAAGTTGTCCAAGAGGCTATTTAGCTTACGTTTATTCTGATAGACCAAATCATGTATGGCTTTGCAATTATTGTTATTTTTATAATGGTGCTGGTTATATATCAGGCGAATTAATTGAAACAATATTGCACGAATTTTTTCATCACGCGGGGGTAACGCAAGACCATGCCTATGGAACACAAGAATGTTTAAGTTTAGCTAGAAATAGTCAGGTAAAGGCATTGAACAATGCAGACAGTTATACTTATTTTAGCATGCGAGCTTAAAAATAAATAATTTCAAATTGAAAAGATGACTACAGAACAAATATTAGACTTTATAAATCAAAACCCTCAATTTGATTTAAAAGGAGCTGGCATTCAAAGAAAGAATGTAAATGGACAGTTTACAGAAGAATTGGCGCTAGCGTTATATGTTAGTGAAAAAAAATCTGTTGATAAAATTCCTGAAAATGAAATTATTCCCGATAAGATATTTGTTACTGGCTTAGGCTGGGTTAAAACTGACGTAATGGAAGGTGACAATGTAATTGAAGAATGTGCTGATTGCGATGCCACAACTTTTGCCACAGGCTCTCGCGGGGGATTTATAAGACCGAATAGAAATGTAAATAGACCGGTTCGTGGAGGCGTTTCAATTTCATCAATCCCAAGTGGAACATCTACACATCGAAATACAAATTATTTAGGAACATTGGGCTTTATTGCTGTAGATGCACTTGACGATTCGCTTGTAGCCGTAACCAACCATCACGTTGGATCATTCAATTCAGAAATTCCAGTGGTCGGAGGCGGCACTTCTGGCGCTGCTGGAACATCGGCTCATTACAGAACCATTGGATCTACTAAATTTCTAAACTCGACAGATGTTTATAATTTTGATCAATATAGAATAGAGCAGTCCCAAAAAAATGATTTTGCCGCCAATATGTACTATAGGAACAGTAGCTTTGGCACTGCTGCTACTTATTATCCAGATGGAAGATATGAAAAAGCTCTAACCGTCGGGTACCTTAAAAGATACATGCCAATTAGCACTAGCAATAATTTTTTAGATTGCTGCGTAATTGGTTTGAATCAGGAAACTGTTACGGGCATTGTTTCAGTGCCAAATGCAGCTAATACTCAGTCCCTTTTAGTAGATCTAGGTAAAAACGTCATCGGCACAAACTCTTGGCAAGTTCTTAATCATGATTTGATGAACAACCAAATATATTATCCGTTCGCAACAACAGACGAAATAAACTCAATGACGGGGATAGCTTTTAGAAGTCAAAATACACCAGCTACTCCAAATATGGTCATAGCAGGAAGGTCAACTGGCTTAAAAGGTCAGCCCAACAATCCTTTGGCTGTGCCTACAAATGCATCATGCCTATTACAAGTAATAAACAATAATTTTATAGTAAATGCTTTAAATTTGCAAAATACGATAAGTAATTTCGTAAATTGTATAACTTATACATGGAAATCTTGTACAAATACAGCCAGCTCAGTAGGTGGAGATTCAGGATCTGCCGTACTTGGAAGATTCGACGGCATTTGGAAAATTGTTGGGATACACTTTGCCGCCAGTACTTCTAGCAAAGAGGGTAGAGGCATTAGAATAGACAACATAGCGCCGCTTTTAAAAATAAAACCATACATGGGTCAACCTGTAAATAATCCAGTTACTGGCGGGGTAAGCAATAGAAGAACTTTAATTGTAAAAAATAAACAATCAGTTCCATTTTTTACACACACCGATGGTCGCACGTATTACCAGATGGGAACAACAACCGGCACTTCAAATTTGAATAACATCCCTTAATTCTTTGAGTTAATTAATTTAAATAAATAAGAAATGAATAATTTTATCGTTATAAAAGATTCTGTTAAGATATTGGATAATGTAAAGTTTATGCAAAATGTATATACCCCAACAGAAGAAGAAATTCCTTGGCTTGATGAGGGTTACTGGGTAGACGAAATGCCGTGGTCGCTGGCAATGTTAAATAAAAAACAAAATTAAATAAAAAGAAAGCTTAAATTGATTAAGCAATCTACCATTTATCGATTGGACATTTTTCAGTATCCATTTTCAATTTAGCCATTGTAGAACAACCGCATTTTTTACAACGACCAGTATTTGCTAAGGCGGCTCCATCCCAAAAGTCGCACCCCTTACATATTTCTAATCTTTCGTTAAATTTTTCAGAACTAGCGGTTTGAAATCCTGACCTAGCCCACTTTACTGCGCTCTTAGAGACGCTAGAAAACATTTTTCTTATTCCTGGTGGAGTAAATTCAGAATTATCCTCTTCCTCTTTAGAAATTATTAAAAAGTCAGGGTATTCAGTTGCTGGAAAATATTCAGTTTGAGTTTTATTCTCTTTCATAAACTTGCGAAGCATAGTGGACTAAGCATTTGGTTTGCCCATTTGACGGGGCGTTGATAGATAAACTTTTCGTGACGCTTTGTCCACCCTTCATTACGAAAGTACTAGTATTTTCTGTAAAAAGCCTAGTACGGCAATTATTTAAATCAAAATTTGATTCCAAAACGGTCTGAAAATGAACATCGAAATCTTTTTCCGGATCATATCCATCCATTAAGATATCAAAATCTACATAAGTTTCAGCACTGTTCATTGTTCCATCCGTAGCTATTGATAACCAAGCACAAGTGCCGCCATCTTCTGACCAATTTTTAGTATCGTAATTTTTTGGATCGCTAAAAGCTGCCTCATCAACAAGGTCAGAATATGTACTGACAACAGTTGTGCCGCCAGAGCCCGTTGAATCGTTACTAGATGTCCAAATACAGGTTCCACTGCCATAGTCTTCAGTAGATACACACTTAAAATTGCTGCTTTGATTTATAGTGTGTACCCTAGTTATAGCAGCTCCATTTACTGAACACGTCCAAGTACCGGTTTGTTTATGAACACTAGGTCCACCAGGTTGCAGTAGACCATTGCAGTCATATTCTCTGGTTTCTTCTCTGGTAATAGACGGGCAACATGCGCTAACAATACAGTCCTCATTTGAATACCAGCTATCCAACCCATAATCATGCCACCCTTCATCACATTGCGGATCTACCTCCGCCCCACCCCCTGGATCTTTACAGGTCCAACTATACGAACCAGAATCTGGTGGCTGCGAGTCAAACCAATTTACATCAAAACTATAACTGCCTTTCTTCTCATTGCTGCCCGTCTCTGTAACTTTTCCATCGCATGTCGTTGTTACTGTATAAGTACTATTGGCGGAATTATTTTGGTAGTTGTAGCTGCTGGAAGCTTCACCACATTCATATGGATTTCCTTGCGTAATTACTGAATTCGAACTTGATACAGATGAATATCTTGTCCATGTTGTTGTCACAGATCTGTATTTTTTACAATCGGGACCAGTAAAATACTGAGTACATTTAATTTCCTGATCTTCTTCTCCTTCATTTTCAGATGGAATATACCTTTTTAAAGTTTTTGTAGAATAGTCAGTAGTTGAATTAACATTTACTTGAGCAGAAGATGCTCCCGTGCAAGAACCCCCCACTACAACAAACTCTTGAGAAAATACGCCCCCACTATTTGGATTAAGAGTAATTATTTGATCTTTTACTCCCACGAATTCCTCTTCGTCAGAAGCACTATCCGAATAAATGGTAATTATCTTGTAATTTATGTTTCTTTTTAATTTGATGATGCATTTTGTTAGCTCTACAACACCTCTTGAATCGTTTGATATGGCGATTGTAGATACTCCGCTGCTCCATTTTAAAACCGATTGACCATTAGATCCAACCGCAACCTCGCCAGACGTGTTTGGCCCAGGTAAATCACTAATTCCATATTTAGTAAGTAAGTTTCTAGCCCTAGTTATAACATTATGTATTGTATTTGGCTCAGAAAGAGAATAGGTGGTGCTTGGAGCAGCAGTTGACTCGCCCTCTTTTGGGACAGTCGTACTGCCTTCACAATCGCATGGGTCAGAAACCGGATTCGTACATGTATAACTCTTACTTGTAGGTGAACAAGTTTCCTCACAATCTGCTGTTCCACCACCGCAATAAACGGTTCTATTCTCAAGTCCAATGGTGCAAGCTAATCCCGTATATTCGTCTAATTTTGTAGTTATAGTTAAATCTCCAATTCTCTTAGACCCATTGCAAGTATATTCAATTGCGTTAGTGCATTTAGAAGAGTATTTTAAATATCTCGTGTCGCTTTGAATAGGCGTATCTTTATCGCAAGTAAATTCATTATATCCTATATGCCATTGAGTAACTTTAAATGACCAAGCTTCATAGGGGCAATTGCATCCTCCCACGCAAGACGAATTTTCAGGGCAAAATCCCCCTGCACATTCGCAAGACGAAATAACTTTTGGAACTGTGTATGGCAGTGGCATTTGTTTTAACGAATTAAGAAGATTGAGAAGATTGAGAAGAATAGACGCTTAACTCCCTTAGCAAAGATAAAAATTCATCAATTTCGTTTGGATTCAAAGTGGTTCTGGTTAAAAATTTAGATAAACTCGCAATTGTTTTTGGGCTTAATCTTAATTTTTCTTGAGCATGTTCCTTATTAATATTTTCGATATTTTCATTCATGTGTTATTTTATTTAATTACTATAATTATTCTAAATTAAATTTTATTACCATATTCATCATAGTATTGGATGGTCGGTTGACCGCTTTCAATTCCCTTAAGATGTACTGGTACTTTTATATAATGAGTTGTTCCAGAATCGCAAATTGCTATTACTTTGCCAAATTGATCAATTAAATCATTTGCAAATGTTAATAAGCATATTGCGGAAGGCTCAAAAAAGTTAATAGTTGGAATATATCCGCAAATAAGAGAGTCAATCAAATCATTAAATTTTGTTTGGCATTCATTTATTGATCCATAAATAGAACCTTCATTTATCTTATCTATTATTTCGCACGTATTATTAGCTACGAACTCAAGTATTCCGCTCTTAATGCAGCTATCAGCGCCACCACCGGTATCGATAAATTTTTCGAAAAGCTCGCACTTGTTCACATCTACGAACTCAAGTATTCCGCTCTTAATGCAGCTATCAGCGCCACCACCGGTATCGATAAATTTTTCGAAAAGCTTGCAATTGTTCACATCTACGAACTCAAGTATTCCGCTCTTAATGCAGCTATCAGCGCCACCACCGGTATCGATAAATTTTTCGAAAAGCTTGCAATTGTTTGTGTCAACGAAATCCAATATCGCGTCCTTTGCGCATGCAGTTTTCAGTAACTTGTCTAAAAAACCGCCGCTATTAATAGTTATTGGGGCTATACCGCAACCAAAAGTAACTGTTTTATCGGCACAGGGATCTTCCAATGCTTCATTTACCTTCTCAGCAAGTTCCTTAAGAGTTTCATTAATCAAAGTCCCTAATCCTGGAATAGATATACTACCGCCAGCAGTGTATCCGCATGCACCCGCGCTAGCTTTAATACTAAATCCATTTATAAGAGTGCAAGGAGTTGCTTGTGAAAAAGATATATTAAGTGAATCAAAAACACTATCTAAAACTTGATCTCTAATTTCTTTAATTGAAGAATAAATACCGCCAGCTTCGAATACTAGTCCTGGAACGCATTCAGCCAGTGGACCCGTCATACTAATTGATGCATTTGCACTTCCGTTTAAATAAGAACAAGGGTCCGCGTTCAACGCGGCAGCAATCGTAGAGAAAACGCTTTCCGCCGTTTTACTAACAGCTTCATTGACTGTTACGCCTATTCCTAAAGAAGGATTTGCATTGGAGCAAGCAGAATGAGGACCACTAGGAGTTAAACTCACATTCCCAACTGAAATCATTTGACAAATATTTTGATTAAATACTGTATTTAAAGTGGCATATATAGTATCTTGAATATCACTTGAAAAAGTCTTAGCTGCCAAATTTACTGGAATATAAACTGGGCAAGATCCAGATCCTGAACATGGGTCAGAAAGAGCAGAAGACAAATTAAGAGAAACAGCCGAATGTATTGGATATGAGATTGATGAAGCAGAAGAAGAACACGGATCTTGAGAAAAATCAGTTGTTAGATTTTGCATTACAGCGTCTTCGCATATGCTGCAATCAGCAGGCGCTCCGTCGTCTCCCTTTGGTCCCTGTGGTCCCTGTGGTCCAACGTCTCCGTCAGCTCCGTCGTTTCCGGCGTCTCCCTTTGGTCCCTGTGGTCCCTGTGGTCCCTGTGGTCCAAC